>Ga0210040_10000116_pt1 | contig 157688 bp, 147 predicted proteins | sample CryGeyCG12114_NA_FD_185462 | JGI IMG/M metagenome (GOLD analysis project Ga0210040, IMG submission 185462) | Groundwater microbial communities from aquifer - Crystal Geyser CG19_WC_8/21/14_NA (SPAdes) (version 2) | ecosystem: Environmental > Aquatic > Deep subsurface > Groundwater | place...
CCGGGTCGAAGCCGTAGCCGCCGTCGGCCTGGGGGGTGGTGATCAGCTCCCACGCGAAGCGGATCGCCCCCTCCTTGAAGTAGTCGCCGAAGGAGAAGTTGCCGTTCATCTGGAAGAACGTGCCGTGGCGCGTGGTCTTGCCGACCTCGTCGATGTCGAGGGTGCGCACGCACTTCTGCACGCTCGTCGCCCGCGGGTACGGCGCGCTCTGCTGGCCCGTCAGGTACGGGATGAACGGCACCATGCCGGCGACCGTGAACAGCAGCGTGGGGTCGGGGCTGATCAGCGATGCGCTGGGCACGACGGTGTGCCCGCGCTCCTCGAAGAAGCGCAGCCAGCGCCGACGGATCTCGGCGGTCTCCATGGGTCCCTCTCTGGGGTGCGTGGTGCCGGACGGCGCCCGAGCACGGTGGGCGGATCGGGCCGCAGGGCCCGGGCCCCTCAGTGCCGCGGTGCGGTCGGCTTCTCGAGCAGGTCGCGCGCGGTCTGCTCGTCGATGGTGCCGGCGTCGACCCCCAGGGCCACGCGCAGCTCCTGCTCGCGCTCGGCCATGCCCTCGCGCACGGCGTCGGCGAACTCGCGGGCGCGCTCGGACCAGCCGCCGGCCCGCTCGTGGAGGCCGGCGGGGGTGTAGGCGCGCGCGGCGCGGGTGGCGCGGCGGACGCCGAGCACCCCGGCGGCCAGCCCCGCGCCGAGCCAGAAGACGCGGCCCATCACGCCCTCCGGCGGACGCGGCCGGCGCCGGCGCGGCGACCGGACACGGCCTGGCGCACGCCGTAGGTGAAGGCGGCGACGCGCACGATCGGCGAGCCCAGCGTGGCGGCGAACAGCGCCGTCAGCGCCGACGCGTTCGTCGTGATCTGCGCGGCGTTGGTGGTGATGGTGTCGATCTTGTCCATCTGCTCGTTGGCCTGGCCCACCGTGGTGGTCACCTCGCCGATCAGCGGCACCGTGGAGTCGGAGATGCCCCGGATGGTGGTGCGGGTCTCGTCGAGCACCCGGCCGAGCTTGAGCAGGGGGACGGCCATCAGGACGACCAGGATGGCGAAGGCGATGGCTGCGATCAGCCCCGCGACGTCTCCGACGGACATGGATCTCCTCGTTGGGGCGGGCTGAGCGGACGTCGAACCCTATCGCGGCCCGGCGCCGCGCCGTCGCGCCGGTGCGCCGCCTCCCTGCCCGCCCAGGACGTACGGGAGCGCCGGGACCCCACGGGTCCCGGCGCTCTCGGTGGAGCAGGTGGATCAGCGGGCGTAGTACTCCACGACCTTGGACACGTCGCAGGTCACGGGGACCTCGTCGCGGGTGGGGCGGCGGGTCAGGACGACGCGCAGGTTCGCGAGGTCGACCTCGAGGTACTTGGGCAGCGTGGGCAGCACGTCGCGGTGGGCGCCGGCGGCGGCGACCTGGAACGGCGTCATCTGCGCGCTCTTGGCGTGCACCGAGACGACCTGGCCGGGGGTGACCCGGAAGGAGGGGCGGTCCACGCGGACGCCGTCCACGAGGATGTGGCGGTGCACCACGGCCTGGCGGGCCTGGGCGATGGTGCGGGCGAGGCCGGCGCGCAGCACGACGGCGTCCAGGCGCATCTCCAGCAGCTCGACCAGGACGTCACCGGTGCGGCCCTGAGCGCGGCGCGCCTCGTCGAAGGTGTTGCGCATCTGGGTCTCGCGGATGCCGTACTGGGCGCGCAGCAGCTGCTTCTGGCGCAGGCCGAGGGCGTACTCGCTCTCGGTGCGGCGGCGGGCGCGGCCGTGCTCGCCCGGCGGGTAGGGGCGGACCTCGAAGTACCGCGCGGCCTTCGGCGTCAGCGGCACGCCCAGGGCGCGGGAGAGGCGGACGGTGCGGCGGTTGCGACCGGAGTGGGACAAGCGGATCTCCTCGTTCGGGCGGGCACTCGTGCTCGACACCCGCGCGCCGGGGGCGGCGGGGCGATCAGCGACTGACGACGGCTCCCAGCGCGGCTGCTGGGGCCCGGGGTCCGGCGGGGCAGGGAGCACCCACTGCTGGACCGGCGTCAACACTACCGCAGTCCGCGCGGCCCTCCGGACGCGCGCGAGCGGGCTCAGGCCCGGCGCAGCAGGGCGCGGATGCGCTCCAGGCGGGTGCGCAGGTCGCGCTCGACGCCGCGGTCGGTCGGCTCGTAGTAGACCCGGCCCACGAGGTCGTCGGGGGCGTACTGCTGGGCCGCGACGCCGTGCGGGGCGTCGTGGCTGTACTGGTAGGCGCGCCCGTGGCCCAGGCGCTGGGCGCCGGAGTAGTGGGCGTCGCGCAGGTGCAGCGGCACCGGCCCGCCCCGGCCGGCGCGCACGTCGGCGACCGCGGCGTCCACCCCCCGGTAGGCGGCGTTGGACTTGGGCGCCGTGGCCAGGTGGACGACGGCCTGGGCCAGCACGATCCGCGCCTCGGGCATGCCGATGAGCTGCACCGCCGAGGCCGCGGCGACGGCGGTCTGCAGGGCGCTCGGGTCGGCCATGCCGACGTCCTCGCTGGCCGAGATGACCAGGCGGCGGGCGACGAAGCGGGGGTCCTCGCCGGCCTCCAGCATCCGGGCCAGGTAGTGCAGCGCCGCGTCGACGTCGGAGCCGCGCAGGCTCTTGATCAGGGCGCTGGCCACGTCGTAGTGCTGGTCGCCGGCCCGGTCGTAGCGCACCGCGGCGACGTCGACGGCGCGCTCGGCGCCGGCCAGCGAGACCGGGGCGGGCCGCTCGGCCGACTCGTCCAGCGCGACGCCGGCCGCGGCCTCCAGCGCGGTCAGCGCCCGCCGCGCGTCGCCGCCGGACAGGCGCACCAGGTGGTCCAGGGCGTCCGGCTCCAGCCGCGCCTCCCCGCCCAGGCCCCGCTCGTCGGCGACCGCGCGCTCCAGCAGGGCCCGCACGTCGGCGTCCTCCAGCTCGCGCAGGGTGAGCAGCAGCGAGCGCGAGAGCAGCGGGGCGACCACGGAGAAGGAGGGGTTCTCGGTGGTCGCGGCCACCAGCACGACCCAGCGCTCCTCCACGCCCGGCAGCAGGGCGTCCTGCTGGGCCTTGGTGAAGCGGTGGATCTCGTCGAGGAAGAGCACGGTGCGGCGGCGGTGCAGGTCGCGGGCGTCGCGCGCCTCCTCCATCACCCTGCGCACGTCCTTGACGCCGGCCGTGACGGCGGACAGCTCCACGAACCGGCGCCCGGTGGCCCGGGAGACCACGTGCGCCAGCGTCGTCTTGCCCGTGCCCGGCGGCCCCCACAGGATCACCGACGCCGGCCCGGCGCGGCCGTCCCCTCCCTCGACCAGGCGGCGCAGCGGCGCGCCGGGGGCCAGCAGGTGCTGCTGGCCGACGACGTCGTCCAGGCTCCGCGGCCGCATCCGCACCGCCAGCGGGGCGCGGGCGCCCCCGGAGCCGCCGGAGCCGTCCGCGTCGTCGTCGTCGGCGGTGAACAGGTCGGCCACGGCGAGGAGCCTAGGCCGCGGCCGGGCCGGCTCCGCGGGCTCCGGCGGGCCTCAGCGCACGTGCGTGCGCAGGAAGTCCGTCGCCCGGGCCCACGCCAGCTGGGCGGAGGCGGCGTCGTAGCTCTCGCGCTCGTCGTTGACGAAGGCGTGCTGGGCCGGGTACCAGTGGATCTCCGGCACGACCCCGGACTGCACCTGGATCGCGGTGGCCGTGGCCACCACGGCCTCGCGCGGCACGCTGCGGTCCAGCTCGGCGTAGTGCCCCTGGACGGCGGCGCGCAGCCCCGAGTAGTCCGTCGTGCTCGGGTCGGGGACGCCGTAGAAGGGCACCGCGGCGCTGACCCGCTCGCCCTGCTGGGCGGCGAGGGTGAGCACGAAGGACCCGCCCATGCAGAAGCCGATGACGCCGACGGTGGAGGAGGTGACGGCGTCCAGGGACAGCAGGTGGTCGACCGCTCCGGCCAGGTCGCGCCCGGCGCGCTCGACGGGCATCGCCTGCATCATCGCCATGGCCTCGGCGCCGTCGTGGGTGGTGGCGCCGCCGTACAGGTCGGGGGCGAGGGCGACGAAGCCGTCGGCCGCCAGCCGCCGCACGAGGTCGGCCACGTGCGTGGTCAGCCCCCACCACTCCTGGATGACGACGAGCCCGGGGCCGGTGCCGCCCGGGGGCAGCTCCAGGTAGCCGTGGGCCTCGTGGCCGTTGCTGGGGAAGGTGGTGTTCTGCTGCGCGTCGCCGGACGCGCTGCCCGAGGGCTGCTCTGACATGCGCGCCACTGTGGCACGCTCGCCCGGTGCTCGAGCGCACCGGCCGCTGGGTGGCCACCCGTCCCCTGCTGGTCGTCGTCGTGTGGGCACTGCTGGTGGCCGCGGGAGCCGGCGCGGCGCTCGGCGCCTTCGGGAACCAGGGCCTGTTCGAGCGGCTGGGCAGCGGCCAGAGCTCGGTGCCCGGCGAGGCGCAGGAGGGCGCGGAGCTGCTCCAGGAGCGCGACCCCAGCGGCCGCTCGGTGCTGCTGCAGCTGGACGGCCTGGGCACCGCCGGTCCTGCCGCGCCGCAGGTGCAGGCCGCCCTCGCGGCGGGCGCCGCCGACCTCGCCGCCGTGGACGGCGTGGTGGAGGTGGCCGGCCCGCTCGCCGCCGCTGGGCCGGGCGCAGCGGCCCTGACGAGCACCGACGGCACCTCCGCCCTGGTCAGCGTCGCGCTGGACCCGGGCCTGTCCGGCGCCGCGGCCGACCGCGCGGCGGAGGAGGTCGAGCAGCGGCTGCACGCGCTGGCCGATGACGTCGAGCGGGCCTCCCCCGGCGCGCAGGGGCGGGTCGGCAGCGTCGAGGCCCTGGTGGACGACGTCAACGCCCAGGTCGAGGAGGACCTGCGCACCGGGGAGGCCGTGGCGCTGCCGCTCAGCCTGCTCGTGATGGTCGTCGTCTTCGGCGGGTTCCTGGCCGCGGGGGTGCCCGTGGTGGGCGCGCTGGTGACGATCGGCGGCGGGCTGGCCGCGCTGCTGGGCTTCTCCCACGTGATCGACCTGGACGCCTCGGTGGTCAACGTCGTGACCGTCCTGGGCCTCGGGCTGTGCATCGACTACGGCCTGCTGGTCGTCTCCCGCTACCGCGAGGAGCTGCGCGCCCTGGCCGCCGCCGGCCACGCGGCGTCCGAGCGCGCCGTGCGCACCCGCGCGCTGGAGGCGACGCTGCGCACCGCCGGGCGCACCGTCGTCTTCTCCGCGGTGACCATCGCGGTCAGCCTCTGCGGGCTGCTGGTCTTCCGCGCCGACATCCTGCGCTCGATGGGCCTGGCGTCCTTCTCCGTGGTGGTGCTGGCGCTGCTGGTGGCGCTCACCCTCGTGCCGGCGCTGCTGGCCCTCGGCGGCGCCCGCCTGACCCGGCCCGGCCTGGCCGCGCGCCTGCCGGGGCTGCGGGCGCTGGCCCGGCGCACCGGCGACGTCGCGCCCGAGGAGGGGCGGTTCTCGGCCCTGGCCCGGCGCGTGCAGCGGCGGCCGTGGACGGTGCTGCTGGCCGTCTCCGCGGTGCTGCTCGTGGTGGCGAGCCCGGTCCTGTCGCTGCAGCTGCGCTCGGACGGCGTCCAGCTGCTTCCGGTCGGCAACCCCTCCCGCGAGTTCTTCACCGACCTGGAGGAGCGCTTCCCCGCGGCGTCCTCCCCCGCCGTCACCGTCGTCGCCGACGCCGCACCGGAGCAGGCGCAGGCGTACGCGGCGCAGGTCGCGGCCCTGCCGGGGGTGGCGTCGGTGGACCCGCCGGTCGCGGTGGGCGACCTGGTCTCGATCGGGGTCCGGGTGGACGGCGACCCGCTGGGCACCGGCGCCCGCGACCTCGTGGGCGACCTGCGCGAGCAGCGCCCGGGCTTCGACACCTGGGTGACCGGGCAGGCGGCCGGCGTCGTGGACTTCACCACCGAGCTGGTCACCCGCGCCCCGTACGCCGCGGCCCTGGTGGTCGTGGCCACGTTCGTCCTGCTGTTCCTGATGACCGGCGCCGTGCTGGTGCCCCTCAAGGCGCTGGCGATGAACGTGCTGTCGCTGGGCGCCAGCCTGGGCGTGGTGGTGTGGGTCTTCCAGGACGGCAACCTCGCCGGCCCCCTGGGCTTCACCTCGACCGGCGGCGTGGAGACGTTCGTGCCGCCGCTCGCGCTGGCCTTCGGCTTCGGCCTGGCGATGGACTACGAGGTCTTCCTCCTGGCCCGCATCCTGGAGGCGCGCCAGGCGGGGGCCACGACCGACGTCGCGGTCGTCGTCGGGCTGCAGCGCTCGGGCCGGATCATCACCTCCGCCGCGCTGATCATCGTGCTGGTCTTCGCCGGCTTCGCCGCCGGCGACCTGCTGGCGGTCAAGGAGGTCGGCCTGGCCCTGGCGGTGGCCGTGGCCGTCGACGCCACCCTGGTGCGGATGCTGCTCGTGCCCGCGGTGATGACGCTGCTCGGGGAGCGCAACTGGTGGGCCCCGGCGCTGCTGCGGCGCCTGCACGACCGGTTCGGGGTGAGCGAGGGCTCCTGAGCGGATGTCAGGTCCGCGACGTACCGTCGCCCGTGTGACGCCGTCCCCGGTCTCCGCTCCCTCCTCCTTCCCCACCACGCTCGGCGCCCTGCGCGCCAGCGGCCACGTCGCCCGCTCGGTCAAGGCCGAGCTGCGCGAGAACCTCGTCGCCGCGATGCGCGAGGGCCGCCCCCGCTTCCCCGGCATCGTCGGCTTCGACGACACCGTGCTGCCCGAGGTCGAGCGCGCCGTGCTCGCCGGCCACGACCTCGTCCTGCTCGGCGAGCGCGGGCAGGGCAAGACCCGCCTGATCCGCTCCCTGGTCGACCTCCTCGACGAGTGGACGCCGGTCATCGCCGGCTCCGAGCTCGGCGAGCACCCCTACGAGCCGATCACCCCGGCGTCGCGGCGCCGGGCCGCCGAGCTCGGCGACGACCTGCCCGTCACCTGGCGCCACCGCAGCGACCGCTACGCCGAGAAGCTGGCCACCCCCGACACCTCCGTGGGCGACCTCATCGGCGACGTCGACCCGGTCAAGATCGCCGAGGGCCGCACCCTGGGCGACCCCGAGACCATCCACTACGGCCTCGTGCCGCGCACCCACCGCGGCATCTTCGCGGTCAACGAGCTGCCCGACCTGGCCGAGCGCATCCAGGTCGCGATGCTCAACGTGCTGGAGGAGCGCGACGTGCAGGTGCGCGGCTACAGCCTGCGCCTGCCGCTGGACGTGCTCGTGGTCGCCAGCGCCAACCCCGAGGACTACACCAACCGCGGCCGGATCATCACCCCGCTCAAGGACCGCTTCGGCGCCGAGGTGCGCACCCACTACCCGCTGGCGCTGGAGACCGAGGTCGAGCTCGTCACCCAGGAGGCCGACCTGGTCGCCGAGGTGCCCGAGCACCTGATGGAGGCCGTGGCCCGCTTCACCCGCGAGGTGCGCGAGTCGCCCTCGGTCGACGGCCGGTCCGGCGTCTCGGCCCGCTTCGCGGTCGCCGCGGCCGAGACCGTGGCCGCCTCCGCGCTGCGCCGGGCGGCCCTGACCGGCGACGAGCCGGTCGCCCGGGTCGGCGACCTCGCCCCCGTGGTCACCACCCTGCGCGGCAAGGTGGAGTTCGAGGCCGGGGAGGAGGGGCGCGAGGACGACGTCCTGGCGCACCTGCTGCGCACCGCGGTCGCCGGGGTCTTCCGCTCCCGCCTCGCCGGCGCCGACCTGTCCGGCTTCACGGCCCTGGTCGCCGAGGGCGCCACCGTCTCCACCGGTGAGCTGGTGCCCTCCGCCGAGCTGCTGGCCCAGGTCGGCACCGTGCCCGGCCTGGCGAAGGTGCTCGAGCGGCTCGGCTTCGGCGAGGCGCCCAGCGCGGCCCAGGCCGCCTCCGGCGTCGAGCTCGTGCTGGAGGGCCTGCACCTGACGCGCCGGCTCGGCAAGGACGTCGTCGCGGCCAGCGGTGGCGACCGCACCGTGTACGGAGGCTGATCGTGGCGGCGGACGACGGGCGCGAGCGCCGGGTGCGCGGCTACCGGTACGGCGCCTGGGCCGGCGGCGCGGACCCCCTCGCCCCGCCCTACGACGTGCGCGCCGCGGTCGAGGCCCTGGGCGACGACGTGATGGAGGGGCGCAGCGTGCGGGAGGCGCTGCGCGAGCTGCTGCGCCGCGGCGGCCCCGACCGCCAGGGGCGCCAGCGCGGCGGGCTCGACGCCCTGCGCGAGCAGGTGCGCCGCCGCCAGGAGGCGCTGCGGGCGTCCGGCGACCTGGCCGGGTCGCTGGAGGCGGCCCGCGAACGCCTGGCCGAGGCGCTGGAGGCCGAGCGCACCGAGCTGTCGGTGCGCGACGACGACGACGCCCGCTTCCGCGAGGCCCAGCTCGACGCGCTCCCCCGCCGGACGGCGTCCGCGGTGCGCGAGCTCGCGGAGTACGACTGGGCCTCCGCGCAGGCCCGCCAGACCTACGAGGAGCTGCTGGCCGAGCTGCGGGAGCAGGCGCTGCGGGCCCAGCTGCCCGGCCTGGCCGGGCAGGAGGGGCAGGGCGAGGGCGGCGGCGTCGACACCGCCGCCACCAAGGAGCTGCTGGGCGACCTCAACGCCCTGCTGGCCGCCCACGCCCGCGGCGAGGACGTCACCGAGGCGTTCGAGCAGTTCATGGCGAAGCACGGCGACGCCTTCCCCGAGCGGCCCGCGAACGTGGACGAGCTGATCGACTCCCTGGCCCAGCGGGCGGCGGCCGCGCAGCGGCTGATGCGCTCGCTGTCCAAGGAGCAGCGCCGCGAGCTCGCGGCGCTCATGGCGCAGGCGATGGAGGACGCCGACCTGGCTGCGGAGGTGTCCGCGCTGGGCTCCCACCTGCAGGACCTCCGCCCGGGCACCTTCGCCGGCGGCCGCTCCCGCGAGCGCTTCACGGGTTCGGAGCCCCTGGGCCTCGACGAGGCGACCGGGGCGCTGGCCGAGCTCAGCGACCTGGACGACCTGGCCGACGCCCTCGCCCAGGACTCCCCCGGCTCCACCCTGGACGACGTCGACGTGGAGGCCGTGGAGCGCCAGCTCGGGCCGGGGGCGGCGAGCTCGGTGCGGGCGCTGGCCGAGCTGGAGCGCGAGCTGCGCCGCCAGGGCTGGGTCTCCGGCAGCGGCAGCGGCGACCTGCAGCTCACGCCCAAGGCGCTGCGCCAGCTCGGGAAGAGCGCCCTGGCGCGGGTCTTCGCCGACCTGCGCTCGGTGCGCCGCGGCGGACACGAGGAGCGCTCGGCCGGCACCGCCGGGGAGGCGACCGGCACGTGGAGGCAGTGGCAGTTCGGCGACGAGCAGCCGGTGGACGCCGTGGCGACCGTGACCCGCGCGGTGCTGCGGACGGCGGCCGCGGGGCAGCTGGCCGGCGGGGTGCACCTGGGCCCGGAGGACTTCGCCGTCGTGGAGACCGAGCGCCGCGGCGGCGCCGCGGTCGCGCTGTGCGTGGACATGTCGTGGTCGATGTACGCCGAGGGCCGCTGGTCGTCGATGAAGCAGACCGCGCTGGCGCTGGCGCACCTGATCGCCACCCGCTACCCGCAGGACGCGCTGCAGATCATCGGCTTCGACCGGTACGCGCGCACCATGACCACGGCCGAGCTGACCACCGCCGAGCCGGCGCAGCAGCAGGGCACGAACCTCTCCCACGCCCTGGCGCTGGCCCGCCGGCACGTCGGGCGCCACCCCTCCTCCGCGCCGGTGGTGCTCGTGGTCACCGACGGCGAGCCCACCGCGCACCTGGAGGACGACGGCGAGGCGTACTTCGACTGGCCGACCAGCCCGGAGACGCTGCGGCGCACCCTCGCCGAGGTCGACGCGCTGACCCGCTCGCGGATCGCCGCGAACACCTTCCTCCTCGGCGACGACCCGGGGCTGCGCCGCTTCGCCGACGCGCTGGCCCGCCGCAACGGGGGGCGGGTGTTCGCCCCCTCCCCCGACCGGCTCGGCGAGTACGTCGTGGCCGACTACCTGCGCGCCCGCTCCCCCGGGGCGGGCCGACGAGCGGGTTGAGCTCAGGACGACCTAGAACCACGTGGCCTTGTCGACGAGGTTCCGCAGCGGCTCCCCGGCGGTGAGGCGGCGCGCGTTGTCGGCCAGCAGCGCGTAGCGGCGCTCGTCCAGGTGCGGGCCGTAGCCGGCCACGTGCGGGGTGATGATCGTGCGCGGTGCGTCCCACAGCGGGTGCTCGGGCGGAAGCGGCTCGGTCTCGAACACGTCCAGGGCCGCCCCGCCGAGCCGGCCGTCGGCCAGCGCGGCCACCAGGGCGTCCAGCGACGTCGTCGCCCCGCGCCCGATCGTCACGTAGAGGGCCCCTCGCCGGAGGCGGGCGAAGCGCGCGGCGTCGAACAGGCCGACCGTGGCGGGGGTGTGCGGGACGGCGTTGACCACCACGTCGGCGCGGGCGAGGAGCGCGTCGAGGGCGTCGGGGCCGTGCAGCTCGGCCACCCCGGGCGGCGGCTGCGTGCGCCGGGCGTCCACGCCGAGCACCTGCATCCCGAAGGCCGCGCACAGCCGGGCCACCTCCGAGCCGATCCCCCCGACGCCGACCACGAGCGCCGTCGCCCCGGGCAGGTGCAGCACGTCGTCGTCCCCGCCGCTGGGGCGCCACTCGTGCCGGGCCTGCTGGGCGGCGTAGACGTCGAGGCGGCGGGCCAGGGCGAGCAGGCACGCCATCACGTGGGTGCCGATGTGGTCGTCGTAGATGCCGGCGAAGTTCGTCACGGCCACCGGGTGCTCGACCAGCTCCGGGGAGAAGTAGCCCTCGGGCGGGTTGGCGGCGGGCGCCTGGAGCCAGCGCAGGCGCGGCGCGGCGGCCAGCAGGGGCGGCGTCAGGGTGCCGAACGCGGCGTCGGCCTCCGCGAGCGCCGCGGCGACGGCGTCCGGGGACGTCTCGGGCACGACCGCCGTCCACCCCGGGGCGTCCTGCTCCAGGCGCCGGGGCCAGTCTCGGGGGTCGGCCTGGCGGCCGGGGACGAACACGATCGTCGGCACGGGAGTCCTCCTGGGGTGCGTGCGGCGGGCCTGCGGGGGTACTTCCCCGGCATGACCAACCCACGCCAGAACGGCCTGACGTCGGTCGCGGACCAGAGCGAGGACGAGCGCGGCGGTCCGGGCAGCATCCTGTCGCGCCAGAGCGCCGACCACGCCGACCTCGACCGCCTGATGCGCGCCTACGACGCCGAGCCGGACGCGGACGCCCGCGGGAAGATCGTCGCCGAGCTCGGCGAGCGCGCGCTGCGGCACGCCTTCGCCGAGGAGACGGTGCTGTTCCCGGCCTACCGCAAGCACCTGCCCGGAGACGGCGACGAGCTGACGGCCCACATCGAGGGCGACCACCAGCAGATCAACGAGATGCTCGAGGACCTCCAGCGCGCCGACCCGCGCTCGCCCGGCTACGACGCGGAGGTCCGCCGCGCCTTCGAGGTGATCCGCCACGACGCCCACGACGAGGAGGACGACCTGCTGCCCCGCCTGCAGCAGGTCGCGAGCCCCGAGGAGCTGCGGGCGATCGGCGCGGCCTGGGAGGCCCAGCGCCTGGCCTCCCCGACGCGACCGCACCCGAAGGTCTCCCGGCGCCCCCCGGGCAACGTGGTCGCCGGCACCGGGCTCGCGGTCTCCGACCGGGTCAAGGACGCCGTCGACCACCTCGCGCCGATCGGGACGGCCCGCCGTGCGGCGCTGGTCGGGGTCGCCGCCGGCGTCGCGGGGGTCGCCGTGATGACGGTCGGGGAGAAGGCCGAGCAGGCCGTGACCGGCCGCCCGAACTCGCAGGTGCCGGCGAAGACGCTGCAGCGCCTGGTGGGCCGTCGCCACCTCGAGGAGAGCGACGTCTGGAACCACGCCATGCACTGGGGCACCGGAGCGGCGGTGGGGGTCCTGCGCGGGCTGATGGCCCACGCGGGACTGCGCGGCCTGCCCGGCTCGCTGGCGTTCACCGGGGTCCGGCTGTCGGTCGACCAGACCCTGGAGAACGCCACCGGCGTCGGGGCCCCGCCGTGGACCTGGCCGAAGGACGAGCTCGTCATCGACGTCCTGCACAAGGCCGTGTACGCCCTGGTGACGGGCGTCGTGGTCGACCGGCTGCTCGCCCGCGCTCAGCACCCCGCCCGCGGCGCCTGACGGCGCAGGATGCACCGGCCGGGCCGCTCGATGCGGTCCGGCCGGTGCTGCGCTCAGGCGGTGGGGGCGGCGGCCGCCACCTCTGCGGCCGGCTTCGGGGCGGCCGGCTTCGCGTCCACACCGGCCTCGGCGCGCTGCTGCGGCGTGATCGGCGCGGGGGCCGAGGTCAGCGGGTCGAACCCGCCGCCGGACTTGGGGAACGCGATGACCTCGCGGATGGAGTCCGCACCGGTCAGCAGCGAGACGATGCGGTCCCAGCCGAAGGCGATGCCGCCGTGGGGCGGGGCGCCGAAGCCGAAGGCGTCGAGCAGGAAGCCGAACTTCTCCTGCGCTTGCTCCTCGCTGATCCCCATCACCGCGAAGACGCGCTCCTGCACGTCCTTGCGGTGGATGCGGATCGAGCCGCCGCCGATCTCGTTGCCGTTGCAGACGATGTCGTAGGCGTACGCCAGCGCGCTCTCAGGGTCGGTGTCGAAGGTGTCCAGGTGCTCGGGCTTGGGCGAGGTGAACGCGTGGTGCACCGCCGTCCAGGCGCCGGAGCCGACCGCCACGTCGTCGCTCTCGTCGGCGCGCTCGAACAGCGGCGCGTCGACGACCCACACGAACGACCAGGCCGAGGTGTCGATGAGGTCGCAGCGGCGGCCGATCTCCAGGCGGGCCGCGCCCAGCAGCGACCGCTGGGCGTTGCGAGGGCCGGCGGCGAAGAAGACGCAGTCACCGGGCACCGCGCCGACGTGGGCGGCCAGGCCGGCGCGCTCGTCCCCGGAGAGGTTCTTGGCGACCGGCCCCCCCAGGGTGCCGTCCTCGCCGACCAGCACGTACGCGAGGCCGCGGGCGCCGCGCTGCTTGGCCCACTCCTGCCAGGCGTCGAGCTGCTTGCGCGGCTGGCTCGCGCCGCCGGGCATGACCACGGCGCCGACGTAGGGCGCCTGGAAGACGCGGAACGGGGTCTCGCGGAAGTAGTCGGTGCAGTCCACGAGCTCGACGCCGAAGCGCAGGTCGGGCTTGTCCGAGCCGTAGCGGGCCATCGCCTCGGCGTAGGGCATGCGCGGGATCGGGGTGTCGATCTCGTGGCCGATGAGCTTCCACAGCGCCACGAGGACGTCCTCGGCGAGGGCGATGACGTCGTCCTGCTCGACGAAGCTCATCTCCACGTCGAGCTGGGTGAACTCCGGCTGGCGGTCGGCGCGGAAGTCCTCGTCGCGGTAGCAGCGGGCCAGCTGGTAGTAGCGCTCCAGGCCGCCGACCATGAGCAGCTGCTTGAACAGCTGCGGGCTCTGCGGCAGCGCGTACCAGGAGCCCGGCGCCAGGCGCGCGGGCACGAGGAAGTCGCGGGCGCCCTCGGGGGTGGACCGGGTGAGGGTCGGCGTCTCGACCTCGGTGAAGCGGTGGCCCGCCAGCACCTCGCGCGCGACGCGGTTGGCCTCGCTGCGCAGCCGGATGGTCGCCGCCGGGCCGGGGCGGCGCAGGTCCAGGTAGCGGTAGCGCAGCCGGACCTCCTCGCCCGGAGCCCGCTCGCCGGCCTCCGCGGCCGACTCGATCGGGAACGGCAGCGGGGCGGCCTCGTTCAGGACGACCAGCTCGGCGGCGTCCACCTCGACCTCGCCCGTGGGCAGCGCCGGGTTCTCGTTGCCGACCGGCCGCAGGCGCACCGGGCCGGTGACCTGCACGCAGTACTCGTTGCGCAGCCCGTGGGCGCCGGAGGACTCCAGCAGCTCGTCGCGCACCACCACCTGCACCGTCCCCGAGGCGTCGCGCAGGTCCAGGAAGGCCACGCCGCCGTGATCGCGACGCCGTCCCACCCACCCGGCGAGGGTCACGGTCTGGCCGTCGTGGCTGGCGCGCAGGGTGCCGGCCTCGTGGGTGCGGAGCACGCAGGGGTCCTTCCAGGGGGTGGGGTGTGGCGACTCTTCCCGATCGTAGTGCGCGCTGCTAGCGTCCCCGGCAGGTCACGAGCGCCAGCGCGAACCCCCGGGTCGCTGGCCGGCAACCCTCCTGCTGCGGCGGGGTGCCCCGGGTGAAGACCTGGACGCACCGGCCGGGAGCCCCCGGGTGCGTCAAGCGCGGTCGACGTCCGTCCTCCGTGCCCGTGGCGACGCCCCGCTGGGCGTCCGACGCCGAGGAGCCCCCTCATGAGCACGACCTCCAGCACCCCCACCGATGCCGCACCCGGCACCGCCCCCAGCGCCGCCCGGGTCGCCTCCCCCGAGCCCCCCTTCCACGCCGACCACGTCGGCAGCCTGCTGCGCCCGGCCGCCGTCCACACCGCCCGCGCCCGCTTCGCGGCCGGGGAGGTCGACGCCGACGCCCTGCGCGAGGTCGAGGACGACGCCGTCCGCGAGGTCGTGCGCCGCCAGGGCGAGGTCGGGCTGCAGGTCGTCACCGACGGGGAGCTGCGCCGCCACTACTGGCACGAGGACTTCATCTTCAGCCTCGAGGGCATCGAGCCCGCGGGCGGCTTCTCCATCCCCTTCTACGGCCAGGACGGCCAGCAGATCGACGTCCCGCTCACGCTGGCCCGCGCCAGCAGCCGCGTTCGCCTGGGCGAGACCGTCTTCGCCGACCACCTCGCGTTCCTGCAGCGCGCGGTGGCCGAGGCGGGCACCGGGGCGACGCCCAAGCTGACCATCCCCTCCCCCAACCACGTGCACAACGCGTTCGCGCCGCTGCAGGTGGAGGGCGTCTACGACGACGAGGACGAGCTGCGCGCCGACATCGCCGCCGCCTACCAGCAGCAGATCGCCCGGGTGCACGCCGCGGGGCTGGAGTACCTGCAGATCGACGACGTCAGCCTGACCTTCTTCGGCGACGAGCAGTACCGGGGCCGCGGCGAGGCCGCCCTCGACGGCTTCATCGGCCAGTTCAACGCCGCGCTCGCCGGCCGCCCGCAGGGGCTCACGGTCGCCACCCACCTGTGTCGCGGGAACTTCCGCTCCGGTTGGGCGCTGTCCGGCGGCTACGACGTCGTGGCTGAGAAGCTGTTCAACGACCTGGACGTCGACGGGTACTTCCTGGAGTTCGACGACGAGCGCTCCGGCTCCCTCGACGTGCTGCGGTTCCTGCCGCCGGGCAAGCGCGTGGTGCTCGGGCTGGTCACCTCCAAGCGCCCGGAGCTGGAGGACGCCGACGCCATCAAGCGCCGCCTCGACGAGGCCGCCCGGTACGCGCCCCTGGAGCAGCTGGCCCTGGGCCCGCAGTGCGGCTTCTCCTCCACCGAGGAGGGCAACGACCTCACCGCCGAGGAGCAGTGGGCGAAGCTGCGCCACGTCGTGGCGATCGCGGACGACGTCTGGGGCTGAGCACTCCCGTCGTCCGGGGACGCCCCGCCGCGCTGCGCAGGAGCGGCAGCACGGCGGGGCGTCCCCGCTCAGGTCACCAGCGGGCGTGCACGTGCGGACGGATGTGCTCGTCGTAGATGCGCTCCAGCTCGGCCTGGACGTCGGCGCTCAGCGGCGCCACCGCAGCGGCAGCGGCGTTGCCGCGGCCCTGCTCGGCGTTGCGCGCGCCGGGGATGGCGGCAGTCACGCCCGGCTGGTCGAGGATCCAGCGCAGCGCGAGCGCCGACGTCGCCACGCCCTCCGGTGCGAGCGCGGCCACCTCCCGCGCTGCCTGGACGCCGACCTCGAAGGGGACGCCGGCGAAGGTCTCGCCCACGTCGAAGGCCTGGCCGTCGCGGTTGTAGGTGCGGTGGTCGCCCTCGGCGAAGGTGGTGCTCTCGTCGTACTTGCCGGTCAGCAGGCCGCTGGCCAGCGGCACTCGGGCGAGGATCCCGACACCGGCGGCCTCGGCCGCGGGCAGCACCTGCTCCAGCGGCTTGCGGCGGAAGGCGTTGAGGATGATCTGCACGCTGGCGACGCCGGGCCGCGCGATGGCGGTCAGCGCCTCGGCCGCGGTCTCCACCGAGACGGCGTACGCGGCGATCGCCCCGTCATCGACGAGGCCCTGGAGGGCGTCGAAGACGGCGTCGTCGGAGTAGACGGGCGTGGGCGGGCAGTGCAGCTGGAGCAGGTCGAGGGTGTCGACGCCGAGGTTGCGGCGGCTGCGGTCGACCCACCCGCGCAGGTTCTCCGCGGTGTACTGGCTCGGCTCGTGCGGCTTGGCGCGGCGGCCGGCCTTGGTCGCCACGAACGGCCGGTCGGCCTCGGGCAGCTCGGCGAGCAGGCGGCCGACCAGCTCCTCGCTGTGCCCGTCGCCGTAGACGTCCGCGGTGTCCAGCAGGGTGACGCCGGCCTCGACGGCCGCGTGCAGGGTCGCCAGGGCGTCGTCGTCGCTGACTTCGCCCCAGTCACCCCCGAACTGCCAGCAGCCGAGTCCGATGACGCTGACGGGTCGGCCGGTGCGGCCGAGGATCCTGTTCTCCACGGTCGCCGACCCTACGGGCCCCCTCACAGCAGGGACAGCTGAGCCGTCCCGTCCTCGGGTCGGGCGGACGCCGGCCGCGCGCGCGGTGCGGTGCCGTCCGGCAGGCTGCCGGTCGGGAAGTCGCCCTCGTCGGGGCGGACGCCGCGCTGCTCGCCGCCGCGCCGCCCGGCCAGGCCGTGGCGCTCCAGCAGCGGGGTCACCCGGGCGGCCAGGGCATCGCGGTAGGCGCGGGGCACGTAGGCACCCCGCCCGTACAGCTCGCGGTACAGGGGCAGCAGGTCGGGCCGCTCGCGCGCCAGCCAGGTCAGCCACCACTCGCGGGCGCCGGGGCGCAGGTGCAGCGGCAGGACCGTCACCCCGGTGGCGCCGGCGCCGGCGAGCGCTGCGAGGGCGGCGTCCAGCTGCTCGGCGGAGTCGGTCAGGCCCGGCAGCACCGGCGCCATGAACACCCCGCACGGCAGCCCGGCCTCCCGCACGGCGCGCACGAGGTCGAGGCGCGCCCGCGCGGAGGGAGCGCCCGGCTCGATCGCGCGGTGCAGGGCGTCGTCCCACACCGCCACCGAGACGCCGAGGCCGATCGGCACGTCGCGCGAGGCCGCGGTCAGCAGCGGGAGGTCGCGGCGGAGCAGCGTGCCCTTGGTCAGCACCGAGAAGGGCGTGCCGGAGCCGCGCAGGGCCTCGATGATCCCCGGCATGAGCCGGTAGCGGCCCTCCGCGCGCTGGTAGGGGTCGGTGTTCGTGCCCAGCGCGACGTGCTCGCGCCCCCACGCCGGGCGGGAGACCTCCGCGGCCACCCGCTCGGCGGCGTTGACCTTCACGACGACCTCGGAGTCGAAGCCCGCGCCCGTGTCGAGGTCGAGCCACGCGTGGCTCCCGCGGGCGTAGCAGTTGTGGCTCACGACGCCGTTGGCGACGAAGTCGCCCGTGCCGGTCGTGATGTCGTACATCGGGATCTCGACGCCGAGCGCCTCGACCGACGTCACGCGCAGGTGGGCGCCGCCGGTGACCGGCGTCCCGGCCACCGCGCATGCGGCGCCGCTGCCCCGTCCGAGCAGCTCGTCGTTCGTCGTCAGGTGCGGGCGCTGACCGCGGTGGGCGTCTGCCACGTGCTTCCACCCGCGTCCGGTGAGGAAGCGGTGGTCCCCGCTCGCGACGAGCTCCGTGCCGTCCTGGAGCCGGACGCGGTGCGCCGGCTTGACGGTCGACCAGTGGGCGAGCACCTCGGTGCTCACGTAGTGGCGGTACGTGCTGCGCCGCTCGGTCCCCACGACCTGGTCCCCCGGGCGGAGGTCCGCGATCGGCCGCTGCGACCCGTCGGCCATGAGGACGAGCGTGTCGCCGCCCAGGCAGTACACGCACGCGTGGCTGCAGCCGCGGTAGGGGTTGACCGTCCACCGGAAGGGCATGGCCGAGCCCGCCGGTACCGCGTTGAGCACCGAGCGGGCCCGCACCTCGTGGAAGGTCATGCCCGCGAACTCCGGGGTGGTGACCGAGCGCACCAGGCCGGGGATGCTGCCGGTGGCCAGCAGCTCGCCCTGACCCTCGGCGTCCTCGTCGCCCGTCAGCCCGTCCCACCGCACGACCCTGATCGAACACGCGTTCGAGACCGGTGTCAACCGGCGTTCAGCGCCGCGCGGCCCACTCCGCGGCGTCCGGGCCGACCTGCTCGCGCAGCGCCGGGCGCACCGAGGCGTAGAGCACCGTCCACGCCAGCGCCTGCCAGTCGCGCACCCGCTGCAGGGAGTCCAGCAGGTCCGCGTCGGGCCGGACGCCGCTCGCGGCGCTCCAGGCGCGCACCGCCGCCTCCCCGTCGTGGCGGCGGCTGCGGCGCATCACGGCGAGGTCCCACTCCACCGGCCCGGTGACGGCCTCCTCCAGGTCGCACCAGATCGCCGCGCCGCCCAGGAGCAGCAGGTTGCCGGGGTGGGCGTCGCCGTGCAGCGCCCGGCGCCCGGTGCCGGCGTCCACCGCGGCGGCGGTGGCGGCTGCCTCCTCGTGCCCCTGGGCGAGCGCGGCCAGGACGTCGGCCGGCAGCCAGTCGCCCCCGACCTCCAGGCAGCGCCCGGAGTCAGTGACGGTCTCGGCCAGACCGGGCAGCTCGTGGGCCGGGTAGCCGGCGGCGGCGTCGTGCAGCGCGGCCAGCGCCGTCCCGACGAGCTCCGGCGCCGCGCCCGCGACCCCGCTGCCGTCGGCGGGCAGCGGCAGGTGCGGCCACAGCGAGACGGACCAGCCGTCGGCGTCGTGGGGGCCGGCGTCCACGACGGTCGTGGGCGGCAGCACGGCGGCGCCGCGGGCGGCGAGCCACCGCGAGAGCGCCACCTCTCGGCCCAGCGCCCGCTCCGGGTGCGGCCGGGCCAGGGCGGTGAAGGCCGCGACCCGCGCCACCACGGGCGTCGGCGCGAGGTGGACGACGGTGTTGGCGAGGTCGGAGAGCACCACCGGCTCCCCCACCGGCAGCCCGAGCCGGCGGCCGAGCTCGACGGCCGCGCCGACCGGCGAGGCCCTCACCGCGAGGTCACCAGGAGGTCGTCACGGCCGGGCGCAGGTCGGCCTCCGGCGGGGTCCAGGTCGCCGGGTCGGCGTCCACCTGCTCCCCGGAGCGGATGTCCTTGACCTGGTGCCCGCCGTCCTCCTGCGGGAACCAGACGAACGGGATGCCGCGCCGGTCGGCGTAGCGGATCTGCTTGCCGAACTTCGCCGCGGTGGGCGAGACCTCGGTGGGCACCCCGCGGGCGCGCAGGGCGGCGGCGACGGCGTCGGACGCCGACCGCTGGGCCTCCTCGACGACGGCGACCACCACGGCGGCGGGCGTGCCGCGGCTGGCCGTGACCAGGCCGCGCGAGAGCAGCGGGACCAGGGCCCGGGTGACGCCGAGGGAGATCCCGACGCCGGGGTAGGTGGTGCGCCCGTCGGTGGCCAGGGCGTCGTAGCGCCCGCCGGAGCAGATGGACCCGAGGGACTCGTAGCCCTCCATCCGCGTCTCGTAGACGGTGCCCGTGTAGTAGTCCAGGCCTCGCGCCACCGACAGGTCGGCGACCACCCGCACGCGCTCGCCCTGCACGTCCGCGACGCCGTCCAGCACCGCCACCAGCTCGGCCAGGCCCTCGGACAGCAGCGGGTGGGTGACGCCGAGCGCCTCCACCTGCGCGGTGAGCGTGGAGTCCTCGGCGCGGACCTGCGCCAGCGCCAGGCACGCGGCGACCTGCGCGTCGTCCAGACCCGCCGCGCGCAGGACCGCGCTGACCCCCTCCGCGCCGATCTTGTCGAGCTTGTCGACCGCGCGCATGGCCGCGCCCACGCCGTCGTCGTCCAGCCCGAGGCCGCGGTAGAAGCCCTCGACGAGCTTGCGGTTGTTGACCTGCAGGCGCACCGGCGGCAGCGGCAGCGCCGCGAGCGCGGCCGCCATCACGCGCGCCATCTCCACGTCGTGGTGCGGGGCGAGGACGTCGCGGTCGACGACGTCGATGTCGGCCTGCAGGAACTCGCGGTAGCGGCCCTCCTGCGGGCGCTCCCCGCGCCAGACCCTCTGCACCTGGTAGCGGCGGAAGGGGAACTGGAGGTGCCCGGCGTTCTCGGTCACGTAGCGCGCGAAGGGCACCGTGAGGTCGAAGTGCAGGGCCAGGGCGTCGGCGTCCTCACCGCCCGCGTCGTCGGCGTGCAGGCGGCGGACGACGTAGACCTCCTTGTCGATCTCGCCCTTGCGCAGCAGCACCGACAGCGGCTCGACCGCGCGCGTCTCCACACTCGCGAACCCGTGCAGCTCGAAGGTGCGCCGCAGCACGTCCAGCACGTGCTGCTCGACCACCCGCTGGGCGGGCAGCAGCTCGGGGAAGCCGGACAGGGGTGCGGGGCGCGACACGGGCGGGTCTCCTCGAGGGGGCGGGGGTCAGGACAGCTGCTGCAGGAACGGGTTGGTGCGCCGCTCCAGGCCGACGTGCGTCGGCCCGCCGTGGCCGGGCAGCACCAGGCGGTCGTCGGGCATCGGCAGGACGACGTCGCGCAGGGAGCGCTCCATCGCCGCCGGGTCGCCCCCGGACAGGTCGGTGCGCCCGATGCTCCCGGCGAAGAGCACGTCGCCGCTGAGCAGGGTCGAGGTCATCCCCTCACCGAGGCCGCTGGAGGGGTCGGGGACGCCGTCCAGGACGAACACGGCCGAGCCCTCGGTGTGCCCGGGGGCGTGCAGGACGTCGAGGCCGAGGCCCGCGACGTCCAGGTGCTCGCCGTCGGTGAACGAGCGGACGTCGTCCGGCTCCTGCCAGCGCGCCGACGGCCCGAAGCGCTGCTCGAGCATCGCCAGGAACGGCGCCCCGAGGCCGGCCAGGGGGTCGGCGAGGCGGTAGCGGTCGTCCGCGTGCACCAGGGCGGGCACGCCGCGGGCGCCGCAGACCGGCGTCACCGACCACACGTGGTCGGCGTGGCCGTGGGTGAGCAGCACCGCCGCCGGGCGCAGCCCGTGCTCGGCCAGGACGGCGTCCAGCCGGTCGAGGACCTCGAAGCCGGGGTCGACGACGACGCACTCCTCCCCCGCGCCCGGGGCCAGGACCCAGCAGTTGGTGCCCACGAGGGCGTCGGGGATCCCGCTGACCAGCACCGGTCGAGCCTAGCCGCCACCGCCCGACGGCTAGGCTGGCGCGCGCTCCGCGAGGGGGCACGGAAGCACACGGGGGAGCAGGAGGACGACGGCGTGTCACCGACCAGCCGCGAGCGCGAGCAGGCCCGACGCCGGGCCGAGGCGCAGCAGCGCCGTCAGGCGGCGAAGGCCGCCGAGCAGCGCCGCGCCCGTGCGGGCGTGCTGAAGGCCGTCGCGCTCGCCGTGGTCGTGGCCCTCGTCGCCGTCGGCGCCTGGTGGATCGGCTTCCGCGACGACGGGTCGAGCGCCGCGGCCTCCGGGACGTCGGAGGCGTCCGCGGCCTCGGAGGCGCCAGCGCCGTCGCCCGGCGCCGACGCGTGCCCGGCGCCCACGTCGACGCCGCCGGCCGAGCCGCTGCAGCTGGACGCCGCCCCGGACGCCTCGCTCGCGCAGGCCCGCACCTGGACCGCGACCCTGGCGACCTCCTGCGGTGACATCGAGCTCGAGCTGGACGGCGCCGCGGCTCCCCAGGCGGTGGCCTCGTTCGTGACCCTGGCCCAGGAGGACTTCTTCGCCGGGACCCCGTGCCACCGGCTGACCACGCAGGGCATCTACGTGCTGCAGTGCGGCGACCCCACGGGTACCGGTCGCGGAGGCCCCGGGTACTCCTACGGCCCGGTCGAGAACGCCCCGGCCGACGACGTCTACCCGGCCGGCACCCTCGCCATGGCCCGTCGTGGCGGCGACGCGGCCAGCATGGGCAGCCAGTTCTTCCTCGTCTACGAGGAGTCCACGATCCCCAGCGACGAGGCCGGCGGCTACACCGTCTTCGGCCGGATCACGAGCGGCCTGGACGTCGTCCAGAGGGTCGCCGCTGCTGGCGCTTCCGGGGGCGCCGACGGCGCTCCTTCCACCCCGATCAGCATCGAGCAGGTGACCGTCCAGTGAGCGAGCAGCCGACGACCAGCACTCCGGAGCCCGAGGTGGCAGCGGAGGACGCGACCACCGCGGAGGACGTGACCACCCCCGAGGCGGTGGTGAGCCCGAGCGAGGCGGTGGAGCCTGCCGCGACGACCGAGAGCGCACCCGAGCCCCAGGCCGCACCCGAGCCGGAGGCCGCACCCGAGCCGGAGGCCGCACCCGAGCCGGAGGCGGACGCCACCGAGCCCGAGGCCACCGAGCCCGAGGCCACCGAGGAGTCCCCTTCCGAGGAGGGCGGCGCCCCTGAGGCGGAGGAGCCCGCCGAGCCGGCGCCGGCGCCCGCTGCGCCGCGCCCCTCCGGGCGCCCGGCCCCCCGGCCCGGTCCCGGTCCCAAGCCCGGACGCCGTCCCGGTGGGCGCCCCGCCGGCCCCGCCCGCCCGCCGGCGCGCCCGGCCAGCGACCCGACCCCGTGGGGCCGCGTGGCCGAGGAGGGCACGGTCTTCGTGCGCACCGGCGGCGAGGAGCGCGCGGTCGGCACCGTCGTGGACGTGACCGAGGCCGAGGCGCTGGCCCACTTCGGCCGCGAGTACGACCTCATCGTGGCCCAGGTCGACCTGCAGGAGCAGCGCCTGGCCTCGCCCGGCGCCTCCCCCGCGGACGTCGTCGGCGCCCTGCGCGCGCTGCGCGCGGGCCTGGCCGAGGCGTCCGCCGTGGGCGACCTCGACGGCCTCGCCCAGCGCACCCGCGACCTGGAGGAGCTCGCCGCGGCCCGCCGCGCCGAGGCCGACGCCGCCCGCTCCGCCGCCCGCGAGGCGGCCCTGGCCGAGCGCACCGCGCTGGTGGAGGAGGCCGAGAAGATCGCCGGCACCGACGCCGCGCGCATGCAGTGGCGCCCCAGCGGCGACCGCATGCGCGAGCTGCTGGAGACCTGGAAGGAGGCGCAGCGCTCGGGCAACCGCCTCGACAAGCGCAGCGAGGACGAGCTGTGGAAGCGGTTCAGCGCCGCCCGCACCTCCTTCGACCGCGCGCGCCGCGCCTGGTTCTCCCAGCTCGAGGGCTCCAACGCCGAGGCCAAGGCCGCCAAGGAGTCGCTGGTCGCCGAGGCCGAGGCGCTGGCGACCTCCACCGACTGGGGCGCGACGTCCTCGGCCTACCGGCGCCTCATGGACCGCTGGAAGGCCGCCGGGCGCGCCTCGCGCAAGGACGACGACGCCCTGTGGGCCCGCTTCCGCGCCGCCCAGGACGCGTTCTTCAGCGCCCGCGACGCGGCCTCGGCCGAGGAGGACGTCGAGCACCAGGGCAACCTGGTGGTCAAGGAGGCGCTGCTCACCGAGGCCGAGGCGCTGCTCCCGGTCGAGGACTTCCGGGCCGCCCGCGCGGCCCTGCGCGAGATCCAGGAGCGCTGGGAGGCGGCGGGCAAGGTGCCGCGCGCCGACCTGAGCCGGGTCGAGCGGCGCCTGCGCGCCGTCGAGCAGGCCGTGACCGACGCCGAGCAGGAGCGCTGGCGCCGCTCCAACCCCGAGACCCGCGCCCGGGCCTCGGACGCCGTCGAGCAGCTCGAGCGCGCCGTGGCCGGTCTGCAGGCCGAGCTGGACGCCGCGCGCGCCAAGGGCGACGCCCGGGCCGAGCGCGACGCGCAGTCCGCGCTGGAGGCGCGCCAGCTGTGGCTGGACGCCGCCCGGCGCACCGCCGAGGAGTTCTCCGGCTGAGCTCGCGGCCGGGCGCGTCCACAGGTCGCGCCCGGCCGCTGCACCGCCCCCGCGCGCTGCGCCACCCTGGGACGGTGACCACGTCCTCCCTGCGCTGGCTGCTCGACCCCTCCGGCCCCGTCACCGCGGACGTGTTCACCGCCGGCCCTGCGACCCCGGCCGCGGTGCTCGTGGCGATGGCGGGCGAGGGCCTGCTGGTGCCGGTGCTGCCCGGCGTCTGGCTCGCCGCCGACGCGGCCGGCCGCCCTGCCGTCCGCTGCCGCGCGCTGGCCCGGGTGGTCCCGCCCTCCGGCGTCGTCGCGGGCGCGGCGGCGCTGTGGGCCCGGGGCCTGCACGCCGGCACCGGCTGCCCGGAGGTCGACGTCGTGGTGCCCCCGGGCGCCGCGGGCGGCTCGCGGACCGCGGCGGACGGCGTCCGGCTGCGGGGCTCGGTGCTGGCCGGCGACGACGTCGAGGTCGTCGCCGGCCTGACCCTGACGACCACGGCCCGCTCGCTCGCCGACCTCGCCCGCTGGTGCCCGGACGGCGAGCTCGCGGCCACCGCCGCGCTCAGCGGGGCGCTGCGCTCCGGCTGCGACGCCGGGCTGGTGCGCGCGGCCCTGGAGCGCTCCCCGCGGGCGCCTGGCGTGCGCCGCGCCCGGCGGGTGCTGGTGGCGGCGATGGCGGGGCTGCCCGGCCCCGACGCCTCAGTCCTGCCGCTTCCCCGTCATCCGGTAGACGTCGAAGACGCCGTCCACGCGGCGCACCGCGGCGAGCACGTGGCCCAGGTGGGTGGGGTCGGCCATCTCGAACGTGAACTTGGAGACCGCGACGCGGTCGCGGGACGTCGTCACCTGCGCGGACAGGATGCTGACGTGGCTGTCGGACAGGACCCGCGTGACGTCGGAGAGCAGGCGTGAGCGGTCCAGCGCCTCGACCTGGATCTGCACGAGGAAGACGCTGGAGGAGCTCGGGTCCCACTCGACCTCGACGATGCGCTCGGGCTGGGTGCGCAGGCCCGCGACGTTCCCGCAGTCCTCGCGGTGCACCGAGACGCCCTGCCCGCGGGTGACGAAGCCGACGATCGGGTCGCCCGGCACCGGCGTGCAGCAGCGGGCGAGCTTGACCCAGACGTCCTCGGCGCCCTTGACCACCACTCCCGGGTCTCCGGTGCGCGGGCGTCGCACGGCGCGCGAGGGCAGGGTCGCCTCGGCGAGCTCCTCCTCCGCGCCGCCCTCCCCGCCCAGGGCCGTGACCAGGCGCTCGACGACCGACTGCGCCGAGACGTGGTTCTCCCCCACCGCCGCGTACAGCGCGGAGACGTCGGCGTAGCGCATGTCGTTGGCGACCCCCACGAGGGACTCGTGGGACATCAGCCGCTGGATCGGCAGGTGCTGCTTGCGCATCGCCTTGGCGATGGCGTCCTTGCCCTGCTCGACGGCCTCCTCGCGGCGCTCCTTGGAGAACCAGGCGCGGATCTTGTTGCGGGCGCGAGGGCTCTTGACGAAGGTCAGCCAGTCGCGGCTGGGACCGGCGCCCTCGACCTTGGAGGTGAAGATCTCCACGACGTCGCCGTTGTCGAGCGTGGACTCCAGCGGGATCAGCCGGCCGTTGACCCGGGCGCCCATCGTGCGGTGGCCGACCTCGGTGTGGACGGCGTAGGCGAAGTCGATCGGCGTCGCCCCGGCCGGCAGGCCGATCACCTCCCCCTTGGGGGTGAAGACGAACACCTCCTGGGCGTTGATCTCGAAGCGCAGGCTGTCGAGGAACTCCCCCGGGTCCTGCGTCTCCTGCTGCCAGTCGACGAGCTGGCGCAGCCAGGGCATCTCGCCGACCGGTGCCTCGCCCCCGGCCCCGGTGCCGCGGACGGCGTCCTTGTACTTCCAGTGGGCGGCGACGCCGTACTCGGCGCGGCGGTGCATCGCGTGGGTGCGGATCTGGATCTCCACGGGCTTGCCCTCGGGCCCGATCACCGTCGTGTGCAGCGACTGGTACATGTTGAACTTGGGCATCGCGATGTAGTCCTTGAACCGGCCGGGCACCGGGTTCCAGCGCGCGTGCAGCGCGCCCAGGACGGCGTAGCAGTCGCGCACCGTGTCGACCAGGACGCGCAGGCCCACCAGGTCGTAGATGTCGGTGAAGTCGTGGCCCCGCACGATCATCTTCTGGTACACGGAGTAGTAGTGCTTGGGGCGGCCGGTGACCACGGCCCGGATCTTGGCGGCCCTCAGGTCTGAGCTGACCTGCTCGCGCACGGTGGCCAGGTACTCCTCGCGCGCCGGGGTGCGCTCGGCGACGAGCCGCACGACCTCCTCGTGCATGCGCGGGTACAGCGTGGCGAAGGAGAGGTCCTCCAGCTCCCACTTGATCGTGTTCATGCCCAGGCGGTGGGCCAGCGGTGCGTAGATCTCCAGCGTCTCGCGCGCCTTGCGCTCGGCGGAGGCGGCGGGCACGAACTTCCACGTGCGGGCGTTGTGGAGCCGGTCGGCCAGCTTGATGACCAGCACGCGGATGTCCTTGGCCATCGCCACGACCATCTTGCGCACGGTCTCGGCCTGGGCGGCGTCGCCGTAGCTGACCTTGTCGAGCTTGGTGACGCCGTCCACGAGCATCGCGATCTCGTCGCCGAAGTCGCGGCGCAGCTCCGCCAGCGGGTAGCCGGTGTCCTCCACGGTGTCGTGCAGGAGCGCTGCGGCCAGGGTCGGCGGGGTCATCCCCAGCTCGGCCAGGATCGTGGCCACGGCCACGGGATGGGTGATGTACGGGTCGCCGCTCTTGCGGCGCTGGCCGCGGTGGGCGCGCTCGGCGACGACGTAGGCCCGCTCGATCACGGTGGCGTCGGCCCGAGGGTGGTTGGAGCGCACCGAGGAGATCAGCGGCTCGATCGCGGCGGACCCGCTGGGCTGGCGCGTCGCCAGGCGGGCCAGGCGGCGGCGGATCCCGGTGCTGGGCAGCTCGGCGGTCGGTGCTGCGACCGCCGGGGCCGGGGGGGCGACGACGGTCGCGCCGCCGGGGGCGGCCGGCAGCTCGGCAGCGGCTGCGGACCCGTCGGCACCGGCCGGCACGTCGCTCGCCGCCTGGGTGGCCACCTCGTCGCTCATGCCGCCTCCCCGCTGCAGGCCAGGTCCCGCCCCTCGATCCTACGGCGCCGCCCCCGCGCGCGGGCGAGCACCCACAGCCCCCACGGGCGCAGCAGAGGGCGGTGGGCCACCGGCCCACCGCCCTCTGCTGGTGCTGCTGTGCTGCTGCTGATCAGCGGCCGGTGGACGACCGCGTCTGGTCAGCGGCCGAGCGCGCCTGGTCGCTCACCGAAGCGGTGTTCGACCGGGCCTCGTCGGCGACGCTGCTCGCGTGCGAGCGGGCCTCGTCAGCCACCACGGCGGCCGAGGACTGGCCGTCCTCGGCGACGTGCTGGGCCGCGCCCTGGGCGGTCGCCTTGAGCGACTGCCCGGCGTCCACGGCGCTGTCCTTGAGGTTCGCGCCGATCTCCTGACCGACCTGCTTGGCCTGCTCGGCCAGCGGCTGGCCGTGCTCCTTGGCGGCATCGACCGCACGGGAGGCCGCGTGCTCCTCGCGAGCGGTGGTCGGCAGCAGCGAGGCCACCAGCCAGCCGGCGCCGAAGGCGATGAGGCCCGCGGCGAGCGGGTTGCCGCCGGTGCGCGAGCGGACCGCCTGGGCGGTGCCCGACGCCGCGCCCGAGGCGCTGTCGGCCAGCGAGGACGACGTGCCGGAGACGCCGTCCCCGGCGGAGTGCATCCCGGAGCGGACGGAGTCGGCGGCGTCGTGGGCCGAGCCCATGACGCGGTCGCGGACGTCGCTGACCGCGCCCTTGACGCCCTGGACCTTGCGGTCCACGACGCGCGAGGGGCTGACGCGGTCGGTGAGCTCGTCGACGTCGCGGGTCAGGTCCCGACGGGTCCCGGCGATGTCCTGGGTCAGCCGTTGCGTGTCTTCACCCACTGGGCGTCCTCCTTCAGGGTCTGGGAGGTCGCCTCGAGCTTGGGGTCGACCTCCTTGAGCTTCTTGCGTCCGGAGGAGGCCAGGACCGCAGCCACGATCCCCCAGACCACGGCGACGATGAGCGCCGCCCACACGATGTCCATGACGTGGTCGAGCGCGTACATCACCGTCAGGGACAGGAAGATGAGCAGGAACCAGCCGGCGACGCCGGCGCCGGCGAGGAAGCCCGCGCCCTTGCCCGCCTTGGCGGCCTCGGTCTTGATCTCCGTCTTGGCCAGGTCGATCTCCTGGCGGACGAGCTTGCTGAGGTCGGCGGCGATGTCGCCGACGATCTCGCCGACGCTGCGCTGCGGCGCCTGCTCCTCGTGAGCGGGGTGGCTCACAGTCCGGCCCCCCGGGCGCGACCCGGCACCGAGGAGAAGCCCGGCTCGACCGGGTCGACGACGGGACCGCCGGTGCCCAGCGAGCTCGGCACACCGGCGTCGAGGTCGAACTGGCTGGTGCCGGTCACGGCCGGGGACGGGGTCGCCCTCGGGGTGGCCGGGACGACGGGCCGCGAAGCGGTGGTGGCGCTGCTCGCGCTCTCGTCACCGTCGGCGCGCGCGGCCTTGGTCAGGCGCCCGGCGAGCAGGCCGGTCGCCGCGGCGCCGAGCAGGAAGGCGCCCGGACGCCGGCGCGCGAAGGAGCGCAGCTGGTCGAGGAGCTCGGCGGGCTCGTGGCCCTCCAGGTGCGTGCTGAACGACTGCAGGCGCGTGGCGGCCTGGCGGACGAGGTCAGTGGCCGGGCCGGTGCCGCCGCCACCGCCGCTCGCCATCTGCTGGAGCTCGTCGCCGGCGCTGCTGAGCAGCGAGACGACGCGGGTGAGCTGGGTCTTCGACTGGTCGGAGACCTGGGTGGTGAGCTCGCCGAACAGGTCGCGGGCCTGGCGCTGGGCCTCGGCCGCGACGTTGCCGACCTCCTCCTTGGCCGTCCCGGCCACGGAGCGGGCCTGGTCGGCGGCGGTCCCGGCCGTCTGCCGCGCGTGGTCGGCCGCGCTGGCCGCCGTCTGCTTGGCCTGGTCGGCCGCGACGCCGGCGGTCTGGCGCGCCTGGTCCTTCGCGGTGTCGGTGGTGCTGCTGCCGGTGCCCTCGCTGGTGCTGGTGGCGCCGTCTGCTCGGTGCTGGGGTGCAGGTGTCGTCATGGTGACCTCCGTCACGTCGGATGTCACTCACTTACCCCGTAAGAGGAGATCAAACCCCCTCGTGACGATCTCGTGACGGCGGGCGGCTCAGGACTCCAGCACCGCTGCGACGTCGCGCCCGCCCAGGGCCTCGCGGCCGCCGAGCCCGGCCAGCTCCAGCAGGAAGCGCACCCCGACCACGTCGGCGCCCAGCCGCTCCAGCAGCGCGCAGGCGGCCCGGGCCGTGCCGCCGGTGGCGAGCACGTCGTCGACGACGAGCACCTGCTGGCCGGGGCGGACGGCGTCCGCGTGCACCTCGATGACCGCCTCGCCGTACTCCAGGGCGTAGGACTCGCTCACCGTGGCGCCCGGCAGGCGCCCGGCCTTGCGGACCGGAACGAAGCCGGCGCCCAGGGCGAGCGCGAGCGGGGTGCCGATGAGGAACCCGCGGGCCTCCACCCCGGCCACCAGGTCGACGCCGGCGGGCGCGCTCGCCGCGAGGGCGTCCACGGCGGCCCGCAGGCCGGCCGGGTCGCCCAGGAGCGGGGTGATGTCCTTGAAGGTGATCCCGGCGCGCGGGAAGTCCGGGACGTCGCGGACCAGGGAGCGCACGCGCTCGGCGTCCGCGCTCCGGCCCGGCGACGGCGCGCCGGTCACCGGCGCCGGCCCCCCGGACGGCGGACCGGCTGGTTGCGCGGGCCCCGGCCGGCGCGGCTCTGGAGCGCGGCGGCGCTGACGGCCGTGGCCCCCGCCGCTCCGGCGCCCTCACCCTCGCCCTCGGCCCGCTCCAGGACGGCGGTGGTCGTGCCCGTCCCGCCGTCGACGTTGGCGGAGCCGCTGCGCGCGGTGCCCCCGACCGGCGCGCCGGCGGCGCGGCGGGCGCGCACGCGCTCGCCCTGGGCGACCATCTCCGGCTCCCGCTCGACGAGCTGGGCGAACAGCGGCGGCGCCAGGAAGATCGAGGAGTAGGCGCCGGCGATGATGCCGACGAACAGGGCCAGGGAGATGTCGCGCAGCGTCCCCGCGCCCAGGACGAAGGCGCCGATGAAGAGGATCGAGCCCACCGGGAGCAGGGCGACCACCGAGGTGTTGATCGAGCGCACCAGCGTCTGGTTGACCGCGAGGTTCACGGCCTCGCCGAACGTGCGCGCCGAGCTCGTCGTCACGTGCGCGGTGTTCTCGCGCACCTTGTCGAAGACGACGACGGTGTCGTAGAGGGAGTAGCCCAGGATCGTGAGGAACCCGATCACCGTGGCCGGCGTGACCTCGAAGCCGCTGAGCGCGTAGACGCCGGCGGTGAGGAGCACGTCGTGCAGCAGCGCCACCATCGCGGCCACCGACATCTTCCAGGTGCGGAAGTACAGGGCCAGGACGACGCCCGCCAGCACGAGGAAGATCACCAGGCCGCGGATCGCCTTCTCGGTGATGTCCTGGCCCCAGCTCGGCCCCACGAAGGACGACGTGACGGCGCCCGGCTCCACGTCGTAGGCCTGCGCCAGGGCGGCCGCGACCTCACCGGTCTCCTCCTGGCTCAGCCGCTCGGTCTGCACGCGGACGGCGTCCTCGCCGACCCCGGCCACCCGCGGCGGCTCGGCGTCGGGGACGACGGAGGTGACGGCGTCCTGTCCGGTGGCGGTGTCGCTGGTGTCGCTGACGCCGGAGACCCGGAACTCCGAGCCTCCCCCGAACTCGATGCCGGCGTTGAGCCCGCGGGTCAGGAGCAGGACGACCGAGGCCAGCACGAGGACGGCGGCCACGACGTACCAGGTGCGGCGGCGCCCGACGATGTCGAAGGAGCGCTTGCCGGTGTAGAGGTCGTTGCCGAAGGCGGCGAAGTTCGGCACGGTCAGCGCTCCTGCTCGGTGCGGTCTGCGGGGACGGAGACGGCCGGCGGCCCGTCGTCCGGCGGGCTCTGCTGCGCCTGCTGCGCGGCGCGGCGCTCGGCGATGGTCATGCGGGTCGCCCCCGACGGCCCGGTCGCCGACGTGCTGCCCCCGCGCTCGACGGGCGGGCGCACCCGGCCGCGGCCGGCGTAGGCGACGGTGCGCCCGAGGTGCTCGGCGTCGAAGCCGGACAGGCGGTGGCCCTTGCCGAAGAAGCCCGTGCGCGCCAGGAGCACGAGCACCGGGTGGGTGAAGAGGATGACCACGGCGAGGTCGATGAGCGTGGTGAGCCCGAGGGTGAAGGCGAACCCGCGGACGCTGCCCACCGCGAGGACGTACAGCGTGGCGGCGGCCAGGAAGTTCACGGCGTCGGAGATGAGGATGGTGCGCCGGGCGCGGGCCCACCCGGTCTCCACCGCGGCGACCAGCGACCGGCCCTCGCGGACCTCGTCGCGCACGCGCTCGAAGAAGACGATGAAGGAGTCGGCCGTGATGCCGATCGAGACGATGAAGCCCGCGACGCCGGCCAGGCTCAGCCGGTAGCCCTGGTACCAGCTCAGCAGCACGGTGACGAGGTAGGCGATGCCCGCCGCGACGACGAGGCTGCTCACCGTGACCAGGCCGAGCGCCCGGTACTGCGCCAGGGAGTAGACGACCACGAGCAGCAGACCGATGCCGCCGGCGAGGAGGCCGCGCTGGAGCTGCTCGGAGCCCAGCACCGCGGAGATCTGGCTCTCGGTCTCCACCGTGAAGGAGATCGGCAGGGCGCCGAACTCCAGCTGGTTGGCCAGCGTGGTCGCGCTCTCCTGGGTGAAGGAGCCGCTGATCTCCGCGTCGCCGCCGGTGATCGGGCTGTTGATCGAGGGTGCCGAGACAACCGTGCCGTCCAGGACGATGGCGAACTGGTTGCGCGGGGGCTCCAGGCCGAACAGACGGGTGCTGGTGTCGCGGAACGCCTCGGTGCCGGCCTCGTCCAGGTCGAGCTGGACGACCCAGGTGTTCGTCGTCGCGCCGGTGGACGTCTGCTGGAGGCCGGCGGTGGCGCCGGCGATGTCGGTGCCCTCCACCTCGACCGGACCGAGCAGGTACTTGTAGAGCCCGTCGGTGCTGCAGGTGACCACGGGCGCGTCGGCCACGTCGTCCAGCGCGGTCCCCACCGCGACCGGGTCGGTGCAGTCCAGCGCGTCGTAGGCGGCCTGCAGCTCGGGGGTGATCTGGGCGAGGTCGCTCGGGTCGGTCGGCTCGGCCGGAGCGGCGGGCGTCTCAGCCGCCGGGGTCTCAGCCGCCGGGGTCTCAGCCGCCAGGAGCGCGGACGGGACGGCGCTGCCCTGGGCGCTCTCGCTGGGCGCCGGCGTCGCGGCGGGGTCCGCCGGAGCGGGCGTGGCAGCCGGGTCCTGAGCGGCGGGGTCCTGGACGGCCGGGTCCTGAGCGGCGGGGTCGCCAGCGGCGGGATCCCCGGCAGCCGGGGCCTCGGGCAGCGCACCGGCGGGCACGAAGACGTCCTGCAGCAGCACGGGCCGGAAGCGCATCTGCGCGGACTGCGCCACCAGGGCGCGGGCCTCGGCCTGCTCGGCGGGGTCGCCGGGCAGGCTCACCACGATGTTGCGCCCGCCCTGGCTGGTCACCTCCGCCTCCGCGACGCCGGAGGAGTCCACGCGCTGGCGGATGATCGCGATGGCGTCGGCGATCGTCTGGTCGGTGATCTCCCCCTCACCGGGAGCGACCTCGGGGGTCAGGACGATCTCGGTGCCGCCGGCGAGGTCCAGCGCCAGGCGCGGGGTCCAGGTGGCGTCGGAGAACTTCACCGCGGACGCGAGCCCGGCCACCAGGACGACGACGAGGGCGGTGAGCCACAGCAGCGTCCTGCGGGCGCGGGAGGTGGAGGAAGTGGCCAACGGGGTCTCTTTCGTGAGCAGCAGGAGCGCCGTCGGCGCCGGGCGGCCTCAGCGCTGGGGGCGCGAGGGACCCTCGGGGTCGGCGTCGCCGGCGGGGCCGGGTGCGGGCTCGGTGAGGGACGAGGCGTCGGTGGGGACGACGTCGTGGGCTGCGTCCGGGACCGTGCGCACCACGGCCTGGCGCGCCCAGGTCGTGCGGACCCCGGGAGCCGGCTCGAGGACGACCGTGGTGTCGCCGACCTCCACGACCGTGGCGTGCAGTCCGGCGGTGGTGATGACGCGCTGTCCCGGGGCGAGGGAGGACTGGAGCTCCGCCAGGGCCCGCTGCTGCCGGCGGCCGCGGCTCATGATGAACAGGAGCAGCACGAGCGGCAGGAGCAGGATCAGGACGTCGGGTCCCATGGCGGCGGTGGTCCTCTCGCGGGCGCCGGGGCGCCGCGTCGGTGGAGTTGCGGGACGGCCCGGCGCGTGCCGGACGTTCCGGACTCTACCCGTCGTCCCTGGGCCCCCCGGCCTCCTCGGAGGATCCCGACCGGCCCGTGAGGTCCAGCCCGAGCTGCCCCGAGCGCGACGCCGCGCTGTGCAGCGGGGGCTCGAGCCCGAGGTGCCGCCAGCCGGCCTCGGTGGCCACCCGGCCGCGCGGCGTCCGCCCGAGCATCCCCTCGCGCACGAGGAACGGCTCGACCACGGTCTCGACCGTCTCGGCCTCCTCCCCCACGGCGACCGCGAGGGTGGACAGGCCCACCGGCCCGCCGCCGAAGGTGCGGCACAGGGAGCGCAGCACCGCGCGGTCGAGGCGGTCCAGGCCGATCTCGTCGACCTCGTAGACGGCCAGCGCGGCGCGGGCGGCGGCCTGGTCGACGGTGCCGTCGCCGCGCACCTGCGCCCAGTCGCGCACGCGGCGCAGCAGCCGGTTCGCGATGCGGGGCGTGCCGCGCGAGCGCCGCGCCACCTCGATCGCGCCCTCGGTCGTCAGCGGCACCCCCATGAGGACGGCGGAGCGGTGGAGCACGCGCTGCAGCTCCCCCGCGGAGTAGAAGTCGAGGTGGGCGGTGAAGCCGAAGCGGTCGCGCAGCGGCGCCGGGAGCAGACCCGCGCGGGTGGTCGCGCCGACCATGGTGAAGGGGGGCAGGTCGAGCGGGATGGCCGTCGCGCCGGGGCCCTTGCCGACGACGACGTCGACCCGGTAGTCCTCCATCGCCACGTAGAGGAGCTCCTCGGCGGGGCGGGCCACGCGGTGGACCTCGTCGACGAAGAGGACGTCGTTCTCCTCCAGCGACGTGAGGACGGCCGCGAGGTCGCCCGCGTGCTGGATCGCGGGGCCGCTGGTCAGGCGCAGGGAGCTGCCCATCTCGGCCGCGATGATCATGGCCAGGGTGGTCTTGCCGAGCCCGGGCGGCCCCGACAGCAGCACGTGGTCCGGCGGGCGCTGGCGGGCGCGGGCGGCCTCCAGGACGAGCGACAGCTGCTCGCGCACGACGGACTGGCCGACGAAGTCGCCCAGGCGCTTGGGGCGCAGCGCGCTCTCGGCGGCCCGCTCGACGGCGTCCGCGCCGACGCCGACCAGCCGGTCGGCGAGGTCGGGCAGCTCGCCCAGGTCGACGTCGTCCGGGGACAGGTCCAGGGAGCCGTCGGCCTCGCGGCGGCGCTCCCCCGCGTCGTCGTGGCCCCCCGGCGCGACCATCAGCGCCGGCCCAGGTGGCGCAGGGCCGCGCGCAGCAGGGCGGGCAGGTCCTGCGGGGCGACCGGCGCGGCCGCGTCCCCGCCGTCCTCACCGGTGGAGGAGACCGCCAGGACGGCGTCCTCGGCCTGCTTGGCGCTCCAGCCGAGGCCGACCAGCGCCTCGACCACCGGCGAGGGGGCGCCGGCCGCGGCCCGAGCGGTCGCCGCGGGGGCCGGAGCGCCGGCGGGCAGCGCGCCGCTGGGGGCGCCGAGCCGGTCGCCGAGCTCGAGCACGATCCGCTGCGCCCCCTTGCGGCCGATGCCCGGCACCCGCATCAGGGCCGTGAGGTCCTCGGTGGCGACCGCGCGGCGCAGCTCCTCGGGGCGGTGCACCGCGAGCATGGCCAGCGCCAGGCGCGGGCCCACGCCGCTGACCGTCTGCACGGCCTCGAAGCTGTCGCGCTCGTCGGCGTCGGCGAAGCCGAACAGGGTCAGGGAGTCCTCGCGCACGACCAGGCTGGTGTGCAGGACGACCTCCATGTCGTGCCGCAGGTCGGCCAGGGTGTTCGGCGTCGCCTGCACGAGCATGCCGACGCCGCCGACCTCGACCACCGCGCCGTCCAGCCGCAGGGCCAGCACCCGCCCTCGCAGCGACGCGATCACCGGTGGTCTCCTCGTGCGCTCACGGGGTCACTCTAGGCGAACGCGTGTACGAGGTCAGGCGGTTCAGGGCCTCGCGCGGCGGGCGGCGCGGGCGGCCACGAGGATCGGCGAGCGGTCGGCCTGGGAGGCCGCCCGCTGGGCCGCCTGGGCCCACGCGCTCTGGGCCGAGGTCGGTGCGCCGGCGCCCGCGGCCCGCGCCTCGGGCAGGGCCGAGCGCCACAGGTGGCACAGCGCGAGGGCGAGGGCGTCGGCGGCGTCGGCGGGCCGGGGCGCCTCGACCAGGTCGAGGATGCGGGTGACCATCGTGGTCACCTGCTCCTTGCCCGCCCGCCCCGAGCCCGTGACGGCGGCCTTGACCTCGCTCGGGGTGTGGCTGGCCACGGGCAGCCCGGCGCGGGCCGCGAGCACCATGGCGATGCCCGAGGCCTGCGCGGTGCCCATCACGGTGCTCACGTTGGCCTGCGCGAAGACCCGCTCGACCGCGACCGACTCCGGGCGGTGGCGGGCGATCACGGCCTCCAGGCCGTCGCTGACCGCCAGCAGGCGCTCGGCCAGCGGCGCGTCGCTCGGGGTGCGGACGACGCCGACGGCGACCAGGCGCGCGCGGCGGCCGGGCAGGCCGTCGACGACGCCCCACCCGCACCGGGTCAGCCCCGGGTCCACCCCCAGCACGCGCACGGCACCAGCCTCGCACGCCCGGGGCGCTCACCTGCAGCGATCACCGCAGGTGCACGGCGGATCACGCCGATACGGGACCGATCAGGCCGGATCCGAGCGGGCTCACGCCTGGGCGAGCACCTCGTCGGGCACCTCGAGGTTGGCGTAGACGTTCTGCACGTCGTCCAGGTCCTCGAGGGCCTCGATGAGCTTGAGCACGGAGCCGGCCGCGTCGGCGTCCAGCGGCACCTGCATGGAGGGCACGAAGGAGACCTCGGCGGAGTCGTACTCGATACCTGCCTCCTGCAGCGCCGTGCGCACCGGCACCAGGTCGGTGGCCTCGCTGATGACCTCGAAGGCGTCGCCGATGCCGTTGACCTCCTCAGCGCCGGCCTCCAGCACCGCCGCGAGGACGTCGTCCTCGGTGGTGCCCTCCGCGGGCACGAGCACCAGGCCCTTGCGGTTGAACAGGTACGCGACGCTGCCCGGGTCGGCCATCGCCCCGCCGTTGCGGGTGAAGGCCACGCGCACGTCGGACGCCGCCCGGTTGCGGTTGTCGGTCAGGCACTCGACCAGCACGGCCACGCCGTGGGCGGCGTAGCCCTCGTACATGATCGTCTGGTAGTCGGCCCCACCGCTCTCGGCGCCCGAGCCGCGCTTGACGGCGCGGTCGATGTTGTCCTTGGGGACGCTGGACTTCTTGGCCTTCTGGATGGCGTCGAAGAGGGTCGGGTTGCCGGTCGGGTCGCCCCCGCCGGTGCGCGCCGCGACCTCGATGTTCTTGATCAGCTTCGCGAAGGCCGAGCTGCGCCTGGCGTCGACGACGGCCTTCTGGTGCTTGGTCGTCGCCCACTTGGAGTGGCCGGACATCTCACATCCCCCATCAGCGTCGGTCCAGCGTCGGATCTGACCCGATCCTAGCGCCGCGGGCCGCGGCGGCCCCGCGAGCGCTCACCCGGCCGAGCGCTGCTCGGCCACCATCTCCAGGAACAGGCGGTGCACGCGGGTGTCGCCGGTGATCTCGGGGTGGAAGGACGTCGCGAGCAGCGGACCCTGCCGCACGGCCACCACGGTGCCCCCCGCAGCGCCGGTGCTCACCCGTGCCAGCACCTCCACCTCCGGGCCCGCCCGCTCCACCCACGGCGCGCGGATGAACGCGGCCCGCACGGGGCCGCCGTCCACGCCGGCGAAGGTGAGGTCCTCCTCGAAGGACTCCACCTGGCGGCCGAAGGCGTTGCGCCGCACGAGCACGTCGAGGCCGCCGAACGTCTCCTGGCCCTCGATCCCGTCGACCAGGGCGTCAGCCAGCATGATCATCCCGGCGCAGGTGCCGTAGGCCGGCATGCCGGCGGCGATCCGCTCGCGCACGGCCTCCTGCAGCCCCCAGCGGCGGGCCAGCTTGTCCATCGTCGTGGACTCCCCGCCGGGCACGACGAGGGCGTCGACCGCGGCCAGCTCGGTGGGGCGGCGCACCGTCGTCGCGCGCGCCCCGACCGCCTCCAGGGCGCGCACGTGCTCGCTCACGTCGCCCTGCAGTGCCAGGACGCCGACCAGGGGGGTGGACTCGCTCACGCCCAGCGCCAGCGCCCGGGCGCCGCCCACGATTCCCGGCCGGGTGGCCGCCCGTCAGGATGGGCGGCGTGAGCGACGAGCTGGCCCGGCTGAGGGCGCGGGCGCAGGAGGCCGAGGCGGCGGCGCCGCACGGCGTCCCTGAGCGCTACGACCTGCCCGAGGACCTGGTGTACCTGGACGGCAACAGCCTCGGTGCCCTCCCCCGGGCGGTGCCGGCGGCGCTGGCCGACGCCGTGGCGCGCCAGTGGGGCCAGGACCTGGTGGCGTCCTGGAACACCGCCGGGTGGTGGGACGCCCCGCAGCGCGTCGGCGACGCGGTCGGCGCGCTGGTCGGCAGCGCGCCCGGGCAGGTCGTCGTCGGCGACGCGACCTCGGTGCAGCTGTACAAGGCGCTGCTGGGCGGGGCGGCCGCCCGCCCGGGGCGCCGCGTCGTCGTCACCGACCCGGGCAGCTTCCCGACCGACCTGTACGTGCTGGACGCCGCGGCGCGCCTGGCCGGGTGGGAGGTGGTGCTGGCCGAGCCCGGCGACGTCCCGGCCGTGCTGGCCGCCCGCGGCCCGGAGGTGGCGATGGTCTCCCTCTCCCACGTCGACTACCGCACCGGTGAGCTGTGGGACCTGCCCGGCCTGACCGCGGCGGCGCACGCAGCTGGCGCGCTGGCCCTGTGGGACCTGTGCCACTCCGCGGGCGTGGTCGACGTCGGGCTCGACGCTCACGGCGTCGACCTGGCCGTGGGGTGCGGCTACAAGTACCTGTCCGGCGGGCCCGGCGCCCCGGCGTACCTGCACGTCGCGCGCTCGCTGCAGCCGCAGTTCACCAACCCGCTCGCGGGCTGGCACGGGCACGCGGCGCCGTTCGCGATGGCCGGCTCCTACGCGCCCGCCGAGGGCATCGCCCGCGCGCGCACCGGCACTCCCCCGGTGCTGTCCCTGCTCGCGCTGGAGGCGGCGCTCGGCGTCTACGAGGGCGTGCCGGTGGCCGACGCGCGCGCCCGCTCCCTGTCCCTGACCGGCTTCGCGCTGGAGTGCCTGGACGCCCTGGTGCCCGAGGTGACCCCGGCCACCCCGCGCGACGCCGCCCGCCGCGGCTCCCAGCTCGCGCTGCGCCACCCCGAGGCCTACGGGGTGGTCCGCGCGCTGGCCGCCCGCGGCGTCGTCGGCGACTTCCGCGAGCCGGACGTCGTCCGCTGGGGCTTCGCCCCGCTGCACCTGACGCACGCGCAGGTCCTGACCGCCGTCCTGGCGCTGCGCGCGGTCCTGGACGCCGGCGAGCAGCGCGACCCCGCGCACGCGACGCGGAACGCCGTCACGTGAGCGACCTCCCTGCCGCCGACGCTCCCGCCGACCCGGACGACGACGCCCACCGCGCGCTCGACGAGGCCGACCCGTGGGCGCTGTCGCTGGTGGTGCGGGTCGAGCGCGCCGAGCCGCCCGCGCACACCGACGTCCTGGCCGCGGCCGCTCGCGCGGTGGTGCTCCTGCTGACCGACCCGCGGGTCACCGAGGCCGACGGCGAGCTGCGCGCGGCGGTGCAGCGCTGGCGCGACGGGCGGATCCGCAAGATCGCCCGTCGGGCCCGCGGCGGGCGCTGGGACCGCACCGCCGCGCTGCCGCACGTGGAGGCGAGCGTCGGCGGGGCCGCTGTGCGCGCCTTCGCGCCGCACCCGCGCGACGAGGTGCCGGCTGAGCTGGCGCCGCTGCAGGTCGGCGGGCTGGACCTGCCCGACCCCGAGGGCTGGGCGCCGCCGCCGGTGCCGGCGTCCGCGCTCACCGTGCGCCTGACCCCGGGCGTCGCCATGACCACCGGCAAGGCCGTCGCCCAGGTCGGGCACGCCGCGCAGCTGGCGCTGGAGCTGCTCGACCCGGCTGCGGTCGCGGCCTGGCGCGCGGACGGCCTGGCCGTGCGCGTGGTCACCGGTGCCCCGGTGCTGGGCGCGGGCGCGCGGGTGGAGGTGGCCGACGGCGGCTTCACCGAGGTGGCGCCCGGCACGGTGACCGCGAGCGCCGGCTTCGAGGGCTGAGCCGCCCTCGCCGGTCATGGAGCAGTCAGGGGTGCAGGGGCTCGGGACCCCGGTCTTCTCCATGATCGGCGGGAGGGGGCGCGACCCGCACCGGAAGGGGCGCCGAGGAGCCGGTGTTGAGCGGGGGTGGACGCCGACCGCCCCGTCGAGCAGCACCTGCGCGCGGCGCTGGCCGTCAACGCCGCCCAGGAGGCCGCGCTGGTGCGTCAGCACGCGCAGATCGTCGCCGCATCGGCGGACTCCAACGCCGACGACGAGCACGACCCGGAGGGCTCGACGATCGCGTTCGAGCGGGCGCAGGTGGCCACGCTGCTGGAGCGCACGCGCAGCGCCGGCGCCGACCTCGAGCGGGCGCTGGCCCGCGTGCGCGCCGGGACCTACGGGGCCTGCGAGCGGTGCGGCGCCCCGATCGGCGCCGGCCGCCTCGCCGCTCGCCCGGACGCGCGCACCTGCATCACCTGCGCGGCGTCCCGATGCAGGTGATGCAGGTGATCACCAGCCGCGCTGGGCGAGGCGGTGCGGCTCGGGGACGTCCTCGACGTTGATCCCCACCATGGCCTCGCCGAGACCCCGGGAGACCTTGGCGATGACGTCGGGGTCGTCGTAGAAGGTCGTCGCCTGGACGATCGCCTCGGCGCGGCGCACCGGGTCGCCGGACTTGAAGATGCCCGAGCCCACGAAGACGCCGTCGGCGCCGAGCTGCATCATCATCGCCGCGTCGGCCGGGGTGGCGATGCCGCCGGCGGTGAACAGCACGACCGGCAGCTTGCCCTCGCGGGCCACGGAGGCGACCAGGTCGTAGGGGGCCTGGAGCTCCTTGGCGGCGACGAACAGCTCGTCGGGGCTCATCGAGCGGAGCCGGTTGATCTCCGAGCGGATGGTGCGCATGTGCGTGACGGCGTTGGACACGTCACCGGTGCCGGCCTCGCCCTTGGAGCGGATCATCGCCGCGCCCTCGGTGATGCGGCGAAGCGCCTCGCCGAGGTTCGTGGCCCCGCAGACGAAGGGCACGGTGAACGCGCCCTTGTCGATGTGGTGGGTGTAGTCGGCCGGGGTGAGCACCTCGGACTCGTCGATGTAGTCGACGCCGAGGCTCTGCAGCACCTGGGCCTCGACGAAGTGCCCGATCCGCACCTTGGCCATCACGGGGATGGAGACCGTGGCGGTGATCGCGTCGATCAGGTCCGGGTCGCTCATCCGGGCCACGCCGCCCTGGGCGCGGATGTCGGCGGGAACGCGCTCGAGCGCCATGACGGCGACCGCGCCGGCGTCCTCGGCGATGCGCGCCTGGTCCGCGGTGACGACGTCCATGATCACGCCGCCCTTGACCTGCTGGGCCATGCCGCGCTTGACCCGCTGGGTGCCGACCAGGGGGGCGCCGGAGGCGAGGGGCTGATCGGACGGGGAGGACTGCTGATCGGACGGGGCGGACATGGCGGACCTCTTCACGAGACGGAGAGCGGGAGCTGCCCCACCATGGTAGGTCCGGCCACCGACCCCTTCCGTGGCGCGCTCGCCACCCGAGACGGCGCCGGCGCCGGGGCGCCCCCGCGTTCCCTACGATGGCGCCGCCCGCGCCGACGCGAGTCCGCGCCGCCGCCCCGGCGTGCGCGGTCCCCGCCCGGCGCGCCGGGCCCGCCCCGAGGAGCCCCGTGACCGGCTCAGCGCCCGCTCGCCGCCTGCCCGCCCGCGACCTCGCCCTCGTCGCGACCTTCGCCGCCCTCATCGCCGCGATGGGCCTGGTGCCGCCGCTGTACGTGCTGGGCCTCAGCGTGCCGATCACCCTGCAGACCCTCGGCGTCATGCTGGCCGGGTCCCTGCTCGGCGCCGGGCGCGGAGCCCTCGCCGTGGTCGTGCTGCTCGTGCTCGTGGCCGCCGGCCTGCCGCTGCTGTCCGGCGGCCGCGGTGGCCTCGCCGTCTTCGCCGGCCCCAGCGCGGGCTACCTCCTCGGCTGGCCCCTGGGCGCCGCGGTGACCGGGTGGCTCGCCGAGGTGCGCCCGGTGCGCGGCGCCCTCCCCTGGCTCCTGGCGGCCAACGCCATCGGCGGGATCCTCGTCGTCTACCTCCTCGGCGTCCCGGTGCAGGCCCAGCGCCTGGGCACCTCCGGCGTCGTGTCCACCGCGATCTCCTCCGTGGTCTACCTGCCCGGTGACCTGGTGAAGGTCGTCGTGGCCTCGACCGTCGCGCTCGCGGTCCACCGCGGGTACCCCGTGCTCGCCCCTCGGCGCGCGAGCGCCGCACGACGCTGAGCGCCGGTCCTGCGGGCGGCCTCCTGCTGGCTCCCGAGGGCCCGCAGGACGCGTCGGCGCTCGTGGCCGCGGTCCGCGCCGGGCGCTGGTGCGCCGTGCTCGACCCGTCGTGGCCGGCGCCGCTGCGGGCCGCCGCCGAGGAGGCGGTGGCGCGGTGGGCGGACGCCGGCCGCGCGGGCCCCGGCGACCTCGTCCTGTTCACCTCCGGCTCCACCGGCCGCCCGCGCGCCGTGGTGCGCACGGCGGCCTCCTGGGACGCCAGCACCGCCGGGCTGAGCGCGCTGACCGGCATCGGCGCGCAGGACGCCGTCTGGCTGCCGGGGCCGCTGTCGTCGTCGCTGTTCCTCCACGGCGCCTGGCACGCGGGCGCCGTGGGCGCCGAGGTGCTCGCCCAGCGCGGGGCCCCGGCGCGCGCGACCGCCCTGCACGCCGTCCCGGCCCTGCTGGAGCGCGCCGTCACCGCCGCCGAGGAAGGAGCGCTGCCGCGGCTGCGCTGCGCCGTCGTGGCCGGCGACCGCCTGCCCGAGCCCCTGCGGCGCCGCGCGCGGGCGCTCGGCTGGCGGGTCGTGGAGTACTACGGCGCGGCCGAGCTGTCCTTCGTCGCCTCCCGCGTCGACGAGGAGCCGCTGCGGGCCTTCCCCGGCGCCGACGTCGCCGCCCGGGACGGCGTCCTGTGGGTCCGCTCGCCCTACCTCTCCCGCGGCTACCTGGACCCCGGCGACGACGGCCCGCTGCGCCGGGACGGGGCGTGGGCCACCGTGGGCGACCTCGGGGCCGTGCGCCCCGACGGGTCGGTGGACCTGCGGGGGCGGGCCTCGGCCGCCGTCACCACGGGCGGCTCGACCGTGGTCGTCGAGGAGGTCGAGCACGTCCTGGCCGCCGTGGACGGCGTCGCCGACGTCGCCGTCGTGGGTGCCGACGACCCACGGCGGGGCGCGGTCGTCGTGGCCGTGGTCGTGCCCGCGCTGTCGACCGGCCGCGCCGATCTGCGCACCCGCCTGGACGAGGCCGCGCGGGCGCTGCCGCTGGCCGCCCGCCCGCGCCGGTGGTACCGCGCGGCCGCCCTGCCGCGCACCGCGGCCGGCAAGCTCGACCGCCCGGTCGTGGCGGCGGCGGTGGCCAGCGGGTCCGTGGACCTCCTGGCCGAGCCCTAGGGTGGCGGCGGACATGGCCGGACCCTCCGCGCGACCCTCCGCGCGACCCCTCGAGCGCGACCCCAGCGCCCCCGTCGTCATCGCCGCGCTGCGGACGCCGATCGCCACCGCCGGGCGCGCCCTGGCGACCACCCCCGTCCACGCCCTGGCCGCAGCGGTGCTGCGCCCGCTGGCCGCGGGCGTGCCGCTGCCGGTCGACGATGTCGTGCTCGGGGAGTGCGCGGGACCGGGCGGGAACACCGCACGGGTCGCGGCGCTGGCCGCGGGCCTGGGCGAGGGCGTGCCGGGCCTCACCGTGGACCGCCAGTGCGGCAGCGGCCTGGAGGCGGTGCGCCTCGCGGCCGCCCTGGTCACCGCCGGCGAGGCCGACCTCGTGCTGGCGGGCGGCGCCGAGAGCGCCAGCACGGCGCCGTGGCGCCACCCCGTCCCGACCCCCGAGGCGCCACGGCCGGCCGCCTACCAGCGCGCGCCGTTCGCCCCGCCGGGCTGGCCCGACCCGGAGATGGGTGCGGCCGCCGACGCGCTGGCCGCCGCCCGCGGCATCACCCGCGAGCGCCAGGACGCCTACGCGGCGCGCTCGCACGCCCGCGCCGTCGCCGCGGCCGCCGCGGGCGCCTACGACGCCGAGCTCGTGCCCCTCGACGGCATCGCCCGCGACGACCGCCCCCGCCCCCGGCTGACCGCCGCGCACCTGGCCCGCTTCCCCGCCGCGTTCGGCCCGGGCGGCACGGTCACCGCCGGCTCCTCCAGCGGCATCAGCGACGGCGCCGCCGCCGTCGCCGTGGTGCCCGAGCGGGTGCGCGCCGCGCTGGGGGTGCCCGGGCTGGTGGTGCGGGCCAGCGCCGTCGCCGGCGTCGACCCCGCGCTGCCCGGCCTCGGCCCGGTCCCGGCCGTGGCCGCTGCCCTGGAGCGCGCCGGGCTGGCGATGGCGGACGTCGGCGTCGTCGAGCTCACCGAGGCCTTCGCCGCGCAGGTCCTGGCCTGCACCGACGCCTGGGGGCTCGACCCGCTGGGCGCCGACGCCGGGCGCGTCTGCCCGGGCGGCGGCGCCCTGGCCCTGGGCCACCCCTGGGGCGCCTCCGGGGCGGTGCTGGTCGTGCGGCTGTTCACCGCGATGGTGCGCCAGGACGGGCCCCGGTTCGGGGTGGCCGCGTGCGCGGTCGGCGGCGGCCAGGGCGTGGCGCTGGTGCTGGAGCGCGTGGGTGGAACGTCGTGATCCGGCTGCGCGACGTCGTCCACCGCTACGGCGAGCGGACCGTGCTCGACGGCATCAGCCTCGACCTGCCCGAGCGCCGGATCGGCGTGGTCGGGGCCAACGGCTCGGGCAAGTCGACCCTGGCCCGCACCCTCAACGGCCTGGTCCTGCCGACCTCGGGCACCGTCGAGGTCGACGGTCTCGACACCCGCCGCGAGGGCGCCGCCGTCCGGCGCCGGGTGGGCTTCGTCTTCAGCGACCCCGACGCCCAGATCGTCATGCCCACGGTCGCCGAGGACGTCGCGTTCTCCCTGCGCCGCTCGAAGCTGCCCCGGGCCGACGTCGCCCGCCGGGTGGGCGAGGTGCTCGAGCGCTTCAGCCTCGCCGACCACGCCGACGCCCCGGCGCACCTGCTCAGCGGCGGCCAGAAGCAGCTCCTGGCCCTGGCCGCGGTCCTCGTGCTCGACCCCGCGGTGCTCGTGATGGACGAGCCGACCACGCTGCTGGACCTGCGCAACGCCCGGGCCATCACCGACCTCGTGGCCGACCTGCCCCAGCAGGTGGTGCTGGTGACCCACCACCTCGACCTGCTCGACGACGCCGACCGCGTGCTCGTGGTGCACGAGGGCCGGATCGCCGCGGACGCGCCCCCGGCGCAGGCCGTGGCCGCCTACCGGGCCCTGATGGCGTGATCGGGCTCTACCGCCCGGGCACCTCCCCGGTGCACCGGGCACCGGCGTGGGCCAAGCTCGCCGCCCTCGCGGTCGGGACGACGCTGCTCGTCGCGCTCGCCACCCCCGCCGCCGTCGCGGTCGGCGCCGCGGTCGCCGCGGCGGCCGCGGCCGCCGCCCGCCTCCCCGCCCGGACCGCGGCCGCCCAGCTGTGGCCGCTGCGCTGGTTCGTCGTGGCGCTGGTGCCCTTCCAGGTGTGGTCCGGCGGCTGGCGCGCGGCGGTGGTGGTCGTGGGCACGCTCGTGGTCGCGGTGCTCGCGGCCGCGGTGGTGACCCTGACCACCCGGGCCAGCGACCTGCTCGACGTCCTCACCGCCGCCCTGGCCCCGCTGCGCCGCGTCGGCGTCGACCCGGACCGGGTCGCGCTGCTGCTCGCCCTCACCGTGCGCGCCGTGCCGGTCCTCGCGGCGGCCTCGGCCTCGGTGGGCGAGGCCCGCCGGGCCCGCGGCCTGGAGCGCAGCCCCCGGGCGCTGCTCGTGCCGCTGGTCGTGCGCAGCGTCCGCCACGCGCACCTGCTCGGGGAGGCGCTGACGGCCCGCGGCGTGGACGACTAGGCCCGGGTCGGCGAGGCGGCGGCCTCGGGGGGAAGGACCTCGACGGCGTCCCCGACGGCCAGCCGCCCGGGCACGAGCACCGTGGCGCGCAGGCCGCCGCGCCCGGTCAGCGCCGCCTGCGCCGCGCCGCCGACCAGGCCGTCGAGGTAGCGGCACGGGTCGCAGGGGCGGTCGGCCCGCAGCACCGCCTCCCCGACCCGCAGCCGCGCGCCGACGACGGCGCCGAGGTCGACGCCCTCGGTGAGGAGGTTGCGGCGCGAGGCGCCACCGCCGAGCGCGACGCCGTGCTCGGCCTCGGCCGCGGCCAGGTCCTCGGCGGCCACGAGCGTCACGTCGTTGCGCCACACCGCGCGCGAGGACCAGTGCCCGGTGCCGAGGAGGTAGCGGTCGCCCGCGAGCCCTCCGGGGACGGCGTCCGCCCAGGGCACCGAGCGCATCGGGGCGCTGCCGGCGTCCGCCAGGTGGATGGAGAGCACGCGCCCGCTCACCGCTCCTCCCCCAGCACCCGCAGGACGCCGTCCCAGCGCGGCAGGAGGTCGGCGACAAGTCCCGCGAGTCCCCGGGGGAACACCTCCGCCCCGCCCGCCTCGGCCGCGGCGAGCTCGTCCAGGCGCCACCAGCGGACGTCATCGACGCTGGCGCGCTCCACGGCCGTCCACCCGTCGCGGCTGAGGGCGGCGCCCTGCAGGTCGGCGGGCACCCGGACGAGGTAGAACAGCTCGTCCTGGCGGCAGGTGCGGGCCAGGAAGGCGAAGACCGCGCTGCGCTGCAGCACCGGCCCCACGAGCTGCTCCGGGCCCACGACGAGCCCGGTCTCCTCGGCGACCTCGCGCACGGCGGCCTGCACCGGCGTCTCCCCCGCGTCGATGCCGCCGCCGACCGTGAACCACCACGAGCGCTGCGGCTGGTCGACGTCGTGCCCGCGCAGCAGCAGCACGCGCGCCGCGCCGCCGTCACCCGCGCCGTCGCCGCCGGCCACCAGCAGCACCCGCGCCCCGCGCCGGTGCCACAGCCCGTCCTCGCCCGGGGTCCACCCCCGCCAGGCGTCCTCGACGTCGTCGCTCACGCCGCCTCCCTCCTCGGCGCCGCTGCCGCGGCGCGCTCGTAGACCGCCAGCACCTGCGCGCCCACCTGCTCCCAGTCGTAGCGGCGCACCGCGGCGCGGGCCGCCGCGGTCGTCGCCGCGACCCGCGCCGGGTCGCCCAGCACGCCGCCCACCGCGGCCGCCAGCGCCGCCGGGTCGCCCACCGCGGCCAGCGCCCCCAGCCGCCCGCCGTCGAGCAGGCGCCGGAAGGGGGGCAGGTCGCTGGCCACGACGGCCGCGCCGGCGCTCATCGCCTCGGCCAGCACGACGCCGAAGCTCTCCCCGCCGGTCTGGGGGGCCACGTAGGCGTCGACCGAGGCCAGCAGCGCCGCCTTGTCGTGCTCGGAGACCTCGCCGAGCAGCTCCAGGGCACCGGCGCAGGGGCCGGCCAGCGCGCGCGCCGCGGCGGGGTCGCCGTGCCCGGCGACCAGCACCCGCAAGCCCGGGTGCGCCGCGCGCAGCGCCGGCAGGGCCCGGGCCAGCACGGCGAAGCCCTTGCGCGGCTCGCCGAGGCGGCCCAGCAGGGCGATCGTCGGCGCGCCGGGGCGCCCCCGCCACCGCGGGCGCGGGACGGCCCCGGCGAACCGGTCGACGTCCACGCCGTTGGGCACGACGTCGGCGTCCACGCCGAGGTGGGCGACCGCGGTGCGGCGGGCCTCCTCGCTGACCGCCGTGCGGGCGGCCGCGCGGTCCAGGCGCGCGAGGACGAGCGGCGAGGCCGCCTGCAGCGCCCGCGAGCGCTCCTGCGCGGAGTGGAAGGTGGCCACCACCGGGGAGTCGGCCGCCCACAGCGCGAGCAGCGCGGCGCTGGGCGTGGCGGGCTCGTGCACGTGCAGGACGTCGAAGCGACCGGCGGCGACCCAGCGGCGCACGCGCCGCGCGGTGGCGGGGCCGAAGCCGACGCGGGCCACCGAACCGTTCCAGGGCAGCGCCACCGCCCCGCCCGCGGAGACGACGTGGCCCGGCACCGGCGTGCCCGGCCCGACCGGGGCCAGCACCGAGACGTCGTGGCCCCGTGCGAGCAGCCACCCCGCCAGGCCGAGCACCTGCCCCTGGACGCCGCCGGGGGCGTCCAGGGAGTAGGGGCAGACCAGGCCGACCCTCACCGCGGCACCGGCTCGCGGTCGGCGTCGAACACCGGCTGCAGGACGTGCCAGTCCGCGGGGTGCTCGCGCACGGTGCTCGACAGGACGTCGGCGACGGCCTGCGTCATCGCGGCCACCTGGGCCGGGCGGCCCCCGGCGGGCTCGCGCGCCGGCACCGCCACGGCGGGGTGCACCTGCACGTGCAGGCCCCAGCGGGCCGGGGCGCCCGCGGGCAGGCGGCGCGAGGAGCAGGTGAGCGGGAACAGCGGCGCCCCGGTGGCCAGGGCGAGCGCTGCCGGGCCGGCGGCGGCCCGCGCCGGCTCCCCCAGCAGCTGGACGCCGACGCCGGTGCCGGTCAGGTCGCGGTCGGCGAGCAGCGCGACGAGCCCCCCGGCCCGCACCGCGCGCAGCAGGGCCGCGGGGGCGCCGCCGCCGGTCAGGGGCAGCGCCGTGACGCCCAGCCGGCGGCGCAGGGCGACGAACGCCGCGAAGACCTCCGGCGGCTCCAGGCGCTCGGCGACCGTGGTCACCGGCGCCACCTGCTGGGCGACCCAGGCCCCGAGGTGGTCCCAGCTGCCGAGGTGCCCGCAGGCGAGCACCGCGCCGCGCCCCTGCGCCAGCGCCGCGCGCAGCGACCCGACGCCGTCCGCGACCACGGTGTCCGCGACCCGCTGCGGCGACCAGTCGGCCAGGGTCGCGACGTCGGCCCAGCAGCGGGCGTAGGCGCGCAGACCGGTCCGCGACAGCGCGCGCAGCTCGCGAGCCCCGGCGCCCGGGCGCGCCCGGGCGAGGGTGGCCTCCAGCTGGCGCACGCGCGGGCCGCGCGCGGCCCAGGCGAGGTCGGCGGCGAGGGCCGCGCCCGCCCGGAGCACCGGCTCGGGCACCCGGCGGGCGCCGCGCGCGGCGGCCAGGCCCACCCGGGCCGCCAGTGCCGCCCGGTGCCGGTGCGCGCTGGCCACCCGCGCTCAGCCGCGGGCGCTGGTGAGCACCTGCGCGCGGACGACCAGCACGCGCTGCACGACCGTGACCAGGCTCGCCACGGCCAGCAGCGCCAGGACGACCGTCAGCAGCTCCTCCGGCACTCCCAGGCCGACCAGCCCGGTGGCCACGAGCACCGCCACGAGCCGGTCGGCGCGCTCGGCGATCCCCACGTCGGCGCGGGCGCCGATCGCCTCGGCGCGCGCCCGGGCGTAGGGGACGATCGCGCCCAGGGCCAGGCAGGCCAGGGCCAGCGCGGCGTCGAGCCGGGAGTCGCCGCCTCCGGCGAACCACAGCACCAGGGCGCCGAAGATCGCCGCGTCGCCGAAGCGGTCGAGCGTGGAGTCCAGGAACGCCCCCCAGGAGCTGGAGCGCCCGGAGGCGCGCGCCATGATCCCGTCCAGGACGTCGGAGAAGATGAACGCGGTGATCACCAGCGTGCCCGCGAGCAGGTGCCCGGTGGGGTAGAGCCCCAGGGCGGCGGCGACGACGCCGAGGGTGCCGACCACCGTGACGGCGTCCGGGCTCACCCCCAGCCGCAGCAGCAGGCCGGCGAGCGGGGACAGGAGCCGGGTGAAGAAGGCCCGGGCGTGGCGGTTCAGCATGGCGCGGGCAGCCTAGCCGCGCGGGGCGCCGCGCTCACGGGCCGACCGAGGTGCGCCCGGGCTCGCCCGAGGCCGCCCACGCGGCCGCCAGGCGCTCGCGGGCGTCGGCCAGCAGCTCCGGCAGCGCCTTGGTCTGCGCGATGATCGGCAGGAAGTTGGCGTCCCCGCCCCAGCGGGGCACGACGTGCTGGTGCAGGTGCGCGGCGATGCCGGCCCCGCCGACGGAGCCCTGGTTCATGCCGAGGTTGAACCCGCCCGGGCCGGCCGAGGCCGAGAGCACCCGCATCGCCGACTGGGTCATCGTGGCCACCTCCACCGTCTCGGCGGGGGTGAGGTCGACGTAGCCGGCGACGTGCCGGTACGGGCAGACCAGCAGGTGGCCGGAGTTGTACGGGTAGAGGTTGAGGACGGCGTAGACCAGCTCCCCGCGCGCGACGACCAGCGCGTCGGCGTCGGGCAGCCCGGGCGCGCGGCAGAACGGGCACTGCCCGCCCTCGCCGTCGTCGGCGGGCTTGTCGTCCCCGGCGATGTAGGCCATCCGGTGCGGCGTCCACAGCCGCTGGTAGCCGTCCTGGACGCGCGCGAAGCCGCCCGGGCCCTCGGGAGCGGGCCCGCCGCCGCCCGCAGCGCTCACACCTGGACCCGGCTGCGCACGGCCTCGACCACGCGCGCCACGGCCTCCGCCACCGGCACGCCGTTGTCCTGCGTGCCGTCGCGGTAGCGGAAGGAGACCGCGCCCTTCTCCACGTCCTCGCCGCCGGCGATGAGCACGAACGGCACCTTGGCCTTGGAGTGGGTGCGGATCTTCTTCTGCATCCGGTCGTCGGAGTCGTCGACCTCCACCCGCACGCCCTGGGCGCGCAGCTGGGCGGCGACCTCGTGCAGGTGCGGGGCGAACTCCTCGGCGACGGGGACGCCGACCACCTGCACCGGCGCCAGCCACGGGGGCATGACGCCGGCGTAGTGCTCCAGCAGGACGCCGAAGAACCGCTCGATCGAGCCGAACAGGGCGCGGTGGATCATCACCGGGCGCTGGCGCGAGCCGTCGGCGGCGGTGTACTCCAGCTCGAAGCGCTCGGGCAGGTTGAAGTCGAGCTGGATGGTCGACAGCTGCCAGGTGCGCCCGATGGCGTCGCGGGCCTGCACGGAGATCTTCGGGCCGTAGAACGCGGCGCCGCCCGGGTCGGGCACGAGGTCCAGGCCGGAGTCGGCGGCCACCTGCGCCAGCGTGGCGGTGGCCTCCTCCCACAGCTCCTCCGAGCCCACCGACTTGTCGGGGTTGCGGGTGGACAGCTCCAGGTAGAAGTCGTCCAGGCCGTAGTCGCGCAGCAGCCCGAGCACGAACTGCAGCAGGCTCGTCAGCTCCGCGTGCATCTGCTCGCGGGTGCAGTAGATGTGGGCGTCGTCCTGGGTCATGCCGCGCACGCGGGTCAGGCCGTGCACGACGCCGGACTTCTCGTACCGGTAGACGCTGCCGAACTCGAACATCCGCAGCGGCAGCTCCCGGTAGGAGCGCCCCCGCGAGGCGAAGACGAGGTTGTGCATCGGGCAGTTCATCGGCTTGAGGTAGTAGTCCTGCCCGGGCTTGACCACCGCTCCGGCGGCGTCGACCTCGGCGTCCACGTGCATCGCCGGGAACATGCCGTCGCGGTACCAGTCCAGATGGCCGGAGACCTCGTACAGGTGCCCCTTGGTGATGTGCGGGGTGTAGACGAACTCGTAGCCGGCCTCCTCGTGGCGGCGGCGGGAGTAGTCCTCCATCTCGCGGCGGATGATGCCGCCGCGCGGGTGGAAGACCGGCAGGCCCGAGCCGAGCTCGTCGGGGAAGGAGAACAGGTCCAGCTCGGCGCCCAGGCGGCGGTGGTCGCGGCGCTCGGCCTCCGCCAGGCGCTCCAGGTGGGCTCGCAGCTCGTCCTTGCTCGGCCAGGCGGTGCCGTAGACGCGCTGCAGCTGGGCGTTGGCCTGGTCGCCGCGCCAGTAGGCGGCGGCGGTGCGGGTGAGGGTAAAGCCGTTGCCGAGCAGGCGCGTGCTGGGCACGTGCGGGCCCCGGCACAGGTCCTTCCAGGCGACGGTGCCGTCGCGGCGCACGTTGTCGTAGATGGTCAGCTCGCCGGCGCCCACCTCGACCGAGGCGCCCTCGCCGGCGTCCGCGGAGGAGCCCTTGAGGCCGATCAGCTCCAGCTTGTACGGCTCGGCGGCCAGCTCCTCGCGGGCCTCGTCGTCGCTGACCGCGCGGCGCCGGAAGGCCTGGCCCTCCTTGACGATGCGCTGCATGACCTTCTCGAGGGCCTTGACGTCCTCCGGGCCCAGCGGCGCCACGTCGAAGTCGTAGTAGAAGCCGTCGCGCACCGGCGGGCCGATGCCCAGGCGGGCCTGCGGGTGCAGCTCCTGCACGGCCTGGGCCAGCACGTGGGCGGCGGAGTGCCGCAGCACGTCCAGCCCGTCGGGGCTGGAGACCGGGACGGCCTCGACGACGTCGGCGTCGGCCAGCTCGGTGCTCAGGTCGCGCAGCTCGCCGCCGATCCGGGCCACGACGACGGTCCGGTCGTCGGCGAAGAGGTCGGCCGCGGTGGTGCCCGCCTCGACCGTCCGCGCAGAGCCGTCGACGGTCACGCTGAGCTGGGCGGGCACGGGGTCCTCCTGGGGGCGGGTCGGGATCGCGGCGATGCTACCCAGGGGGCCGGACGCGCCTGTCGGCTCAGGCGAGCAGGACGTCGTCGCCCACCCGCACGACGCCGGGCACCAGGACGTCGGCGTACACGCCCAGGCAGCGGCCCGGCGTGCGGGTGAGCACGAGCTCGGCGCCGCCCAGGCGCAGGCGCCGCCCGACCCAGGCGCGCTCGGACCCCGCCGGCGCCACCGCGGCGTCCAGCGCCAGGACGACGTTCGCGCGCTCGCCGGGGTCGAAGCCCCGCGGGGCGTCGGGGGCGTCGGCCGCGCCGGCGCTCACGAGGTGCACCGCGGCGCCCTCGCGGTGGGGGCCGGAGGGGCCGGGGGCGCCGGCCTCCGCGCCTGCAGCGTCCGCGCGGAGCACCGCGACCGGCCGCCCCACCAGGGCCGACAGCTCGGCGTCCAGCGCGGGGCCGCTCACCTCCTGGCCGCCGACCCGGGCCCGCAGGCCCGGCTGGCCGCCGGGGCCGCCGGGCACGAGCTCGGCCCGGACGCCGCCCAGCCACGGCAGCTGCCTGGCCGTCAGGACGCCGCCCGCGGCGTCGACCACGGCCCAGCCGCGGTCTCCGGCCAGCCCGGCGGCGTCCAGCGTCGTCGCAGCGGGCTCCTCACCGCCGGCCGAGCGCAGGGGGAAGCGCCGCAGCAGCTGGACGGTCCCGACGCGCACCGGCCCAGCATCCCAGGCGCTCCCGCGGGGAGCGGCGTGGCCGGGACGCAGCGGAGGGAGCCGCCCCGGGAAGGGGCGGCTCCCTCCGGAGCCGTGCTGGGTGGGCGATACTGGGATCGAACCAGTGACCTCCTCGGTGTGAACGAGGCGCTCTACCGCTGAGCCAATCGCCCGTGGAACGGGGAGGACTCTACCTGCTCCGCACGGGCCCCGGCACAGGGGCCCCGCCGCGGCTCAGTGCTCGACGCCGGGCAGGCGCACGAGGGTCGACGTCACGGCGTCCGGGAGCAGCTCGGGGGTCCCGAGGACCACCAGCCACAGGTAGACGGCGCCCACGACGAGGGCGACCGCGCCCACCGACCCGGCCCAGCGCATCCACAGCGGCTTGGAGCCGGCCCACTCGGTGAAGACCTGCACGTACCGCTTGGCGCGCTCCAGCAGCCGGCGCGCCCAGGAGAACTCGCTGGCGAGCACCGCCAGGCCACCCAGGACCAGGGGGATCCCGCCGGGGCCGGGCAGCCAGCCGGTCAGCAGGCCCGCGACCACCATGAGGCCGCCCACCACCGCGACCGCTGCGCGGTACAGCCGCCGCTTGCGCGGGTCGGCGCGGACCCGGCGCCGCCACTCCCAGCGGTCGCCCTCCTCCCGCGTGGCACCGGCGGGTCGCTCGGGCCGCGCCGGACGCGCCGGGCGCGGCGGCGGGGGCGTCGTCGGCGTGGCGCCGCGACCCGTGGTCTCCACGACGAGCAGACTACGGGCGGACGGCGGGTCCGGGGAGGCCCGAGGGTTTGGTCCGTGCGACCGTGGGGAACTCACGACGTACCGACCCGCCGGGTCGGGGACGCGTCATCCGCTCCACAGGAGGTCCCCCGTGCCCAGGCCCGCTCACGTCGACGTGGCTGTCGAGCTGCGCCTGGTGGTCCCCGAGGCGGGCAAGGTCCCGGTCGCCGTGGACCTCGGCTACGGCGTCCACGACCCGTTCGCCGTGACCGCCTCCTTCCGCGGCGACGGCGGGACGATCGAGTGGGTGTTCGCCCGCGACCTGCTGCGCGAGGGCATGCGCCGTCCCACCGGCGAGGGTGACGTCCAGGTGTGGCCCGGCGAGGCCGACGGCCGCGAGGTCGTCCTGGTCTCCCTGAGCTCCCCCGACGGCCACGCCGTGCTGGAGGCCGACGCGGAGGACGTCCGCAGCTTCCTCGACCGCACCCACGCGCTGGTCCCCTCGGGCGCCGAGAGCCGCTACGTGCACCTGGACGACGAGCTGGCCGGCCTCTTCGGCCGCGCCGCCTGAGCCAGCCCCCGACACCACCGGAGCCCTGCAGCCGATCGGCTGCAGGGCTCCGGTGCATCCGGCGAGGGCTCGCGCGACGGTCCTAGGACGACGAAGGCCGGCCTCCGAGGAGACCGGCCTTCGCACTGCGTGGGCGATACTGGGATCGAACCAGTGACCTCTTCCGTGTCAGGGAAGCGCGCTACCGCTGCGCCAATCGCCCGGTGGTGACGTGCTGAGAGGTGGAGACGGGATTCGAACCCGTGTGGACGGCTTTGCAGGCCGCTGCCTATCCTCTCGGCCACTCCACCGCGAGGAACGACCCTCCCGGGTTCTTCACTTCCGAGCGGACGACGGGATTCGAACCCGCGACCCTCACCTTGGCAAGGTGATGCTCTACCAACTGAGCCACGTCCGCGTGCAGAGCCCCACACACCCGGTGTGCAGGACGACCTGACGGGAGAGACTGTACTGGGCCGCTGCGCCGCCCGTCCAACCGCCCCCCTCAGGAGCCAGCGTGCACCCCTCGCCGACGTCCGGCACCACCCCCTCCTCGCCGCGCCCGGTGTGGGTCGACGGCGCCCTGCTGGAGGCCGGGACCGCCCGGGTGGGGGCCCTGGACCACGGGCTGGTGGTCGGTGACGGCGTCTTCGAGACGTGCGGCGTGACGGGCGGGCGGCCGTTCGCCCTCACCCTCCACCTGCGCCGCCTGGCGCGCTCGGCCGCCGGCCTGGGGCTGCCCGCGCCGGACGACGCCGAGCTGAGGGCCGCGGTGGACGCCGTGGTGGCCGCCCTCGGCGCCGCGGGCGAGCGGGCGCTGCTGCGCATCACCTGGACGTCGGGGCCCGGGCCCCTGGGATCGGCCCGCGCTCCGGAGGCCGAGCGGCGCCCGACCCTCGTCGTGGCCGCCGCGGCCCAGGCGCCGTGGGCCCCGGGCCAGCGCGCGGTCACCGTGCCCTGGACCCGCAACGAGCGCTCGGCGGTCGCGGGGCTGAAGACGACGTCCTACGCCGAGAACGTCGTGGCGCTCGCCCGCGCCCACGAGCGCGGGGCGAGCGAGGCGCTGCTGGCCAACACCCGCGGGGAGGTCTGCGAGGGCACGGGCAGCAACGTCGTGGTCGCGGTCGGCGGGGAGCTGCTCACCCCGCCCCTGTCCTCGGGCTGCCTGGCCGGCACGGCGAGGGCCCTGCTGCTGCACTGGGCCGCCCAGGAGGGCCTGCCGGTCCGGGAGGCCCCGCTGCCGTGGGCGGAGCTGGGGCGGGCGCCGGAGGTGCTGCTGACCTCCTCCACGCGCGACGTCCAGCCGCTGGCGGCGCTGGACGACCGCCCGCTGGTCACGAGCGAGCTGGGCCGTGCGGCCGTGGAGCTCTTCGCGCGCCGGAGGGCCGAGGACCCCGACCCGCTGGTGTGACCCGCTCCTCGGACCCCTCCCCCCCTCCCGGGGTCGGCCACAGCTGCTGGCTGGCCGCGTTGACGCCGGCGCCGACCAGCACGGCGAGCGCGAGGAAGTACAGCCAGATGAGCACGAGGATCGCGGCGGTCAGCGGGCCGTAGACCGACGTCCCCCCGACCGAGCCGACCAGCCAGACCCGCAGCCCCCAGCTCGCCAGCGCCCACAGCGCGAGGGCGAGCGCGGCGCCGGGCAGGGTGCGCAGCCAGCGGGTCCGCACCGGCGTGGCCACGTGGTAGAGCGCCGCGAGGAGCACGACCGCCCCGAGCAGGGACGCCGGCCAGACGAGGTCCAGCACCCACATCAGGCGCGGCGGCAGCCAGCCCGCGACCACGCCCGGCCCGACCAGGCCGATCGGCACGGCCACCGACCCCACCACGAGGGTCAGCACGTACAGCGACAGCGACAGCGCGCGGGTGCGGACGATGCCGCGGCGCCCGCCCTGGCCGGACATGATCGCGATGGTGTCGACGTAGACGTTGAGCGCGCGCGAGCCCGACCACACCGACAGCGCGAAGCCGACCGAGATGAGGTCCACGCGCGGGCGCCCCAGGGCGTCGGCCAGCGTCGGCAGGACCACCTCGTCGACCGCCTCCGCGGTCAGCAGCGGGGAGACGGCGTCCTGCACCGCCGAGCGCAGGGACTCCGTGATCGACACCCCCACCGACTGGCCGACCCACGCGGCGCTGGCCGCCAGCCCCAGGACCAGCGGCGGCAGGGACAGGAGCCCGAAGAAGCCGGCCTCGGCCGCCAGCCCGGTGACCCGGTGCCGCAGGCACAGCGCCACGGTGGCGGCCACGAGCGCGCGCGCGGCCCGCAGGGCGGCGGCGGCGCGGGAGACCACGGCGCCACCGTAGCGACGCACGGGGCCCACCGGGGGCCCTGGAGGCGCCGGCGACGGGGCGGGAGCAGGACCGGCGCAGGACCGGCGCAGGGCCGGAGCGCGCCGAGCGCCCGGCTCGGCCAGGATGGGTCGGCACCCCGCCCTCCCGTCGGAAGAGACCCATGCAGATCTGGCCCGGCCGCCCCTACCCGCTCGGCGCGACGTTCGACGGCGCCGGGACGAACTTCGCGCTGTTCTCGGAGGTCGCCGACCGGGTGGAGCTGTCGCTGATCGGCGAGGACGGCGCCGAGACCCGGATCCCGATGCCCGAGGTCGACGGCTTCGTGTGGCACACCTACCTGCCCGGCGTCATGCCCGGCCAGCGCTACGGCTTCCGCGTGCACGGCCCCTACGACCCCGCCCAGGGGCACCGCTGCGACCCGTCCAAGCTGCTGCTGGACCCCTACGCCAAGGCCATCGAGGGCCAGGTCGACGGCGACGAGTCGCTGTTCTCCTACTCGTTCAAGAACCCGGCCCGGCGCAACACCGCCGACAGCGCGAGCCACACGATGCTCTCGGTGGTGGTGAACCCCTACTTCGACTGGGGCACCGACCGGCCGCCGAACCGCGAGTACCACGAGAGCGTCATCTACGAGGCGCACGTGAAGGGCCTGACGCAGCTGCACCCGGGCATCCCCGAGGAGCTGCGCGGCACCTACGCCGGCATCGGCCACCCGGCGATGGTCGAGCACCTGACCGACCTCGGCGTCACGGCGATCGAGCTCATGCCGGTGCACCAGTTCGTGCAGGACACCCACCTCATGGACAAGGGCCTGACGAACTACTGGGGCTACAACACCATCGGCTTCTTCGCCCCGCACAACGCCTACTCCTCCACCGGCAGCCGCGGGCAGCAGGTGATGGAGTTCAAGTCGATGGTGCGCACGCTGCACGAGGCGGGCATCGAGGTGATCCTCGACGTGGTCTACAACCACACCGCCGAGGGCAACCAGATGGGCCCCACGCTGTGCTTCCGCGGCATCGACAACGCCGCCTACTACCGCCTGGTCGACCAGGACAAGCGGCACTACTACGACACCACCGGCACCGGGAACAGCCTGCTCATGCGGCACCCGCACGTGCTGCAGCTGATCATGGACTCGCTGCGGTACTGGGTGAACGACATGCACGTCGACGGCTTCCGCTTCGACCTGGCCTCCACCCTGGCCCGCCAGTTCCACGAGGTCGACCGCCTCAGCGCCTTCTTCGACCTCATCCAGCAGGACCCGGTGGTCAGCCAGGTCAAGCTCATCGCCGAGCCGTGGGACGTCGGCGACGGCGGCTACCAGGTCGGCGGGTTCCCCCCGCTGTGGACGGAGTGGAACGGCAAGTACCGCGACACCGTGCGCGACTTCTGGCGCGGGGAGCAGTCCACGCTGGCCGAGTTCGCCTCCCGCCTGTCCGGCTCCTCCGACCTGTACGAGCGCAACGGCCGCAAGCCCATCGCGAGCATCAACTTCGTCACCGCCCACGACGGCTTCACGCTGCGCGACCTGGTCTCCTACAACGAGAAGCACAACGAGGCCAACGGCGAGGGCGGCAACGACGGCGAGAGCCACAACCGCTCGTGGAACTGCGGCGTGGAGGGGGAGACCACCGACAAGAAGGTGGTGGCCCTGCGCGAGCGCCAGCAGCGCAACATGCTGGCCACCGTGCTGCTGTCCCAGGGCGTGCCGATGTTCCTGCACGGCGACGAGCTGGGGCGCACGCAGCGGGGCAACAACAACGTCTACTGCCAGGACAACAAGCTGTCCTGGGTGGACTGGAACCTCACCGAGTCCCAGCGCGACCTGCTCGCCTTCACCCGGCGCCTGGTGGCGCTGCGGATGGAGCACCCGGTCTTCCGCCGCCGCCGCTTCTTCGCCGGCGACGCGACCCACGGCGGGGAGAGCCCGCTGGGCGACATCGCCTGGTTCACCCCCGGCGGCGACCACATGGACGAGCAGGACTGGACGACCGTCTACGCGAAGTCCGTGGGCGTCTTCCTCAACGGCTGGGCGATCCCCGAGCCCGACCCCCGCGGCGAGCGCATCGTCGACGACTCCTTCCTGATCCTGTTCAACGCGAGCCACGAGGCCATCGACTTCACCCTGCCCGCGGCGGAGTACGGCCTGTCCTGGACCGTCGTCCTGGACACCGACAGCCAGCTGGCCGAGGGCGAGCAGCTCGCCGCGGCCACCACCACCCGCGCCGGCGCCCGCAGCGTCGTCGTCCTGACCCACCCCCCTGTGGAGGCGCAGTGAGCACCGACCAGACGCCCAGCTCCAACCCGGGCGCCGACCCGCGGCACCGGCCCGCGCCGGGCCGTCCCCAGCCGGTCTCGACCTACCGCTTCCAGATCCGCCCCGAGTTCGGCTACGACGACGCCGCCTCGGTCGTGGAGCACCTCGACGCCCTCGGCGCCAGCCACGCCTACCTCTCCCCCGTCCTCGCGGCCGCTCCCGGCTCGGCGCACGGCTACGACGTCGTGGACCACTCGCGGATCAACCCCGAGGCCGGCGGCCGCGAGGCCTTCGACGTCCTCGTCGACGCGCTGCACGGGCGCCGGCTCGGCGTCATCGCCGACGTGGTGCCCAACCACATGGCCGTGCCGACCCCGGCGAGCCTGAACTCCGCCCTGTGGTCGGTGCTGCGCGACGGCCCCGACTCCCCCTTCGGGCACTGGTTCGACGTCGACTGGTCCGGCCCCGACCACGCGCTGCTGATGCCGGTGCTGGGCTCGCGGATCGGGCAGGTCCTCGCCGCCGGGGAGCTGTCCCTGGACTCCGCCGGCACCGAGCCGCTGCTGCGCTACTACGACCACGTCTTCCCCGTGCGCGCCGGCACCGAGTCCCTGCCGCTGGCCGAGCTCGTCGACCGCCAGTTCTACCGGCTGGCGCACTGGCGCGTGGCCGACGAGGAGCTGAACTACCGGCGCTTCTTCGACGTCGACACCCTGGCCGCGATCCGCGTGGAGGACCCCGACGTCTTCGACGCCACCCACGCCCTGCTGCTGGAGCTCATCGACGCCGGCCGCCTGGACGGCCTGCGCATCGACCACCCGGACGGCCTGGCCGACCCGCGCGGCTACGTGCGCCGCCTGCACGAGCGCACCGGCGGGTCCTACGTCGTCGTGGAGAAGATCGTCGAGGGCGCCGAGCACCTGCCCGGCGACTGGCCCTGCGCCGGCACGACCGGCTACGACGCGCTGCTGCGCGTGGGCGGCCTGTTCGTCGACCCGGCCGGCGCCGCCCCGCTGTCGGCGCTGCTGACCGAGCTGACCGGCAGCGGCGAGGGCTTCGCGGCCGTGGTGGAGCAGGCCAAGCGCGAGGTCGTCGAGCAGGGCCTGTACGCCGAGGTGCACCGCCTCACCCAGCTGCTGGTGGAGATCTGCCACGCCGACATCCGGCTGCGCGACCACACCGAGCGCGGCCTGCGCGAGTGCGTCACCGAGCTGCTCGTGGCCTTCGACCGCTACCGCGCCTACGTCGTGCCCGGCGAGGACGCCCCCGCCGAGGCGGTCGCGGCGATGGACGAGGCCGTCCACACCGCGCGCGGGCACCTGGCCGAGGAGCGGTGGGACACCCTCGACCTCGTCCGCGACCTGCTGCTGGGCCGCGAGGCCGGCAGCGCGGGCAAGACCACCGACGCGCAGCGCGAGGAGCTGATCGTCCGGTTCCAGCAGACCTGCGGCCCCGTGATGGCCAAGGGCGTGGAGGACACCGCGTTCTACCGCTGGTTCCGCCTGTCCTCCCTCAACGAGGTGGGCGGCGACCCCGACCACTTCGGCGTCGCTCCGGAGGAGTTCCACGCCTACAGCTCGCGGATGCTGCGGGAGTGGCCGGTCACGATGACCACGCTGTCCACGCACGACACCAAGCGCACCGAGGACGTCCGCGCCCGCCTGGCCGTGCTCTCGGAGCTGCCTGCGGAGTGGGCCGAGGCCGTGCGCTCCTGGCGCGAGCTGGCCGCCGACCACCGCGCCCCCGCGCTCGACCCCTCCACCGAACTGCTGATCTGGCAGACGCTGGTCGGCACGTGGGGCGCCGACGGCCCGATCAGCGGCGAGCGCCTGATCGGGTACCTGGAGAAGGCCACCCGCGAGGCCAAGCTGCACACCACCTGGACCTCCCCGGACGAGGAGTTCGAGGGCGCGGTGCGCGACTTCGTGGTCGGCGTCCTCGGCGACGACGCGGTGCTGGACGCCGTCCGCGCCTTCGACGAGCGCATCGCGCCGGCCGTGCGGGCCGGCACCCTCGGGCAGAAGCTCGTGCAGCTGACGATGCCGGGCGTGCCCGACGTCTACCAGGGCACCGAGGTCGTCGACCTGTCGCTGGTAGACCCCGACAACCGGCGTCCGGTCGACTACGGCGACCGCCGCGCCCGCCTGACCCGCCTGGACTCCGGCGGCCGCCCCGCCGACCTGTCCGACGAGAAGCTGCTGGTCACCTCCCGGGCGCTGCGGCTGCGCCGCGAGGCCCCGGAGTGGTTCGTCGGCGAGAGCGCCACCTACGCCCCGGTGGCGACCTCCACGGGCAACGCCGTCGCGTTCGCCCGCGGCGACGGCGACCGCGCCGGCGCCCTCGTGGTGGCCACCCGTCTCGCGGTCTCCCTCGAGCGGCTCGGCGGCTGGGGAGAGCACACCGTCGCCGTCCCCGAGGGCAGCTGGCGCGACCTGCTCACCGGTGAGGAGGTCACCGGCGGCACGCTGCGCCTGGCCGACCTGCTCTCCGACCTGCCCGTGGCGCTGCTGGTCCGGGCGTGAGCCCGCTCTCCAGCCGGGAGGTCCGCCGACAGGTCGGGGCCCTGCTGCGCCGGGGTCCGGTGCTGCCGATCGTGCAGGCCGGCCACCCGGCGCTGCGCCAGGTCGCCGAGCCCTACGACGACCAGCTCAGCCCCGAGCTGCTCGGCGACCTCGTGGAGGTGATGCGGGTGACCATGCTGCGCGCCCCCGGCGTGGGCCTGGCCGCCCCGCAGGTCGGGCTGCCGCTGGCGCTCGCCGTCGTCCAGGACGACGGCGACGACGACGAGGACGACCCGCGCGAGCGCTCGCCGCTGCCCTTCCGGGTGCTGCTCAACCCCCGCTACGAGGCGCTGGGCGACCGCGTGGAGCCCTTCTACGAGGGCTGCCTCAGCGTGGTGGGGTACGAGGCGGTCGTCGCGCGCGCCCACCGCGTGCGCCTGACCGGCCAGGACCAGAGCGGCCGCGCGCTGGACGAGGAGCTCACCGGCTGGCCGGCGCGCATCGTCCAGCACGAGACCGACCACCTGGGCGGCGTCCTGTACGTCGACCGCGCCGACCTGCGGACCCTGGCCGCGACCGGGACAGTGGACTGATGCACACCTTCACCGTCTGGGCGCCCGACGCCCAGCGCGTCGAGCTCGACGCCCACCTGTCCACCGGCGTGCAGACCGCTCCGATGGAGCGCGGGAGCGACGGCTGGTGGGCGCTCGACGTCCCCGACGCCGGCCCCGGCACCGACTACGCCTTCCGCGTGGACGGCTCCGACCCCCGCCCCGACCCTCGCAGCGCCTGGCAGCCCTCCGGCGTCGACGGCCCCAGCCGGGTCTTCGACCCCTCCCAGCACACGTGGTCCGACGGCGCCTGGGCCGGTCGCGACGCCCGCGGCGCCGTCGTCTACGAGCTGCACATCGGCACCTTCACCCCCGAGGGCACCCTGGACGCCGCCCGCGGGCGCCTGGACCACCTGGTCGACCTGGGCGTCGACGTGGTCGAGCTCATGCCCGTCGCGGCCTTCCCCGGCCGCTGGGGCTGGGGCTACGACGGCGTCGACCTGTACGCCGTGCACGACGCCTACGGCGGCCCGGCCGCGCTGCAGGCCTTCGTCGACGACTGCCACGGGCGCGGCCTGGCGGTCGCCCTGGACTGCGTCTACAACCACCTGGGGCCGGCCGGCAACTACCTCGGCGAGTTCGGGCCGTACTTCACCGACAAGCACGAGACGCCGTGGGGCCAGGCGGTCAACCTCGACGACGCCGGCAGCGAGGGCGTGCGCCGGTTCGTCCTCGACAACGCGCTGCGCTGGTTCCGCGACTTCCACGTCGACGCCCTGCGCCTGGACGCCGTCCACGCCCTCGTCGACGACTCCCCCGTGCACCTGCTCGCCCAGCTGTCCACCGAGACCGCGGCCCTGTCGGCCGAGCTCGGGCGGCCGCTGACGCTCATCGCCGAGAGCGACCTGAACGACGCCGCGATGGTCACCCCGGTCGGGGAGCCCACCGGCTCCGACCTGCCGGCGCGCGGCATGCAGGGGCAGTGGGCCGACGACGTCCACCACGCCCTGCACGCCCTGCTGACCGGCGAGCGCCAGGGCTACTACGCCGACTTCGGCTCCGTCGACGTGCTCGCGAAGACCCTCACCGACGTGTTCTTCCACGACGGGCGCCACTCCGCGTTCCGCGGCGTCGACTGGGGAGCGCCGGTCGACCGCGCCCGCTACAGCGGCCACCAGTTCGTCGCCTACACGACCACGCACGACCAGGTCGGCAACCGCGGCCCGGGCGACCGGCTCAGCGCGACGCTGGACGACGGGCAGCTGGCGACCGCCGCGGCGGTCGTCCTGACCAGCGCCTTCACCCCGATGGTGTTCATGGGCGAGGAGTGGGGCGCCCGCACGCCGTGGCAGTTCTTCACCGACCACGACCCCGAGCTGGGGAAGCTGGTCAGCGAGGGGAGGCGCGAGGAGTTCTCCGACCACGGCTGGTCCGAGGACGAGATCCCCGACCCCCAGGCGGAGTCGACGCGCGACGACTCCGTGCTCGACTGGTCGGAGCCGGCCTCCGGGCGCGGCGCCCGCCTGCTGGCCTGGACCCGCGACCTCATCGCCCTGCGCCGGGCCGAGGCCGACCTGCGCGACGGCGACCTGCGGGCGGTGTCGGTGGACGCCGACGGCGAGGCGGGGTGGCTGGTCGTGCACCGCGGCGCGTTCGACGTCGTGGTGAACCTCGCCGAGGCCGCCCAGGAGGTCCCGGCGCCGGGGCTGTCCTCCGGCGCCTCGGTGGTGCTGGCGTGGGACGACGCGGCGGCGGTCTCCACCGGCGGCGTCCAGCTGCCGGGGCACTCGGTGGCCGTCGTCCGCCGCTGACCGCCTGCCGCCTCGGGTCCGCCCCGGCGTGAGGTGCCGGTCGTGGGGGTCCGCGACGCCTCCAGATCCCCACGACCGGCACCTCACCAGCGCATCCCGCGCTCCTGGAGCACGGCGGTGACCAGGGCGACCGCCTGCTCGGGCCACCGGAGCACGTCGGCGGCCGTCAGCACCACGACCCGCCAGCCGTGCCGCTCCAGCAGCTGGCGCCTGCGGATGTCGCTGGCCCACTGCTGGGCGTCGGTGCGGTGGTGTCCGCCGTCGTACTCCACGGCCACGCGCACCTGCGGCCAGCTCAGGTCCGGACGGGCGACCCACCCACCGTCCACCACGACGTCGCGCCCGCACACGGGCTCGGGCAGTCCGCACCCGACCAGCAGCAGGCGGACGTGCGTCTCCATGCCCGAGTCGACGGGGTACCGGACGAGGGCGAGCACCCGGCGCAGCAGCACGCACGTGCGGTCGCCGGCCCTCGCGGTGACGGCGGCCTCCATCACCTCCTGCGTCGCCCACGCACGGCGCACCCCGTCGGCGAGCGCGACGGCGTCCACGAACGGCAGGTCGACCGCCGCCTCGCACCACAGGTGAGCCGGGTGCAGCACACGGAGGCCGCTGGGAACGAGCCGGTGCGACGCCCCCGCCCACCGGCTCCTCCCGGCGACCACGCCGTCGATGCGGGGCGCCCGGAGCGGTGGAGGGACGACCGCCTCCAGCGGCTGGGACAGCAGCGGTGGTGCTCCCAGCCGCCACGGCAGCTCGCACAGGACGGCGGCGGTGCGACCGGTGAACACCGCACCCGCCGGGAGTGCGAGGGACGCCGCCCTGCACCGCGTCACCAGGTCGTCCGGCAGGTCGGCCGGCACGCGCACGCCCCGGTGCGGGGCCCTGAGGTCGCGGCCGCGCAGGCGCTCGCGGGACACCCCCAGCGCCTGCGCCTCCTGCACGGTGAACGGCCGGCGGCGGAGAGCCGGAGGGAGGGCTGACGCGCGCACCCCAGGAGACTGGCCGAGCGCGCACGGCCGCCGCTGAGCCCGTCCACAGGCTGCGTGAGGTGCCAGTCGTGGGGACCTGCAGCGGCTCCGGGCCCCCACGACTGGCACCTCAGGCCGCGGCGCCCTCGCGGGCCAGCGCCGTCAGCCGCGAGACCGCCCGGTAGTACTTCTTGCGGTACCCGCCGCGCAGCAGCTCGTCCGGGAAGAGCCGGTCCATCGGCGTCCCGGAGGCCACCACGGGCAGGTCGCGGTCGTAGACCCGGTCGGCGAGCACCACCAGGCGCAGCGCGACGCTCTGGTCGGTCACCGGGGTGACGCCGGTCCAGTGCACGGCCGTGACGCCGTCCAGCAGCGCGCCGTAGCGGCTCGGGTGCACGGTGGCCAGGTGCGCCAGCAGGGCGGGGAAGTCGTCCAGGACGCCGCCCGGCCCGGCCGCGGCGGCGCGCGCGGCGACCTCGGCGTCGGTGAGGGGGGCGGGCGGGTCGGGCAGGCCGCGGTGGCGGTAGTCGTCCCCGTCCACGCGCACGACGTCGAAGCGGTCGGCGACCGCCTGGATCTCGCGCAGGAAGTCCTCCGCGGCGAAGCGGCCCTCCCCCAGCGCGTCGGGCAGGGTGTTGGACGTCGCGGCCAGCGCGGTGCCGGCGTCGGCGAGCTCGCGCAGCAGGCGGGACATCAGCACGGTGTCGCCCGGGTCGTCCAGCTCGAACTCGTCGATGCAGACCAGCCGGTGCCCCGACAGCGCCTGGACCGCCTGGCGGAAGCCGAGGGCGCCGACGAGGTTGGTGTACTCCACGAAGGTGCCGAAGGCGCAGGAGCGGGAGGTGCCCTGGTCCACGGCGTGCCACAGCGAGGCCAGCAGGTGCGTCTTGCCCACCCCGAAGCCGCCGTCGAGGTAGACCCCGGCCCGGGCGGGCTCCGCGCGGCGTCCGCCGAAGAACCGGCGCAGACCGCCTCCCCCGCCGCCACCGTCGCCGCCGTCGCCGACCCGGTCGGCCAGGCCGCGCAGGGCCTCCACGGCGGCCGTCTGGGAGGGCTGGGCGGGGTCAGGGCGGTAGCTGTCGAAGGAGACCCGGGCGAAGTGCGGGGGCGGCACGAGGTCGGCGAGCAGCCGGGCGGCGTCCGGTCGGGGGTCGCGGTCGACCAGCCCCGGGACGGCGGCGCTCACGTCGGGACTCCCGCGGGGCTCAGCACGGGCTCGACCCTAGGTCAGGGCTGCGGGCGTGGCCCGCGCGAGAGGGGTCCCGTAGGCTCGAGACCACCATGTCGGGACACTTCTTCGCCGCGCGGCGCCGGGTCGTCGACCTGCTCCGCACGTCCAGCAGCGCCTGTCGCTGAGCCCGCGCAGCAGCTCCAGCCCCGCGCGCGGCGCCCGCCCCGGGCCGCACCGCAGCGCGACCCCCGCAGAACGCAGCACCGATGGAGGAACCGTGCCCCTGCCCCGTGACGACAGCCCCAAGTTCGCCGAGTACGCCCACCCCGAGCGCCTGGTGAGCACGGCCTGGCTGGCCGAGCACCTCGGCGAGCCCGGCCTGGTCGTGGCCGAGAGCGACGAGGACGTCCTGCTCTACGAGACCGGGCACGTCCCCGGCGCCGTGAAGATCGACTGGCACACCGACCTCAACGACCCGGTGACCCGCGACTACGTCGACGGCGAGGCGTTCGCCGCGCTGATGGCCGCCCGCGGCATCACCCGCGACACGACCGTCGTGCTCTACGGCGACAAGAACAACTGGTGGGCGGCCTACGCCCTGTGGGTCTTCACCCTCTTCGGCCACGAGGACGTCCGCCTGCTCGACGGCGGCCGCGCCGCGTGGGAGGCCGAGGGCCGCGAGTACACCCGCGAGGCGCCGCAGGTCACCCCGGTCGACTACCCGGTCGTGGAGCGCGACGACTCCGCCATCCGCGCCTTCAAGGACGACGTGGTCGCGTTCCTCGGCGGCCAGCTGGTCGACGTCCGCTCCCCCGAGGAGTTCAGCGGCGCCCGCACCACGATGCCGGCCTACCCCGAGGAGGGCGCGCTGCGCGGCGGCCACATCCCGGGCGCGCAGTCGGTGCCGTGGGCCCGCGCGGCCGCGGCCGACGGCACGTTCAAGGCCCGCGCCGAGCTGGAGGCGATCTACCAGGGCGAGAAGGGCCTGACCCCCGACGAGCCGGTGATCGCCTACTGCCGGATCGGCGAGCGCTCCAGCCACACCTGGTTCGTGCTCCAGCACCTGCTCGGCTTCCCCGACGTGCGCAACTACGACGGCTCCTGGACGGAGTGGGGCAACGCGGTCCGCGTGCCGATCGCCGTCGGTGACGCCCCGGGCGAGGTCCCGACCAGGTGAGAGACTGGGCTCCATGAGCGAGCCAGCCAGTCCCCTGACCGGCGGCAGCGTCCTCGTCGAGGGGCTGCCGCCGGCCCTGGCCGAGATCGTCGACGACTTCAACGCCGTCTCCGAGCGCGACCGCCTCCAGCTGCTGCTGGAGTTCAGCGAGGGGCTGCCCGCGCTGCCCGAGCGGTACGCGGAGCACCCGGAGCTGATGGAGCCGGTGCCCGAGTGCCAGTCACCGGTGTTCGTGCTCACCGAGGTCGACGACGACGCCACCGTGCACCTGCACTTCTCGGCCCCGCGCGAGGCGCCGACCACCCGCGGCTTCGCCGGCATCCTGCGCGAGGGACTGGACGGCCTGTCCGCCGCGGAGCTGCTGGCCACCCCCGACGACATCAGCTCCCGCCTCGGGCTGGAGCGCGCCGTGAGCCCCCTGCGGCTGCGCGGCATGGCCGGCATGCTCGGCCGGATCAAGCGCCAGGTGCGGGAGAAGACCGCCGCGTGAGCACCGGCGCGCCCGCGCTGGCCGTGCTGTGGCCCGCAGGGCGCGCCGGCGACGTGCTCCCGGGCGAGGACGCCGGCCGCGGCGAGCCCGCGCTGCGCGCGCTGTACGCGCCGCCCGCCGGGGCGGACCGCTGGGTGCGGGGCAACATGGTCTCGACCCTGGACGGCGCCGCCTGGGGCCCCGACGGCTCCACCCGCTCGATCAGCTCACCGGCGGACCTGCGGGTGCTCGTGCTGCTGCGGGCGCTGGCCGACGTCGTGCTCGTCGGGGCCGGCACCGTCCGCTCCGAGCGCTACGGCCTGCCGGGCGCGGGCACGGCGCTGGCCGTGGTGACCCGCACCGGCGACCTGCCCGCCGGGCAGGGCCTGCTCGCGGGCGAGCGGGACGACGGCCGCACGGCCCTGGTCATCACCTGCGCCGCCGCAGGCGACCACGTGCTGGACCGCCTGCGCGAGGCGGTGGGCGAGGACGCCGTCCTCGTGGCCGGGCAGGACGCCGTCGACCTGCCCCGCGCCCTGGACCTGCTGGCCGAGCGCGGCCTGCGCTCGGTGCTGTGCGAGGGCGGCCCGGCGCTGCTGGCCGACGTGCTCGCCGCGGACCTGCTGGACGAGCTCTGCCTCACCTGGTCGCCCCAGCTGGGCGGTGGGGCCGCCGGCCGCCTGCTGCCGCCCGGCCCGGCGCTCGGCCGGGCGGCACGCCTGGCGCACCTGCTGCACGGCGGGGGGACGCTCGCCGGCCGCTGGCTCCTGCGCTAGACGCAGGGGCCGAGCCTCGCGGGCGGCCGGCGGGAGGCCTCAGCCGGCCGCGACGACCTCGCGCTCGCGGGCCGCCACGGCGGACCTGCCGCGCAGCGAGCTGCGCCCGGTCGCCAGGGCCGCGGCCCACACCGAGAGACCGCCGATGGCCACACCGGCGATGTCGTCGACGATGTAGTGCCAGCCGAAGTAGATCGTCGCGATGACGGTGAGGGCGAAGAAGAGCCACATCGACCAGCGGGCGACCTTGGGGAAGCGGGCCAGCTGCACGATCAGGGCGGCCGTGAAGACGATCGAGGTGTGCAGCGAGGCGAACGCCGCGATGCCGGAGACCGACATGGTCGCGTGCGGGTCGGCCAGGACCGTGGCCCGCGAGCGCATCAAGCTCTCCTGCAGGGCGCTGACCTCGGTGGCGGGGAGGTCCATGAAGCGCCAGCGCACGGCCACGAAGGGCCCGGACGCGGGGATCAGGTAGTAGCTGACGGTGCCCAGCGCCCAGTTCAGGCACAGCGCCGTGGCGTACCAGAGGCCCAGGGACAGGTCGCGCGACCACACCAGCGCCACGGCGAGGGAGACCGGCACGAAGATGAGGAACGCCATGTAGACGAAGGACAGCACGTAGGCCGAGACGCCGGTGCCGAGCACGGTGTGCAGGATCTCGGCCGGGTCGTTGCCGAACGCGAGGAGCTTGTCGGTGGCGACGAGGTCGAAGTCCTGCGAGCGGGTGCGCACGAAGGGCAGGAAGCTCTTGAGGTTCCGGTACCCGACGTAGGTGACGTAGAAGCTGGCCAGCGCGGTCACCACGACGAGGAGGCGGTGCCAGGGCCAGCGCGAGACGGTCACGGCGCGCACGGCCGACCACAGACCTCGCACGCCGCGCGCGCGCACGGCCGCCCGGGGCAGGATGTCGGCCAGCAGGAACAGGCCCAGGATCAGCGGCAGGCGCAGCCAGCTCGGCCCGAGGAACCCGTCGGGGTCGCGCACCGGCAGGTCGAGGACCATCGCCCCGACGACCGACAGGCCACCGGTCACCAGAGCGGTCCCCACCGCCAGGGCCAGCCCGTGACGGACCAGCAGGGAGCGCGTGCGATCGAGGACCATCACCCCATTCTGCCCTCTCGCAGCGCCGCTGTCGTCGACTGCCGTCCATCTGGGGGCCACCGCACCGTCACCCCGGAGGTCACGACCCCGTGCCGGCGCCCTTGGCCGCACCATCCAGCGCACCGTCCACGGCGCCATCCACCGCGCTCGTCCGGACGTCGTCCGGCGCGCTGACCCGGGCCCCTGCCCCCGGGCGGAGCATGGCCAGCACGTCCAGGCCCGTGGTGCGCCGCACCACCTCCAGGGTCTCCTGCAGGTTGCTGGCCACGCTGCGCGAGAGCTGGCCGGCTCCGTCGTTGGAGATGACCGTGAGGTCCTTGATGGCGCTCATCGGCGCCGCGAGCTCGCGGGCCAGCTGCGGCAGGACGTCCACGACCATCTGCGCCGTGGCCGCCTGGCCGTAGCGCTCGAAGGCGTCCGCGCGCAGCCGCAGCGTCTCCGCCTCGGCCTCGCCGCGGGCCCGCGTGGCGGCGGCCTCGGCCTCGCCCTCCAGGCGCACGGCCTCGGCGAGCGCGCGCCGCCGCTCCAGCTCGGCCTGGCCCTCCAGGCGCACGCGCTCGGCGTCCGCACCGGCGGCCAGGCGGGCCCGCTCGGCGTCGGCGGTGGCGGCCAGCTTGGAGCGCTCGGCGTCGGCGACCGCCGACAGGCGCACCCGCTCGGCCTCGGCCTCGGCGGCCGCGATCGAGCGCGCCTTGCTGGCCTCGGCCTCGAAGATCTCCGAGTTGCGCCGGCCCTGGGCCTCCTGCTCGCTCTGGTAGCGGGCGGCGTCGGCGGGCTTGCGGACCTGGGCGTCCAGCTCGCGCTCGGTCAGCGCCGCCTGGCGCTGGGCCACGAGCTCCTGGCTGGCGAGGACCTCCTGGTCGCGCTCGGCGGTGGCCAGGGAACCGGCGGCCGCGGCCTCGGCGGCGGCGCGGTCGGTGTCGGCCTTGAACGCCGAGCGGCGCAGGTCCAGGTCGCGCTGGGACTCCGCGATCCGCTCGTCGGCCTTGGCCTCGGCCTGGCTGGCCTCCTGGCGCGAGCTGGCCTCGGCGATGGCGGCGTTGCGGGCGGCGACGGCGGCCTCGGGGCGGCCCAGGTCGCGCAGGTAGTTGCTGTCGTCGCTGACGTCCTGGATCTGGAAGGTGTCGAGCACCAGGCCCTGGTTGCTCAGCGAGCTGATCGACTCCTCGGCGACCTGCGCGGCGAAGGCGGCGCGGTCGCGGATGATCTCGTCGACGGTCAGCGTGCCGACGATGGAGCGCAGCGAGCCGGCCAGGACCTCCTGGGTGAACGACTCGATCTCGTCCTGCTGGTGCAGGAAGCGCTGCGCGGCGGCCCGCACGGAGTTCTCGGTGCCGCCGACCTTGACGATCGCCACGGCGTCCAGGTTCAGCCGGATCCCCTGCTTGGAGACCGCGCCGCCGATCTTCACCGAGATGCGGCGCGAGGCCAGCGACAGCGAGTGCACGCGCTGGGTGAGCGGGGTGACGAAGACGCCGCCGCCCATGACGACCTTCTGCCCGGACAGGTCGGTGGTGACCTCGCCGGTCTCGGGGTTGGTGACCGCCTTGCCCTTGCGCCCGGTGATGATGAACGCCTCGGACGGGCTGGCGATCTTGTAGCGGCGCGCGATGGCGACGACCACGACCAGCAGCAGCAGGACGGCCGCGGCGACGCCGATGAGCACGGGGCTGAGCTGGTCCACGGTGACCTACCGATCGCGAGGCGCTGGGGCGCTCGCGATCCTAGGGAGCCGCGGCCCCCGAGCGGGGAGGCTCGTGGGCCGACCGGGTGGCGGTGCGCCCCCGGGCGGCCGATGCCTCACAGGTGGTCGAGCAGGAACCGCGCGACCTCGCGCTCCCAGCGGTCGGGGTCGACGTTCCACTCCCGGCAGTGGCCGGCGCCGGTGAACTCCACGTGGCGGACGACGTCCGGGCGCGCCGCGGCCAGCCACCGGGTGGGCTCCACGGGCACGTACTCGTCGTCGTCGCTGTGGAGCACCAGCAGCGGCACGTGCAGCTCGGCGGCGCGGGCGACCCAGTCCATCCGCCCCAGGTCGACCGGGTCCTCGACGCCGACCACGGCCCGGGCCACCGGCGAGGAGAGCATCGCGAGCCCGTAGCGCCCGATCGGCGCGGGCAGCCGGTTGAGGCGGGCCTGGTGGTCGAGCACGTGGCGCCAGTCCAGCACCGGGCCGTCGAGCACCACGGCGCGCACCCGGTCGGCCGTCCAGGAGCGGGCCAGCAGCTGCAGCACGGTCGCGGCGCCCATCGACCACCCCACGAGCACCACCTCGCGGGCGCCGCGGGCGAGGGCGTGCAGGACGGCGGCCTCGACGTCGCGCCACTCGGTGCCGCCCAGGCCGTAGCGCCCGCGCCGGCTGGGCGGCGCCTCGGCGTCGTTGCGGTAGGCCGGCACCACGGCGCCGACGCCGAGGCGGTGGAGCACCGGCAGCGCGCGCAGGCACTCCGCGCGGGTGGCCCCCCGCCCGTGCACCAGGACGGCCCAGACGTCGGACGCCGGCGCGCCGCCCCCGCCCGCGGGCGGGGGCGGGACCTCCCAGGTGGGCAGGTCGCCGACGTCGGAGCGCACCAGCACGTCGGCGTGCGCCAGCCCCAGGGCCGAGGACGGGTCACCCGCGAAGTAGGCGCCGTCCCAGCGGGCCGGGCCGGGCACCAGCTCGCCGGCGTCCACGCCCACCACCTCGCGGGTCACGGTGGCCGGGCCGGAGCCCCTGCCCGTGCCGCCGTCGCGCTCGAGCACCGGGCCCAGGCGGGCGTGGCCCGCCCCACCGGCCAGCCACAGGCCGTAGCGGCCGGGCGCGAGCGCCTCCGGGGACTCGCGCAGCACCACCGCCGTCGGGCTGCCCGCGGGGCCGTGCACGGCGAGCACGGTGGCGTCGTCGGGGCGCGAGCGGGACGGCGTCACCACCCGTCGCGCGAAGTGCGCGGCCAGCGCCGAGCCGGCGGCGGTCGCCGCGAGCGCCACGACCGCCCCGGCCACGGCGCCGCGGGCGACGGCGAGGGCCAGCGGGTGGCGGCTCACGAGCGGGCCACCGACACGGCCCAGGCCACCAGGGGCACCTGCAGCGGCAGGCGGCCGACGGCGACCGCCCGGCGTCCGAGCCCGGCCCGCTGCGAGCCCAGCGCGGTGACCGCCATCTGCGCGTTCGCCGGGAAGACGGCCACGAACAGGCCCGCCGTCGCCCAGGCGGCGGCCCGGCGGGTGCGGTGCACGAGCAGCCCGGCGGCGCAGGCCATCTCGGCGACCCCCGACCACAGCACCCACGGGCGCGGGTCGCCCAGCACGCGCGGGACGATCCGCGCGTAGGGCTGCGGGGCGGCGAGGTGGGTGAGGCCGGCGGCGGTCAGCAGCAGGGCCAGGGCCCGGCGGCCGGGGGGAGGCAGCGCCATGGCCCGATCCTGCCAGCCGCCGGGGCGCCCGGCCCGCGGGCTCCCGAGTCGCGCCGGTTCGCCCCACCCAGCATGCTCCGGCGGTGACCGCTTCGCTCTCCGCTCCCGCCCACGAGGCCGCCCCCGCCCACGCGACCGCGCCCGCGACTGCCGTCGAGCAGGGCCAGCCCTACCCCCTCGGCACCACTCCCCGCGACGGCGGGCTCAACGTGGCCGTCTACTCCGAGACGGCCGACGTGGTGGAGATCTGCCTCTTCGACGCCGACGACGTCGAGACCCGGGTGGCGCTGCCCGAGCGCACCGGCCACGTCTTCCACGGGTTCCTGCCGGGCGTGGGGGTCGGGCAGCGCTACGGCCTGCGCGTGCACGGTCCCTGGGACCCGGCCAACGGCCTGCGCCACAACGCCGCGAAGCTGCTGCTGGACCCCCACGCCACCGCCATCGACGGTGACATCACCTGGGGGGAGCAGGTCTTCGGCCACCTGTTCGCCGACCCGAGCGCGATCAACACCGCCGACTCCGCGGCGTCCATGCCCCGCTGCGTGGTCGCCGACCCGTCCTTCGACTGGGGCGACGACCGCGCCCCCCGCACCCCCATGGCCGAGACGGTGGTCTACGAGGCCCACGTCAAGGGCCTCACGAAGCTGCACCCGGACGTGCCCGAGGAGATCCGCGGCACGTACAAGGCCCTGGGCCACCCGGCGATCACCGGCTACCTCACCGACCTGGGCGTGACCGCGGTCGAGCTGCTGCCGGTGCACCAGTTCGTGCAGGACTCCCACCTGCTGGAGAAGGGCCTGCGCAACTACTGGGGGTACAACTCCATCGGCTTCCTGGCCCCGCACGCCGACTACAGCTCCTCGGGCACCGCAGGCGAGCAGGTCGCGGAGTTCAAGGAGATGGTCAAGGCCCTGCACGCCGCCGGCCTGGAGGTGATCCTCGACGTCGTCTACAACCACACCGCCGAGGGCAACCACATGGGCCCGTCGCTGTCGCTGAAGGGCATCGACAACGCCTCGTACTACCGCCTGGTCGACGAGGACCGCCACCACTACTTCGACACGACCGGCACCGGCAACAGCCTCAACGTCTCCCACCCGGCCGGCCTGCAGCTGATCATGGACTCGCTGCGCTACTGGGTCACCGAGATGCACGTCGACGGCTTCCGCTTCGACCTGGCCACCACGCTGACCCGCCAGGGCGGCGACATGGACGTGCACAGCGCCTTCCTCGACCTCTGCCACCAGGACCCGGTGCTCGCGCCGGTCAAGCTCATCGCCGAGCCCTGGGACACCGCCGGCTACCAGGTGGGCGGGTTCCCGGCGCTGTGGTCGGAGTGGAACGGGAAGTTCCGCGACGGCGTCCGCGACTTCTGGCGCGGCGCCGAGGGCAGCCTGGGCGAGCTCGCGCTGCGGATGACCGGCAGCCCCGACATCTACGTGGAGGGGCGCCGCGACCCGATCGCCAGCGTCAACTTCATCACCGCCCACGACGGCTTCACCCTCGCCGACCTCACCGCCTTCAACGAGAAGCACAACGAGGCCAACGGCGAGGGCAACAACGACGGCGAGAGCGACAACCGCTCCTGGAACTGCGGGGTGGAGGGCACCAGCGACGACCCGGAGGTCTGCGCGCTGCGCGACCGCCAGCGGCGCAACCTGCTCGCCACGCTGATGCTCAGCGCGGGCGTGCCGATGCTGCTGGGCGGCGACGAGATGGGGCGCACCCAGGGCGGCAACAACAACGCCTACTGCCAGGACGACGAGATCTCCTGGTTCGACTGGGCCGGCGCCGACACCGACCTCCAGGCGTTCACCAAGAAGCTGACCACCCTGCGCCGGGAGCACCCCGCGCTGCGCCCCAAGCACTACCTGCCCGGGCGGGACGACGCCGAGGAGGACGGCGAGGGCCACATCGTCATGCGCCGCGCCGACGGCCCGGAGATGACCGACGCCGACTGGGGCGACGCCGTCGCCAAGGCCCTGGCCGTGCAGGTGTCCGGGCCGGCCGGTGACGGCAGCGAGGACACCGAGGAGCTGCTGATCCTCCTCAACGCCTCCGACGGGCCGGTGGAGTTCGGGGCGGTCGCCGAGCGCAAGCGCGCCAAGCGCTGGCAGCTCCTCCTCAGCACCGACCCCGAGCAGCACCTGGACGCCCGCCTGGCGGCGGGCAAGCCCGTCCGTCTGAGGGACCACTCCCTCGCGGTGCTGCGCCGCGAGGTCGACGAGGCGTAGACAGGGCGGGTGCAGCTGCCCGTCCTCCCCCCGGTGTCCCCGATGCTGGCCCGCGCCGTCCCCGCGGTGCCCCAGCCCGACGCGGTCACCGGGGGGCTGCTCTACGAGCCCAAGTGGGACGGCTTCCGCTGCCTCGTCTTCCGCGACGGCGACGAGGTGGTGCTGGGCAGCCGCGGGGAGAAGCCGCTCACCCGGTACTTCCCCGAGGTCGTCGCCGCGGTGCTCGAGCACCTGCCGGAGCGGTGCGTCGTCGACGGCGAGATCGTGCTCCGCGCCGGCGAGCCCGGCGCGGAGCACCTGGACTGGGACTCCCTCACCCAGCGCATCCACCCCGCGGCCAGCCGCGTGCAGCTCCTCGCCGCCAGCACGCCGGCGTCCTTCGTCGCCTTCGACCTGCTCGCCCTGGGCGGGCAGGACCTGCGCCCGCTGCCGTTCGCCGAGCGGCGCGCCCGGCTGGAGGCCGCGCTGGCCGGCGCCGGAGCCCCCGTGCACCTGACCCGGGTCAGCCGCGACGCCGCCGAGGCCGCCCGGTGGCTGCAGGAGTTCGAGGGCGCCGGCCTGGACGGCGTCGTCGCCAAGCCGCTGACCGCCCCCTACGCCGAGGGCAAGCGGGTGATGCTCAAGGTCAAGCACGCCCGCACCGCCGACGTCGTCGCGGTCGGCTACCGGGTGCACAAGAGCGGCAGCGGGATCGGCTCCCTGCTGGTCGGCCTGCACGACGCCGACGGGCAGCTGCGCCAGGTCGGGGCGGTCTCGGCGTTCACCACGGCCGTGCGGGCCTCGCTGGAGGCCGAGCTGCAGCCGCTCGTGGCGCGCGACGCCGACGGCGAGGTGCTGCGCGGGGTCGGCGAGCCCAACCGGTTCGCGCCGGCCGGCAAGGACACCTCCTGGGTCGTGCTGCGCCCCGAGCTCGTGCTGGAGGTGCGCTACGACCACCTGGAGGGCGACCGCTTCCGCCACGTGGCCCAGCTCGCGCGCTGGCGCCCCGACCGCGACCCGGCGTCCTGCACCTTCGAGCAGCTGGACCGCCCGGTGGCCTACGACCTCGACCGGGTGCTCACCGGCGGCGCGGGCTCGGCCGGGACCGGCCGGTAGCCTCGCCGCCGTGGCCGACACGATCATCCTGCTCACCGAGGAGCCGGTGCAGCGCACCGACGCCGAGCGCGTCCTCGCCCTGCACGAGGGCGAGGAGCTGACCTACCGGGTGCTCGTGCCCGCCGACACCGAGCGCAACGTGCTCGCCGAGGTGGTCGACCGGCTCAGCCTCTTCCACCTGCGCGAGGCGCTGGACGCCGTCCGCGCCGGCGACCCCGACCCCGAGGCCGCCCGCGCCCAGGCCTCCGCGGTCCTGGAGGCCACCGTGGCCTCCCTGCGCGGGCACGGCCGCAGCGCCGAGGGCGAGCTGACCGGCGACGACCCGCTGCCCGCGCTGGCCGCCGCCGTCACCGCGCACGGCGCCCGCGAGGTCGTCGTCGTCACCCGCCCCCGCGCCTTGGAGGACACCTTCCACCGCGACTGGGCCTCCCGCGCCCGCGAGGAGCTCGGCGTCCCGGTCCTGCACGTCTACGGCGGCACCGCCTTCCTGGGCTGAGCGCCCTCGCACGCCGGGAACGCGGCGGGCGCCGTCCCTGTTGGACAGGGCATGAGCACCTCCAGCACGTCCTCCGAGATCGGCGCCACCGGCTCCTACCCCGTGGCCAAGAGCGACACCGAGTGGCGCCAGCAGCTGTCCCGGGCGGAGTACCGGGTCCTGCGCGAGGCCGGCACCGAGCGCGCCTACACCGGCGAGTACACCGACACCGAGACGCCCGGCGTCTACTCCTGCCGCGCCTGCGGGCACGAGCTGTTCCGCAGCGAGACGAAGTTCCACAGCGACTGCGGGTGGCCGAGCTTCTACCAGCCCTCGGACGACGACGGCGTGGAGCTCATCACCGACCGCTCGCTGGGCATGACCCGCACCGAGGTGCGCTGCGCGAGCTGCGGGTCCCACCTGGGCCACCTGTTCGAGGGCGAGGGCTTCGGCACCCCGACCGACCAGCGCTACTGCATCAACTCGATCAGCCTCACCCTGCAGCCGCAGGCCCCCGAGGCCTGAGCGGGGCCTGAGAGGATCCGCGGCGTGACCGTCTCCCGCGCCGCCTGGTCCGAGCTCGACCCGGGCACGGCGTACGCCATCGCCCGGCTGCGGGTCGACGTCTTCGTCGTCGAGCAGGCCTGCGCCTACCCCGAGCTCGACGGCCGCGACCTGGAGCCCACGACCGAGCACCTGTGGGTGGCCGGTCCGGGCGGCGAGGCCGTCGGCGCCTACCTGCGCGTCCTCGCCGGACCCCGGGAGGCCGACGCCGGCGTGCGCCGGGTCGGGCGCGTGGTCACCGCGGCGTCCGCGCGCGGCCACGGCCTGGCCGGACTGCTGCTGGACGACGTCCTCGAGCGCCACGGCGGCGTCCCGCTCGTCCTCGACGCCCAGGCGCACCTGGAGCACTGGTACGCCCGCTGGGGCTTCGAGGCCAGCGGCGCGCCGTTCCAGGAGGACGGCATCCCGCACGTACCGATGCGCCGCTCCCCCGCCTGACGCCAGCCCTCCCCGTGATCATGGGATCCCGCCACCCCTGCGAGGTGGCGGGATCCCATGATCACGACGGGAGTGCGGCCGGGCGGGTCAGCGGGCGGCGCGCTGGGCCAGGGCCGCCGCGAGCATCGGCGCCAGCGGCAGCGTGGGCACGAGGGTGGCCTGCGCCGCGTGGTAGACGTCGGGCTTGCCCGCCCACGTGCCCGTGGTGACCGGGGTGTTGGTCTCGTCGAGCTCGTGGTGCCACGAGCCGCGCTCGCGGTCGATGAAGAACCGCTCCGCGTGCGCCCACCACTGGGCGTACCGGTCGGCGTAGGCCTGCTCACCGGTCACCTGGTAGAGCGCGGAGGCGGCGCCGAGGCCCTCGGTGACCACCCAGTGCAGCCGGTTGCGCACGACCGGGGTGCCGTCGAAGTCGGTCGTGTAGACGAAGCCCTCGCGCCCGTCGGCGTCCCAGCCCTCGCGCACGGCCGTGTCGAACAGCCCGCGAGCGCCCTCCAGCAGCCACGGCGGTGCGCCGTCGCCCAGCGCGGCGCGCAGGTGCAGGGCCAGGCGCGACCACTCCAGCAGGTGCCCGGTGGTCACGCCGTAGGGGCGGAAGGGGTGCGCGCGCTCGTCGGTGTTGTAGTCGGGCAGCGGCTGCCAGTCCGCGTCGTAGTGCTCGGGCAGGCGCCAGCCGCTCTCGCGGGCGTACCCGTCCACGACGCGCTCGAGGATCCGCTGCGCCCGCGAGCGCCAGCGCGCGTCGCCGGTCGCGTCGGCGGCGGTCAGCAGCGCCTCGACGGTGTGCATGTTGGCGTTGACGCCGCGGTAGGGCTCCAGGTCGGTGAAGGTGCGGTCCCACAGGTCCGCGACCATCCCCTGCTCCTCGCTCCAGAACCAGCGGTCCAGGACGTCGAGGGCGTCGTCGAGCAGCTCGCGCGCCCCCGGCCGCCCGGCGAGGGTGGCGCTGGCGCCGGCCAGGACGACGAACGCCGTCGGGTAGGCGCCCTTGGAGGTGTCGGAGCCCTCCGCGTCGGGGTCGCCGCTGGGGTCGAGGGCGGAGAACCAGCCGCCGTGGACGTCGTCGTGCAGCAGCCCGCGCAGCGCCGCGATCCCGGCGTCGGCGCGCTCGCCGTCCCCGGGCCGCCCGAGCAGGTGCCCGAGCGCGAAGACGTGCGTCATCCTGCAGGTGACCCAGGTCTGCACGGGCTGGTCGGCCTGCAGGACGCCGTCCTCGCCCAGCCAGCCGTAGCCGCCGACCGGGTGGGCGGCGGCGACCGCGAAGTCCAGGAGCCGGTCGGTCTCGGCGCGCAGCCACGCGCCGTCGGGCGCGGGCGGCTGGGGGGCCGAGGCGGTGGGGACGGGGGGGGGGGTGGGGGCGTCGGTCACAGGAGGTCCTCCACGATCTGGGCGAGGGGCGTGCGCCGGCCGGTGAAGAAGGGCAGCTCCTCGCGCACGTGCCGGCGGGCCTCGGTGTTCCGCAGGTCGCGCATGAGGTCGACGATGCGGTGCAGCTCGTCGGCCTCGAAGGCCAGCAGCCACTCGTAGTCGCCGAGGGCGAAGGCGGCGACGGTGTTGGCGCGCACGTCCGGGTAGGGCATCGCGGCCAGGCCGTGGTCCTTGAGCATCGTGCGGCGCTCGGCCTCGGGCAGCAGGTACCACTCGTAGGAGCGCACGAACGGGTACACGTTGACGTACTTCCGGGGCTCCTCCCCGGCCATGAACGCCGGCATGTGGCCGCGGTTGAACTCCGCCGGGCGGTGCAGGCCGACCGAGGACCACACCGGCGCCAGCAGCGAGCCCAGCTCGGTGCGGCGCAGGCGGCGGTAGGCCTCCTGCACGAGCTCCACGCTCGGCGCGTGCCACCAGACCATGAGGTCGGCCTCGGCCCGCATGCCGGACAGGTCGTACAGGCCGCGCACCACCAGGTCGCGCGAGCCGAGGTCGGCCAGCAGCTCCTCCACCTCGGCCACGACGGCGGCGCGGTCGGCGTCCGGCGGGAGGTGCTCCTCGACCGCGAAGACCGACCACATCGTGTAGCGGATGCTGGCGTTGAGGGCCTCGGTGTCGGGGGCGGCGTGCGGCGCGGCGCCGGGTGCGGGTGCGGAGCTCATGGCGCCATCCTCCCGCGCGGGCGCCGCAGCGCCCGGCGGGGGTCGCCGGCGGTCCGGACGCCGGTCAGGCGGCCCGTGCGGCCAGGTGCTCCAGCACCTGGGACGCCGCCCGCCCGGCCGAGGCGATGGTGGCGGGCACGCCGACGCCGTCGTAGGTCGCTCCGGCGACGGCCAGGCCCGGGTGCTCGGCGACCGCCGCGCGCACCTGCTCCACCCGCTCGACGTGGCCGACGCCGTACTGCGGCAGCGCGTCGCTCCAGCGGGTGACCAGGGACGCCGTGGGCGCCAGCTCCAGGTCGAGGACCTGCGCCGCGTCGGCCGCGGCGGCGGCCAGCAGCTCGGCGTCCGGGAGCGCGAGCGCCTCGGCCTCCCCGTGCCGGCCGACCGACAGGCGCAGCACCTCCGCTCCTCCGGCGGCCTCGCCCACCCAGGACCACTTGCGGCTGGCGAAGGTCATGGCCTTGACGAGGCGGCCCTCGACGGGGGGCACGAGCACCCCCGACAGCGGCGCCCCGGCGTCGTCGGTGGCGGCGTCGAGCGCGCCCGGCGGCAGGAGCAGCGTGCACAGCGCGAGGCTCGCGGTCGGCACCTGCGCCAGCCCGGCGGCGGCGACGGGCGCCACGGCCTCCAGCAGCGCGGACGCCGGCCCCGGCGGCACGGCCAGCACGACGGCGTCCGCGGCCAGCACCTCGCCCCCTGCCAGCTGCAGGCGCCACCCGCGCCCGCCCGGCGCGGGGGCCAGCGAGCGCACGCGGGCGCCCAGGCGCACCGCGACGCCGACCCGGGGCAGGGCCGCGGTCAGCTGCTCGGCCAGGCGCGCCACGCCGCCGCGGACTCCCGCGAAGACGCCTCCCCCGGCGGCGGTGCCCGCCCCCTGCGCCGCCCCGGCGCGGGCGGCGGTGGCGCGCACGGCGTCCAGCACGGGCGCGCCGTCGCGGGCCGCGGGCCACAGGGCGGGCACGGTGGCGCGCAGCGACAGGCCGGCCGAGTGACCGGCGTAGACGCCGCCGAGCAGCGGCTCGACGAGGCGGTCGACCACGGCGGGGCCCAGCCGGTCGGCCACCCAGGCGGCCACGGCCACGTCGCCGGAGATGGGCGGGCCGACCTGCTCGTGCTGCGCGCGGGCGACCTCCTCGGCGGTGAGGAGCCCGGCCAGGGCGCCGGGGTCGCCCGGCACGCCCATCACGGTGCCCTTCGGCATGGGGTGCAGCGCGCCGCGGGAGGCGACGGCGGCGCGCGTGGTGGCCGGCGCCACCAGGTCGCCGCCCAGCCCGAGCTCGGCGGCCAGGCCGGTCGCCTCGGTGCGGCGGGCCAGCAGCGACTCCGCCCCCACGTCGACGAGCAGGCCGTCGGCCAGCTCGGCGCGCTGCAGCGGCCCGCCGGTGCGCCCGGTGGCCTCCAGCAGCAGCACCTCGCGCTCGCCCGGCGCGGAGGCCAGGCGCCAGGCGGCGGTCAGGCCGGCGATCCCGCCGCCGACCACGACCACCCGGGGGCTCATCGGGCCCTCATCGAGCGGTGAGCTCGTGCACGAGGTCGGTCACCCGGTGCAGGACGTCGGGGTCGGTCTCGGGCAGGACGCCGTGGCCGAGGTTGAAGACGTGGCCGGGCGCGGAGGCGCCGCTGGCCAGGACGGCCCGCACGGCGGCCTCCACGGCGGGCCAGGGGGCGAACAGGAGCGCGGGGTCGAGGTTGCCCTGCACCGCGCGCTCGGGGCCGACGCGGCGGCTCGCCTCGGCGAGGTCGACGCGGTAGTCGACGCCGACGACGTCCGCCCCGGCCTCGCCCATGGCGCCCAGCAGCTCCCCGGTGCCGACGCCGAAGTGGATGCGCGGGACGCCGAGGTCGGCGACGCCGGACAGCACCGCGCGCGAGGCCGGCTCGACGAAGCGCCGGTAGTCGGCCAGGGACAGGAACCCGGCCCAGGAGTCGAACAGCTGCAGGGCGCTCGCGCCGGCCTCGGCCTGCACGCGCAGGAACGTCGTGGTGATCGTGGCCAGCTTCTCCACCAGCGCCGCCCACAGCCCCGGGTCGCCGTGCATGAGGGCCTTGGTGCGCTCGTGGTTCCTGCTGGGGCCGCCCTCCACGAGGTAGCTGGCGAGGGTGAACGGGGCGCCGGCGAAGCCGATCAGCGGCGTGCCCCCCAGCTCCGCGACGAGCATCCGCACCGCGGCGGCGACCGGCTCCACCTGCGCGGGGTCGAGGTCGGGAAGGGCGTCGACGTCCGCGGCGGTGCGCACCGGCTTCGCGATGACCGGCCCGACGCCCGGGACGATGTCGAGGTCGACGCCGGCGGACTGCAGCGGCACGACGATGTCGGAGTAGAGGATCGCGGCGTCCACCCCGTAGCGGCGCACCGGTTGCAGCGTGATCTCGGTGACCAGCTCCGGCGTCCGGCACGCCTGCAGCATCGCGACGCCCTTGCGGACCTCCCGGTACTCCGGCAGCGAGCGCCCGGCCTGGCGCATGAACCACACCGGGGTGTGGGTCACGGGCAGGCGGCGGCAGGCGCGCACCAGCGCCGAGCCGGCGGGGGACGGCGGGGCGGCGGGCGAGGTGGCGGGCGAGGGGGCGGGGTCGGGCACGCCCCCATCGTCCCGCACGGGCGCAGCGCGCCCGGGGGCGCGGTCCCCCGGTCGTGGGCCAGACTGCCCGGATGCCGGTGTCCGGGGTCCCCGAGGACTCGCCCGAGGTCTTCCAGCGCGCGGTGCGCGAGATCCGCGCGCTGCAGCTGCGCCCGGAGGTGCTGGTGGAGGAGGTGCCCGCTCCCCGCAAGCTCGCTCCCTGGGCGCTCGCGCTGTCCGCCGACGTGGTGACCCGCGACGACGAGGAGCTCGCCAGCGGCCGCTTCGTGCTGCTGCACGACCCGGCCGGCCAGGACGGCTGGGCCGGCACGTCGCGCGTGGTGACCCTGGTGCGCGCCGAGCTGGACCCGGAGGTCGCCACCGACCCGCTCCTGGGCCGGGTGGGCTGGGCCTGGCTGGAGGAGTCCCTCGCCGGGCGCGGCGTCACCCCGGACGCCCTGAGCGGCACGGTCACCCGCGTGGTCTCGGAGAGCTTCGGCGGGATGGCGGAGCGCCCGGCCACCGTGGAGGTGGAGGTGCGCGGGTCGTGGACGCCCGCCGAGGACGACGTCGCGTCGTCGATGCAGGCCTGGACGGACCTGCTGTGCACCGCCGCGGGGCTCCCGCCGCTGCCCGACGGCGTCGTCTCCCTCCCCCGCCGCCTGACCTGACCTGCGCGGACCCGCCGGCGAAGCACTTCCGCCGTTCGGGTCAAGACCACCCCCGCGCCGTCCGATGGACCTCCCAGGCAGCACCCACGCGGGGCGCTGCACAGGAGGGGAGCTGCCATGACCACGGTCGTGGAGAGGAGGCCGGCGGTCGCCGGCCTCGCACCGCGCGGACGGCGCAGCATCGCCCTGGTGGCCGTGCAGGACCTGGCCGCCCGGGAGGTCGCTGTGCGCGTGCTGCGGGCGCTGGGCGCCAGCGAGGTCGTGGCCGCGACCACCGTGGTGGAGGCGCGCCGCGCCGCCGCCGCGCACGTGGGCGACCTGTGCGTCGTGGAGGCCGGGCTGCAGGACGGCGCCGGCGTGGCCCTGGTGCGCGACCTGCGCGCCGCGGGCTGGTCGCGGGCCGTGGTGGTCTCGACCACCGACGACCCGTGGACGACCCGGGCCGCGCTCAGCACCGGCGTCCGGGTCTTCCTGACCACGACGGCCGGCGGGGCCACCGCCCCGGTGCTGCCCTCGGCCCCCGAGGGCCTGCAGGCGCTGTCCGCCCGCGAGGTCGAGGTGCTGCAGCTGGTGGCCGAGGGCCGCTCCAACCGCGACGTCGGCGAGGCCCTGGGCCTGTCGGCGCTGACGGTGAAGAGCCACCTCGCGCGCATCGCCCGCAAGCTGGGCACGGGCGACCGGGCCGAGATGGTGCTGATCACCCTGCGCGCCGGCGTCATCTCCTGAGCGGCGCTCCGTCGACTACGGTTCCGGGGTGACCAGCACGCACGAGCCCGCCCCGGAGGCGCCGGAGGCCCCCGGGGCCGCCGACGCCCCTGAGGTCGCGGAGCTCCCGGAGGTCGTGGAGGCGCCGCTCCTCGCCGCGCCCCGCGACGGCCTGCCCGAGCTGGTCGCCACCCCGGAGGCCCTCGCGCGGGTCGCCGCCGACCTCGCGGCCGGCTCCGGCGCCGTCGCGGTGGACGCCGAGCGCGCCTCCGGCTACCGCTACGGCCAGGACGCCTACCTGGTGCAGCTGCGCCGCGAGGGCGCCGGAACGGTCCTGGTCGACCCCGCGGCCCTGCCGGACCTGACGGTGGTGGCCGACGCCCTCGGTGACGCCGAGTGGGTGCTGCACGCCGCCTCCCAGGACCTGCCCTGCCTGGCCGGGGTGTCCCTGCGACCGGGCGGGGAGCTGTTCGACACCGAGCTCGGGGCCCGCCTGGCCGGCTTCGAGCGGGTGGGCCTGGCCGCGGTGGTCGAGCGGCTGCTGGGCCTGCGCCTGGCCAAGGAGCACTCGGCCGTCGACTGGTCCACGCGCCCGCTGCCCGAGCCGTGGCTGGTGTACGCCGCGCTCGACGTGGAGGTGCTGGTCGACCTGCGCGACGCCCTCGCGGCCGAGCTGGACCGCCAGGGCAAGCTGGAGTGGGCGCGCCAGGAGTTCGCAGCCGTCCGCGACGCCCCGCCCGCGGCGCCCCGCACCGACCCCTGGCGCCGGATCTCCGGCCTGCACGCCCTGCGCGGGCGCCGCCAGCTGGCCGCCGCGCGCGAGCTGTGGCTGGCGCGCGACGAGCTGGCCCGCCGCCGCGACACCGCCCCCGGGCGGATCCTGCCCGACCGCGCCGTCGTCGCGGCCGCCCAGGCGATGCCCACGACGGCCGCTGAGCTGGCGACCCTGCCGGTCTTCTCCGGCCCGGCCAACCGCCGCCAGGCCGACCGCTGGATGTCCGCCCTGGACCGCGCCCGGGCGCTGCCGGAGTCCGCGCTCCCCCCGCACGCCCTGCGCGGCGACGGCCCGCCCCCTCCGCGCGCGTGGAGGGAGAAGGACCCCGAGGCCGCCGAGCGCCTCACCCGCGCCCGGGCCGCCCTCACCGCGATCGCCGAGGAGCACGCGCTCCCGGTGGAGAACCTGGTCTCCCCCGACGCCGTGCGTCGCCTGTGCTGGGAGCCCCCTGCCGCTGCTGCGGGCAGCGCCGAGGCGGTCTCCGGTGCGCTGGCCGCCGCCGGGGCGCGGCCGTGGCAGCGGGAGCTGGTCAGCGGCCCGCTCGCCGCCGCTCTGGTGGTGCAGGTCACCCAGCCTTGACCGGCTCTTGACCGAAGCAGGTGCTCGCGCAGGTTAGCCTGCCCTCACCACGCCGGGACCCCGGCGCCTGCGAGGGGACCGAGTGAGCGCTCCGTGATCGCCAACCTGCTGATCGGCCTGCGCGAGGGCCTGGAGGCGACCGTCGTCGTCTCGATCCTCGTGGCCTTCCTGGTCAAGACCGGCCGCCGCGACGCGCTGGCCGCGGTGCGGTGGGGCGTGACCGCCGCCGTGGTCGTGTGCGTGGGCGCCGGCAGCGCGCTGGCCCTGGCCGCGAGGCAGCTGACGTTCCAGGCCCAGGAGCTCCTGGGCGGCGTGCTCTCCCTGGTCGCGGTGGTCTTCGTGACCTGGATGGTCTTCTGGATGAAGCGGGCCGGTCGCTCCCTCGCCGGTGACCTGCAGGCGAGGATGCGCTCGGCCGTGGAGCTGGGCGGCGCTGCCGTGGCGACCACCGCCTTCCTCGCGGTGGGGCGCGAGGGGCTGGAGACGACCGTGTTCGTCTCGGCCGCCGTGCGCGCCACCGGCCAGACCTGGGAGCCGCTGTTCGGCGTCGTGGTCGGCCTGGGCCTGGCCGTGCTGATGGGCTGGGCGCTGTACCGCCAGGCGGTGCGGATCGACCTGCGCCGCTTCTTCACCTGGACCGGCGCCGCCCTCGTGGTGGTCGCCGCCGGCGTGCTGGCCTACGGCGTCCACGACCTGCAGGAGGCCGCCGTGCTGCCCGGCCTCGGCGTCCTGGCCTTCGACGTCAGCGCCCAGGTCCCCCCGGGCAGCTGGTACGGGACGCTGCTCAAGGGCGTCTTCAACTTCTCCCCCGCCACCACGTGGCTGCAGGCGATCGCCTGGACCGCCTACGTCGTGCCGGTGATGGCGCTGTACCTGCGCCGCGTCCCGCGCCCCGCGGCCAGCGTCTCCCGCCTGGCGCCCGCGCCGGCCGAGGCCGCGGCCCAGCGCGTCGCCTCCTGACCCTGACCCGCTGACCGTCCCGGAGACCCCTGTGCGCACCCGCGCCCTCGCCCCCGTCCTCCTCCTGCCCGTCCTCGCGCTCACCGGCTGCGGCTCGCTGGTGGAGTCCACCGAGCCCGCGAGCGGGTCCGGCGCGCCCGCCGACGGCACCGTGGCGGTGACCGCCACCGACGAGGCGTGCGAGGTCGCCCGCACCGACCTGCCCAACGGCCTGACGACCTTCGCCATCACCAACGGCGGCAGCCAGGTCACCGAGGTCTACGTCTACGCGGGCGAGCGCATCGTCACGGAGAAGGAGGACATCGGTCCGGGCACCTCCTACGAGCTCACGGTCGACCTCACGGCCGGCGACTACGAGGTGGCCTGCAAGCCCGGCATGGTGGGCGACGGCATCCGCCAGGCGATCAGCGTGACCGGCGAGGGCTCCCCGCTGGAGCCCGCCGAGCAGGAGGCGGTCGACGGCTACCGCGCGTTCGTGCAGGAGCGGGCCGACGCCACGGTGCCGCTGGTGCAGCAGCTGCGGGACGCCGTCGCGGCGGGCGACCGCGCCGGCGCCCAGGCGCTGTACGCCCCCTCCCGGGTGCCGTGGGAGACCATCGAGCCCGTGGCGGAGAGCTTCGGCGACCTGGACCCGCGGATGGACGCCCGCGAGGCCGACCTCCTCGAGGGTGAGGAGTTCACCGGGTGGCACCGCCTGGAGAAGGCGCTGTGGACCGGCGAGGACCTGGCGCCGGTGGTCCCGGTCGCCGACCAGCTCCTGCTCGACGTCACCGAGCTCGCCCAGAGGGTGCCCAACGCCGCACTGACCCCCACCTCGATCGGCAACGGCGCCAAGGAGCTGCTCGACGAGGTCGCCACCGGCAAGATCACCGGCGAGGAGGAGGCGTTCAGCCACACCGACCTGGTCGACTTCCAGGCCAACGTCGACGGCGCCCGCGCGGCGCTGGACGCCCTGCGCCCGCTCGTCGAGGTCGCGGACCCCGAGCTGCTCGCGAGCCTGGACGCCGAGTTCGCCGCGGTGCAGGGCGCGCTGGAGCCCTACCGCTCCGGGGACGGGTTCGTCTCCTACGACACCGTCGGCGAGGACGGCCGCCGCGACCTCGCCCGCGCCGTCGACGGCCTGTCGGAGCCGCTGTCCCGCCTCGGCGCCGCGGCCGGCGGGGCGTGAGCCCCGTGCCCTCCGTCACCCGGCGGGGCCTGTTCACGGCCCTGGGCGCCGGCGCCGTGGGCGCCGGGCTCGCCGCCGCGGGCACGGCCGTCGCCTCCGAGCGCTCCGACGGCCCCGGCGGCCCCCAGGACGCCGTCCCGTTCGAGGGCGCCCACCAGGCCGGCATCGCGACCGACGTCCAGGCCCACCTGCACTTCGCCGCCTTCGACGTCGTGGCCGCCGACCGCGCGGAGCTCGCCGGCCTGCTGCGCGACTGGACCGCCGCGGCCCGCGACCTCGTCGCCGGGCGCCCGGTCGGGGAGGGCGGGGCCACCGACGGACCGCCGCTGGCCCCGCCGGCCGACACCGGGGAGGCCGTGGGGCTGCCCGCCTCCCGCCTGACCCTGACCGTCGGCCTCGGCCCGTCGCTGTTCGACGACCGCTTCGGCCTGGCCGCCTCCCGCCCCGAGGCGCTGGTGGAGCTGCCGGCCTTCCGCGGCGACGCCCTCGACCCCGCTCGCTGCGGCGGCGACCTCGCGGTGCAGGCCTGCGCCGACGACCCGCAGGTCGCCGTGCACGCGGTCCGCACGCTCTCGCGGATCGCCGCCGGTCGCGCTGCGGTGCGCTGGGCGCAGCTGGGCTACGGCCGCGCCGCCACGGTGGACCCCAGCGCTCCCACCCCGCGCAACCTCTTCGGGTTCAAGGACGGCACGGCCAACCCCTCGGGCACCGACGCCGCGACGCTCGACGAGCACGTCTGGGTCGCCGCCGAGGACGCCGCGGCGCCCGAGCAGGCGTGGATGGCCGGAGGCTCCTACCTCGTCGCCCGCCGCATCGCCATGCACGTGGAGACCTGGGACCGCTCCTCCCTCGCCGAGCAGGAGCAGGTCATCGGCCGCACCAAGGGCGAGGGCGCGCCGCTGGGCGGGCGCCACGAGCACGACGCCTTCGACCCCGCGTCCCTGCCGGCGTCCTCGCACGTGCGCCTGGCGCACCCCTCGCGGCACGGCGGCGCGCAGATGCTGCGGCGCGGCTACAACTACACCGACGGCGCCGACGGCCTCGGACACCTGGACGCCGGCCTGTTCTTCCTGGCCTACCAGCGCGACGTGCGCCGCGCCTTCGTCCCGGTGCAGCGGGCGCTGGCCGACGACGACGCGCTGAGCGAGTACCTGCGCCACACCGGCTCGGGCGTGTGGGCCGTGCCTCCCGGCGTCGGCCGCGGCGGCTGGTGGGGCGAGGGCCTGCTGGCCTGAGGTCCGGCGCTCAGGCGATCAGGCGTCCGGGGCCTCAGGCGTGCAGCGTCACCGGGGCGCTGCAGTAGGAGCAGGGCGTGGTGACCCAGGTGGTCGCGGACTCCACCTGCTGGGGCTTGTGGCAGTGCGGGCACGTGCCGCTGAGCCGGTGCAGCACCGCTGCGGCGGCGCGCTCGGCGGCCGCGACGGGGTGGTGCCCCTCGACCGGGCCGGCGGGAGCCGGAACGGCGCCGGACGTCGCGCCGGGCGTGCTGCGGTGGGGGCGGATGCGGTCGACCAGGCCCATGGCGGGCTCCTCGCTCGTGCCGTCGTTGGCCCCCTCACGGTGGCAGCGCCGGGCGCGCCGCGCAAGGGCCCGGCGCACCGGACCGCGGCCGGGCCCTGGCCGTTTCCCGGTACTGCCGGTACCGTGCGTCCCGCTCCGCACCCAGGACGAGGAGGTCCGCGTGAAGGCGTCGCACGACGTGGTGTTCGTGGACGGCGTGCGCACGCCGTTCGGGCGGTCCGGTGAGAAGGGGATGTACGCCCAGACGCGCGCCGACGACCTCGTGGTCCGGTGCCTGCGCGAGCTGGTGCGGCGCAACCCGTCCCTGCCGCCGGAGCGGATCGACGAGGTGGCGGTCGCGGCCACGACGCAGACCGGCGACCAGGGCCTCACCCTCGGGCGCACGGCCGGGATGCTGGCCGGCCTGCCCCGCGCCGTCCCGGGCTTCGCCGTCGACCGCATGTGCGCGGGCGCGATGACCGCGGTGACCACGACGGCCTCGGGCATCGCCGTCGGCGCCTACGACGTCGTCCTGGCCGGTGGGGTGGAGCACATGGGCCGCCACCCGATGGGCTTCGACTCCGACCCCAACCCCCGGTTCGTCGCCGAGCGCCTCGTCGACGCCGACGCCCTGGTGATGGGCCGCACGGCCGAGAACCTGCACGACCGCCTGCCGCACCTGACCCGCGAGCGCGCCGACGCCTACGCCGCGGCCAGCCAGGCCAGGCTCGCCGCGGCGTACGCGCGCGGTGACGTCCAGCCCGACCTGGTGAGCGTGGCCACGCGCTCGGTCGAGCGGGGCTGGGGCCTGGCGACCGTCGACGAGCCGCCGCGGCCGGGCACCACGGTCGCCGACCTCGCAGCGCTGCGCACGCCCTTCCGCCCCGGCGGCCGGGTCACGGCCGGCAACGCCGCGGGCCTCAACGACGGCGCCACCGCGTGCCTGCTGGCCTCGGCCGACGCGGCCGCCGAGCTGGGCCTGCCCGCGGCGATGCGGATGGTCGGGTACGCCTTCGCGGGCGTCGACCCGGAGGTGATGGGCCTCGGCCCGGTGCCGGCGACGGAGAAGGTGCTGGCGCGCACCGGCGTCCGGTTCGAGGAGATCGGGCTGTTCGAGGTCAACGAGGCCTTCGCCGTGCAGGTGCTCGCCTTCCTCGACCACTTCGGGCTCGCCGACGACGACCCCCGGGTCAACGCCTGGGGCGGGGCGATCGCCACGGGCCACCCGCTCGCGTCCTCGGGCGTGCGGCTGATGACGCAGCTGGCCCGGCAGCTCGCCCAGCGCCCCGACGTCCGGTACGGGCTGACGACGATGTGCATCGGGCTCGGCATGGGCGGTGCGGTCCTGTGGGAAAACCCGGCCCACGAGGGGGCGCGAGCATGAGCGCGAGCACGCGGGACGACGTCCGCCCCGAGGACCTCGTCGAGCTCCTGGGGTCCGCCGCCGCTGGTCGGGTCACCCGCTTCCCCGTCCAGGACGTGCCGCTGCCCGGCGGCACCGGGAACCCTCTCGTCCTCGCGCTGATCACGATGGAGGACGGCCGGGAGGCGGCGCGGCCGACCACGCTGGGGCCCGCGGGCCTGCTGGAGCTGCGGGCCGCGCTGGACGCCGTGGCCGAGCGGGTGGCCGCCGGGGCCGTCCAGGCGGTCGGCATCACCGGGAAGCCGTTCGTCTTCGCCGCGGGCGCCGACCTGCAGGACGTCGCGGCGATCACCACGCCGGCGCAGGCCCGGGCCGTGGCGCGGCTCGGGCACGACCAGCTGCGCCGCCTCGGCGAGCTCGGCGTGCCGTCGTTCGCGTTCGTCAACGGGCCCGCGCTGGGCGGCGGGCTGGAGGTCGCGCTGCACTGCACCCACCGCACGGTGAGCGCGGGCGTGCGCCAGCTCGGCCTGCCCGAGTGCGCCCTGGGCCTGGTGCCCGGCTGGGGCGGCACGCACCTGCTCCCGGCGCTGGTGGGCCTGGACGCCGCGCTGCAGCTCGTCGTCACCGACCCCCTCGCCAGCCGGACGACGACGGCGGCGCAGGCGCTGGAGATCGGCCTGGTCGACGTCGTGCTGGAGCCGGCGGACTTCCTGGAGGAGTCCCTGGCCTGGGCCGGGCGCGTGCTGCGCGGGGAGGTCGTGGTGGTGCGCCGGCAGGTCGACCCCGGCGAGGCCTCCTGGGACGCCGCGGTGGACGCCGTCCGCGCCCGCGTCGACGCCCGCCTGCACGGGGCGGCCCCTGCCCCCTACCGGGCCCTGGAGCTGCTGCGCCGGGCCCGCACCGACGACCGCGACGCCGGCTTCGCCGCCGAGGACGACGTGCTCGCCGAGCTGCTCGTCTCGGAGGAGCTCCGCTCCGGCGTCTACGCCTTCGACCTCACCCGGCGGCGCGCGAAGCGGCCGGCGGGCGCCCCGGACGCCGCGCTGGCCCGGCCCGTCACCCGGGTGGGCGTGGTGGGCGCGGGCCTCATGGCCAGCCAGCTGGCCCTGCTCCTGCTGCGCCGCCTGCAGGTGCCCGTCGTGCTCACCGACCTGGACGCCGAGCGGGTCGCCGCGGGCGTCGGGCGGGTGCGCGAGGGCGTGGCCGACCTGGCCCGCCGGGGCCGCCTGTCCCCCGACGCCGCGACCCGCCTGAGCGCCCTGGTCAGCGGCTCCACCGACCCGGGCGCGGCCTTCGCCGGCGCGGACTGGGTGATCGAGGCCGTCTTCGAGGACCTCGCCGTCAAGCGCTCGGTGCTGGCGCAGGTGGAGCAGGTCGTCTCCCCCGAGTGCGTGCTGGCCACGAACACCTCCTCGCTGTCGGTGGCGGCGATGGCCGAGGGCCTGGCCCACCCCCAGCGCGTCGTCGGCTTCCACTTCTTCAACCCCGTCGCCGTGCTGCCGCTGGTGGAGGTCGCCCGCACCCCGGCCACGGACGACGCCACCCTGGCCACCGCGTTCGCCGTCGGGAAGGCGCTGGACAAGTCCTGCGTGCTCGTGCGCGACGCCCCGGCGTTCGTCGTCAACCGGCTGCTCATGCGCTTCATGGGCGAGGTGCACGCGGCCTTCGACGAGGGGACGCCGGCCGAGGTCGCCGACGGGGCGCTGGCACCGCTGGGGCTGCCGATGACGCCCTTCGCCCTGCTGCGCCTGGTCGGCCCCGCCGTGGCCCTGCACGTGCAGGAGACCCTGCACGCCGCCTTCCCCGACCGGTTCGCGCCCTCGCCGAACATCGCCCGCGTCGTGGAGGCCGGGCTGCCCGGCTTCTGGGACCCCGACGCCCCCGTCGGCGCCCCGCGCCTGGACCCCCGGGTGGCCGCCCTGGTGCAGGTGGGCGGCTCCCCCTCCACGGCCGAGCAGGTGCGCGAGCGGGCCCTCGTGGCGCTGGCCCAGGAGGCGCGGCTCATCCTCGACGAGGGCGTCGTGGCCGACCCGCGCGACGTCGACCTGTGCCTGCTCCTCGGGGTCGGCTGGCCCGCCCACCTCGGCGGCCTGCTCCCCTACCTGGACCGCTCCGGGGTGGCCGAGCGGGCCACCGGGCGCCGGTTCCTGCCTCCGGGAGCGGCGTCTGTCCGGTGACCGCCCGCGCCGGCTCCTGCTGGCCGCGGGTGCGCTGGTCGTCGTGGTCGTCGTCCTCGCGCTCGGGGCCGTCGTCGCCGACCGGGCCGCCCGCGGCGCGGCCGAGCGCCGCGTGGCCGCTGGAGTGGCACCGGAGCTGTCGCCGGACCGCCCGCTCCGCGTGCACCTCGGCGGTCGCTCGTTCCTCGTGCAGGCGGTGCGGGGCCACTACGAGGAGGTGGACGTCTCGGCCCCCTCGATGACGTGGGAGGACACGACCGTGCGGGACGTCGAGCTGCACGTGCGCGGCATCGACGTGCCCCGCACGGTGCTGCGCGGCCGCGGGGGCGCGGTGCACGTGGACGGCGGCACCGCCCGCGCCCTGCTCCCCTGGTCGCTGCTGGGCGAGCGGGCCTCCGCGGCCACCGGTGCGGCCCTGGAGCTGGACGCCGGACCGGAGGGCACCGTGCGCGCCACCACCAGCGTCGGGCTGCTGGGGCGCGAGGTGGACGTGTCCCTGCGCAGCGCACCCGACCTGGCTGACGGCGAGGTGCTCCTGGAGCCGGTGGCGATCGCCGTCGGAGGGCGCGAGCTGTCCCTGGAGTCCGCCCGCCGGCCGCTGCGGGCCCTCGGCCTGGACGACGTGCTGCGTCCGGTCCGGCTGCCGCTGGACGACGTGCCCCGGGGCGTCACGCCCACGCGCCTGCGGGTCGTCGACGGCGGCATCGTCGTGGACGCCGACCTGGCGGCCCAGGTGGTGCAGGTGCCCCCGGCTGAGGACTGACGGGTCATCGGCGATCACTCATCGTGACCGCCTCTGGGCCACCGGTGCCCTCCTGGCGCTCCGGCTGGGCCGGCGCCAGCGTTCGTGACTACCGTCCGTGACATGCCGACCGCCGACGACCGCGACCTGCGACGGGCCCTGCTGGCCGTCGCCGTCCTCGACGACGTCGACCTGCGCCCCGACGACCGCGCCCTGGTGCTGCTGCCGCCGCGCGGCGCCGAGGTGCACGTGCCGTGGTCGACCGCGGCGGCGGTGCTGGGCGACCTCGACCCCTCCGGTGCCGACGCCCGCGTCCGCCTGCGCAGCTGGCTGCGCACCCGCGCCACGGTCGCCGCGCTCGGCGCCGGCGCCCCGGCCGTCCTGGACGCGGGCGTGCGCGCCCTGGCGCTGCCGCCCGGCTCCGCCCTGCACCCCGGGCCCGCGTGGGTGCGCCGGCGCGTGATGGGCGGCGCGCTGGACGTCGGCCTGGGCCTCGTCGGGGTCGTCCGCGAGGAGACCGGGACGGTGCCGCTGTGGCCCGACGCGGCCGCCGCCCTGGACGGCCTGCTCGACGTGGACGCCGCAGCGGCCCGCGCCGAGGAGCGCCTGGAGGCGATGGGCGCGCTGGCCGTGGAGCACCTGTCCCGCGAGGTGCGCTGGCTGCAGCGCGGCCAGCTGCCCGGGCGCCCGTCGGCGGCCGTGCTGCGCCCCCTCGGCGGCTGCGACGTGCCCACCCTCCTGGCCTCGGCGCGCCTGCGCGAGCACCTGTCCAGCGAGGACGGCACCGGCATGCGGGCGCTGGCGGTGCCCACCCGCAGCCGCGGGTGGTACGACCTGTCCCGCGTGGACCCGGTCTTCGTCGCGGCCGCGTGGACCGCGACCGAGCCGGACCAGCGCGGGCTGCCCCGCCCGCTCCTGGTGACCGCGGACGAGGTCGCCCTCGCCCGCCGCCGGCCCTAGCGGCGCCGCTCGGCGACGGGCCGGGGGGCCTGGACCGTCCCGCCCGGGCGGCGGGCGCCGTCGAGCCCGGCGACCCGCTCGGCGACGTCGCGCGCGACGTCCTGCCCGGTCAGGCCGACCGAGGCGAGCACCTGCGAGCGGCTGGCGTGCGCGAGGAAGCGCGGGGGCAGCCCCACCACGTGCACCGGCACGCCCACGCCGGCGTCGGCCAGGGACTGCGCGACCTGCGCGCCCACCCCACCGGCGCGGACGCCGTCCTCGATGGTGACGACCAGCGCGTGCCCGCGGGCCAGGTCGGCCAGCACCGCGGGCACCGGCAGCGCCCAGCGCGGGTCGACGACGGTGGCGTCGATCCCCTGGGCGGCCAGGCGGGCTGCGACGTCCAGCCCGAGGCCGACCATCGAGCCGACCGCGACGACGAGCACGTCGGAGCCCGTGCCGCGGGCCAGCACGTCCACGCCGCCCGTGCGCTCCAGCGCCGGCACCTCGGCCGGGACGACGCCCTTGGGGAAGCGCAGCACGGTGGGGGCGTCGGAGACGTCCAGCGCCTCGGCGAGCAGCTCGCGCAGGCGGGCGGCGTCGCGCGGGGCGGCCAGGCGCAGGCCCGGGACGGGAGCGAGCAGGGCCATGTCCCAGGCGCCGTGGTGGCTCGCGCCGTCGGGGCCGGTGACCCCGGCGCGGTCCAGGACGAACGTGACGCCGGCCCGGTGCATGGCGACGTCCATCACGACCTGGTCGACCGCGCGGTTGAGGAAGGTGGCGTACACCGCGACCACCGGGTGCAGACCGGTGAAGGCCATGCCGGCCGCGCTGGTCACCGCGTGCTGCTCGGCGATGCCCACGTCGACGACGCGGTCGGGGTGCTCGGCGGCGAAGCGGTCCAGGCCGACCGGGATCAGCATCGCGGCGGTGATCGCCACGACGTCCTCGCGCCGGCGCCCGACGGCCACCATCTCGTCGGCGAACACCGACGTCCAGGTCGGCCCGGCACCGGGCGGGGCCATCGAGGCGCCCGTCTCGGGGTCGATCACGCCGACCGCGTGGAAGCGGTCGTCCTCGTGGTCCTCGGCGGCGGTGAACCCGTGGCCCTTGCGGGTCATCACGTGCACGATCACCGGGCCCCCGAAGGCCTTGGCCCGGGCCAGGGCGTGCTCGACGGCCTCCTCGTCGTGGCCGTCGACCGGGCCGACGTACTTCAGGCCCAGGTCCTCGAACAGGCCCTGCGGGGCCACGATGTCCTTGAGGCCCTTCTTCACCCCGTGCAGGGCGTCGTAGGCCACGCGCCCGGGCGGGCCCCCGCGCTGCAGGGCGGCCTTGCCCCAGTCCAGGAAGCGCTCGTAGCCGCGCGTGGTGCGCAGCGTCGCCAGGTGGTGGGCCATGCCGCCGATGGTCGGGGCGTAGGAGCGGCCGTTGTCGTTGACCACGATCACCAGCCGCCGGTCCTGGCTGGTGGCGATGTTGTTCAGCGCCTCCCAGGCCATGCCGCCGGTGAGCGCGCCGTCGCCGACGACGGCCACGACGTACCGGTCGGGCTCCCCGCGCAGCGCGTGCCCGCGGGCGATGCCGTCGGCCCAGGACAGCGACGTGGACGCGTGGGAGTTCTCCACCACGTCGTGCTCGGACTCGGCGCGGCTGGGGTAGCCCGACAGCCCGCCCTGCTGGCGCAGGGAGGAGAAGTCCTGGCGGCCGGTGAGCAGCTTGTGCACGTAGGACTGGTGCCCGGTGTCGAAGACGAACGTGTCCTTCGGCGAGTCGAACACCCGGTGCAGGGCGATCGTGAGCTCGACCACACCGAGGTTCGGGCCCAGGTGCCCTCCCGTGCGGGAGACCTCGTGCACGAGGAAGGTGCGCACCTCGGTGGCGAGCTGCTCGAGCTGGGCACCGCTGAGGCCGCGAAGGTCGCGCGGTGAGGTGATCCTGGACAGCAGGGTCATCCGGTGGTCCTCCTCACGGACGCGCGACGGCGCGCCCTCGAGCCCGGTCCGGGCAGAGGGCGAGTCTAGGTCGCTCTCAGAGCCGGGGCGCGCGGCGGCGCCCGCGCAGGGCCTCCTCCACGAGCGCGACGGCGCGCTCGGCGGCCATCAGCCGCGCCTGCTCGTGCTCCAGGGCGACCAGCGTGCGCTCGACCACGTCCGGCGGCACCGCGCCGGCGAGGTCGGTGCGCAGCGTGGCGACGGCCCGGTGCTGGCCGGCGACCTGCACCCGCACGTGGTGACCGGCGAGCACCGCGAGCACGAGCGGGTGGCGCAGGAGCACGGGGTGGGCCCGGTAGTCCGGCGGGCACAGGTCCAGGAGCCAGGACTGCGCGTCCTGCTCCCAGTCCGGGGCGTCGGGCGGGCGGACGGCGGCCGGCCACCCAGGAGGCACGCGGGGCCGGACGGCACCGCCGCTCGTCTCGGACACGCGTTCGATCCTAGGGCCGGCGCCCGCCTCAGCCCCACACCGACCGCACCAGCAGCACCGCTGAGGAGGCGGCGGCCAGCGACAGCACCACCGGGCGGGTGCGGCCGCCGTCCACGACCCGGCGCAGCGGCCCGGACAGCGCGAAGCCGAGCGCCATGGCCGGGAGCAGGAGCACCCCGGCCAGCAGGTCCGAGGAGCTCACCTGGCCGGTGGCGGCCAGCAGGGTCAGGGAGACCGCGATCCCGACGGTGAAGAAGGCGCCCAGGGTGGCTCGCACGCGGGGTCCGTCCGCGTGCTGGTAGAGCAGCGCCACCGGAGGGCCGCCGACGGACGTCGCCGTCCCGGTCACCCCGCTGACGAAGCCGCCGACCAGCAGGGCCCGCGGCGTGGGACGGGGGCGCCACCGCAGGACGCTGGCGGCGACCCCGGCGAGCACCACGACGGCGACCCCGGCCCCGATCGCGGCCGCAGGCAGCACGGCGACGGTCCAGGCGCCCAGCGCCGAGCCGGGCAGGCGGCCCAGCACCGCCCAGCCCACGCCCCGCCAGTCCACGTGGGCCCGCTCCCGCGCCACGCTGAGCAGCGGCAGCACAGCGGTCACCACGAGCAGGGCCACCGGCACGAGCCCCGGGTCGGCGAGCGCCACGACCGGGGCGGCGAGCAGCCCCAGGCCGAAGCCGGCCGCGCCCTGCACGAGGGAGCCGAGCAGGACGGCGACCCCCGCCACGAGGAGCACCTCGGGGGCGGGGGCCGCCGCGAGCAGGCCCTGCAGGTCGTGCAGGTCGATGACCGGCTCAGCCCAGCAGCGAGCGCAGGACGTACTGCAGGATCCCGCCGTGGCGGTAGTAGTCCGCCTCACCGGGGGTGTCGATGCGCAGGCGCGCGTCGAAGGTGACCTGCTCGCCCGAGGCCCTCGTCGCGGTGACGGCCAGGGTGCGCGGCGTCGTCCCGTCGTTGAGCGCCGTGACGCCGGTGACGTCGAACGTCTCGGTGCCGTCCAGGCCCAGGGACGCCGCGCTGGAGCCCTCGGGGAACTGCAGGGGCAGCACGCCCATCCCGATGAGGTTGGAGCGGTGGATGCGCTCGAAGCTCTCGGCGATGACCACGCGGACGCCGAGCAGCCGGGTGCCCTTGGCCGCCCAGTCGCGGCTGGAGCCCGAGCCGTACTCCTTGCCCGCGAGGACCACGAGCGGGGTGCCGGCGGCGGCGTAGTGCTGGGCGGCGTCGTAGATGGTCTCCTGCGGCGCGCCCTCGACGGTGAAGTCGCGGGTGAAGCCGCCCGCGACGTCGTCCAGCAGCTGGTTGCGCAGCCGGATGTTGGCGAAGGTGCCGCGGATCATCACCTCGTGGTTGCCGCGGCGGGAGCCGTAGGAGTTGAAGTCCTTGCGCTCCACGCCGTGCTCGGCCAGGTAGCGGCCTGCGGGGCTGTCGGCCTTGATCGAGCCGGCCGGGCTGATGTGGTCGGTGGTCACCGAGTCGCCCAGGCGGGCCAGCACGCGGGCGCCGGTGACGTCGGTGACCGGGGCCGGCGTCGCGGTCATGCCGTCGAAGTACGGGGGCTTGCGCACGTAGGTGCTCTCGCCGTCCCACGCGAAGGTGTCGCCCTCGGGGGTGGGCAGGGAGCGCCACCGCTCGTCGCCGGCGAAGACGTCGGCGTAGTCGGTGGTGAACATGTCCTGGGTGATGGCGCCCGCGATCGTCTGCTCGATCTCGTGGTCGGTCGGCCAGATGTCGCGCAGGAAGACCGGCTGCCCGTCGGTGCCGGTGCCCAGGGGGTCCGTCTCGGGGTCCCAGTCCATCGTCCCGGCGAGCGCGTAGGCGATCACCAGCGGCGGGGAGGCCAGGTAGTTCATCTGGACGTCGGGGTTGATCCGGCCCTCGAAGTTGCGGTTGCCGGAGAGGACCGCGGCGACCGAGAGGTCGTTCTCGGCCACCGCGGCGGAGATCTCCTCGGCGAGCGGGCCGGAGTTGCCGATGCAGGTGGTGCAGCCGTAGCCGACGAGGTGGTAGCCGAGCTCCTCCAGGTACGGCACGAGGCCGGCCTTCTCGTAGTAGTCGGTGACGACCTTGGAGCCGGGCGCCATCGACGTCTTCACCCACGGCTTCACGCCGAGCCCGCGGTCGACGGCGTTGCGGGCCAGCAGGGCCGCGCCGATCATCACCGACGGGTTGGAGGTGTTCGTGCACGAGGTGATGGCGGCGATCACCACGTGGCCGTGGTCGAGCTCGGTGGTGCTCCCGTCGGCCAGGGTCACCGGCACGCGCCGGGTGGGGCGGGAGTCCGCGTGCCCGGGCCCGTGGGGGGCGTCCTGGGCGTCCTGGGCGTCGGTGGAGGAGACCGCGACGGGGTCGGAGGCCGGGAAGGTCTCGGCGACCGCCTCGTCGCGGCTCGCGCCGCGGGAGGCGTCGACGGCGTCCACGGCGTCGCTCATCGCGCTGGCCGGCGCGTTCCCGGTCCGAGCCCCGTCACTGGGGGCGTAGTCGACCAGCGCCGCGCGGAAGGCCTCCTTGGCCTGGGACAGCTGGATGCGGTCCTGCGGGCGCTTGGGGCCGGCGATGGAGGGCACCACGGTCGACAGGTCGAGCTCGAGGTACTCGGAGAAGCGGGGCTCCACGCTCGGGTCGTGCCACAGGCCCTGCTCCTTGGCGTAGGCCTCGACCAGCGCGAGCTGGGCCTCGCTGCGGCCGGTCAGGCGCAGGTAGTCGATCGTCACGTCGTCGATCGGGAAGATCGCGGCCGTGGAGCCGAACTCCGGGCTCATGTTGCCGATCGTGGCGCGGTTGGCCAGCGGCACGGCGCCGACGCCCTCGCCGTAGAACTCCACGAACTTGCCGACCACGCCGTGCTGGCGCAGCTGCTCGGTGATCGTCAGGACGACGTCGGTGGCCGTGGCACCGGCGGGGATGGTGCCGGTGAGCTTGAAGCCGACCACCCGCGGGATGAGCATGCTCACCGGCTGGCCGAGCATCGCGGCCTCGGCCTCGATGCCGCCGACGCCCCAGCCGAGCACGCCCAGGCCGTTGACCATCGTCGTGTGCGAGTCGGTGCCCACGCAGGTGTCGGGGTAGACGACGCCGCCCCGCTCGTAGACCACGCGGGCCAGGTGCTCGATGTTGACCTGGTGGACGATGCCGGTGCCCGGGGGGACGACCTTGAAGTCGTCGAACGCGCCCTGGCCCCAGCGCAGGAACTGGTAGCGCTCGCCGTTGCGCTGGTACTCGATCTCGACGTTGCGCTCGAACGCGTCGGGGCGCCCGGCGACGTCGACGATGACCGAGTGGTCGATGACGAGCTCGGCCGGGGCGAGCGGGTTGATCCGCGACGGGTCGCCGCCCAGGTCGGCCACGGCCTCGCGCATGGTGGCCAGGTCGACGATGCAGGGGACGCCGGTGAAGTCCTGCATCACCACGCGCGCGGGGGTGAACTGGATCTCGGTGTCCGGCTCGGCGCTCGGGTCCCAGCCGGCGAGCGCGCGCACGTGGTCGGCGGTGGTGTTGGCGCCGTCCTCGGTGCGCAGGAGGTTCTCCAGCAGCACCTTGAGGCTGAAGGGCAGGGTGGCCGAGCCCTCCACGGCCGAGAGGCGGTACAGCTCGTAGGTGTCCGGCCCCACCGCGAGCGTGCCGCGGGCCCCGAAGCTGTCCGCGCTGGGGCGGGTGGTCTCTGCAGCGCTCATGGTGGTCCTCCCCGTCGACGCTGACCGTCTGCCCATCCTCGCGCAGCCGGCGCCGGGCGCGTACCCGCCTCTGCGGGCGCCCGAAGTACTTCGACGTCAAGATACCAGCGGGGCTCCCCGGCGGCTCCGGACGAGGCCGGACCGGCCCCGGGTGAGCCCGGGTGGAGCAGCCGGGCCCTGCCCGATCGGCCCAGCCGTTCTGCGCCGGGGGCCTGGCGCGCGCCCCGGACGTGGGTAGCCTGGCCGCGATGGCGCAGCACGAGCCCTGGAGCCCCAGCTGGACCCCCAGCTGGACGACGAGCGCGCCGCTGGACGCGCCGATCGAGCCCGCCCGCGAGCCCGCGCGGGCCCCCGACCCGCTCACCGACCCGCTGCCGGTGGTGACGTGGGGCCCGCCCGCGTCCGCCGCTCCCCCCGGGCCGCCCGTCCCGACGACCGGCCCGGTCACGGGCCCCATCACCAGCGCTCCTCCCACCACGGTGACCGAGGCCTTCCCGATCTCGCGCCGGGCGCCCCGCCAGGCGCGCGCCTTCGTCGCCGACGCCCTGGAGCGGGCGAGCGTCGGAGACCCCCGCATCCTCGACGTCGCGCAGCTGCTGACGTCGGAGACGACCACGAAGGCGATCGGCCGCCAGACCGGGCAGCCGTTCATCGTGGCCGTGACCGTCGACGCGGCCTCGGTCGTCGTCGGCCTCCAGGACGGCGCCCACGCCAGCGACCCCTCACCCGACCGCCCCGACGACTGGGGCGCCACCCTCGTCGACGCCCTCGCCGACGAGTGGGGCGCCGACACGACCGAGCGCGGCCGGGTCTTCTGGTTCCGACTGCACCGCCGCTGACGTGGCGCTGACGTGGCGCTGACCCCCGCCTCGGTCCTGGACCGGGTCGTCGACGTGGAGCTCGCCTGCCGGGCCTGCGGCGCCGACCGCCTGGTGGCGGGGCCGTGGAGCCCGCCGAGGATGGCGGCGTGGGGGGCCGGGCACCGCGCGGCGCGGGTCGCGGCCTACACCCTCCTCGGGGCGAGCCCGGGCGTGCGGCCCCAGCGCGTCGAGCTGCCGCCGGCCGCGCCCACCGTCGTCCGCCGCTGAGCGCTCAGGCTCCGGCCGGCACCAGCCGCGCGACGCACTCCACGTGCTGCGTCTGCGGGAACAGGTCGAACGCGCGCACGCCGTCGAGCACGTAGCCGTGCCGGGCGAAGGTCGCCACGTCGCGGGCCAGCGCCGCCGGGTCGCACGCCACGTAGACGACGACCCGCGGCGCGAGCGCCGCGATCCGGGCCACGACGTCCTTCTTGGCGCCGGTGCGCGGGGGGTCGAGGACGACGACGTCCGCGCGCTGCAGCCCGAGGCCGGCGCCGGCGAGGGCGCGGTCGACCCGGGCGGTCACGATGCGCACGGCGGCGAGGTCGCGCAGGTTGCGGCGGGCGTCGGCGGTGGCGCGGGCGTCGGCCTCCACGGCCACGACGTGACCGTCCTCCCCCACCGCCTGCGCGAGCGCGGCCGCGAAGAGCCCGACGCCGGCGTACAGGTCGACGGCGGTCTCGCCGGGCGCCGGGGCGGCGGCCTCCAGCGCGGCGGCGGACAGGGTGCGGGCCGCGCCGGGGTGCACCTGCCAGAAGCCGGACCCGGTCACCCGGAAGGTGCGCGGGCCGCCGGGCAGCTCGACGTCCTCGGCCACCCAGGTGCGCCCGGACACCCGCTCGACGCCCTCGTCGGTGCGCACGGCGACCGACGCGGGTGCCGGCAGGGCCGGCGGCCTCGGGGTGCGCCGGCCCGAGGACGCGTGCGGCGTGAGGAGCAGCAGGCGGTCCTCCCCCGCAGCGGGGGCGATGACCTCGGCCGCGCCGAGGTGCGGCCAGCGCAGGCCGGGCACGCCGAGCTCGCGCACGCGGGGGTGGGCGATGCGGCACCAGTCGATGTCCACCACGGTGCGCGAGCGGTGCTGGCGCAGGCCGGCCCGCGCGTCGTCGCCGACCGCGTACTGCACGCGCGTGCGCCAGCCGAGCCCTGCGTGCGCGTCCGTGCCCGGCCCCTCGACCGCCTCGACCTCGACCGCGACGTCGAGGCCGGCGAGGCGCGAGAGCTGCTCGGTGACCACGGCGGCCTTCAGGGCGCGCTGGGCGGGCAGGGCGGCGTGCTGCCAGTCGCAGCCGCCGCACAGCCCCGGGCGCGCCCACGGGCAGGGCGGCTCGACGCGGTCGGGGGAGGCGGTGAGCACCCGCACGGCGTCCGCGCGCCAGTAGCTGTCGCCGGGGGCGCCCTCGGTCACCCGGGCGACGACGCGCTCGCCGGGCAGGGCGTGGCGCACGAAGAGGACGCGGCCCTCGTGGCGGGCGACGCAGTGGCCGCCGTGGGCGACCGCGCCGACGTCCACCTCGACCTCGAGGCCGACCGGGCTGTCGTCGGCACCCTCGAGCTCGGCCCCCTCGAGCTCGGCGGCCTCGTGCTCGGGCGGTGCGGGCTCGACGGGGTCGGCGTCGCGGGGGTCGTTCACGAGGGGGCTCCGGTGCGGTCGACGGGGGCGGGAGGTCCGGCGGAAGGTCCGGCGGGGGGTTCGGCGGGGTCGACGGCGCCCTGGCGCACCGAGCCCGGCGCGGCGCCGTCCCAGCGGTCGCCCGCACCGGCGGAGGAGCGCAGCTGCCACGGCACGCTCGCGACCACCACCCCGGGGGTGTAGAGCAGCCGGGTCTTCAGCCGCAGCGCGCTCTGGTTGTGCAGCAGCTGCTCCCACCAGTGGCCCACGACGTACTCGGGGATGTAGACCACGACGAGGTCGCGAGGGCTCTCCCGGCGCAGGTGCCGCACGTAGTCCACGATCGGCCGGGTCACCTCGCGGTAGGGCGACTCCAGCGTCTTCAGCGGCACCGGGATGCCGCGGGCGTCCCACTCCGCGCGCAGCCGGGCGTCGTCCTCGGGCTCCACCGAGACGGTCAGCGCCTCCAGCTCGGAGGGGCGGGAGGCGCGGGCGTAGGCCAGGGCGCGCAGCGTGGGCTTGTGCAGCTTGGACACGAGCACGACGGCGTGCACGCGCGAGGGCAGCACCTTGGCGCTGGGGCCCTCCTCGGCGGCCAGCTCGCGGGCCACGGAGTCGTAGTGCTTGCGGATCGCGCCCATGATCACGAACAGCACGGCCATCGCCACGAGCGTGATCCAGGCGCCGCGGGTGAACTTGGTGAGCAGCACGATCACCAGGACGATCCCGGTCATCACCAGCCCGACCGCGTTGATCGCCCGCGAGCGCAGCATCTTCGAGCGCGCCGCCGGGTCGGTCTCCGTCGACAGCTTGCGGGTCCAGTGCCGCACCATGCCGGTCTGGCTCATGGTGAAGGAGATGAAGACGCCCACGATGTAGAGCTGGATGAGCCGCGTGACCTCGGCGTCGAAGGCGAGCACCAGGACGATCGCGGCGCCCGCGAGGGCGAGGATGCCGTTGCTGAAGGCCAGCCGGTCGCCTCGGGTGTGCAGCTGGCGGGGCAGCAGGCCGTCGCGCGCCAGGATCGAGCCGAGCACCGGGAAGCCGTTGAAGGCGGTGTTGGCGGCCAGCACGAGGATGACGCCGGTGGAGATGGCGACGAGGTAGAAGGCCGGCGGGAAGCCGTCGAAGACGGTGCGGGCGATCTGGCCGATCACCGGGTCCTGCACGTAGGAGTCGCCGACCGGGACGCCGTCGCGCAGCAGCTGCTCGGCCGGGCGCTCGGCGAACTGCAGGCCGGTCGCGCGGGCCAGCGCCATGATGCTCAGGAGCATGACGATGCTCGTCCCGCCGAGCAGGGCGAGCGTGGTAGCGGCGTTGCGGCTCTTGGGCTTGCGGAAGGCGGGCACGCCGTTGCTGATCGCCTCCACGCCGGTGAGGGCCGCGCACCCGGAGGAGAACGCGCGCAGCACCAGGAAGGCGCCGGCCAGGCCGTTGATGCCGGCCTCCACGCCCTCCTCGGGCACCAGGTCCAGGGCGGCGCTGGGGGCCTGCGGCAGGTCGCCGAACGCGGCCCGCAGGAAGCCCCAGCCGGCCATGCCCAGCACGGCGGCCATGAAGACGTAGGTGGGGATCGCGAACGCGGTGCCGGACTCGCGCACGCCGCGCAGGTTCAGGCTCGTCAGCACGAGGATCAGCAGCACGGCCAGCATCGCCTCGTGGCCGCGCAGGAACGGCAGGGCGGACGCCGCGTACTGGGCGCCGGAGGAGATCGAGACCGCCACGGTGAGCACGTAGTCGACCAGCAGCGCGCTGCCGACGACGACGCCGCCGGTGCGGCCGAGGTTCTCGGTCACCACCTCGTAGTCGCCGCCGCCGGAGGGGTAGGCGTGCACGTTCTGGCGGTAGGAGGAGACCACCACCACGAGCACGAGGACCACCGACAGCGCCACCCACGGCGAGAGCACGTACGCGCTGGCGCCGGCGATCGCGAGGGTCAGCAGGATCTCGTCCGGGGCGTAGGCCACGGAGGACAGCGCGTCGGAGGCGAACACCGGCAGGGCGATGCGCTTGGGCAGCAGGGTCTCGGCGAGCCGGTCGCTGCGCACGGGGCGACCGACCAGCAGCCGCTTGAGCGCATCAGGGGTGACCACGAGCGTCGATGGTAGGTCCGCCCCCCGCCAGCGCGTCCCCGTCCGCCTCGACCGGACGTGTAGCGTGCGGACGCCGAGCGGTCGAGGAGGTCGCGTGCACGTCGTGATCATGGGATGCGGCCGGGTCGGGTCCGCCCTGGCGCGCTCCCTGCAGCAGCACGGCCACGACGTCACCGTGGTCGACCAGAACCCCGACGCCTTCCGGCGCCTGGGCGCCTCCTTCGAGGGCCAGACGGTGACCGGGGTCGGCTTCGACCGCGAGACGCTCACCGAGGCCGGCACCGCCCGCGCCGACGCCTTCGCGGCCGTGAGCAGCGGCGACAACTCCAACATCCTGGCCGCGCGCGTGGCGCGCGAGACCTTCGGCGTCACCAACGTCGTCGCGCGCATCTACGACCCCGGACGCGCGGAGGTCTACTCCCGCCTGGGCATCCCCACCGTGGCCACGGTCACCTGGGCCGCCGACCAGGTGCTGCGCCGCCTGCTGCCGGAGGGATCGACCAGCGAGTACCGCGACCCCTCCGGGGAGCTGAGCCTCGTCCAGGTCGCCGTCCACGGCTCGTGGGTCGGGGTGCGCCTCGCGCGCCTGGAGGCCGCCGTGGGCGCCCGCACCGCGTACGTGACCCGGCTCGGCCGGGCCGTGCTGCCGGGACCGGACACCGTCCACCAGGACGGCGACCTGCTGCACCTGCTGGTGCGCACCGCGGACGTGAGGGCCGTCGAGGCGGCCCTGGCCGCGCCGCCGGCCGGCGACTGACCTCCCCCGCCCGAACGTCGGAAAGGACCGCACGTGCGCGTCGTCATCGCCGGAGCCGGCAGCGTGGGCCGCTCGATCGCCCGCGAGCTGCTGGGCAACGGGCACCAGGTGCTGCTGGTCGACCGCGACCCGAAGGCCATGAAGATGAAGTCGGTCCCGGACGCCGAGTGGCTGCTGGCCGACGCCTGCGAGACCTCCTCCCTCGCCGAGGCCCGGCTGGAGAGCGCTGACGTCGTCGTGGCCGCGACCGGCGACGACAAGGCCAACCTCGTCACGAGCCTGCTCGCCAAGACCGAGTACGGCGTCCCGCGCACGGTCGGGCGGGTCAACAACCCCAAGAACGAGTGGATGTTCGACGACGCCTGGGGCGTCGACGTCGCGGTCTCCACGCCGAGGCTGATGACCGCGCTGGTGGAGGAGGCCGTCTCCGTCGGCGACCTCGTCCGGATGTTCACCTTCCAGCAGGGTCAGGCCGCGATGGTGGAGCTCACGCTGCCCGAGGGCTCCTCGCTGTCGGGCACGCGCGTCGGCGACGTCGCGTGGCCGGCCGACACGGTGCTGGTCGGCATCATCCGCAGCGGCCGCCCGATCGCCCCCAGCCCCGACGACGCGCTCGAGGGCCGCGACCAGCTGCTGCTGCTCACCGTGGCCGAGAGCGAGGAGGAGCTGCAGCTGCTGCTGGCCCCTCCGGACCCCCCGCAGCGCTGACGGCGACCACTGGGCGAAGCCCGCGCCAGGTGACCCACGCCGCCAGGGCGAACAGGGGCAGGCCCATGACGAGCCGCGCGACGCCCAGCGCCTGGACGGCACCGGCCTCGTACAGCGGCACCTGCACCAGCAGGCGCAGCGCGAACAGGCCCGCCCACAGCCACGTCAGGCGCCGGTGGGCGCGCACGAGGACCGGGTCGGTGCGCCAGGCCAGACCCTCGCCGCGCAGGCCGCCGACGACCAGCCCGATCACCGGCCACGGGCCGGCGGGCTGACCGGCGACTGCCGGCCAGCGCAGCGTCGAGAGGGCGAAGACCGCGCCGTAGGCGATGTTGATGAGCAGGCCGGGGCCGTAGAAGTCCACGGCGTCGCCCGTGCGCGCGGCCACGAAGGCGCACACGCCCACCCCCACCGCACCGGACAGCGCAGGCGCCGGGCTGAGCCGGGCGGCCAAGCGCGCCAGCACCAGGACGCCGGCCGCGGCCAGCGCGATGACCAGGGAGGACCTCAGGTGGTCGGTGACCGTGTACGCCACGACGAAGGCCACGCCGGGCAGCACCGACTCCACGAGCCCGCGGGGCCCGCCCACGGCCTCGGCCACGGAGAACTGCTCGCTCGTCGCCGCCCGCGCAAGCCCGGTGCGCGCCGGGAGGGCCGTCGGGTCGGGTCGCTGCGGGTCCGCGCTCACGCGCCGGCGGCCGGGACGATCTCGTAGCGGGGGTTGTAGACGGTCTTGGTGCCGTCGTCGCAGCCGATGAAGCCCTCGACGCGCACCGCCTGGCCGGGGACGATGCCCGGGATCTCGCGGCGGCCCAGCCAGATGACGGTGAGGGTGCCGGTGCCGTCGAACAGCTCCGCCTGCAGCGCCGGAACGCCGGCCCGCGGCTGGAGCGTCACCGTGCGCAGCGTGCCGGACACGCTCGCGTGGCGGCGGCCGGACAGCATCGCGCACGGCGTGCCGCCCATCGCCGCGGCGCGCTCCTGCGCGTCCTGCGCGGCGAGCTGCTCGCGGTCGACGGTCAGACGGGACAGCGCGCTGCGGAGCCTGCTGCGCGTGCCGCTGGGTGCCTGCATGCCACCAGAGTAGGCGCAACCGGGGACGGTGCGGCCACTACTCCCCCGGGCGGTCCAGGGGCTGCGGCGCGGCCTCGGCGGGGGCCTGCGGGCCGGGGGCGTCCGGGCCGGGGGCCGGTTCGGCGAGCCCCGGCGGGCGCGCGCCCGCGACGGCGGTGACGCCCGTCGTGGGCAGCTTGAGCACCAGCAGGTCGCGCGGGGCCATGGCGTCGGCGCCGCGCACGACCACCGTGGCGCGCAGCAGCCGCTCCAGCGGGCCGGCGGCCTCCGGGTCGGTGACGGCGGCACCGCTGAGCACCGCGCGCAGGAACCAGCGGGGACCGTCGACGCCGATGAAGCGCGCGGGCCGGTGGCCGGTGCGCCCGTCGGGCGTGCGGGCCGGCACGCGGGCCAGCAGCTCGGTGCCGAAGGAGCCGCGCACCTCCTGCGTCGCGCCCCCGCCGCGGGTCACGGACTCGGCGATCTCGGCGCGCACCTCGTCCCAGATCCCGGCCGTGCGCGGGGCGGCGAAGACCTGGATCTGGGCGGTGGAGCCGCCCAGGCCGACGGTGGCCGCGACCACCCGGCGCGAGCCCTCCTCCACCTCCAGGCGCAGCTCCAGGCCGGGGAGGGCCGGCAGCCGCAGCGCCCCGAGGTCCACCAGGGCGCCCTCGGGCAGCTCCGGGGCCTCGCTGGCGTCGAAGGGGCCGCGCGTGCGGTCCCAGGCCGGCTCGGCCGCCGGCTCCTGGGGCGCAGCGACCTCCTCGGCCTCCGCACCCTCCACGCCCTCCTGCTGCGGGTCGTCCTCGTCCCGCCGCCGCCGCCAGCTCACCACGTCCCAGCCCCCTGCTCCACGCCGCTGTCCACCGCTCGGTCTGCGCCCTGCTCCGGGAAGCCCCCGGTCGACCCGTGACCCGCCCCGCCCCGCTCGGAGGCGGGCAGCTCCTCGACCGCCACGAACTGCGCGCGCTCGACCCGCTGCACCACCAGCTGGGCGATCCGGTCGCCTCGGCTCAGCGCGACGGCGCGGTCGCGGTCGGTGTTGACCAGCGTGACCATCACCTCTCCGCGGTAGCCGGCGTCCACCGTGCCCGGGCCGTTCAGCGTCGTCACCCCGTGGCGCGCGGCCAGCCCGGAGCGGGGGTGCACGAACGCGGCGTACCCCTCGGGCAGCGCGATCGCCACCCCGGTCGGCACGGTCGCGCGCTGACCGGGCTCGAGCACCACGTCGACCGCTGCGAGCAGGTCGGCGCCGGCGTCGCCGGGGTGGGCGTAGGCCGGCGCGGGCAGCTCCGGGTCGAGGCGGCGCAGGAGCACCCGCACGCCCGGGGCGCCCTCTGGTCCGTTCACGCAGCGACCCTATGCCAGGCTGGTCGCGTGTCTGCTGGAGCGCCCGAACCCGCCTCCGCCCCTGCCCCGGACCTGCTGCACGCCGAGCGGCTGTGGCCCTCGCCGGGCGCCTGGCTGATGGCGCCGCTGGTGGGCGCGCTGGCGGCGGTCTGCCTGCTGCCGGTCGGTCGTCTCGCGGCCGCAGCGGCCGGTGCGGTGGGGTTCGCGCTCGTGCTGGCCGGGCTGCTGCGGGCCAGCGCCCGCGTGGAGGTCTCGGCAGCGCGGGGGCTGCGCGCGGGGTCCGCGGTGGTGCCGGCGCAGTTCCTCAGCGGCGGGACGGCCGCGCGCGGGGAGGCGGCGCGGCAGCTGCGGGGCCCCGTGCTGGACGCCCGCACGCACCTGTGCCTGCGGGGGTGGGTGGACGGCGTCGTCCTGGTGGGCCTGGACGACCCGGCGGACCCCACGCCGTCCTGGCTGGTCTCCAGCCGCCGCCCGGAGCAGCTGCTGGCCGCGGTGGAGGCCGCCCGGGCGGCGTCGAGCCGGCCGGCGGGCGGCTGAGGCCGCCCGCCGGAGCGGTCCGCCGCAGCGGCCCGCGGTGCGCTGCGGTCAGGCAGCGCACTCCGAGCAGACGAGCCGGCCGCCCTTGTCGCTGGCGAGCTGGCTGCGGTGGTGCACGAGGAAGCAGCTCGAGCAGGTGAACTCGTCGGCCTGGCGGGGCAGGACCCGCACCGTCAGCTCCTCGTTGGACAGGTCGGCGCCGGGAAGCTCGTAGCCCTCGGCCGCCTCGGCCTCGTCCTCCTCGACCACCGGGGAGCCCGCCTCGTTGCGGCGGGCCTTCAGCTCCTCGATGGAGTCCTCGTTGGTCTCGTCGTCGGTCTTGCGGGGGGCGTCGTAGTCGGTCGCCATGGTGGCCGCTCCGGATCTCTGGGTGCTGGGTGGGGCAGGGTCTGAGGCTGGTCCCGGGGCGGGGTCACGAGCACGCTCGCCCCAGGACAGTGCGTGGATCGCGCTCTGTCAACGCAGTTGCACGCGCAGGAATGCCCGTGTGCGTCCGGGGATCATGCCTCACTCCCCCGGAGGGCTCGCGGGCGCCTCCACGAGCCCTCCGCCGGGCGGGCCCGCGGCGGCTGCCGAGCCCTGCACCGACGCCTGCACCGACGCCAGCACCGACGCCAGCACCGACGCCACCTCGGCCGCCAGCTCCACCGCCAGGTCCGGCGCCCCGGCCACCAGCATCTCCTCGCCGGCGCCCTCGCCGTCCAGGCCGATGACGTCGGCGCCGGCCTCGGTGAGCACCAGCCAGCCCGCCGCGACGTCCCACGGCTGCAGGCCGCGCTCGTAGTGGGCGTCGAGGCGGCCGCTGGCGACCGAGCACAGGTCCACCGAGGCCGAGCCGGAGCGGCGCAGGTCGCGCACCCGCGGCAGCAGCGAGGCGACCACGCGGGCCTGCTCGGTGCGCCGCTCGACGGTGTACCCGAAGCCGGTGCTCACCAGGGCCCGCTCCAGCGGCGCGGCGGTCACGGGACCCAGCCGGGCGCCGTCCAGGAACGCCCCGGCGCCCTCCACCGCGGTCCAGGTCTCCCCGGTCGCGGGGTTGTGGACGCACCCGGCCAGCGGCCGCCAGCGCGGGGGCCGCGGGTCGCCGGCGACCACCGCGACGCTGACGGCGTGGGCGGGCAGGCGGTAGAGGTAGTTGACCGTCCCGTCGATCGGGTCGACCACCCAGGTCAGGCCGCTCGTGCCCGCCCGCGAGGCGCCCTCCTCCCCCAGCAGGCCGTCGTCCGGGCGCTCGGCGCGCAGGCGGGAGGTGATGAGCTCCTCCGCGGCGAGGTCCATGGCGGTCACGACGTCCAGGGCGCTGGACTTCGTCGCCGCCACCCCCAGGCCGTCGGGGCGGGAGTCGCGGACGAGGTCGCCGGCCGCGCGGGCCAGGGACTCCGCCAGCGCGCCGAGCTCGGCGAGCAGGGCGGCGTCCACGCCCGGGGGCAGCGGCGCCCCACCCGCCCCGCTCACGCGGGGAGCAGCGGGTCGACCCAGTCCCGCCCGCAGGCCGCGGGCCGGTCGGGGGTGCGCAGGTTGGCGCAGCAGCCCACCGGGCAGACGTCGTGGGAGGGGCCCAGCGCCGTGACCGACGGCCGCTCGACCGCCTCGCCGCGCTCGACCGCAGCGCGCTCGAGCACCAGGTCGACCAGGCCGGAGACGAACTCGCGGTGGACGCCGGCCGTGGCGGCGCGGGCCATCGGCAGCGCCAGCTCCCCCGCGGTCTCGGCCGCCTCGGTGTCGAGGTCGAACTTGACCTCCATGTGGTCGCTGATGAAGCCGATGGGCGCCACCACGACGCCGGTCGCGCCGGCGGCCCGCAGCTCGCCGAGGTGGTCGTTGACGTCGGGCTCCAGCCAGGGCTGGGTCGGCGGGCCCGAGCGGGAGCAGTAGACCAGCGACGCCGGCAGCACCCGACCGGTGCGCTCGGCGACGGCGACGGCCACCGCCTCCACGACCGCGGCGTGCTGGGCCTCGTAGGCCCCGCCCCGGGGGCCGGCGGCCTCGGCCATGGCGGTCGGGATGGAGTGGGTGACGAAGACCAGGCGGACGTCGCCCTGGGCCTCCTCGGGCAGCTGCGCCAGGGCGGCGAGCACGGCGTCGGTGTTGGCGGCCACGAAGCCGGGGGTGTTGAAGTAGTGGCGGACCTTGTCCGCGTGCATCGCGCGCCCCTCGCCGGCCAGGGCGATGAGCGAGGCGGCGACGTCCTCGCGGTACTGGCGGCAGCCGGAGTAGGAGGCGTAGGCGCTCGTGGTCAGCACCAGCACCCGCCGCGCCCCGGCGTCGTGGGCCTCGCGCAGCGCGTCGGTCAGGTAGGGGTCCCAGTTGCGGTTGCCCCAGAAGACCGGGAGGTCCGCCGAGCGGGTGGCGAGCTCGGCGCGCAGGGCCGCCAGCAGCTCCTTGTTCTGGTCGTTGATCGGGCTGCGCCCGCCGAAGGCGAAGTAGTGCTCGCCCACCTGCTCCAGCCGCTCGCGCGGGATGCCCCGGCCCCGGGTGACGTTCTCCAGGAACGGCACCACCTCCTCGGGGGCCTCGGGCCCGCCGAAGGACAGCAGGACGAGCGCGTCGTACGGCGCGGTGGTGGCAGCGGTGTCGACGGTGTCGGTGGCGGTCGCGGTGCCGGGAGCTGCGGGGCTGGTCACGGCGTCATCCTGCCAAGCGGCCGGCGCCCCCGGCGCGCTGGGCGGGCCCGCGACGGCGTGAGGTCGGCCACGGCGCGCCTGCCGCCCTGCTCGACTCGGCGACGGGCGGGTGGCACGCTGTCCCTTCCGCCGGTCTGCCACCGGCGCGTGCCAGGCAGCCCCCTCCCGCGACCGCGGAGAGGGCGGGGCGCCGGGGCGAGGGGAGGAGGCGACAGCGTGCGCGAGACCACCGACACCGCGACCACCGACACCGCGACCACCGGCACCGCCAGCAGCACCGCGACCGGCGCGACCGGCGCGACCACCGGCGGCCAGGTCGGCGGTGAGGCACCGGTGCTGCTGTCGGTCGTCTCCGGGACCGAGGGCCTCAGCGCCGACGGGACCACGCTGCTGCTGACCGGGCCGGACGGCGTCCGGTACCGCCTCTCCGTCGACGCGGCCCTGCGCGCCGCCGTGCGCCGCACCGGCCCTGCCCCCGCCGCCGCTCCGGTGGAGCGGGTGCAGCTGCGCCCCCGCGACATCCAGGTGCGCATCCGGGCCGGCGAGACGGCCGAGGAGGTCGCGGAGTCCTCGGGCATGGCGGTGGAGCAGGTGCGCCGCTACGAGGGCCCGGTGCTCGCCGAGCGCGCCCACGTGGCCGCGCTGGCCCGCGAGGCCGCCGTGCGCACCGTGCGCGCCCGCCCGGCGCTGGAGGAGCTCGTCCGCACGCGCCTGGCAGGACGCGGCGTCGAGGCCGCGGCGCTGGTCTGGGACGCCTGGCGGCGCGAGGACTCCGGCTGGGCGGTGCAGGTCGCCTTCCGCGCCGGTGGCCGCGACCGGGCGGCCCAGTGGTCGTTCGAGCCGTCCGGCGCCTCCCTGGAGCCGCTGGACGACGAGGCCCGGTGGCTCACCGCCGAGGTCGAGGCCGACCAGGGCCCCGGCGGGCGGCGGCTGTCGGCGGTCCGCGTCTACGACGTGGAGACCGACGGCGGCGTGCGCGAGGTGCCCGTCGTCCCGGCACCGCCGCTGGCGGTGGAGCCGCCCTCCGCAGACGAGGTGGCCGCCCGCACGCTGGACCTGCTCGACGCCCTGCGCGACCGCCGGGGCCGGCGCCTGCCCGTGCTGGACCTGGAGGAGGAGGACGGCGCGTGGGACGAGGAGGAGGACGACGACCTCGTCAACGCCCTGCTCGACCTGCCGCCCGCCGCGCACCCGCCGGCGTCGCGGCCCGAGGAGGCCGTCGACGTCGAGGTGCTCGCGCTGCCCGAGCCGCGGCTGCGCTCGGTGCCCTGGGAGCCCTCCGAGACCGGGGAGGGCGACGTCGTCGACCCCTCGCGCGAGCTGCCGGCGGTGCGCCTCGGCGTCGTCACGACCCCGCAGACCGGTGAGCTGGCCCGCACCGACGCGGCGGGACCCGCCGTCGGGCCGGTGGGCCCCGACGTCGGGGAGCCCGACCTCACGGGCGAGCACGACGCCGTGGACGAGCACGGCGGCGAGGGGCGGCCCCACGCGCGCTCGCGCAACCGACGCTCCAGCGTGCCCAGCTGGGACGAGATCGTCTTCGGCGCCCCGCGCCCCGACTGACCTGCTGCCGGCTCAGCCCGCGGCGACCGCCGCGGTCGTGCGCTGCATGTGGTGGCGGCGGCACAGCACCTCGTAACCGACCACACCGGTGGGCCCGGCGTCGTCCCCGGTGACGTCGCCGGGGACCACCTGCTCCCCCTCGACCACCATGTGCCCGTCGACGGTGCGCGCGTTGTGGGTCGCTCGCGCCCCGCACCAGCACAGCGCCTCCACCTGCAGCACCTGCACCCGGTCGGCGAGCTCCACCAGGCGCTGGGAGCCGGGGAACAGCCGGGTGCGGAAGTCAGAGGTGATGCCGAAGGCGAAGACGTCGACCCCCAGCTCGTCGACCACGCGCGCCAGCTGCTCCACCTGCGCCGCGGAGTAGAACTGCGCCTCGTCGCACACCAGGTAGTCCACGCGCTGGCCCTCGGCGCGCGCGTCGGTCACCTGCGCCCAGAAGTCCGTGTCGTCGCGCACCTCGCGGGCGCTGCGGCGCAGGCCCAGCCGGCTGGACAGCACGTCGTGACCGGCGCGGTCGTCGCGCGTGTAGACGACGCCGACCCGCCCGCGCACTCCGTGGTTGTGGTCCATCTGCAGGGCGAGGGTCGACTTCCCGCAGTCCATCGTCCCGGAGAAGAAGACCAGCTCAGCCACCCGGACATCCTGCCTCAGGGGCCGTGGGCCTCTGGTGGGGCGTGGTGGGTGTGGCCGGTGGGGGTGGTCCAGGTGAACCCGCCCTGGGGATCGGGGTGGAGCGTCCACCCGCGGGCGCCGGGGGGTGGGGGTGCGTGCTTGAGGTGGTGGTGGCGGGTGCACAGCGGGTGCAGGTTGCTCGCGGTGGTTGCTCCGGCCGGCCAGGGGACGGCGTGGTCGAGCTCGCAGCGCGCTGCGGGGGTGGTGCAGCCGGGGAAGGTGCAGTGCGGGTGGCGGGCGGTGACCAGGCGCTGCAGATCGGCGCTGGGGTCGTGGCCGGGTTCGTCGGTGGTCAGGTCGACCCGACCACCCCCTCGAGCGCTGAGGGCGATGACGGTGCCGGTGGCCGGGTCGGTGCTCAGCGTCCGCGCGACCGGTGCCCCCTGTGCTCCAGCGACGTCAGCGACGTCAGCGAGGACCTCCGCAGCGGCGTCGAGGCTGATCGGCCCGTACCCGTGCAGGTCCGCCCACGCCTGCGGCTCGCCGGCCGGTGCCCGGCTCGTGAGCGCGCTCGCGGGGACGGTGACATGGATGACCGGGCGCGAGGCGGCGGTGCGGGTCACGGCTCCGAGGGTGCCTTCGGTCAGGGCGCGGGCGAGGTCGAGCAGGACGTCGAAGCGGTAGCCCTCCAGCGGCCCGAGCGCGGAGCGGTCCACCGGCCGTCCCTCGGCCGCGGCGCGCTTCCGCTCGGCGGCGCGGTCGCCGTCGCGGACGGCCCGGGCGCGCGCGTCCACGGCGGTGGTGATGGTCAGGACCGCCGCGGCAGGTCCGCGCAGCTGGGCGCAGGCCTGTCCGTGGGGTTCGGGCCACCACCGCAGCGACCGCTCCTGCGCCGCTGCCCGGGACCGCTCGGCAGCACCTCCGGGATCTGCTCGCAGAACCGCCTTGGTCAGGCGCCCGATCAGGGTGCGTCGCTGCACCCACCCGGCGCTGGGCAGCACCTGGGCCTCCACCCGTGCGGCGACCTCGTCCGGCAGCGGGGTCAAGGCATCGACGATGACGCGCGCTCGGTCCTGGTCGATCCGCCCGGCCTCCAGCGCCCTCAGCGTGGCCGAGCGCGCGCCGGCCAGCGCGGTCGCCGTGCCGACCAGGTCGCGGGCGGTCGCGACCGGCACGTGCAGGCGGGCCGCGACCTCCTCAGCCGTGTGCACCCGCAGCCCATCGCTGGTCCAGGTGCCGCAGCGGTCGGGGCGCTGGGGAGCGCGTTCGGCCTCGGCGCGGCGCAGGGCCTCCAGCGCCGCCACGCACCGGTGCTGCACCGCCTGCGCCCGCGCGACCACCCGCCCGGCAGCGGCGATCGCCTCGACCAGCACTGCGTCCGAGGGGGCCTCCAGGTCAGGGGCAGGGTCGGCGAGCTCGGCGGCCAGGTCCAGCAGCTGCGCCAGCAACCGCGGCCCCGCGGGCTGAGCCGCCAGCGCCCGGGCGTCGGCGTCTTCGACTCCCACCACGCACGGGTCGACCACGTGCAGCAGGGCGTGGTCGATGCACACGCGCACCGGGCGAGACCTAGCGTCGAGCGACTCGCGCACCAGGTCCATGGTGCTGGCTGCAGCAGCACCAACGGGGCCGGCGAGCCAGCGCGACGCGCTGCGCTCCACCGGCGAGCCCCCCGACCCCTTCATGCGACCACTCAACCAGCCACCACCGACAGTCCGGGCGGCTGACGAGCGGCTCAGCCCTGGCCGGCCAACCGCGCGACCACCCGCTCCCGCAGGAGGAGGTACTGGGCGGCGCCCCGCCCCGGCAGCCCCGGCGGGCGCCGGACCACCGCCGGCTCCTGGACCACCTCGGTCACGGCGAACTGCTCGGCCGTGAGGTCGACCTGGAGGCCTCCGGGGAAGCCGTTCCACGCGTGGTAGCCCTGGCGGGTGCCGTCCGGGTGCAGGACCTCCGCCTGCAGCAGGTCGCCGCCGAGCAGGTCGTGCAGCACCAGCGCCGTCGCGCCGCACTGACCGCGGGCGGGGTTCGCCGGCGTCCAGTCGGGCGCGTCGACCTCGTCGCACGTCTCGACCGACCACGAGGCGCGCACCGCCGCCTCGACCTCCGCCAGGGTCCTCACCGCCACGCCACCACCCTGCCAGCCGACCTGCTGACGTAGCGTCAGCCTCGTGATCGTGTGGCTCAACGGCGCCTTCGGCGCCGGCAAGACCACCACGTCACTGCTGCTGCGCTCGCGCCTGGAGCGCGTGCGGATCTTCGACCCCGAGGCCGTCGGCGCCCTCCTGCGCGACCACCTCGCAGACCGTCCCGTGGCGGACTTCCAGGCGCTCGGCCCCTGGGTCCCCGTGGTGGTCGCGACAGCGGTCGAGCTCGTCCGCGAGAGGCCGTCCGGTGGCGCCTGGACCACCTGAGCGCCTACGAGCGCGAGCGGGCGCAGCTGGTCGCCGCCGCGGACCTGGTGGTGGACGTCGCCGAGCACGACGCCCTCGTGGTCTCGAGGGTGGTCGAGTCCGACCTGCTCGCCGCGGGGCTGCTGCCGCGGCGACAGCCCGCGCCAGGATGACCCCGTGGACTCCCCTCCCGCGACGCACCTGGAGCTGGTGCTCGACGCCGCGCTCGCCGTCCTCGCGCCGGCTTCCGACCGCGACTGGCGGGTGCCGGCGCGCGACCTGGAGTGGAGCTGCTGGGAGGCCGCGGCGCACGTCGCGCACGACCTCCTGGCCTACGCCGCCCAGCTCAGCGCCCGGGCGACCGGCGCCTACCTGTCCCTGGACCTCGTGGTGCGCCCGGGGACGCCGGTGCCGGGCGTCCTGGAGGTGGTCCGGGCCAGCGGCGCCCTGCTCGCGACGGCGCTGCGCGCGGCGGGGCCAGACGCCCGCGCCTGGCACTGGGGCCTGACGGACCGCACGGCGTTCGCGGCCCTGGGCACCACCGAGCTGCTCGTGCACACCTGGGACGTCGCGCAGGGGCTGGGCCTGGGGTGGCAGCCGCCCGACGACCTGGCCGCCCCGGCCGTCCAGCGGCTCTTCTCCGGGGCTGCGCAGGGCGTTCCGCCGAGCCCTCCCGGGCAGCTGCTGCTGTGGTGCACCGGTCGCACCGCGCTGCCCGGGCACCCGCGCCAGCGGGAGTGGACGCTGTCACCTCGGCCGAGCGGCCTGGCCGGAGCGGACTGGTGACCCCCGCGCAGCCCCGCGCGGTGAGCGGCGCGGGAGGCCTGAGGACGTACGCGGTGGTCCTGCGCCAGGGCCGCGTGCTGCACCCGTTCGCCGCCGCCGTGCTGGCCCGGCTCCCGGTGTCGATGGCGCCCCTGGGCATGGTCCTGCTGGTCGAGCACGTGCGCGGCTCCTACGCCTCGGCGGGCCTGGTCACCGGCGCCTACGCCGTGGGGACGGCCGTCGGGTCGCCCGTGTGGGGCCGGGCCATCGACCGGTTCGGGCAGGCCCGCGTGATCGTCCCCGCGGTGCTGGCCAGCGGCGCCCTGCTGGCGGCCCTGGCCCTGAGCGCGGTCGGCGGGGCGGGCGAGGTCCCCCTCCTGGCGCTGGCCGCCGCCAGCGGCGCGACGTTCCCGCCCTTCAGCGCGGCCATGCGGGCGTCCTGGCGCGCCCTGCTGCCCGACCCGGCGCAGCGGCGCGCGGGCTACGCCCTGGACGCCTCCGCCGTCGAGGCGCTCTTCGTCGTCGGGCCGCTGGTGCTCTCGCTCCTGCTCGTGGTGACCCCGCCGGTGGCCCCGCTGCTGATCACCGCGGGCCTCCTCGTCGGCGGTGGGCTGCTGTACGCCGCGAGCCCGCCGGCCCGCCTGCGCGCGGCCGCCCCCGCGGCCGAGGACGACGTGGGCACCGACGCTCGCCCGAGCAGGACGACCCTGCCGCGGCGGCGGGCGCGGGGCCTGCTCGCCGTCCTGGCCGTGGGCCTGGCGATGGCCGTGGCCTTCGGGATCGTGGACACCTCCCTCGCCGCCACCGCCCGCACGGTGCTCGGCGACGAGGCGCTGCTGGGCGTCCTGTTCGCCGCCCTGGCCGGCGGCAGCACGATCGGCGGCCTGGCCTACGGCACGACGCGCGGCTCGACCCGGGAGCCGTCGCGGCTGCCCGTGCTCCTGGGCGTCTTCGGCGTCGGCCTGGCGCTGGTCGCGGTGGTGGTCGGGCGCGAGCACCCGCCGCTGTGGGTGCTGCTGCCGCTGCTGCTCGTCGTCGGCCTCACCATCGCACCGGCGCTGATCATCCAGCAGAACCTCGTCGACGCCCTCGCACCCGCGGGGCGGGTCAGCGAGGCGCAGGCGTGGCTGTCCACGGCCGTGACCACCGGTGCCGCCGGTGGCACCGCCGTGGCCGGCGCGGTGGTCGAGCTGGGCGGCGTCCCGGTGGCCTTCGCCGCCGGCGCGCTGGCCCTGGCCCTGGCGGTGCTGGTCGCCCTCGCCGCGCGGCCGGTGCTCGCCGCGACCGCGCCCACCCCTGCGCCCGGGACACCGGGCGCGCTGCTCAGTCCGAGCGCGTGAGGTCCACGCGGCGGCCGCCGGCCAGCAGCAGCGGCACGCGCACCTCGTCGTCGGTCAGCGCCCCGTGCATCCCGACCAGCTCCATCAGCAGCGGGCGCTGCACGCGCGAGTCGTGCACCGACACCGCGGCGGTCGCGGCGCACACGACGTCCCCGATCCGGGGCACCACGTGCTCGGCGACGGGGCCGAACCAGCCGGCGTCCACCGCCTCGGCGCGGGTGAGCACGGTCATCACGCCGCCCAGCCGCTCGCGCCAGGTGGCCGCCACGTCGTCGGCCGCCCCCGGCTCGCAGTAGAGCATCGGCGCGCGCGGCTCCCCCCCGGTGAGCAGGACGCCGGCCGCGAGCTCGGCGTCGGCCGCGACGTCCCAGCGGGCGCCGGCGGGCACGTCGACCATGCCGTGGTCGGCGGTGACCGCCATGAGCGCGTCGGCGGGCAGCCCGGCGGCGAGCTGGGCGAGCGCGGAGTCGATGCGCTCCAGCTCCTGCACCCAGGCCTCCGAGGCCCAGCCGGAGGTGTGGCCGGCGCGGTCGAGGTCGCCCCAGTACAGGTAGACCAGGGCCCGCGGGGAGGCCCGAAGCGCCTCCAGCGCCGCCTGCACCCGCTGGTCGAGGCCGGACGCCGACCGGTAGCGGCCCCCGCGCAGCGCCGCCTCGGTCAGCCCCGAGCCGTCGAAGTGGCCGGGCCCCACGCGGGTGACCGCGACGCCGGCGCCCACCAGGTGCTCGAACACCGTGGGCGCGCTCTGCCAGCGGCGCGGGTCGGGGCCGCCCTCCCATCCCAGCTCGTTGAACAGCCGGCCGGTCGCGGGGTCGCGCACCTGGTAGCCGACCAGGCCGTGGCCCCCGCCGAGCAGCCCGGTGCCCAGGGAGGCCAGCGAGGTCGCGGTCGTCGACGGGTAGCCGGCGGCGAGCACCCGCCCGTGGGCGCCCATCGCCCGCAGGCGGGGCGCGTGACCGCTGCGGGCGGCGAGCTGGCGCTCCCCCAGGCCGTCGACGAGGACGACCACGACCCGGCGCGCCTCGGGCAGGCGCCAGGCCACCTCCCGCTGCGGCGCGCCGAGCGCGACCGCGGCGGCTGGCAGGACGTCGGCGAGCGAGCCGCGCACCCGCGGGCGGGCCACCGGGGCGCTCAGCCCGGCAGGCCGGCGGCGCCCGGCCGGGTGGCCGTGCTGAGCAGGCGGGCGAAGCGCAGCGCCGAGCGGACGGCGTCCGCTCCCTCGGCGTCGGCGCTGATCCGCAGCGCGACGTCGTCGCCGGTGATCGAGCCGGTGTAGCCGTGGTCGGCGTCGCAGTCGGGGTCGGCGCAGCCGGCGGGCTCGAGGTCGACCCGGGCCACGGTGCCCCACCCGACGGTGAGCGTGAGCTCCTGCGGCGGGGAGCCCGCCCGGTGCTGCTCGGGGGCCGGGAAGCGGTGCGCGAGCACGACGGAGCGGACCGCCGACAGCGGCACCGACTCCGAGGAGGCGAGCGCCACGGGGGCGCCGCCCTCGACGTCCGGGCCGTGGTCGTCGACGTGCGCGACCACGAGCCGGGTCGCGGTGATCGCCAGCACGGTCACGTGCCGGCGCACGGCGTCGGTGTCGAACGTCGTCTCCAGGTGCACCAGGTGCGCCTGCGCCGACTCGCCCGCCAGGGCCACCAGCAGCACGTCGGCGACGAGCTGGGGGTAGTAGCCGCAGCGCTCGAGCTCGGTGACCAGCTCCGGGGGGAGCTCGTCGGCGGGGCGCGCGGCGCGCTCGGTCCCCGCTCCGGAACGGATGCCCATGGACGTCATCCTCGCACCGCCCAGCTCCGCCGCGTCGCCGCCACCGGACGAACCGCCGTTCCCGCCCTCGTTCCTGCCGTCCCTGCCCCGCCGGGGCCGGCGCAGCGGGCTCACGAGGTCAGCGCCCGTCGACCGCCGTCGGCGCGCCCGGAGGGCACCGCCAGCCGCACGGTCGCCCCCAGCACGGCCAGGCCCCCGGTGGACACCTGCACCGGGGAGAGCTCGCTGGCGGCCACCTCGGGCAGGTCGTCGGCCAGCACCGAGACCCGGGCCAGCAGGTCCTCCAGGGCCGCGACGTCGACCGCGGGGGTGCCGAGGTAGCCGAACAGGCGCGGGGCGGCGCGCAGCGAGCGGACCAGGTCGGCGACGTCGACGTCGGTCAGCGGGGGGATGCGGTGGGACAGGTCGCCCAGCAGCACGCTGGTGTCGCCCGCGAGGCCGAAGGAGACGAGCGGGCCGAACAGGGGGTCCTCCAGGGTGCGCACGAGCACCCCGATGCCGGCCGGGGCCATCGTCTGCACGATGAGCGACGGCTGCTCGTTCGGCCCCTCCTGCGCGCTGAGCATCGCCGCGGCGTCCACCCGCAGCTCCCGCTCGTCGGCGATGTCCATCCGGACGCCGCCGAGGCCGGGGTGGCGCTGGCTGCGCTCGGGGGCCTTGAGCACCACGGGCCAGCCCAGTCGGTCGGCGGCGGCCACGGCCTGGGAGGGGGTGGTGACGCGCTCCGAGGGCCACAGCCGCACCCCGTAGCAGGCCAGCAGCGCCGTGACGTCGTCGCGGTCGAGGTCGACCGGCTGGTCCTCCAGCCTCCTGCCGGCCAGGACCCGGTCGACCAGGGCGCGCGCGGCCCGCCGGTCCACGCCCGGCGGGTCGACCCGGGTGCCGGGGTCGCGGCGGCGCCACTGCGCGTACCGGACGGTCGCGGCGAGCGCGCGGACGGCGTCCTCGGGGGTGGGGTAGGCCGGCACGGCCCGCGAGCGCGCCGCGGCGGCCCCGCCGTCGGCGACGGCGGGCAGGGGCTCACCCAGGTCGGTGGCCTCTCCGAGCTCGCCGACGACGCCGCGCATGCCCACCAGGCAGGCCACGCAGGTCTTCTGCGAGGAGGCCGCCACGTCGCGCACCGCGCGGGCGACCTCGACGTCCACGGTGGCCAGCGGGGGGATGAAGCTGGCGACCACGGCGTCCACGCCGTCGTCGGCGAAGACCCGCTCCAGGGCGGCGCGGAACTGGGCGGCGTCGGCCTCCGGGTGCAGCGTGACCGGCTCGGCGACCTCCAGGCCCCAGCTCAGCGCGGCCTCGGCCGCGAGCGCCGCGAGGGCGTCGGAGTTGCCGACGACGCCGATCCGCTGGCCGGCGGGCAGCGGCTGGGTGATCAGCAGCTGGGCGACGTCGAACATCTGGTGCAGGTTCTCCACCCGGATCACCCCGGCCTGGCGCAGCATCGCGTCCAGCGCCTCGCGGGGGGCGTGCGTGGTGCGCACCGCGTGCCCGGGGGGCACGGTGAAGCCGCTGACCCCGGACTTCACGACGACCACCGGCTTGGTGCGGGCGAGCTGGCGGGCCACCCGGGAGAACTTGCGCGGGTTGCCCACGCTCTCCAGGTACATGCCCACCGCGGCCGTGGCGGGGTCGTCCTGCCAGTAGTGCATGCAGTCGTTGCCGGAGACGTCGGCGCGGTTGCCGGCCGACAGGAACGTGGAGATGCCCAGGCCGCGGCGGCGGGCGGCGTCGAGCACCGCCACGCCCAGCGCCCCGGACTGGCTGAAGAGCCCCAGCGCGCCCGGCGGCGGCACGGAGGGGGACAGCGAGGCGTTCAGGCTGACGCCGTGGTCGGAGTTGACCACCCCGTAGGAGGCCGGGCCGACCACGCGCATGCCGTGCGCCCGGGACAGGCGCACGAGCTCGCGCTGGCGGGCCAGGCCCTCCGGACCGGTCTCGGCGAAGCCGCTGGAGACGACCACCAGGCCCCGCACCCCGAGCTCGGCGCACTGCCACACGACGTCCAGGACGGACTCCGCCGGCACCGCGACGACCGCGAGGTCGACGGGGCCGGGCACGTCGGCCAGGCGGCGCACCGCGGGCACGCCGTGCAGGGCCTCGACCTCGGGGTGCACCACGTGCAGCGCGCCGGTGTAGCCGCCGGCGACGATGTCGCGCAGCAGCCGCGCCCCCACCGACCCCGGGCGCCGCCCGGCGCCGACCACCACCACCGAGGTGGGGTGGAGCAGGGCGCGCAGGCTCAGCGCCTCGGCCCGGTGCTCGCGCCCGGCCATCACCGCCAGCGACCGCTCGGTGGGGTCGATGTCGAAGGTGAGGGAGACGATGCCGTCGTCGTAGTGGCGGCTGACCTCGTAGCCGGCCTCCTGGAAGACCGTGAGCATGCGCCGGTTCTCCGGCAGCACCTCGGCCACGAAGCGGGAGATGCCCTGCTCGCGGGCGGCGGCCGCCAGGTGCTCGAGCAGCACCGAGCCCACGCCGCGGCCCTGGTGGGCGTCGGCGATGTTGAAGGCCACCTCCGCCTGGGTCTCCTCGATGCGGTCGTAGCGCCCGACGCCGATGATCGCGCCGCCCACGAGCACGACCAGGGCCACCCGGTCGACGTGGTCGACCGTGGTGAAGCGGCGCAGGTCGCGCTCGGACAGCCGCGGCATCGGGGCGAAGAAGCGCAGGTAGGTCGAGCGCGGCGACTGGGCCACGTGGAAGGCCTGCAGGGCCTCCGCGTCGGCCGGCGTGATCGGCCGCAGGTGCGCCGCGCCGCCGTCGCGCAGCACGACGTCCGCCTCCCACGCCCGCAGGTGGGACGGCTGCGTCGCGACCACGAGCAGCAGGCTAGCGCCGGAGTGCCCGTGCCCGTGGCGGTGTTGCACAGGGTGTGCCGCTCACCGCTCCGGACGCCCCCACCGCTCCCTCCGCCGACGCCTCCCCCACCCGCTCCCGCGCGCCCCGGCGGTGGCTCCCGAAGCAGGTCCTGGTGACTGCCTCGGCCTTCGAGCAGCCCCACGGGCGCGAGGTCGTCGCGCGCTGCGAGGCGGCCGGCGTCGACCGCATCGAGGTGCTGCGCGGCGACCGCCTGCCGTCCCTGCGCGGCGCCGACGAGCGCGCCACCTACGCCCTGGCCAAGTCGACCCTGGCCGTGGTGACCAGCGCGCCGTCCGCCCGGAAGCTCACCCCGATCCCGCCCAGCGCCGACTGGCGGCTGGACCTGGCCACCGGCTGCCCCGCCCACTGCCAGTACTGCTACCTCGCCGGCTCCCTCGCCGGCCCGCCGGTCACCCGGGTCTTCGCCGACCTGCCCGCCGTGCTCGGCGCCATGGACTCCCACGTCGGGCTGGGGCGCGTCACCTCCGGCACCGACGCGCGCGGCGGCGAGGGCACCACGTTCGAGGTCTCCTGCTACACCGACCCCCTCGGCATCGAGCACCTCACCGGGTCGCTGTCGGCGACCATCGCCCACGTGGGCACGCACGGCTGGCCGGCGCCGGTCGGGCTCCGCTTCACCACCAAGTTCGACGACGTCGCCCCGCTGCTCGACCTCCCGCACGGCGGCCGCACCCGCGTGCGCTTCTCCGTCAACGCCACCGGGCCCGGCGGCGTCGAGCGCTTCGAGGGCGGCACCGCCCGCGTGGCCGAGCGGATCGGCGCCCTGGCCCGGGTGGCCGCCGCCGGCTACCCGGTCGGGCTGACCATCGCCCCCGTCGTCCCGGCCCCGGGCTGGGAGGAGCGCTACGGCCGCCTCCTGGACGACGTCGCGGCGGCCACCGCCCACCTGCCCAGCCTCGACCTGACCACCGAGGTGATCACCCACCGGTTCACGCCCAAGAGCCGCGGCGTCCTGCTGGGCTGGTACCCCGCGACGCAGCTGGAGATGGACCCCGAGCAGCGGGCCACCAAGCGCGGCAAGCACGGCAACCTCAAGCACGTCTACCGGCCCGAGCAGATGGCGGCGATGAAGGGGTGGTTCGCCACCGAGCTCGCGGGCCGCCTCCCCCGCGCCCAGCAGCTGTACTTCACCTGACTGGCGCGAGCGGGCGGTCGGGGGTCGACTGGAGGCCCCGACGCACCAGGAGGAGCCCCGTGGCCCAGGACGACGGCGTGAGCAAGGTCGCCGAGATCATCAAGGACGTCCGCATCTGCATGCTGACGACCGCCGACGACGACGGCCACCTGGTCAGCCGGCCGATGGCCGTGCAGCAGGCGGAGTTCGACGGCGACCTGTGGTTCGTCACCGGCGGCGACGCCCGCAAGGTCGACCAGATCCAGCACGGCGCCCGGGTCAACGCCGCCTTCGCCTCCCGCGACGCGTGGCTGTCGGTGGCCGGGAACGCCGAGCTCGTCCACGACGAGGCCAAGGCGCGCGAGCTGTGGAACCCCGCGCTGGAGGCGTGGTTCCCCGACGGGCCGACGACCCCCGGCCTCGCCCTCGTGAAGGTCCACGCCGACACGGCGGAGTACTGGGACAGCCCCGGCGGCACCGTCTCCACCCTGCTGAGCTACGCGAAGTCCAAGGTCACCGGCAGCGCGTACTCGGGCGGGGAGAACGAGGTCGTCCACCTCTGACAGGGTGCGGCGGTGGAGCTGAGCTCAGCGGTCCGCCGCCGCCGGATGGTGCGCGCGTACGACCCCGACCGGCCCGTGCCGGCGCAGGTCGTGCAGGAACTGCTCGACCTGGCCGTGCGCGCGCCCTCCGCCGGCCACAGCCAGGGCCGCGACTTCGTGGTGCTCGCCGAGGCGGCCGACCGCGCCGCGTTCTGGGCGGCCACCACCGAGCCCGGAGCCGCCCCCGACCGCTGGCTCCTCGGCATGCGGACGGCCCCCGTGCTCGTGCTCTGCTGCAGCGACCCCGGCGCCTACCGCCGCCGCTACGCCGAGGCCGACAAGGCCCGCGCCGCCGCCGAGCGCGCCGAGCGGGAGTGGCCGGTGCCCTACTGGGACGTCGACACCGGGATGGCCGCCATGGTGCTGCTGCTCGCGGCCGTCGACGCCGGCCTGGGCGCCTGCTTCTTCGGGGTGCCGCCGGGCCGCGAGGACGCCGTCCGCGAGGCCTTCGCGGTGCCTGCGGACCGCCGGCTGGTGGGCGTGGTCAGCCTCGGCACCCCCGCGCCGGACCGCCGCTCCCCCAGCCTGGCGCGCGGACGCCGTCCGGTCGAGGAGGTCGTCTCCTGGGGGCGCTTCGGCCGCCCGCGCCCCTGAGGCACCGCGCCTCGCCGCCCGCGGACTACTGCAGCGAGCGGACCCAGCCGGCGGCGCCCGCCAGGTCGCGGCGGCGCTGCTCGAAGCGGACGCCCAGCGCCAGCAGCAGCAGCCCGACCGCGCCGAGGCCCACCCAGCGCGGCAGGCCGACGGCGTAGGGCGCCAGCTGCGAGACGGCGACCAGGGCCGCGGCCACGGAGCCGGTGACCACCGGGGCCTGCCAGCCCAGCAGCACGCCCGCGACCACCACGGCGGCCGCCGCGGCCAGCACCACCAGGGGCCGCAGCAGGCCCTCCTCGCCCACGGCCGCGACCGCCGACGGCACCAGCCCCGCGCTCAGGCCCGGCCCGACCGTGGCCCACGAGGGCGCGCCCGGCTGCCGGCGCGCGCGCACCAGGCCGACGCCGAGGGCCAGCACCGCCAGGGGCAGGGAGTAGGGCTCCACGGCGTCCAGGCCGGCGTCGGCGGACAGCACCCAGGTGGCGGCGGACAGCAGGAGCACCGCCGGCGCGCTGAGCCACCCGCGGCCGCGGCGCCCCGCCCAGGCCAGCGCGACCAGCCCCGCCGCGCCCAGCACGACCGACTGCAGGGGCGCGCGGCCGCTGTCGAGCGCCACCGCCAGCGCGAGGCCCAGCGCTCCGGCGCCGACCACGGCCGCCCCGGCCTCCTCGGCCCGACGCGCCCGCCACGCGGCCAGCGCCAGCAGCACCGCGCCGGTGGCCGTGAGGACGGCGACGCGGCCGGCGTCCGGCAGGTCGGAGGCGCCCCACAGGGCGGCGCCGAGGAGCGCGCCGGCGGCCGCGGGGGTCCACGCGGCGCGCTCGGCGGCGCGCACCAGGGCGGTCGCGGCCAGCGCCGCCGCCAGCAGCAGCCACGCACCGGTGCGGGCCCAGGTCGGGGGGCCGGCGTCGAGGGCGGCGTCGAGGGCGGCGTCGAGGGCGGCGCCCAGGTCGCCCGCCGGTCCGGCGCGGTCGGCGCTGCGCAGCACCTCGGCGACCAGGGCCAGCGCCGCACCGGCGAGCACGACGGCCGCGGTCAGGTCGGTGGAGGTGCGGGCGGTGACCTTCGCGGGTGCCGAGCGGCGGGCCAGCGCAGCGCCCAGCGCAGCCAGGACCACGCCGGCCACGAGCAGCACCGACGGGCCCGCGTCCCCGGCGGCCACGAGGGCGGCGACGACCGCCGCCGCGCTCCACGCCGGCTGCTCGACGACGTCGCCGCCCACCGTCCTGCCCCGCACGACGGCGGTGACGGCGAGGGCGACCGCGAGCGCCAGCCAGGCCAGCGACCGCTCGGGCACCTGGCCGAGGCCCAGCGACCCACCGCCCGCGGCCTCGGCCACCAGGGCCAGCAGCGCGCCGGCGTGCACCGCCCCCACCGTCGCCGCGGGGCTCGCGGTCCCCGGCGCGGGTGCGCCGGGGACGGCGGTGCGCGCGGCCACCCCGGCGGCGGCCCCGGCCAGCACCACGGCAGCGACGAGCAGGGCGGCGTCGCCCTCCCACTGGGCGGCCAGCACGACCGCCACGGCCGCCGCACCGCTCCAGGCGGGCCGCTGGCGCGCCCGCGCGGCTGCGGTGGCGGCCAGGGCCACCGCCACCACGAGCCACGCGGCCGCCCGGCCCCAGCTGGGCGGCGAGGCACCCGCGTCGGCCGTGCGGACGGTCTCGGCCAGCAGCGCGAGCAGGGCTCCCAGGTGCAGGACGGGCGCCGTGCGCCGCGGCAGGGGGCCCAGGGCAGGGTCTCGGGCAGGGGCTCGGGCGGCGAGCACGGCCGCCGCACCCGCTGCCAGCGCCAGCACGGCCCCGGCCGCCAGCAGCGCCGCGGGGCCGGCCCACCAGGCCGCCGCCAGGACCGCTCCCAGCGGCCCGGCCCAGGCGACGGCCTCGCCGGTGCGCGCGAGGAGCCGGCGGCCCGGCCGCGCGCGGACGAGGGCCGCGCCGCCGGCCGCGGTGACCAGGAGCAGCAGGCACGCCCACGCGGTCGCGCCGCCGTCGAGGCCGGCGAGCACCAGCACCGCCACGACGAGGAGCCCGCCGACCAGGTGGAGGCCGGACGTCGCGGCCAGCAGCGCGCGGGGCGCGGCGCCGGAGCGGGCGCCCGGACGGACGGCCAGCGCGGTCGCCGCGGTGGCGGCCGCGGTGAGGACCGCCGTGGTCGCCCAGGCGAGGGCTCCGCCGTCCGCCGCGGCGAGGACGAGGGACGGGACGGCGGCGCCGGAGAGCACCGAGGCGACCGCCCAGGCGCGAGCCCCGAGGCCCGGCAGGGCGAGCAGGCGGTCGGCCAGGGCGGCGGCGAGGGCCACCGCGGACGTCGCGCCCGCGGCGTAGGCGTCGCCGTCGACCGATCCCAGGCCCAGCAGGTCGAGCGAGGCCGCTGCCGCCAGGCAGACGGCCAGGAGCAGCACGGCCAGGACGGCCAGCGCCTCGGCGCTCGCGCGCAGCGACCGGCCGGCCGCGAGGCGGCTGGCCGCGGCCGCGGCGGCCGTGAGGGCGAGCAGCGCAGCGGTCTGCCCGGCCACGCCCAGCGACGACCAGACGACGGCGACGAAGACCACGGCGGCCACCGCCACGAGCAGCACGCCCGTGACGAGGAGCAGCTGCTGCGCGCCCCACCGCGGGGCTGCCGGACCAGGGCCGAGGGGCGCGGCAGCGGCTGCGGGAGCGGCAGCAGCTGCGGGAGCGGTGGACGGCTCGTGGACCGGTGCGGCCGCCGGCTCCTGCGGGGCCGGGCGCAGCGCGCGCGCGGCGGCGAGGAGGTCGCCCCGTCGCTCGCGCAGCGCCTCCAGCTGCCGGTCGACGTCCCACAGCGCTCGCGCCGCCGGGGTGTCCAGCGGCAGGCGGCACACCGGGCAGGCCAGGGCGCCCGCCGGCAGGGGCGAGCCGCAGTCCGGGCAGGGCACCTGCTCCCCCGTGCGCGTCAGCACCGGCCGATCATGGCAGCGCGGAGGGCGCCGGAGCGCTCGTCCACACCTCCGTCCCGTTCTGCACCGCACTGTCGGCCCCGTCGGGGAGGATGGACGCCATGGCCCGTCGCACCTCCAGCACCCCGCCGCCCCCCGAGGACTACACCGAGCGGATCCTCGAGGTCGACGTCGACGAGGAGATGCGCGGGTCGTTCTTGGAGTACGCGTACTCGGTCATCTACTCCCGCGCCCTGCCCGACGCGCGCGACGGCCTCAAGCCGGTGCAGCGCCGCATCCTCTTCCAGATGGCCGAGATGGGCCTGCGCCCCGACCGCGGCTACGTCAAGAGCGCGCGCGTCGTGGGCGACGTGATGGGCAAGCTGCACCCGCACGGCGACACCGCCATCTACGACGCCCTGGTCCGGATGGCCCAGCCGTTCTCCCTGCGCGTGCCGCTGGTCGACGGGCACGGCAACTTCGGCTCCCCCGACGACGGCCCGGCGGCCTCGCGGTACACCGAGGTGCGGATGGCGCCGTCGGCGGTGGTGATGACCGACGGCCTCGGCGAGGACGTCGTCGACTTCGTGCCCACCTACGACAACAGCGGCACCCAGCCCTCGGTGCTCCCCTCGGCGATGCCCAACCTCCTGGTCAACGGCGCGAGCGGGATCGCGGTCGGCATGGCCACCAACATGCCGCCGCACAACCTGGTCGAGGTGGTGGCCGCGGCCCGCCACCTGATCGCCCGGCCGGACGCCACCCTGGCCGACCTCATGCGCTTCGTGCCCGGGCCCGACCTGCCCACCGGCGGGCGGATCGTCGGGCTGGACGGCATCCGCGACGCCTACGCCACCGGCCGCGGCACCTTCCGCACCCGCGCCAGCGCCCGCATCGAGGACATCACCGCCCGGCGCAAGGGCATCGTCTTCACCGACCTGCCGTACACCGTGGGCCCGGAGAAGGTCATCGACAAGGTCAAGGACGCCGTCCAGGCCAAGAAGCTGCTGGGCATCGCCGACATCACCGACCTGACCGACCGCGAGCACGGCACCCGCCTCGTGGTGGAGGTCAAGACCGGCTTCACGCCCGAGGCGGTGCTGGAGCAGCTGTACCGGCTCACCCCGCTGGAGGACTCCTTCGGCATCAACAACGTCTGCCTCGTCGACGGCCAGCCCCGCACGCTCGGCCTGCGCGAGCTGCTGCAGGTCTACATCGGGCACCGCCTGGAGGTCGTGCGCCGGCGCAGCGCCCACCGCCTGGCCCGCCGCCGCGAGCGCCTGCACCTGGTCGAGGGCCTCCTCGTCGCCGTCCTCGACATCGACGAGGTGATCCAGGTGATCCGCGCCGCCGACGACGCCGCGGTGGCGCGCGCGCGGCTGGTGGAGGTCTTCGACCTCTCCGAGCTGCAGGCCGACCACATCCTGGAGCTGCGGCTGCGCCGGCTGACCCGCTTCTCCCAGATCGAGCTGGAGGCCGAGCGCGAGCAGCTGCTGGCCGACATCGCCGCCCTGGAGGAGCTCCTGGCCGACGAGCAGCTGCGCCGCGAGGCCGTCTCCGACGAGCTGGCCCAGGTCGCCCGCGAGCACGGCGACGCCCGGCGCACCGTGCTGCTGGAGTCCGCGTCCGCACCCACCGCCGCCGTGCCCCTGCAGGTCCTGGACGAGCCGTGCTGGGTCCTGCTGTCCGCGACCGGGCTGCTGGCGCGCACCGCGACCGAGGAGCTGCCAGTCCCGGCGGCCGCCGGGGCCGCGGCGGCCCGCTCGGCCCACGACGTCCTGCGCAGCGCCGTGCGCGCGACGGCGCGCGGCGCGGTCGGCGCGGTCACCAGCCGCGGGCGAGTGCTGCGGCTGGGCGTGGTGGAGACCCCGGTGCTCCCGCCGACGGCCGGGTCGCCGTCCCTGTCCGGCGGGGCTCCCCTCGCGGAGTTCCTCACCCTGGCCGAGGGCGAGTCCGTGGTCGCGCTGTGCTCCCTGGCCACCGGGCCGGAGGCCCCGGGCCTCGCGCTGGGCACGGCGCAGGGCGTGGTCAAGCGGGTCGTGCCCGAGGCCGTGGGCACCCGCGAGTCCTGGGACGTCATCGGCCTCAAGGACGGCGACGCCGTGGTCGGCGCGGTGGAGCTGCCCGCCGGCGCCGGGGCGGAGACGGACCTGGTGATGGTCACCGACGACGCCCAGCTGCTGCGCTTCGGCGCCGACGCCGTGCGCCCCCAGGGCCGGGCCGCGGGCGGCATGGCCGGCGTGCGGCTCACCGCGGGAGCCCGCGCGATCTTCTTCGGCGCGGTGGCGACCGATCGCGAGCACGAGACCGTGGTGGTCACCGTCGCGGCCGCCGGCAGCGCCCTGGCCGGGACCGACCCGGGCACGGCCAAGGTCGCGCCCTTCTCGGAGTACCCGGCCAAGGGCCGCGCCACCGGTGGGGTGCGCTGCCACCGCTTCCTCAAGGGCGAGGACGCCCTTGCCCTCGCCTGGGTCGGCCCGGCCGCCGCGCGCGCCTGCGCGGCCAGCGGGCAGCCGGTGCCCCTGCCGCCCGCCACCGGTCGCCGCGACGGGTCCGGGACGCCGCTGGAGCAGCCGGTCCTCGCCGTCGACGGCCCGCTGGCCGTGCTCGCGCCAGCGGCCCAGGCGCCCGAGGCCTCCAGTGCCTCCGAGGCCTCCGGGTCTGGCGGAGCGCCCGCGGAGGACTGAGGCGCCTCAGCCGAGCTGGCTGGGGTCGCGCACGTAGGTGCGCCGGGCGCGCAGCGCCCGGTTGGCGACCCAGGTGAGCACCCACAGCAGGACGCCGAGGGCCAGCAGCCCACCGGCGATCTGGTACTGCTGCGGGTCGCGCTCGACCAGCGGGGTCACCAGGTAGCCGCAGATCACCAGGCCGATCCAGGGCACCACCGTGGGAGCCCGGAAGTGACGGTGCTCGACGTGGTCGCGGCGCAGCACGAGCACGCAGACGTGCACCACGGTGAAGACCGCCAGGAGCAGCAGGGACGTCGTCCCGCCGAGGTTGGCCACGGCCGAGGACTCCCCGCCGGCGCTGACCACGGTGATGAGCACCAGGCTCAGGCAGGTGGTGAAGACCACGGCCGTCCACGGCGTGCGGCGCCCGTGCAGCACCCGCCCGAACCAGCGCGGGAGCACGCCCTCGTGGGCCATGCCGTACAGCAGGCGCGAGGCCATGAGCATGTTGAGCAGCGCGGAGTTGGCGACGGCGAACATCGTCACGAGCGCGAAGACGCGCATCGGGAAGCCGGGGGCGCCGATCTGCACCACCTGCAGCAGCGGCTGGCTGCCCTCGCTGAGGTCGGCCAGCGGCACGACCGCCACCGCGACGATCCCGACGAGGACGTAGAGCACCCCGGCGAGCCCGAGGGCCAGGAACATCACCTTCGGGAAGGTCCGCACGGGGTCGTGGGTCTCCTCGGCCATGTTCACCGAGTCCTCGAAGCCGACGAGCGCGAAGAACGCCAGCGCGGTGGCCGCGGTGACCGCGGTGAACGGCGAGGCGCCGTCGGCGAGGTCGATCCGGCCGGCCCGCGACAGGTCGCCGTCTCCGCCGAGCAGCGCCCAGGCGCCCACCGCCAGGACGATCAGCAGGCCGCTCAGCTCGATGCAGGTGAGCACCGCGTTGGCCTTGACGCTCTCGCCCACCCCGCGCAGGTTCACGGCCGCGACGCCGAGCATGAACACCAGCGCCACGACGGTCACCACGACCACGCCGGGCGTCTCGACGCCGAAGAGGGTCAGCGTGTTGGCCGAGAAGGCCCTCGAGGCGGTGGAGGCGGACGTGATGCCGGAGCTCATCACCGTGAAGCAGACGAGGAACGTCAGGAAGTGCACCCCGAACGCCTTGTGCGTGTACAGCGCCGCCCCGGCCGCGCGCGGGTACTTCGTCACCAGCTCCAGGTAGCTGCACGCGGTCAGCAGGGCGACCGCGAACGCGACGAGGAAGGGGATCCACACCGCGCCCCCGACCTCGCCGGCGACCTGCCCCGTCAGGGCGTAGATGCCCGTGCCGAGGACGTCGCCGATGATGAACAGCAGCAGCAGCTTGGGCCCCAGCACCCGCTTCAGCTCGGGACGCTCACCCCCGCCGGACGACTCCGGGGGTGCGTCCGCGGGAGGGGCTGCGCTGGCCATGGCCGTACTGTGCCGACCCCGGGCCCGCCTGTCGCGCCGGAAACCTCGACGTCACGCGGCGGAGCCGGGACGCGCCGTGCTCAGACGTCGATGCGGTCGGCGTCCAGCGCTGCGGCGCCCTCGACGATGAAGTCCTTGCGGGGGGCGACGTCGTTGCCCATCAGCAGCTCGAACACCCGCTCGGCCGCCTCGGCGTCCTTGATCCCCACGCGGCGCAGGGTGCGCTGGCGGGGGTCCATCGTGGTGTTCGCCAGCTGGTCGGCGTCCATCTCGCCGAGGCCCTTGTAGCGCTGGATGTCCTCCTTCCAGCGCTTGCCGCTCTTGCGCAGGCGCTCCAGCAGGGCCGTCAGCTCCGCCTCGGAGTAGGTGTAGACGTACTCGTTCTTGGCCCGGCCCGAGCCGATCACCTCGACCCGGTGCAGCGGGGGGACGGCGGAGTACACGCGGCCGGCCTCGACCAGCGGGCGCATGTAGCGGAAGAACAGCGTCAGCAGCAGGGTGCGGATGTGGGCGCCGTCCACGTCGGCGTCGGCCATGAAGATGATCTTGCCGTAGCGGGCGGCGTCCAGGTCGAAGCTGCGCCCGGAGCCGGCGCCCACGACCTGGATGATCGCTGCGCACTCGGCGTTGCGGAGCATGTCGGCCACCGAGGCCTTCTGGACGTTGAGGATCTTCCCGCGGATCGGGAGCAGCGCCTGGTGCTCGGAGGAGCGCGCGAGCTTGGCGGTGCCCAGGGCGCTGTCGCCCTCGACGATGAACAGCTCGGAGCGGTCGACGTCGTTGGTGCGGCAGTCGGCCAGCTTGGCCGGCAGCGAGGAGGTCTCCAGGGCGTTCTTGCGCCGCTGGGTCTCCTTCTGCTGGCGGGCGCTGACCCGGGCGCGGGTCTCGGCCACGACCTTGTCGAGCAGCAGGGACACCTGGTTCTTGGTGCCCTTGGCCGGGCTGTTCAGGACGGCGGTGAGCTCCTTCTCCACCACGCGGGCGACGATGGCGCGCACCGCGGCGGTGCCCAGGACCTCCTTGGTCTGGCCCTCGAACTGCGGCTCCGCGAGCCGGACGGTGAGGACGGCCGTCATGCCGGCGGTCACGTCGTCCTTGTCGGGCTTCTCCTCCTTGGCGGTCACCTTCAGGCGGCGGGCGTTGAGCTCCACGGCCTTGCGCACGGTGCGCAGCAGGGCCTGCTCCATGCCCGCGACGTGGGTGCCGCCCTTGGGGGTGGAGATGATGTTGACGAAGCTGCGCAGCTCGGTGTCGTAGCCGGTGCCCCAGCGCAGCGCCAGGTCGACCTCGCACTCGCGCTCGACCTCGCGGCTGACCATGTGGCCGCGCTCGTCCAGCACCGGCACGGTCTCGGTGAACCGGCCGCTGCCCTGCAGGCGCCAGGTGTCGGTCACCGCGGGGTCGGTCGCCAGGTGCTCGACGAACTCCGCGATCCCGCCGTCGTGGCGGAACACCTCCTCCGAGGGCCCCGCCTCCCCCGGCGTGCCGGGCAGGCGGCGCTCGTCGCGCACGTGCAGCGTCAGGCCCGGCACGAGGAAGGAGGTCTGGCGGGCGCGGGTGACCAGCTCGTCGTAGCTGAAGGCCGCCTCGCGCAGGAAGACCATGGGGTCGGCCCAGTAGCGCACCCGGGTGCCGGTGACGCCCCGCTTGACCTTGCCCGCGACCCGCAGCACCGACGCGTCGGTGAACGGGGTGAACTCGGCGTCCGGGCCGGCCTCGGGCGCACCGGCGAAGACGCCCGGCTCCCCGCGGCGGAAGCTCATGGCGTGGACGGCGCCGCCGCGGTCGACCTCGACGTCCAGCCGGGCGGACAGGGCGTTCACCACGCTGGCGCCGACGCCGTGCAGGCCGCCGGAGGCGGTGTAGGAGCCGCCGCCGAACTTGCCGCCGGCGTGGAGCTTGGTGAAGACGACCTCGACGCCGCTCAGCCCGGTGCGGGGCTCGACGTCGACCGGGATGCCGCGGCCGTCGTCGCGGACCTCGACCGAGCCGTCGGCGTGGAGCACGACGTCGATCCGGGTGCAGTGGCCGCCCAGGGCCTCGTCGACGCTGTTGTCGATGACCTCCCACAGGCAGTGCATGAGCCCGCGGGAGTCGGTCGAGCCGATGTACATGCCCGGGCGCTTGCGGACGGCCTCGAGGCCTTCGAGCACCGACAGGTGCCGGGCGGTGTAGTCGCTGTCCACAGGCACCTCACCAGCGTAACCAGCGCCACCGACAGCCGGGGCCGGTACGGACGGGTCGGCGCGTCCGCCTGCGCGCGCGCCCCCTCACCCCCCATCCTGGGAGGGCCGGAGGACCCCGGGCGACCCGTCCGGGCGCCGCGCGGACCCCCGGACGGGTTACGCGCACGGCGAACCGCTCGGCTCGGCCCGCCGGGAAGCCCCCGTCGGTGGTTGGATGTTGGAACTGGTGAGCGCCACCCGGCGCCCACCACCCGGATGCCGCTGGCACCCGATCGCACTCCGGAAGGGGCGACGTGACCGCTGTACTCACGACTCCGCAGCTGACGACCGCCGAGCGGTGTGACCGCTGTGGCGCCCAGGCCTACGTCCGCGTGCTGCTGCCCTCGGGCGGAGAGCTCCTGTTCTGCGCCCACCACGGGCGCGAGCACGCCGCGAAGCTGCGGGAGGTGGCCGTGGAGATCCAGGACGAGTCCGAGCGCCTCACCGCCCCCGCGGGCGCCAAGGCCGAGGAGAGCTGACCCGCACCACCACGATCGCACCGCTCGGGAGGGCGCCGGCGTGAGCGCACTGACGCTCCTCGCCGGCGCCCTCGTCGTCCTCGGGGTGGTCGGGGTCGTGGTGCCGGTGCTGCCCGGCTCCCTGCTGGTCGCCGCCGGTGCCCTGGTGTGGGCCCTGGGCGCCGGCAGCGCGGCCGGCTGGGTGGCCCTGGCCGCCGTCGTGGTGCTGCTGGTGGCCGGGCAGGTGCTCTCCTACGGCCTCGCCGGGCGCACCCTGGTGGCCGCCGGCATCCCCCAGCGGTCCCTGGTCGTCGCGGGCCTGGTCGGGCTGGTCGGGTTCTTCGTCCTGCCCGTCGTCGGCCTGCCGGTGGGCGTCGTGGCGGGGCTGTACGTGGCCGAGCGGGTGCGCCTGGGCCCCGGGGCGGCGTCCTGGCGCAGCACCGCGGTGGGCCTGCGCGCGGTGGTCGTGCAGATCGTCGTCGAGCTCGCCGCCGCCCTGGCGGCCGCCGGCTGCTGGGTGGCGGCGGTGGTGAGCGCGTGAGGGCGGCCGAGCGCGCCGCCGGTGGGGAGGAGCGGCCGTGAGCGACGAGGCGCTGATGGGCGCGCGGGCGCGCGTGGTGCACGACCTGTCCGCCGCGGGCCTGGACACCCCGGCCGTGGTGAGCACGGTCGAGGACGCCGTGGCCGGGCGCGCCTGGTGGGTGCAGCAGTGGCCCGACGGCGCGCGCTACGTCGCCGGGCAGGTGGCCCAGGACGTGCAGGAGGCCCTGCTGGAGCAGCACGGCCTGCGCTGGCCGCCGTGCCCCGGGCCGCCGGCCTGCGACCACCCGGAGCCCCACGAGCTGCGGATCACCCCTGACCTGGGCGAGGACCCGCAGTGGGTGTGCGAGGAGTCCGCCGTGGCGGTGGCCCCGCTGGGGGCGCTCCCGGGCGCCTGAGGCGCCCGCTCAGGCGCGGGCGAGCCGGCTGAAGCGCTCCGTCGCCTTCACCGACCCGGCGGCGATCACCGTGTCGCCGGCCTCCAGCACCGTCTCGGCCGTCGCGTGCGTCCACGCCCGGCCCCCCACCCGGACCGCCACGATCGTCACGCCGTGCCGCTTGCGCAGGCTCGTCTGCCCCAGGGGCCGCCCGAGCAGCTCTGCCGGCGGCCCGATCGTCACCATCGCGAAGTCGCCCTCGAAGTCGATGTAGTCCTTCATGGCGCCGTGCACCAGGTGCGCGACGCGCCGTCCCATGTCGTTCTCCGGCCGCACGACGTGGTGCACCCCCAGCTGGCTGAGGATGCGGGCGTGCGCCTCGCTGGTCGCCTTCGCCCAGATGTCGTGGACGCCGAAGCCCACCACCAGCGAGGCGGTGAGGATGCTGGCCTCCAGGTTGCTGCCGATGCCCACCACGACCGTGTCGAAGTCGGCGACGGCGAGCTGGCGCAGGGCGTCCTCGCGGGTGCAGTCGGCGCGCACGACGTGCGTGAGCCGGCCGTGCAGCGACTGCACGAGGTCCTCGTCGTCGTCGATGCCCAGGACGTCCACGCCGGCGGAGACCAGCTCGAGCGCGAGCGCCCGGCCGAAGCGGCCCAGGCCGATGACGGCCACGGCGTCGGTGCGGGACAGGCGGGCGGCGGCGCGGGGGCCGGGCGCCGACGCGGTGCTGTCGGCGGTGCGCGAGAGCGGGTTCCTAGCCAATGATCGGCCTCTCCTCGGGCAGCTGGTACAGGCGGCTGCGGCGGTTCAGCGCCAGGGCGGTGGCGACGGTGATGGGGCCGAGGCGGCCCACGAGCATGAGCACCACGAGCAGCACGTGGCCCGCGGGGGGCAGCTCGGCCGTCAGGCCGGTGGACAGGCCGACCGTGGCGAAGGCCGAGATCACCTCGAAGAGCACCTCCTCCAGGGGCGCGCGGGAGATGAGCGTCAGCGCCAGGGTCGAGACCCCGACCGCCCCGGTGGCCAGCAGCACGACGCTGATCGCCTGCCGGTGCACCGAGCGCGGGATGCGGCGCCCGAAGGCGTTGACGGCGCTGTCGCCGCGGGCCTCGGCGTAGATGACGAAGAAGAGCACGGCCGCCGTCGTCAGCTTGATGCCGCCGCCGGTGCCCGCCGGGCCGGAGCCGATGAACATCAGCGCGTCCAGCACCAGCCACGTGCCGCGGTCGAGGTCGGCGATGGGCTCGGTGGTGAACCCGGCCGAGCGGGGCACGATCGTCTCGAAGGCCCCGGCGAAGAGCTTGCGCCCGGTGCTGAGCGGGCCCAGCGTGGCCGGGTTCTCCCACTCCAGGACCGTGGTGACCAGGCTGGCGAGAGCGAGCAGGATGCCGCCCGCCCACACCACCAGCACGGTGTTCAGGCTCCAGCGGCGCGGGTGCCGCAGCTCGCGGCTGAGCTCCAGCAGCACGGGGAAGCCCAGGCTGCCCAGGACCACCGCGGCGCCCAGCGGCAGCAGGAACAGCGGGTCGCCCGCGAAGCCCTCGAGGCTGTCGGGGTACAGCGCGAAGCCGGCGCTGTTGAACGCCGAGACGGCGTGGAAGACGCCCAGCCACGCCGCGCGCAGCGGCGGCTCCCCGTAGCCGGCGGCCAGGCGGACGGCGAGCAGCACGGCCACCACCGCCTCGATGACCAGGCTGATCCGCACCACGCTGGCCAGCACCGAGCGCAGGTCGCCGGGACCGATGCTCCGGCTCTCCTCCAGGGCGCTGATCCGCGTCGACATGCCGAAGCGGCGCAGGGTCAGCAGGCCCAGCAGGGACGCCGACGTCATGATGCCCAGCCCGCCGATCTGGATCAGCACGAGGATGACCACGTGGCCCAGCGGCGTCCAGTGGTCGGCCGTGTCGACCACCGTCAGCCCGGTCACCGAGACCGCCGACGTCGCCGTGAACAGGGCCTCCAGCAGGCCCGCGCCGCCCCGGCCGGCCCGCGCCAGGGGCACCATCAGCGCGGCCGTGCCAGCGGCGACCACGACGAGGAACGCCGCGACGATGAACTGCGCCGGAGAGGTCGGCCGCAGGGACCGCGGGACGGCGAGCAGCCGGGTCCGGAGGTCGGCGTCGGAGCCGTCGCGCACCGCAGGACCCTAGCGCTGCCGGCGCCGGGAGCCCCGTGGGCGGCGTCAGAAGACGAGCAGCAGCCCCAGCAGGAGCCCGGTCAGCACCAGGGAGACGAGCACGGAGCCGAGGCAGCCGAGGCGGTTGTTGAAGAAGAGGAGCACCGACCCATCGTGGGGGCAGCGGCTCCGCGGCGCGCGGTGGGGACGGCGGTGGGCCCGGCGCTCAGCGGCGCGAGAGGCGCTGCCAGGCGAAGACGAGCTGGCGCACCTGCGAGCCGAGCTGCTCGGGCAGCTCGTCGAAGGTGATGACCACCTCGGTCGCGCCGCGGGGGTGGGTCGCGCGCAGCACCCAGCCCGGCAGGTCCAGGACGGTGGACCCCGCCCGGACGCGGCAGGTGACCGGCTCCTCGGCCTCGACGTCCACCCAGCTGGGCAGGACGACGCGGGTGCCGCCCTCGCTCAGGTCGGCGACCACGCCGTCCAGCTCGCCGCGGTCCAGGCCGGGCCAGCCGATCCGGACGGTCGCTCCCGGCGCCTGCGCGCGCACGTGGTTGCGCCGCTGGTCCAGCTCGGGGTGACCGACCGGCTCCACCCACCACAGCGGCACCGGGCCGGCGTCCAGGCCGCGCAGCAGGACCGGCGCGGACCACACCCCGCGGTCGGAGGGCCACTGCAGGTCGAAGCGGGCGCCGATGCGACCGCTGCGGGACCAGCCGTCGCCGACGGGGTCGGCCACGGCCAGCAGGCCCCGGGCGTCGTCCTCGACGCGCGTGGTGCACCGTTCGCCGTCACCGCGGACCAGCACCACGCGGTCGTTCACCTCCGGCCACGAGGACACCGGGCCACCTCCTGCCGTCACCGTGCTCGCTCCCCAGCCGGCCTGACCCAGGGCCCTGCAGCAGCTGCGCTCTCCCCTGCCCATCGGCGCCGCGCGGCGGTCCTGAAGCGCTGTCACCGCACCGGTCCCCGGACGCGCGGAGGGCCGCGCACCGCCGAGGCGGTGCGCGGCCCTCGGCCGTGCGGAGCGGAGGTCAGTCCAGGTAGTCGCGCAGGACCTGCGAGCGCGAGGGGTGGCGCAGCTTGGACATCGTCTTGGACTCGATCTGACGGATCCGCTCACGGGTCACGCCGTAGACCTTGCCGATCTCGTCCAGGGTCTTGGGCTGGCCGTCGGTGAGCCCGAACCGCATGCTCACCACGCCCGCCTCGCGCTCGGACAGGGTGTCGAGCACCGAGTGCAGCTGCTCCTGCAGGAGCGTGAAGCTCACGGCGTCGGCCGGGACGACGGCCTCGGAGTCCTCGATGAGGTCGCCGAACTCGCTGTCGCCGTCCTCGCCCAGGGGGGTGTGCAGCGAGATGGGCTCGCGGCCGTACTTCTGGACCTCGACCACCTTCTCGGGGGTCATGTCCAGCTCCTTGGCCAGCTCCTCCGGGGTGGGCTCGCGGCCCAGGTCCTGGAGCATCTGGCGCTGCACGCGGGCGAGCTTGTTGATGACCTCGACCATGTGCACCGGGATGCGGATGGTGCGCGCCTGGTCGGCCATCGCCCGGGTGATCGCCTGGCGGATCCACCACGTGGCGTACGTGGAGAACTTGTAGCCCTTGGTGTAGTCGAACTTCTCGACCGCGCGGATCAGACCGAGGTTGCCCTCCTGGATGAGGTCCAGGAAGAGCATGCCGCGGCCGGTGTAGCGCTTGGCCAGGGAGACCACCAGGCGCAGGTTGGCCTCGAGCAGGTGGTTCTTGGCGCGGCGGCCGTCGTGGGCGATCCACTGCAGCTCGCGGCGGTACTCGGCGGTGAGGGTCTCGTCGCCGTTCAGCTTCTCCTCGGCGAACAGGCCGGCCTCGATGCGCTCGGCGAGCTCGACCTCCTGCTCGGCGTTCAGCAGGGCGACCTTGCCGATCTGCTTCAGGTAGTCCTTGACCGGGTCAGCCGTGGCGCCGGCCGTGGCGACCTGCTGGGCCGGGGCGTCCTCGTCGTCGGAGTCGGAGACGACGAAGCCGGCCTCGGACTTCGGCTTGGCCGCGTCGGCGTCCTCGGCGACCTCCTCGGCCACGTCGACCGCGACCTCGGCGTCACCGTCGGCGGCGCTGATGACGGCGTCCGCCTCGGGGTCCTCCCCGACCAGCGCGGCGACGTCCTCGGGGGTCTCCGCCGCGTCGCCGGCCTTCGCAGCCGCCTTGGCGGCTGCCTTGGGGGCTGCCTTCGCCGCCGGCTTGGCCGCGGCCTTCCGGGCGGCCGGCTTGCGCGCGGGGGCGGGGACGGCCGCGCCCTCGGCGGCGTCCTGCTCCTCGCCGGTCGCCTCGGCGGCCTTGCGCGGGGTCGCCTTGCGCGGCGCCCGCGCGGCGGGGGCCGCAGCGACCTCGGCGGCCTCGGGGTCGAGGGTGGCGGTGGTGCCGGCGGCGACGGTGGTCGTCGCGGCGCGGCGGCTGCTGGCGGCGGCCACGGCGCGGGCCGGACGGGCGGGCGCAGGGCGGGGCTCCTCCACGACGACGGTCACGTCGGCGGCCTCGAGGGCGCGCAGGACGGCCTTCATCCGCTTCATCGGCACCTGGGCGTCCTCGCACGCCGTGCGCAGGGTCGCGGCGGGGACGGAACCGCTCGCGCTGCCCTGCCGCAGGAGCTCCTGGAGGCTGGGGTGGCTGAACTCGGGCGGGAGGGGGGAGGTGGAGACCGACGACACGGACTGCCTTTCGTCGAAAGGGCGATTCAGCTGGGACGACGCACGGGCGCGGACCCCGGTGGGCGGGACCCCTACGGTCCGTCGCCTCCTGGGTCAACACCGCCTGACGGCGGGACCTTCCCAGCTCAGACCCCGACTTGGGCATGCGTCACCGGGGACCTGGTCAACCCATCATGGCACGCCGGGGCTCCCGCCCGCACCACGGGACCCCGTCCGGACGCCGCCGGGACGGGGGTGCGCAGCCGGTCAGGCGGGGGCGCCGGCCTTGACGGCGAGCACGGGGCAAGGAGCCTCGAGCAGGATCCGCTGCGCGTTGGAGCCCAGGATGAGCTTGCCCACCGGCGTGCGCCGGCGCAGGCCGATGACGATGAGCTCCGCCCCGGTCTCCCCCGCGACGCCGATGATGTCGGCGGCCGGGTCGCCGGTGTCCGAGCGCGGGTGGACCTCGTGGTCGACCCCCGTGCCCTCCAGCGCGACGCGCACCTCGGCGAGCGCCTCGCGCAGGCGGTCGGCGTCGGCCTCGGCGCGCACGCCGGAGCGGGCGCTGTCGACCACCAGGAGACGGGTCCCGCGCAGCCTCGCCTCGGCGACCGCGCGCGCCAGCGCCGCGCGGCCCTCGTCGGTGGCCACGTAACCCACCACGATCGTCATCGGCGCAGCTCCTGCTCTGCGGGCGGAGCGGGGGCTCGCCCCTCGTCCGCCCGGCCTGGGTCCGGTCGGTCCGCGACGCTACTCCACCTCCCGCGGCCCGCACCCGCCGGCCGGACGCGGCCGGGAGGACCACCCGTCCGGCGCAGGGCCGGGGGCGCCCGCGTAGCGTGGCGCCGTGGCGACCGGTGACGGGAACGGCTGGGTGACGTGCCGGTGCGGGCACCGCCACTGGGGGCTGCACGGCGCGGCGGGGCTGCTGCTGGTGCGGACCACCGGCGCGGATCCGGGGGCGGAGCCCGGCTCTTGGGAGGCGCTGCTGCAGCTGCGGGCCGCCTGGACCGACCAGGGCGGCACGTGGGGCCTGCCCGGCGGCGCGGCCGACAGCCACGAGGACGCACCGGCGGCGGCCCTGCGCGAGGCGTGGGAGGAGACCGGGGTCGAGCCCGGCGCCCTGCGGGTGCTCGACCAGGTCGTCGGGACCGACCACGGCGACTGGCGCTACACGGTGGTGGTGGCCACCGCGGTGGCCCCCGTGCACCCGGACGCCGCCAACGCCGAGAGCGACGAGGTGCGCTGGGTCGCCGGCGCCGACGCCCCGGGCCTCCCGCTGCACCACGGGCTGGCCGAGACCTGGGCGCAGCTGAGCGCCCGGGTCGAGCAGCTGCTGCCCGAGCTGACGGGCGCCTGAGCGCCGGCCTCAGTCCGCGAGGAGCTCGGCGGCGACCTTGCCCACGGCGGCCGACTCGATGAGGAAGGCGTCGTGGCCGTAGGGGGAGTTGACCAGGTCGACCTCGTCCGCCCCGGGCACGCCGGCCACGACCTCCTCGGCCAGGTGCACCGGGTAGAGGCGGTCGGTGTCCACCGCGACCACCCGCGTGCGCGCGGTGACCGCGGACAGCGCCGCCGCGACCCCGCCGCGACCGCGGCCGACGTCGTGGGAGTTGAGCGACTCGGTCAGCGCCACGTAGGAGCCGGCGTCGAAGCGGCGCACCAGCTTGTCCGCGGCGTGCTGCAGGTAGGACTCGACCGCGAAGCGCCCTCCCCCGCCCATCGGGTCCTCCCCCGGCTGCGCCGAGCGCCCGAAGCGGGCGTCCAGCTCCGCCGGTGAGCGGTAGGTGGTGTGGGCGATCATCCGGGCGATGCCCAGGCCGGTGTGGGGGCCGGTGCCGGGCGCGGCGTCGTGGTAGTCGCCGCCGCGCCAGCCCGGGTCGGCCCGGATGGCCGCCAGCTGCGGCAGGCACCAGGCGATCTGGTCGGCGGTCGCGCGCGCGGTGGTGGCCACGGCGAGCAGGCGGGCGACCCGCTGCGGCTCGGTGACCGCCCACTCCAGCGCGCGCATGCCCCCCATCGAGCCGCCGACCACCGCGGCCCACACGTCGATGCCCAGGGCGTCGGCGAGCGCCCGCTCGGCGGCGACCTGGTCGCGGACGGTCACGTAGGGGAAGCGGCTGCCCCACGGGCGTCCGTCCGGTGCGGGGGACGCCGGGCCGGTGCTGCCCTGGCACCCGCCGAGGACGTTGGGGGCCACGACGAACCAGCGGTCGGTGTCCACGGCGCGCCCGGGGCCGACCAGCTCCGACCACCACCCCGGGGAGGGGTGGCCGGGGCCGGCCGGCCCGGTGACGTGGCTGTCGGCGGTGAGGGCGTGGAGCACCAGGACGGCGTTGTCGCGCGCCGGGGACAGCCGGCCCCAGGTCTGGTGGGCCATCCGCAGACCCGGGAGCTCCTGCCCCGACTCCAGGGCGAGGGTGCCGAGGTCGGTGAAGACGCGCGAGCCGACCGGGTCGCCCTCGCGCCAGGCGCCGGAGGCGGGGAGGAGCTGGGCAGGGTGCACCGGGGCGGGCCTCCTCAGGCGCCCTTGGCGGCCGTGAAGCCCGCCTCGAGGTCGGCCAGGATGTCGTCGAGGTGCTCCAGGCCCACCGACAGGCGCACCAGGCCCGGCGTGACGCCCGCGGCGAGCTGCTCCTGCTCGGTCAGCTGGCTGTGCGTGGTGGAGGCGGGGTGGATCACCAGGCTGCGCACGTCGCCGATGTTGGCGACGTGGCTGTGCAGCACGAGCCCCTCCACGAAGCGCCGGCCCGCCTCCACGCCACCGGCGATCTCGAAGGCCAGCACCCCGCCCGTGCCGCGCGGGGCGTACTTGCGCCCGCGCTCGTAGTACGGGCTGGAGGGCAGGCCTGCGTAGGAGACGGACTCGACCTCGTCGCGCTGCTCCAGCCACCGGGCGACGGCCAGGGCGTTGGCGCTGTGGCGCTCCACCCGCAGGCTCAGCGTCTCCAGGCCCTGGGCGATGAGGAAGGCGTTGAAGGGGGCGAGCGCCGTGCCGAGGTCGCGCAGCAGCTGCACCCGCGCCTTGAGGATGAAGGAGAGGTTGGCGCCCAGGGGGCTGCCCGCGCCGAGGTCGCGGGCGTAGACCAGCCCGTGGTAGCTGGCGTCGGGCTGGTTGAAGCCGGGGAAGCGCTCGGGCTCGGCGGCGTAGTCGAAGCGTCCGCCGTCCACGATGATCCCGCCGATGGCCGTGCCGTGGCCCCCCAGGTACTTGGTCGCCGAGTGCACGACGACGTCGGCGCCCCACTCCAGCGGCCGGATCAGGTACGGGGTGGCCACGGTGCTGTCCACCACGAGCGGCACGCCGACCTCGTGCGCGACGCGCGCGACGCCCTCGATGTCGAGGACGTCCTGCTTGGGGTTGGAGATGGTCTCCCCGAAGAAGGCCTTGGTGTTCGGGCGCACCGCCGCGCGCCAGGACTCCAGGTCGTCGGGGTCCTCCACGAAGGAGACCGTGATCCCCAGCTTGGGCAGGCTGTGGTGGAAGAGGTTGTACGTGCCGCCGTAGAGGCTGGGGCTGGCGACGACGTGGTCGCCGGCCTCGGCGACGTTGAGCAGCGCCAGCAGCTCCGCGGACTGCCCCGAGGCCACCGCGAGCGCCCCCACGCCGCCCTCGAGGTCGGCGAGCCGCTTCTCGATGACGTCGGTGGTGGGGTTCATCAGACGGGTGTAGATGTTGCCGAACTCGCGCAGGCCGAACAGGTCGGCGGCCTGCTGGGTGTCCTTGAAGACGTAGGACGTCGTGGAGTAGATCGGCAGCGCCCGTGCGCCCGTGGTCGGGTCGGGGGTCTGGCCGGCGTGGATCTGTCGCGTCTCGAAGGACCAGCCGTCGTTCATGGGGGCACCTCTCAGGATGGGCCCGCAGGCCCGCGATTGCCCCCGCACCGGACGGCGGGAGGCCAGGTCATCACCCGGGGCACCCCACCGCGGGCGGGGGTTGCCGGCCAGCGAGCCGGGGCTTGACGCTGGCGCTCATGACCTGCGCCGAGGATAGGACGGCCCCCCGGCGCCGCTCCACCCCGTCTCAGGATCCGGACGAAGCGTCCACCGGGACGGGTGAGCGCTCACCGCGCGCTGCGCGCCCAGGCCGGCGGGATCCCCCGGTCCACCGACTGCAGGACCAGGGAGGCCAGCGCGTGGTCCGGCTCGGCGCGCAGGGCCAGGTCGGCGTGCACGGCCGCCTCCGGCCCTGCGCCCTGCCACCACCCCGCCCAGGCGAGCACGGCCAGCGGGTCGGCCCGCCGGTGGGGCGACGCCCGGCGCACCAGGGCCCGCAGCAGCTCCGCGGCCGCGCGCACGACGTCCGGGTCCGGCGCCGGCACGGCGCGCGGACCGGAGGCTGCGCCAGCCGGTCCCCCTCCCGCCACGGCGCCGCCGAAGACCCCCTTCATCGCTGCTCGCGCCAGCGGGCCCTCGATGCCGTCGACGAGCTCCTCCGCGCCGCCGCCCGCTCCCGGCACGAGGGTGAGCAGCAGGGCGTCCCGCAGCCGGCGGTCGGCGAGGCCCGCGAGCAGGCGCCCGGCAGCGGCCGGCGCCAGGAGCGACTCGACCGCCTCCTGCAGCCCGGGGCCGGCCTCGGCGGCCGCCGTGGCCGCGGCGAGCGCGTCGCACCACCAGTGCAGGAGGCCCCGCGCCTCCCCCGGGCCGAGCGGCGCGCGGGCCGCCCGCTCGACCTCGCTCCGGCAGGCGGCGGGCAGCGGGACCACGGCCGCGAGCAGGCCCGCGCGCCAGGCGCCCTGGTCGCTCATCACGGCGCTGCCGGCGATGACCATCTCCGCGGCGACCTGGGTGCCGCCCTCGGCCAGCGCGAGGCCCTCGGGCGGGCAGCACGCGCCGGTGCAGGTGTAGGAGCGCAGCACGCCCCCACCGACCAGCCAGCTGTGGACCGGATCCACCGCGCACCGGGCGAGCTCCTCGGCCAGGCGCTGCACGCTCTCGCGGTGCGGCAGGCCGCCGGCGCCGTCCCCGTCCTCGCTGTGCGCCAGCACGACCGCCGCGCGGGCGCCGTCGGCCCGCAGGTGCTCGGCGACGGCTGCCAGCAGGCGCGGGTCGCCGGCCGCCGCGAGGTCGACGCGCGCGATGACGCCGGTGCGGCCGTGCTCGCGCAGACTGATGGCGACGAGGCTCTGGGTGGGCCGGAAGCCCAGGACGTGCGCTGCCAGGGCGACCAGCTCTCGCGGGTCGGCCACGCGCACGGGGGTCGAGGTCATGCGCCGAGGCTGGCCCGGCGCGGGAGCCCGGTCAGGAGCGTCCCGGCCGGCTGTGGACGGCGGGGCGGGCGGGGCGCCTGTGGGCGGGTCTAGCGGACGACCTCGCCCGGCACGACGTCCGGTCCCCCGTGCGGGCCGCCCGAGGGGCTCGCGCCGCCCCGGTGACCGCCGCCCCGAGGAGCGGCGCCGGCCCAACCGGCGCTGCCGGCGCTGCCCGCGCTGCCTGCGCTGCCGGTGCTGCCCGGCGAGCTGGTGCCCCCGGCGCGCTCCCACGCGAGGAACGCCTCGGTCTCCGAGAGCAGGGCTCCGGTCAGCCAGGCGAGGACGGCGGCGTCGTCGGCGAGCCCGACCACGAGGAGCAGCCCCTCGGGCACGAGGTCGACCGGCGAGGCGATGTAGAGGACCGCGAGGCCCATCAGGCCCAGGCGGGAGCGGCTGAGGCCCGGGTACTGGCCCGCGAGGGTGGCGGCGGCCATCCGCGGCGCGGCGCGGAACAGGGTCGCGGTGCGCGGCGACCCCGGCCGCCGCTCGCGGCGCACCGCCGACCACAGCGCCGTGAAGGCGCTGCGGCGGCCGGGGCGGCGACCGGGGCTCACCGCTCGACCGCTCCGGCGGCCGTGCGGGTGCCGCCGCCCTGGGCGGGGAAGGCCTCGCGGGCCGAGCGGGCGATCCGCCGCAGCACGACGGCGTCGGAGACCCCGCCGATGATCCCGCCGGCCAGCGGCACCCCGCGGCCGAGCCGGGCCAGGGCCGAGCGCCCGAAGCGGGAGACGAGCTGGAAGCCGACGGCCTTGTTGAGCACCATCAGCCCGGGCCCGGACAGCTGCCCGCGCGCCAGGCGCGTGACCAGGCCGCCGGTGCCGCCCACGCCGAAGCGGCTGAGGAGGGTCTTCGCGTCGGTGCCGACGAGGGTCAGCAGCACCGCGGTGCGCACCTCGGGGCTGCTCAGGTCGTAGCCGCGCAGGGACGCCGTGCCGGCGACCGTGCGGGTGGCGATGACGTAGAAGCCCAACAGGTTCGCGGGCAGGGCCACCGGCAGCGTCACGAAGCCGCCCAGGCCGGTGACGAAGCCCCCGACCGCGGCCGAGCGCGTGGCGGAGGACACCAGGTCGTCGATGGCGGCCTCGGCGCCGGAGCTGCCGCGCAGGGCGGCCTCGGCGGCCTGCGCGGCCGGCGGCAGGGGGCCGAGCCCGTCGATGCCCAGGTCGACCAGTCGGCGGACCAGGTCGGAGGCGGTGCGGCTCAGCCGGCCGTCGTCCTCGGCAGCGAGGTCAGCGGAGTCAGCGGGGTCCTTGGAGGCGCGCTTCTTCGTGAACACGGGTCAACGGTAGGCCCGGTGGGAGGGCCACGGCGCGTCGGCGGGGCGCAGGGTGGTCCAGCCGGCCTCGCGGGCGGCCCAGCCGGCGAGCAGACCCGCGACGGCGCCGGGGTTGTGCAGCGCCCCGGCCAGGACGGCGTCGCGCGCCTCCTCCAGCGGGAGCCAGGTCGCGACCATGCCCGCCTCCTCCTCGGCGCGCACGTGGCGCTCGGCCTCGGGCACCGGCGAGAGGTCGCGCGCCAGGAACAGCCGGAACGCCTCGTCGGAGCCGCCGGGGCTGAAGAACCAGTCGAGCAGCACGTGCCACGTGCCGGCGCGCAGGTCGGCCTCCTCGGCCAGCTCCCGCGCCGCGGCGGCCGCCGGGTCCTCGCCGGGGACGTCGAGCAGGCCCGCGGGCAGCTCCCACAGCACGTGGCGGACGGGGTGGCGGTACTGGCTGAGCAGGAGCACCCGCCCGGCGTCGTCCAGGGCCAGGACGCCGACCGCGCCGGGGTGGCGCTGGTACTCGCGGTCCACCTGCCCCGTGCCGAGCCCCGCCGCCGACAGGTCCACGGTGTCGCGCACGACGTCCCAGACCCGGCCGGAGAAGACCGTCTCGGTGGCGGCCACCGGCGCCGGCACGAACCGGTCGGCGGGACCGGAGGTCACGCGGGGACCTCCAGCAGGCGGCCCGCGGCCTGGCGGGCCACGGCGGCACCGACCAGCCCGGCGAAGAGCGGGTGCGCGCGGTCGGGGCGGGAGCGGAACTCCGGGTGCGCCTGCGTGCCCACGTAGTAGGGGTGCACCTCCCGCGGCAGCTCCACGAACTCCACGAGCGCGCGGTCGGGCGAGACGCCGGAGAAGACCAGCCCGGCCTCCTCGAGGCGGTCGCGGTAGGCGTTGTTGACCTCGTAGCGGTGGCGGTGGCGCTCCTCGATGCGCTCGGCGCCGTAGGCGCCGGCCACGACCGAGCCCTCGGCGAGCACGGCCGGGTACAGGCCCAGGCGCATCGTGCCGCCGAGGTCGCCGGCGCCGGCCACGATGTGCTCCTGCTCGGCCATGGTGGCGATCACCGGGTCGGCGGCGTCCGGGTCGAACTCCGTCGAGCTCGCCCCCTCCAGCCCCAGCAGGGTGCGCGAGTACTCGATGACCATGCACTGCAGCCCCAGGCACAGGCCCAGGGTGGGCACCTGGTTCTCCCGGGCCCAGCGCAGCGCGCCGAGCTTGCCCTCGATGCCGCGCACGCCGAACCCGCCCGGCACGCAGACGGCGTCCACCCCCTGCAGCTGCTGGCGCGCGCCCTCGGGGGTGTCGCAGGTGTCCGAGGCCACCCAGTGCAGGTCGATCCGCGCGTCGTTGGCGATGCCGCCGGCGCGCAGGGCCTCGGTGACCGACAGGTAGGCGTCGGGCAGGTCGATGTACTTGCCGACCAGCGCCACCTTCACGGTGTGCAGCGGCCGGTGCACGCGGCGCAGCAGCTCGTCCCAGCCCTTCCAGTCCACGTCGCGGAAGGGCAGGTCCAGCTGGCGGATGACGTAGGCGTCCAGGCCCTCGCTGTGCAGCACCTTGGGGATGTCGTAGATGGACGCCGCGTCGACGCAGTTGACGACGGCCTCCTCGTCCACGTCGCACATGAGCGCGATCTTGCGCTTGGTCGACTCCGGCACCGAGCGGTCCGAGCGCAGGACGATGGCGTCGGGCTGGATGCCGATGCTGCGCAGGGACGCCACCGAGTGCTGGGTCGGCTTGGTCTTCAGCTCCCCGCTGGGGCCCAGGTAGGGAACCAGGGAGACGTGGACGAAGAAGACGTTGTCGCGCCCGACCTCCTGGCGCACCTGCCGGGCGGCCTCCAGGAACGGCAGCGACTCGATGTCGCCGACCGTGCCGCCCACCTCGGTGATGATGACGTCGGGGACGCCGTCCGGGCCGGGCACGGCCTGCGCGCGCATCCGCGCCTTGATCTCGTCGGTGATGTGGGGGATGACCTGGACGGTGTCGCCCAGGTACTCCCCGCGCCGCTCCTTGGCGATCACCGCGGAGTAGATCTGCCCGGTGGTCACGTTGGCGGCGGCGTCCAGGTCCACGCCGAGGAACCGCTCGTAGTGGCCGATGTCCAGGTCGGTCTCGGCGCCGTCGTCGGTGACGAAGACCTCGCCGTGCTGGAACGGGTTCATCGTGCCCGGGTCGACGTTCAGGTACGGGTCGAGCTTCTGCATCGAGACCCGCAGCCCGCGACCGCGCAGGAGGTGCCCGAGGCTGGAGGCCGTCAGGCCCTTGCCCAGGGAGGAGGCCACCCCGCCGGTGACGAAGATGTGCCGGGTCGTCGAGGACCCGCGCTTCTGTGAAGGTTTCCGCGTCGCCACGGACTGCCACGGTAGCAGCGCCGCGGCTGCTCCGTCGCCGGTGCTGCCCGCGCGCGCTCAGGCGCCGGCCGGCAGCGGCGCGGTGGCGCCGGCGCCGGCCCCGTAGTGGCCGCCGCCGCCGTCCAGCTGCTCGCGCAGCGCGAGGACCACGGCGAGCTGCCCGGCGGGGGCCTCCGCGGAGTCGACCGTGCTGACGCCGGTCGCGCCGTCGGCGCGCAGGGGCGCCAGGTCGCCGCCCTCGGCGGCGGCACCGGCAGGCCCGGCCAGGACCGTGCCGGCCCCGCGGGCCTCCAGCGCGCCCAGCAGCGGCGCCCAGTCGGCGGCGGGGCCGGACGGGCGCGCCGGAGCGACCACGACGGCGGCGGCGGCCCGCTGCGCCGGGTCGCCCTCGAGGGCGACCAGCTCGGCGCTGCGCAGGCTCTCCAGCGCCGGTGAGGGGTCGGCGGCGTCCTCCTCCTCGGCTGCGGGCCGCAGGACCGCCTGCGCGAGCGCCGCGGCCAGCTGGGCGCTCGCGGTGGCGTCCGCGGCCGGGCGCGGGTCGAGGTAGGGCACCAGCTGGCCGGCGAGGGTGCTGCGGAAGGTCTGCTGGTCGGGGTCGAGCCAGGACGGCTGCAGGGCGACGCGCCCGGTCACCGCCGCGCCGGCGCCCGCCAGCTGCCCCGCGAGCCCGTCGGCCAGCGCGGCGTCGGCGCCGGGCAGCAGGACGACCACGACGGAGGTGCCCTCCAGGCTCCCGGCGACCAGCCGGGGCGCCGCGGCGGCGATGACGGCGTCGCGGCCGGCGAGCTGCTCGTCGCGCTCGGCCACCGCGCGGGAGAGCTCGCCCTCGCGCTCGCGCAGGCCCTGCACCTGGTCGGTCAGCGCGGCGCCGACCGCCTCGCGCAGCGGCCCAGCACCCAGGACGACGCCGACCGCGAGCGCCAGGAAGACGGCCACCAGGGACACCAGGTGGTACCGGAAGTCGATCACTGCGTGCCGTCCGTCCGTCGAGGTCAGCCGGCGCCGGGACCGGCGGGCCGGGGCCCGAGGGCGTCCAGGGCGCCCAGGGCGTCGCCCGCCCGTTCGGCGACGAGGGCGAGGGAGGTCTGGCCGAAGGTCGTGGTGGCCATCGCGGCGCCCAGGGCGAGCAGGGCGGCGAGCACCAGGGCGGCGAGCTGCCACTCCGAGATCCGGGGGCGGTGCAGCCGCGCGACGCTGCGCGCGTCGACCAGCGAGCCGCCCAGGCGCAGGCGGGTGAGCAGGGCGCCGGCCATCCCCGCCCGCCCGCGGTCCAGCAGGTCGACGAGGGCAGCGGGGGCGCCCACGGCGACGACCACCGAGGCCCCGGCGGCGCCGGCCAGCAGCAGCGCCGCGTCCGCGCTGGTGCCGCTGACCGCCATCTCCAGCGGGTCGGCGCCCAGGGCGCGGGCCCGGTCCGGGCCGCGCCGCCCGGCGGCCCCGGGGCGGACGTGCGCGACGAGCTCCGCCCCGCAGGTCAGGGCCCGCTCGGAGACGGCGGCGAGGTCGCCGACGACGACGTCGAGCCGGTGCCCGGCCTCCAGGACCGCGTCCGCGCCGGCGTCGACGCCGACCAGCACGGGCCGGTGGTCGCGCAGGTAGGGGCGCAGGGCCCGCAGGTCCTCGCGCCAGGACCCGGCCCGCGCGACGACCACCACCTCGCGCCCGCGCAGCGGGGTGCTCAGGCGCGGCAGGCCGGCGCCGTCCAGCAGCAGGGCGTGCTCGCGCTGCAGCTGCTCGGCCGCACCGGCCACCAGCGACTCCAGCTGCACGGCCAGCCCGGGCCGGGCCCGCTCCTGCGCAGCGGCCACCGAGGCCGCGGTCTGGACGGCGCCCTGCGCCACCACCCGCTCACCGTCGGGGCCGAGCAGGACGACGCGGCCGGCCTCCACGCGCACCCGGGAGCCCTCGGGCAGGTCGCTCATCACCGCACGGCCCGCGCCGTCGACGAGCCGGACGCCGGCGGCCACCAGGACGCCGGCCCCCAGCGCGGGGTAGCGCCCGGACGTGGTCGCGGAGGCGTTGACCACGGCGGCGGGCCGGCGGGCCACCAGCGCCTCCGCCGTGGCGCGGTCGAGGTCGAGGTGGTCCAGGACGGCCACGTCGCCGGGCACGAGGCGGCGCAGCAGCTGCTCGGTGCTCCGGTCGACGCGCACGGCGCCCTGGACGGCGTCCCGCGCACCCCGCGCGTCTATGGCGGGCGGCGGCGCGGCCTCGCGGCCGCGGCGAACGGGCGGGATCCTCATCTCCCGGCGATCGTCGCACGCCCTCCGGCGGGTTCCGGGGAGGCGGCCTCGGCGCGCGCGGCCTCCAGCAGCTCCTCGGCGTGGGCGCGGGCGGAGCCGGAGTCCTCCTGGCCGGCGAGCATCCGGGCCAGCTCGGCCACCCGCTCCTCCGCGTCCAGCGCCCGCACTCCGCTGACGGTGACCTGGCCGTCGCTGGCCTTGGCGACCTTGAGGTGGGCGTCGGCGAAGGCTGCGACCTGCGGCAGGTGCGTGACCACCAGCACCTGCCGCTCGCGGGCCAGGCGGGCCAGGCGGCGCCCGATGCCGACGGCGGCGCGCCCGCCGACCCCGGCGTCGACCTCGTCGAAGACGAAGGTGGGCACCGGGTCGGACCCGGCGAGCACCAGCTCCAGGGCCAGCATGACGCGGGACAGCTCACCGCCGGACGCCCCGCGCGCCAGCGGCCGCGGCGCGGTGCCGGCCGAGGGCTGCAGCAGCAGGGTGACGTCGTCAGCGCCGTGCGGGCCGAGGTCCTCCACGGCGTCGCCGGCGCTGTCCACCTGCACGCTGAGCACCGCGTGGGGCATGGCGAGGCCGGGCAGCTCGGCCGTCGCCCGCTCCCCCAGCTCCACGGCGGCCCTGGCGCGGGCCGCGGTGAGCTCACCGGCCAGCTCCAGCAGCCGGGCCCGCAGCTCCTCGCGCTCGGCGCCGAGGGCCTCCACGCGGTCGTCGTCGCCCTCCAGCTCGGCCAGGCGCAGCGCGGCCGTGCGCGCCCACTGCAGGACGGCGTCCACGTCGCCGCCCCGGGTGCGGGCCAGCGCGGTGAGCTCCGCGCGCCGCTCCTGGACCGCGCCCAGGCGCAGCGGGTCGACGTCCACGGACTCGGCGTAGGCGGCCAGGTCGGCGCCGACGTCCGCGACCAGGTACCCGATCTCGGCCACCCGGTCGGCCAGGCCCGCCAGGGCGGGGTCGTGCTCGCGCACGGCCTCCAGCGAGCGCCGACCCGCGTCGACCAGGGACGCCGCGTCGGCCCCCTCGTCGGCGCCGGCGGGCTCGCCGGTCAGGGCCGCGTGGGCCAGGGACGCCGCGGAGCGCAGCTCCTCGGCGTGGTCGAGGCGGTCGGCCTCGGCGGCCAGGGCGCGGTCCTCCCCCGGCTGGGGCTCCAGGCGCTCGACCTCGGCCAGACCGGCGCGCAGCACCTCGGCCTCGGCCGCGCGCTCGCGGGCGGCCCGCACGATCTCGGCGAGGTCGCGCTCGACCTGCTGCCAGCGCCGCCAGCAGGTGGTGTACGCGGCGGCGGGCACGGCCACGGCGTCCCCGGCGTAGCGGTCCAGGGCCTGGCGCTGGCGGGCCGGGGAGCGCAGCACCACCTGCTCGGACTGGCCGTGCACGGCCACCAGGTCGTCGGCCAGGTCCGAGAGCAGGGCGACCGGTGCGGACCGCCCGCCGACGTGGGCCCGGCCGCGGCCGGTGGCCGAGACGCTGCGCGCGACGAGCAGCGCGCCCTCGTCCAGGTCGGCCCCGGCCTCGGCGGCGCGGGCCGCGACGCGGCCGTCCTCGGGCACGCTGAACCGGCCCTCCACCAGGGCGCTGTCGGCCCCGGTGCGCACCGAGCCGGGGTCGGAGCGGGCGCCGAGCAGCAGCCCCAGGCCGGTGATCACCATGGTCTTGCCGGCGCCGGTCTCACCGGTGATCACGGTGAGGCCGGGGCCGAGCTCCAGCGTGGCGTCGGTGATCACGCCCAGGGAGCGGATGCGGACCTCTTCGAGCACGTCAGCTCCCTCCCGGCAGCGGTGGACGGTCTGGGGCGGCGCTGGGGGTGTCGGGACCGCGCCAGCCGCCGACCGCCAGCCCGAACTTGGCCACCAGCCGGTCGGTGAAGGGTCCCGGCGCGGTGCGGGCCAGGCGCACCGGGGACGGACCGCGGCGCACCTCGACCCGGGCCCCCGGCGGCAGGGGCAGGGAGCGGCGCCCGTCGCACCACAGGACGCCGTCGGTGCGGTTGCGCTCGAGGACCTCCACGGCCAGCACGGCCTCCGGGGAGACCACGAGGGGGCGGGCGAAGAGGGTGTGCGCCGCGATCGGCACCATGACGAGGGCGGCCACCCCGGGCCACACCACGGGGCCGCCCGCGGAGAACGCGTACGCGGTCGAGCCGGTCGGGGTGGCCATCACCACGCCGTCGCCGCCGAAGGTCGACACCGGTCGGCCGTCGACCTCGGTGACGACCTCCAGCAGCTGCTCACGGGCGCCCTTCTCCACGCTGACCTCGTTCAGCGCCCACGCCGAGGCCAGCAGCGCGCCGCCGTGGTGGACGTCGACGGCGAGGGTGAGGCGCTCCTCGACGGCGTAGGTGCGCTGGGCCACGTGCTGGACCGTCGCCTCCAGCGCCTCGGGCTCGGTGTCGGCCAGGAAGCCCACGTGGCCGAGGTCGACGCCGAGCAGGGGGACCTCGGTGCCGTGCACGAGCTCCGCGCCGCGCAGGACGGTGCCGTCACCACCGAGGACGAGGACGAGCTCCAGCCCGCCGACGGCCTCGGGCGCGACCCGCTCGACGCCGGTGCAGCCGGGCAGGTCGGTGGCCTCGTCGGCCAGCAGCACCGGGTGCAGGCCGGAGGCCGCCAGCAGGCGGACCACCTCCTGCGCGGTGGCGACCACGGCGGGCCGGCCGGTGTGGGCCAGGACCAGGACGCGGCGGCTCACGCCCTGCTCCCGGCGCCGGTCGGCCCGGCGGCCACGGCGGCGTCGACCAGCTCGGCCACCTCGGCCTCCTCGCGGGCCGGCCCGGGGCGCAGCCAGAGGAAGTACTCCACGTTGCCGCTGGGCCCGGGCAGCGGGCTGGCGGTGACGCCGTGGCAGCGCAGGCCGACGCGGGCCGCGGCGGCGGCCACGGAGCGGACGGCCTCGGCGCGCAGGGCCGGGTCGCGCACCACCCCTCCGGCGCCGAGGCGCTCGCGCCCGACCTCGAACTGCGGCTTGACCATCAGCAGCAGGTCCGCGTCGGGGGCGCAGCAGCGCGCCAGGGCCGGCAGCACCAGGGCGAGGGAGATGAAGGAGAGGTCGGAGACCACGAGGCCCGGCGCGGGCGCCACCTGCTCGGGCGAGAGGTCGCGCACGTTCGTGCGGTCCATCACGGTCACCCGCGGGTCCTGCTGCAGGGCCCACACGAGCTGGCCGTAGCCGACGTCGACGGCCACGACCGACTCCGCACCGGCGCGCAGGAGGACGTCGGTGAAGCCGCCCGTGGAGGCACCGGCGTCCAGGCACCGGCGACCGGCGACGACGACGCCCTCGAACGCGTCCAGGGCCCCGCGCAGCTTGTGGGCGCCGCGGCTGGCGTACTCGGGGTCGGAGGCGTCGGGGCGCACGACGATGGCGGCGCTGAGCTCGACCTGGGTGGCGGGCTTGGTCGCGGTCGAGCCGCCGACCGTGACGCGGCCCGCGCCGACGAGGTCGCCGGCCTGCTGGCGCGAGCGGGCCAGTCCGCGACGGACCAGCTCGGCGTCCAGTCGCTGGCGGCGCTGGGCCACGCTCACCCCGCGGTGGCGCTCAGGCGGCGCTGGAGGGCGTCGTGGACGGCGGTGAGCACCTGGGCGTCACCGCCCCGCTGGGCCCCGTCGGGGCCGGCCGGCTGAGCGACCGGAGCAGCGGGAGCGGCCAGCAGCGTGCGCAGCTGGTCCATGGCGCGGTCGACGGCCCCGTCTCCGGTGGTGGGCAGGGTCGCGAGCAGCTCGGCGACCGTGGGCGCCGTCGTGGAGGTCGTCGTGGAGGTCGTCGCTGCCCCGGTCACGAGGACGCCTCCGCAGCGGGCCCGGCCGGGTCGGCGTCCACGGGGGCCGCGACCGGTGCAGCGGGCGTCGCTGCGGCGGGTCGCGGTCGCCGGACGGGGGTCCGCACGCGCGGCGGGGCGCCTGCGCCGGCGGCCGGTGCCGCGCGCTCGCGGGGCGGGGCCGCCGGCCCGGGGGCGGCCTCGGCGGGCGCCGCCGGCGCGGCGTCGGAGGCGGGCGCGGGGCGCGCGGCCGGCGTCCGGACCCGCGCGCGGGAGGGCCGCGGCGTCGGGCGGCGGGTCGGGGTGCCCGTCCCGGTGGCCTCCTCCAGCGCGCTCACCCGGCGCTCGAGGCGCTCCACGGTGCGGCGCAGGCGGGCGACCTCGCCCGTCCCGGCGAGCCCGAGGGCGCCGCCGGCGCGCTCGACCTCTCCCCGCAGCGCCTCGCGCACCACCTCCAGGAGCCGCGCGCGGGCGATCCCGGACAGGTCGTTGGCCGCTTGCGCGTAGCCGCGCAGACCGTCCCAGGACATGCCGCCTCCTTCTCTCGAGCCGCTGGCCACGCTACCCGTCCCGGCCGAGGGCGCCGTGCGGGCCCGTGGACGGCGCTGCGTCAGGCCGGACCGGTGCAGGCGTCGCCGAGGTCGTCCAGGGCCCGGGCCAGCCGCGGTTCGAGGTCCACGGTGGCGGCTCCGGCGGGCGCGGTCTCCCACGCCGCGGCGCAGCAGGCCCGCAGCAGGTCCACCTGGTCCTCGCGATCGCCCGCGGGCGCCCAGGTGGCCTCCAGCCGGCCGTCGCGGACGCGGGCCCTCGCGCTCCCGCAGACCTGCTCGCCCGCGTCGGGGCGGGCGGAGCGCGCCGGGGCCAGCAGCCCGGACAGGTCCGCGCTGACGTGGTCGGGGCGGTGCTCGGGCACCGCGGCGACCAGCTGCCGGGGGCTGGTCAGGCCGGTGAGGACCAGCAGGCCGACCATGTCGGCGCGGCGGGCGCCGGCGATGTCGGTGTCGAGCCGGTCGCCGACGACGAGCGGCGAGCGGGCGCCGGCGCGGGCGGCCGCGGCGACGAACAGGCCCGGCTCGGGCTTGCCCGCCACGAGGGGGTCCACGTCGACGGCGTTGCGCACCGCCGCCACGAGCGAGCCGTTGCCGGGAGCCGGACCCCGCTCGGTCGGCAGGGTGAGGTCGGTGTTCGTGGCCACCCAGAGGGCGCCGGCCCGCACGGCCGCGGCCGCGTCGGCCAGGTCGGCCCACCGCAGGTCGCGGCCGAAGCCCTGCACGACGGCCTGCGGCTCCTCGCCCGGGCCCACGGGCACCAGCCCGGCCTCCAGGAGCGCGGCGCGCACGCCCGGCCCGCCCACGGGCAGCACCCGGACGCCGTCCCCGAGCTGCTCGCGCACCAGCGCCGCGGCCGCCTGGGAGGACGTGGTCACGTCGGGGTCGGTGGCCGCCACGCCGAGGGAGCGCAGGTGGGCCGCCACCTCGGCGGGCGTGCGGGAGGCGTTGTTGGTCGCGAAGCCGGTGACGGCTCCGGCACCGACGGCGGCCGCCAGGGCGTCCACGGCCCCGGGGACGGCGCCCGCGCCGACGTAGACGACGCCGTCGAGGTCGAGCAGCAGGAGGTCGTGCTCGGCGTGCAGCGCCCGCTCAGCCACGGCCGGCCTCGCGACGGGCGCGCAGCGTGGCCCGGGCCTGGCGCAGCCGGTCCTGGTACTCCGAGCGGTCCGGGCGCATCGCGGTGGCCAGGGCGAGGTGCTCGACCGCCTCGTCCAGGCGGTCCAGGCGCGTCAGCGCGACGCCGAGGCCGAAGTGGGCGTAGTCGGCGTCCGGGGACGCTGCCACGAGGTCGCTGAAGGTCTGGGCCGCCGCCTCGGGCTGGCCGGCCTGGTACTGGGCGCGCCCGAGGGCCTCCAGCACGCTCGCCGAGCCGGGGTGCTCACGGGCGGCGCGCTCCAGGAGCACGAGCGCCGCGAACCCGTCACCGCTGTCCAGCAGCCGCAGGCCCCGCTGCAGCCACTCGTAGGCGCCTCCGCTCGGGGCGCCGCCCGTCGACCCTGCCATGGTCCGACGGTAACCCGCCTCAGCCGGCGCTCGGCCGGTCGGCCGGCGCCTCGTCGTCGTCCTCGAGCAGGTCGTAGACGACGACGTCCTCCTCACCGCTCAGCCGCGCCCCGGCACCGGTGGCGCCCGTGCGGTCGGCGGCCTCCGCGCGCTGGAGCCAGGTCTGCGCCTCCTCCGCGCGCCCCGCGGCCGCCAGGGCGTCGGCGTAGGCGGACATCAGGCGGGCGTGCCACGGCTGGGGGTTGCGGACGCTCAGCTCGGGGCCCTGGAGGGTCACCACGGCGGCGTCCGGCTGCCCCATGTCGGTGCGGGCCCCGGAGGCGACGATCCGCATCTCGATCTGGCGCTGGACGTCGAGCCGCGCGGCCTCCGGGGACGCCGCGAGCTCCAGAGCCTTCTCGGGGCGGCCGAGGGCGCGTTCGCAGTCGGCCATCAGAGGCAGGTGGACGTCGGACCCGGTCAGCCGCCGCGCGGTGCGCAGCTCGCGGAGGGCCTCGTCGTAGGCGCCGATGCCGTAGGCCGCCAGGCCAGCCGCCTCGCGCACCGAGCCGATGCGCCCTGCGCGCCGCTGGGCGGCCATCGCATGGGCGTACGCGGCCTCGGGGTCCTCGTCGAGCAGGCGCCCCGCCATCACCAGGTGCCTCGACACGGCCACGGCGTTGTCCTTGGCCAAGGTGAGGAGGTCGGAGCGGACGTCGCGGTCCAGCTCTGCGCCCGTGACGTCGTCGGGCAGGGGCGGCTCCACGCGGCGGACGCTGGCCTCCGCGCTGCGAGGCCCCCTCGCGCCCGACCCGCCGGGTCCACCACCGCGACCGCCGCGCTCACCCGGAGCGCCCGACGGCCTCCCGCCCGACGGCCTGTCGCCCTGCGGCCCGCCGCGCGACGCGCCGCCGTACGACCCGCCGGTACGGGGCGCCCCGCCGCTGCGGGGTCCGCCGCCCGTGCGGGGGCGCTCGTTCTCGGACCGGCCGCGGTCACCGCCGGAGGGGCGGTCCCGGCCGCTGGAGGCATCGCGCATGGTGCTGGCTCCTGCTGGTGGACGACGCGGAGAGGGACGGGAAATGCGACGAGGAGGACCACTCCTGCAGTGCAGGTGTGATCCTCCTCGTCGAGAAGATGTCCGGCGGCGTCCTACTCTCCCACGCAGCTTCCCGCGCAGTACCATCGGCGCAGATGGGCTTAGCTTCCGGGTTCGGAATGGGACCGGGCGTTTCCCCACCGCTATGACCGCCGAAACACTAT
>Ga0210040_10000117_pt1 | contig 157499 bp, 145 predicted proteins | sample CryGeyCG12114_NA_FD_185462 | JGI IMG/M metagenome (GOLD analysis project Ga0210040, IMG submission 185462) | Groundwater microbial communities from aquifer - Crystal Geyser CG19_WC_8/21/14_NA (SPAdes) (version 2) | ecosystem: Environmental > Aquatic > Deep subsurface > Groundwater | place...
CGGTCAGCAAAGAAGTTTGCTTTAAGAAAAAGCGACGAGCTTCGTTGTGCTGGCTGTTGTTCTCATCCGCACCTTCACAGGATCTTTTGTCTGCCATAAAAAAGATTATTTAGATAAGGAATTTTTCCTGATTGTGAGTTTATTGATACGAGATTAAATCAGGAAAGGAGGAAAATTTATGCTTTAATTAGCAGTAGGAGGGGTATGCTGACTTGATTACCCCGCAAATGAAGCTAAAAAGTAAAGGTGTTCTGCCGTTTAGCTTAAACTTAGGTTTATATTTACCACCTTATTAAACCTGTATAAATATGATAACTTACCGGCTGGGCAACAACTTAGATGTAGACGCAGTTATTGAACTTTACCGAGCTTCTACTTTAGGAGAACGACGACCCATAGCGGATTGGGAAAGAATGGCCGCCATGATACAAAATGCAAACTTAGTCGTAACGGCTTGGGACGGCGAATATTTGGTAGGAATTTCGCGCGCCATTACCGATTTTGTATATACTACTTATTTATCTGATTTAGCCGTTCACCAGGGTTACCAACACCAAGGTATAGGGAAAGAACTCATCCGGAGAACCAAAGCAGCGGTTGATCCGCGGGCCAGTTTAACCTTATTAGCAGCTCCAGCGGCTGAAAACTATTATCCTCACATTGGTTTTACCCACATGCCCCAAGCCTGGCGTTTGAAACCAAATGAGAATATATAGGTTTAAAAATAAATTAAACTGATTGTATTGCAATCCTGCCGAATAGTGAAAGCAAACTTGGAACCAAGCACGGGGTAACTTATGGTTTGCACTAAAAATTGCAGCAGTATTAAACCAAAATAAAAGCCGATCATCTTTTACGATCATCGGCTTATAATGCTGAAAAGAGAATATTCTAAAAATTTGGCGATAACAGGTATTTGCTGTAAAAATCGTCGATTACTTTAACCGCTTCGGTTGGGGTATCCACAATATTTAACAATTTTAAGTCTTCCGGATTAATATTACTTTCATCGGTTAACATTACTTTTTCTATCCAATCAATCAGCCCTTGCCAATAAGCGCGGCCCACCAGAATAATCGGAAACTGACCAATCTTCTTCGTCTGGATTAAAGTAATAGCTTCAAATAACTCGTCTAGGGTGCCAAATCCCCCGGGCATTACCACAAAACCCTGGGCGTATTTGATAAACATAACTTTACGCACAAAAAAGTAATCGAAATTAATGAGCTTATCAGAGTCGATGTATATATTATTGAATTGCTCAAAAGGGAGCTCTATGTTTAAACCAACCGATTTTCCGCCTTCGGCGTGGGCCCCTTTGTTGCCGGCTTCCATAATGCCCGGACCACCGCCGGTAATTACACCATAACCGTGGCGAACCAGTTTAGCCGCAATTTCTTCGGCCATTTTATAATAAGGATTATCGGGTTTGGTTCTGGCCGAACCAAAAATAGACACGCAAGGCCCAATACGCGAAAGCTTTTCAAAGCCTTCCACAAACTCGGCCATTACTTTAAAAATCTGCCAGGAATCAGCAATCCGTATTTCGTTCCAATCTTTATCAACAAAAGCTTTCCGTATTTTCTGATCTTCGTCGCTGATAATTAAATTTTCATCGCGGGCTATTTGGCGGGCTTGTTTAATAGATTTTGCCTTATTATCGTTTACTTCCGGCTGAATAATGGTTTCACCACTACCCACATTGGTGGTTTCTTGGTGCAGCTGGGTTTTACTGGTTTTTCTAAGTTTTGTCATTTTGTTGGGGTAAAAACGGTTGCCTGTTTCCTCTTTTAGCAGGCAGCATCTATTTTAACGGAGATTGAAGTATTCTTCTAAACTGGTTCTTGTTATTAGAGCTAAAGTTAAAAGAGCTAAAGTTCATATTGCTATTAAATGTAAAAAGGTACTGTTTAAGCCTGCTTTAATACGCACGCACAGGGTCTTAGTTGATGATATATTACTTATAATATTTTCTATAAATAATTTACAAAGCTTAAATCAAGGAACTATGCCCTTAATTTGTTTCCTCGTAGCTACTAACATCAACAAAGATTTTGTTATTTCTATTATATTTTAGTTCAATTATCTCGGCTTAATAAAAAAGGGATTCAAATATAATAGAAATTATTAATATATAAAGGATGTGGGTGCGAAATAGGTTTGATGTTCTTGCTAATATTCAGTAAGCGTATACAATAGATCTCAGCTTGGATAGAAAGCTACAGAATTTTTCAAAGAATTTAATATTGATTATATAACTGATTATCTAGGTGAAGTATCAAGTAAGATTGATCTCTAAGGATATTAGAAATGTTAAATAATAATTGGTGTACCCTGCACTAAGAGATTGAAAGCATATCCAAGATAGTTAATTAATTTATACCAAAGAGGTTTCCATGAAAGACTGATTTATTTAATTTCTTCAAAGCTATACAGTTGTGTTTTCTGTACGTTCCTCGTACACAATTTCGTATTTTATTCCTTCCGGGTCTTTAAAGAAAAAAGCATAATAATGCTCACCATGTTGGGGAAAGGATTTCGGTTCTTCAACAATACTGGCTCCAATTTTTTTTATCTGTAAGTAAAGTTTATCTACTTCCGCGCGAGATGCTGCCTTGAATGCCAGGTGATGTAATGCTCTGGGTTTTCTCCGGTGAATGGTATCCTCTTTAAAAGCTTCCCTGGGGGAGTTGATGGCAAATATTAATAGCGGATGGAAATATTCTACTACCCTAAATTCATGTTCTGCTACAAAACCACTTGATTTTCGGTTGATATCAAACCCCAAAATGGGCAAAAACTTATAATAGAAGGGTTCCGCCTCTTTTAAGTCTTTTACGGTAATCTGAATATGATCAATAATAGGTCTCATTACTTGCATTTACGCTCTTGAAGTATTTTTTGGGAGTTTTGTTTGTATGACGATAACGTCTGGACAAAAAGTGTTGTAATGCTTTTTAGCTGTTGTTATGCTCAGTTATATTAATTATCCACTACTTCTAAATACCAATTCTCTTTCAATTTTATGGTCTGACCTCCAATTGAATTTTCTCCAGATTTATTGCTGGTATAGACAAAGAGCAGGTCAGGCATTGCTCCTCCCATAAATTCTGCTTTAACAGGAAATTTAACTTTCAACTCTTTTCCGGAACCTATATCCACCCATACATAATTGCTAGGTTTTGATACATATCCAATTTCATCAGGAACTTTATATTTCTGATTCATATGATTTTTGCCAAAATCTACACAACCTTCAATATATTCAACTGCCCGAGTTCTATTTTCTAAATGCCAATCAAAGTCAATTCTTATTAATAAGTAATCTAAACCTGATTCTAAATATAAAGTAGCTAAAATTAATAAGAATGGCATAAAGGAGAAGAACTTGTTTTGCTTGAATCTTTGAACTCCGTTTACTAAGTTCATTATAAATAGGAAAATAAATCCAAGAGGCAACATTATCCAACTTAGAATTAATATTATATTATTTGATAAAAAATAATTTAGAATTTCACAAACGGTTACAAGGCCTGCAAAGAATATTGTTAATTGTATGTCTTTCTTCATTATATTAATTGAGCATAACGGTCTCGTATAAACAGCGAGCAAGGCCGTTGGCCGTAGCTTATTGATTATACAATGTTAGCGGTTGGTATTTTTTTCACCCCTCCAGAGCAGTTCTTTTCCTTTTCTCTTTTTCAAATACATTTTCCTAGTTGTCATATACCGTTAACCAAAGAATAGGTATTTTCTGTGTCGGCTTAGTCCCTGTCCCTGTTTAACTATATGATTATCTAGATGGAATGAGTATAGCTTTCCGTTCTTAAAAGAAATCGTTTCGGTCTGTATCCGTTGCCAGATAAAGCCAGAGTAATCAAATCTACAGAATCTGCAGGAGGTTCTGGTTCAAAGTCGAGATGGACTACACTTTCATTGTCTACTCTGTATTTTCCTGTTCCCTTGTTATAGGACAAGTCCCCGCTGTATTCCTATTTGAAAGTGGAGTCCTCGTTAAGCTGAATTCTTGTGACGAAGAAACCCAAGTCGGCCACGTTACATGAATAATAATCCGCTAAATTCTTTTGACTGCAAGAAGCAAATGAAAGTAAGACCAACATTAAAATAGTGATATTTCTGAATTCGTTAATTTTATTATTGCTTGCCGCTAACTTATTTATATACACACCACTGGCGTTTATCCCTACCAAAACTGGCGTATATACACACCATGGCATCAAATATACTATATATTTAAATGAATATACAATAGATAAATAAAAGTGTTTTAAAGCATAATAATATTTAAATCTTGGTATTCAAAATATAATACTTAAAATACCCATTAGCCCAATTCAGGGTTTTAGATGCTAAATAACGTGAAATCGGGAAGTGCCTGGCATGTAATTATTGGTAAGCCGCTACATAGTATAAGAACTCATTGGTTTCAATATTTATTTATTCCATATAGATTTTTAATCACCGCTATTTAAGTAAAAAATAAGATCACTTACCGGTAATTTAGGGCCGTTTATCGGAAAAAGCTATATTGAGTAAACAGGATTGTTTTACTTTAAAGAAAAATCTAACAGAAACAGCTTAAATCTTTATTTCCTGATTAACCAAAACTTTTTTGTCGTCCTAAAACGGGTGGAGTTATTGGGGAAATTAATCTTAAATTATCTTAAAATCACAAACCTATACAACTATGGCAAACACAATTAATTATATGTCGGAGTTAGAACCCGATGAAATGGCTTATGTGCAAAATATAATGGCCAACATGACCGATGCGCAGGCCCAGCAATTTACGAATATCTACCGCACCCGCCGGAAAGAGCCGCAGCTTATATTGCTCTTAACTTTATTAGGCTTTTTTGGCTTTGCCGGGGTGCACCGCTTTTTAATCGGCGATATTGGTTTGGGTATTCTTTATTTCTTTACCGGAGGTTTGTGCGTGGTGGGTACCATTGTGGATTTGTTAAATCACAAGCGACTGGCCTTTGAATATAACATTAAACAAGCGCAATATGCCCTCGCCATGATGGGTGGTCACAGTAATAATTTTTCGGCCGGAATTTAGTCTTAAATCCGATGCAGGTATTTAGTAATAAGCCCTTCTTAATTGCTTAAGAAGGGCTTACTTAAAATTATTTATTTACCGACTGCATCATGTTTTCCGGGTAACGTAAACCGGCGGCCGCATCGGGCGGGAAAATAGCTTCTATATCAGCTAGGTCTGTTTTGCTGAGCTGTATATCCAAAGCCCCCACATTTTCTTCTAAATACGTCCGGCGTTTGGTGCCCGGAATTGGTACCAAAGTTTCTCCCTGGGCCAATACCCACGCCAAGGCTAATTGCGAAGGCGTACAGCCTTTGTCCTGCGCCAATGCTTTTACTTTATCTACTAAGGCTAAATTTTTGTAAAAATTTTCGCCCTGAAAACGGGGACTATGCCGACGGTAATCATTTTCTTCAAAATCGTCGGGAGAGGCAAAAGCGCCCGTTAGGAACCCGCGGCCTAAAGGGCTGTAGGGTACAAAACCAATACCCAGTTTTTCGCAGGTTTGCAATACCTGGTTTTGTTCCGGGTCCCGGGTCCAAAGCGAGTATTCGGTCTGGACGGCCGTAATCGGGTGTTCCTGGTGAGCGCGGGCAATGGTTTGGGCCGAAGCTTCCGATAAACCTAAGTACCGCACCTTACCCGCTTTTACGAGTTCGCCCATAGCGCCTACCGTTTCTTCAATAGGAACGTTCGGATCTACCCGGTGCTGGTAGTACAAATCAATGGTTTCTACGCCCAGACGTTTAAGGCTGCCTTCCACGGATTTTTGTACGTATTCCGGGCTGCCGTTAAAACCCCGGGCCGTCGGATTATTGGGGTCGCGCACAATCCCGAATTTGGTAGAGATAAACACCTGGTTGCGTTTACCCTGTATGGCTTTTCCCACCAGTTCTTCGTTTTTGTAAGGGCCGTACATATCGGCAGTATCCAGGAAATTAAGACCCAGTTCCAAAGCCCTATGAATGGTTGCAATCGATTCCTGGTCGTTGCGGCCACTGTAAAAATCGCTCATGCCCATACAGCCCAAACCCAGGGCGGATACGCTTGGCCCGTTTGGGCCTAAGTTTCTTTTTTTCATCGTTTTATTTTTAGGTTATGTTTATTTCTCGTTAAGGTTAGCAGTTTCCCGGCTGGTGTCTAAGGCAAATGCTTCCGCCAGTAATTCAAAAGACTGTTTTCGTTCGGCAAAACCAGCCATAGTCGTTACCACTATTTCATCCACCCCAAAATTAGCGGCTAGCTTGGTAAGCTCTTTTTTTACCAAATCAGGCGTACCCGAAATAACGCGCCCGGCGTTAGCCTGGATGCGCAGCAACTCCATATCGGAAAAGGTATAATCGCGGATAGCGTCGTAAGTGCTCAGGGAAGTAAAATTCCCTCTTTCCATCTGGATAAACCGGTAATCCAAAACTTTTCGCATCTGGTAAGCTTCCTGAGCAGTTTCGGCACACAGCACAATAATGGATAAAATGGCATGCGGAGTGGGAAACAGATCGGAAGGTTTAAAATTGGCTTTGTAATCAGCTACTACGTCCGGGCTTACATTGCCGTTGATAAATTTAGCTACGGCCAATCCCATGCCGTAGTGCGCAGCTATTTTACTGCTCCCGCCGCTGGAACTAAGCATCCATTGCTGGGGAGTGGTTGTTGCTTGTGGTATGGCCAGGATACGTCCGTTCTCGGTGCCGGCCTGGTCGGAGAAAAATAGTTGCAGGTAATCTAATTGCTGACGATAACTTTCTTCGCTGAAATCGTTAGCCGGATTAAGCAGATACGCGGTTACCCGGTCGCCGCCCGGTGCCCGGCCAATACCCATATCAATGCGGCCCGGAAAAAGCGCTTCCAGCAAACGGAAGTTTTCGGCCATTTTTAAAGAACTGTGGTTGGGCAGCATAATACCGCCGGATCCGATCCGGATGTGTTGGGTAGCATCGGCTAATTTAACCATTAGCAGTTCCGGGGCTGATCCCGCAATAGCTGTCATATTATGGTGTTCCGATACCCAGAACCGGGTATATCCCAGTTTATCTGCCAGTTGGGCCATGGTTACCGTCTGTTGCAAAGCTTCGGTTGCCGTTATACCCGGACCCACTATCGACTGATCCAGGATACTAAGTTTTAATTTTATATCTTCCATAAAAATATTATTGCAATCGGAACAAGTTCTTATTCCGGTTACGCTCCCTTAGCTTATACTGATCAGCAAAGAGAATGATACCTTAAAACTTAAAAGACGCAATAGCAGAACCCGCTACCTAATGGCATAACCAGAACTTAATTTGATTTGCTTATACCATCATGTTGGTACATAATCAAGAATGCCAGCAGTTTCTGTTTTTGCAACAGAATTTACCTTTTCAAATAGCCTAAATTAGTTTTAACCCGGTGCGCATTACTTTTTGAAGTAAAAACCAAGTATTTCCCCGTTATCATGCGAGCTGCTATTTTTTGTTTTTGTAGTCTTTAAATGTAATGTTGAAGACTTAAAGCTTAATTGTATCTAAATTTCAGGGATATATATAGAAAAGATTTGAAGGTATTCTATATCTGTTTACCTTGTCAGGAGAAAAGCTGCAGAATTATATTAAAATTATACTTTATGATGATGTGCTTTTATTTTGTTAGGCAGTATCCGGTATAAGCTTTTATATTTTACGATTAATTACTTCCAAAGCTAACATGACCCGATTATTCCAACCTGTTATTCCATAATGATAGCATAGCCCTTTCTCCTCATCTTTAATCCGAAACTATTTTCTTATGAAACACAATTTACCCGGTGTAGTGCGCAACTTCGCTCTTGTTGCCTTTCTTTGCTTAAACCTGCAGGTTGGTTTGGCGCAAACCAGCCCTCCCGGCAAAGACTTAAAATTTAAAACTGCTCCTGCCTTACGGGAACTACAATCCCCACCAGCTAACGGCCGCTCCCAATCTACCCCTACTTTATCCGAAACCAGTAATTTTAAAAAACTAAACGCTTTACAAATACAAAACAACTATGTAGCCATAGATGCGGTTGCTAACCAAGCTAATGGGCAGGAATTACTGCAGCAGTTGCAGCAATTAGGATTGAAAAATGGTTCTGTTTACGGGCGCATGGTATCTGGTTTTTTCCCGATTAATAATATAGAAGCGTTAGAAACCCTTGGTCAGTTAAACCGGGTGGCACCGGCTTATGCCCCTTTGCGTCATGCCGGGCAAGTACAAAGCCAGGGCACCATTGCTTTAAAAGCCGATGTAGCTCAGCGAGTGTATCGGGTTACCGGCGCGGGTTCCAAAATTGGAATTTTATCGGATACTTACGGAGCCGATGCGGCGGGAGTAGCCGCAGGCGTGGCTTCCGGCGATATACCGGCCGAGGTGCAGGTTTTATCAGATTTTGAAGGTGGTTCCGATGAAGGCCGCGCCATGGCCGAAATTGTGCACGATGTGGCCCCAGGCGCCCAAATTGCTTTTCACTCCGCGTTTCCCGGCCAGGCCGCCTACGCCAATGGTATTTTAAATTTAGCGGCGGCGGGTTGTAATATTATTCTGGATGATGTTATGTACCTGAACGAACCTATGTTCCAGGATGGTATTATTGCCCAGGCGGTAAACGAAGTGGTTAAGCATAACGTCGCCTATTTTAGTGCGGCCGGTAATCAGGGTCGTAAATCTTACCAGGCAGCCTTTAAAAATTCCGGCAAAGCGGTGGTGATAGATGGGGTTAATTACGGGGTAGCCCACGATTTTGGCAACGGCGATATTTCCCAAACCATTCATATTCCGGACAGCGGTATACTTCAATTGCCTTTTCAGTGGGATGATCCTTTTTATTCGGTGAGTGGGGGAGCGGGTGCCCGTACCGATCTAGATTTATTGTTTTTTTATAACGGCACCCTGCTTACTACCTTATCTTCTATGTATGGTAACGAAGGCGGCGATCCGTTCGAAATGGTTGAAGTAGCGGTTGATAGCGCCGTGGATATTGAAATTGTAATTACCAAATATAGCGGTCCCGACCCTAAACTTATAAAGTGGGTAAATTTTGGCGATGCTTACCCCGTAGAACATAATACTAATAGTGCTACCATATACGGTCACGCGAATGCCCAAGGAGCTATGGCAGTAGGGGCCAGTGCCTGGTATAATAAACCGCAGAACCGTAACGGTGTTAAAGTGCCGGTTATAAATTACTACTCGGCCTTCGGCGGTACGCCGGTGGTTATTGCCGTTGATGGTAGTTATGTTTCTTCGCTGGCTACAGCTATGCGTAATAAACCTGCCTTTATTGGTCCGGACGGCGGCAATACTACTTTTTTTGGGGGTGATATTCCGGAAGATGCCGACAGCTACCCTAATTTTTCGGGCACCTCGGCGTCAACGCCGCACGTGGCAGGTGTAGCGGCCTTGCTGCAGGAGTTTAGCCAAACGCCCCTAAGCCCGGCTGCGTTGCAGGATATATTGGTGCAATCGGCATTAGATATGGATGATCCGGTTACCCCAGGTTTTGATATTGGCTTTGATGCGATTACTGGCTGGGGTTTTGTACAGGCAAATAAAGCGCTGGATATTGTTGCGGCCCAGAACTGCACGGCAAGCGGTACCATTACGCGGGAACAGTACAACTTAAATAATTTATCCGGCAAACCCCTGGTTTCGGCTTTAACGCTTTTGGAAGCAAATAACCAAAGCGATTATTTTACGGCCCGAATATTGGGTTACATTTGTCCGCCGCAAACGGGTAACTATACTTTTTGGATTTCGGGCGATGATGCCACGCGCCTTACTTTAAGCCCGGATGATAACCCGGCAAATGCGCAACTCATTGCCTATAATACCAGCCGGACTAATTTCAGAGAGTATAAAAAATATGCTTCGCAAAAATCAGCACCCATTTACCTGCAAGCCGGCCGGCGTTATTACATCGAAGCGCAGCATGCGGAGTTCTGGGCCGGCGACCATGTTACCGTAGCCTGGCAACTGCCCGATGGTAAATTTGAAGGTCCTATTGCCGGTGCGCATCTTTCGCCTTATGTACCCGCTGAGACACCTAAAGAAGCAACTGTAGCGATTGCCCCGGTATATTCCCGAATAGCAAATAAAGAAGTACCTGAAATAACCAGTGTACCGGCCAACAATATAGTAATCTCGCCTAATCCATTCTCCGGTAAAACAGCTTTGTCGTTTTCGGCAGCAGAGGAGGGGAATCTTGTAGTGGAAATTATTTCGCCGCAGGGCGCATTGGTAAGAACTTTATATAAAGGTACAGCCGCGGTAGGAGCAGCTTATAACTATACCTTCGACGGAGATAAATTTGCCAGTGGGGTTTACATATGCCGCCTTACGCTCAATGGCCAGGTAACATACAAACGCATGGTGCTAATTAAATAAACTCTTGGTTAAGTTGCTAACTGATATATTCAAAGAAGTATCGGGAAACAAAGTGCAGACATTTTCATGTGTCTGTGCAAAAAGCTTAATGAACATGGAGTGAGTTTGATACATTAAAATCACCAAAGCCTGAATACAAAAAAACGCCAACCGATTTAGTTGGCGTTTTTTATTTCGACAGGTTGCTTTTTTTAAGTACCTGTAGGCAGTAACAACCTTTAGTCACAATGTCCAGGTCCGGTTTTTCCGTTGTTGTAATCATCTAAGATACCGGCTAGGCGGGTAACCTGGTTACGTATACTTTTATTGCTATCTATCATTGCTGGCGTGTTATTCGTAAATAGGGATGTTGCTTCGGCATAAGCCGTTTGTACAGCAGTTGGGGCAGAGGCCACTTTCATGTTTAGGGTAGCAGCCACGTATTGATGAGCCAGAATATAGTAGGCATTACCTTTTGGCTGCACACCTAAAATCGAGTAATAAGTCTCGCCACTTCTAAAGAATAAAGTTTTTTCGCCTACCAGCGCCCAGGTTTTATCATAGTGTTTAGAATTGGAGGCATGATTTTTCCAGTAACCTTGGGTACGGGTGCAGCCATTTTTAGGTGGTGCCGGGCAAAACTCGATGTTGTCGATAGCGCCGGAACCGGCTCTGCCGCTGCCCAAAATTACTTCCATTCTTACCACACCAGCCGTATTGCCTAAATTTATCTGCTGAACATTGCCATCCGCACCTACAGGTACCGGTATAGCTTTCAACAACACGTTTTCGCCATCGTACAAATTAATTACCGTACCCTGTTCTTCGTTGTCCAGGTAAGTGAGCGAGTTAAGTACTACTGAGCCCAGTGCAGAAAAGTCCAGGGTCATTCGAGCCCCGTTAGCATAATCATCCGGTGCATCGGCATTGCTGGATTGATTTACAATCAGGACCTTCCCTGTTTCAGCCTGTATTAAATCGGTATCATCACTGTTACCTTTATCTGTTCCGGTAGTATTAAACAGGTTAGCGTAATTGGTAGGGCCATAGGTTCCGTCGGAATTTCTTCTCATGCCGGTTATTCCAATTGTGGCACCATCCACGCTATTTACACTGGTAACAAAGTTCTCATTACGGGTCGCGCCATTTTCAAAAGTAATAATATCGCACGGAGGTTGTGTCTGGCGGCAGAACTTTATATTATCGATAGCACCGGAACCGGCTGTGCCGCTGCCTAGTATTACTTCCATTCTAACTACACCAGCCGTGTTGCCCAAGTCAATTTGCTGTACATTGCCATCAGCACCTTTAGGAACGGATACACTTTTTAATATCTTGTTATCAGCACTGTAGAGGTTGATTAAGGTACCATCTTCTTCATTATCCAGGTAAGTGAGTGAGGTTAATGTAACTGATCCTACAGAAGAAAAATCCAGGATCATTTTAGCCCCGTTGGCAAAATCACTCGGCACCGCCGGCCTGCCATCCTGGTTTACTATCAAGACCTTACCCGTTTCTGCTTTCATCAGGTCGGTATCGTCACTGCCGGGAACCGGGGTAGTTCCGGTTGTATTAAACAGGTTAGCGTAATTATTGGTACTATATGTCTTTCCATCCGAATTTCTCCGGAAACCCTGAACGCCGACAGTAACCCCACCCGCACTGGCTACATTCGATACAAAGCCGGCTGCATCGCGCATTTCAGCGCGCTCAAAAGTCAGTTCATCACAAGTTACCGCATTAGCCGACTGGCTGACATGGTCCAGACTGGGGGTTACCTGTTCATCGGGTGTACAGGCATAAAACAAAGATAGAGCCGCTGCTACAAAGCAGGATTTGAATAATTGTGGTTTCATAGAAATTAATATTTAAAGATGAATAATAAATTTTCTAACTACTGATATTCTTTCCTGTTTAGAGTAGCATAATCCGGTAACCTCCTTTGTATGTACACTAGCAACTATTGGTATTGAGATAATATAAATTTAAGTGGAAATAATTATAATTACAAATAAATTGTTATGATTTTTAAATATTTTTTATTAATATTTATGTATTAAGTTTTTTTGAAAATTTATAAATATCTGTGAGCACTTTTTAAATTTAAATGAGCTAAGTAGCTAGAGCATTGCAAGATTAAAAATGAATGCTTTATAAAGGAGGTACTATATGCTTCTGGATTTTTTTTGTAAAGATTTAACTTCCGTACAGCGAGCGAAAAATCAGCAGAATAATCAGGGTTTTACCCTTTAATTTAACCAAAAACGGAAGCGAAAGGAGGAGTTTAAAATTAGTTTTAAGTTTTAAATAATTATTGTATTGTATACATTTACCCAGTACAAAAAACAATCCTGGGGCATAAATATGAAAAACAGTACTCTCCTTTTAATTTTATTTTTTTTTGCTCCGGTAGTATGGGCGCAAAATAAAGGTGTATTACAAGCTGATGCTGAAAAAGGAATAATCAGCCGCCAAATTTACGGGCACTTTGCCGAACATTTAGGGCGCTGCATCTACGGGGGCTTTTATGTAGGAGAAAACAATACTCAAATTCCACATACCAATGGCGTGCGCAACGATGTGGTAGCAGCGCTGAAGAAATTGAAAATACCTAACCTGCGCTGGCCGGGCGGCTGTTTTGCCGACACGTATCATTGGAAAGACGGGATTGGACCCAAAGAAAAGCGCCCGACCATTGTGAATACCAATTGGGGCGGCGTTACGGAAAATAACAGTTTTGGTACGCATGATTTTTTAAATATGTGCGAGCTGCTGGGTGCAGAACCATATCTGGCCGGTAATGTGGGGAGCGGATCGGTGCAGGAATTAACAGATTGGGTGCAATACGTTAATTTTAGCGGGAAAGGTCCTATGTCGGACTGGCGGCGGCAAAACGGCCGGGAAAAACCTTGGAGCGTAAGATACTGGGGCGTAGGCAACGAGCCCTGGGGTTGCGGGGGCAACATGGCTCCCGAATATTATGCCAACCTGTACCGGCAATATGCCACTTACATGACTGGCTTCTCCGATGCTAAAAAGATGTTCCGGATTGCTTCCGGTCCCAGCTCCGATAATTACGAGTTTACCGAAGTACTGATGAAGAATATTCCGCTGAATTTAATGGAAGGATTGGCCTTGCATCATTATGCCGTTATCGACTGGGAAAAAAAAGGACCTTCGGTAAATTTTACCGAGCAGCAATATTTTGCCACCATGCGCCAAGCTTTGTTCATGGAAGAACTGGTAACCAAACACGCCGCTATTATGGATAAATACGATCCGGAGAAAAAGATTGCGTTGGTGGTAGATGAATGGGGTGGTTGGTACGAGGTACAGCCGGGTACCAATCCGGGCTTTTTGTACCAGCAAAATACCATCCGCGACGCCATGATTGCGGGAGTAACCCTGAATATATTTAATAACCACAGCGACCGGGTGCGCATGGCTAATTTGGCCCAAGCCATTAATGTTTTACAAGCCGTAATCTTAACGGACGAAGAAAAAATGATTTTAACGCCTACTTACCACGTAATGGAGATGTATAATGTGCACCAGGATGCCCGGTTGTTGCCTCTACAAATAAATACCAGCGATTATGTGGTAGGCGCCGATAAGCTGCCGGCTATCTCAGGTTCTGCTTCGCAGGACGCAAACGGCCGTACGCATATTTCCCTTGTTAATATTCATCCAAAAGAAAAGCAGAAACTGGTTATAAATGTTGCCGGTAAAAATTACAAAGGCATAACTGGCCGCATACTAACCTCCGGCAACCTCCAGGACCACAATACCTTTCAGAACCCGGAAAAAGTGAAACCACAAACTTTTAAAGGCGCCCGGCTCAAAAACAACATCATTGAAGTGGAACTTCCGCCTACCGCCGTTGTATTGCTGGAACTTATCTAAGGCAACTTTTCTGAAATTGGTGCAGAAGAGTTTTGCCCAGATGTATCTCTTTCTCAATTTTACTTAAGGGTTTAGGTTTGTGGTATTTCTAAATAACTTCAGCTTGATAATTTATTTTACTGAGTAGATGCAGCGCGAATGGTGGTGGTACCTGGTTGTGCTTGGGCTTTAAATAAAGGGCCTAGTCTCTTGGTAAAATATTTAGAGAGGAGGTAGGGCTGATCTGATTATTTTAGGGCAACCCTACTAAGAAAGGAAATAGTAAAGATTCATTTTCCAAAGCTACTTTAAATAGCTACTTTTGTGGCTTCAATTCTGGATATAATAAGCTGCCGGCATGGAGTTAAAAAAAGTTGCTTTAAACGATGTACACGTAGCCCTGGGGGCTAAGATGGTCCCCTTTGCGGGTTACAATATGCCCGTGCGGTATTCTTCTGACTTAGACGAACACCATACCGTACGCAAAGCCGTAGGGATATTTGATGTATCCCACATGGGCGAGTTTCTGGTGCGTGGCTCCGGTGCCCTGGACCTGATACAGCGGGTAACCACCAATGATGCCGCTAAACTTACCGATGGGAAAGTGCAGTATTCTTGTTTGCCAAACGAAGAAGGAGGTATTGTAGATGATTTGCTCGTATACCGTTTTGCCGAAGAAGATTACATGTTGGTAGTAAATGCCTCCAATATCGAAAAGGACTGGAACTGGATAAACCGTTTTAATACCCAAGGAGTAACGCTCCAGAATATTTCCGATGAAATATCTCTTTTTGCCGTACAAGGGCCCCAGGCTGTTGCTGCTTTGCAATCGCTTACCAGCCTGGACTTAGCCAGTATGGTATATTATACATTTTCAAGGGGTGAATTTGCCGGCGTACCCAACGTAATTGTTTCGGCAACCGGATATACCGGTTCCGGTGGGTTCGAGATTTATGTGCCCAACGAACACGCCCGCATAGTTTGGGATAAAATTATGGCTTCCGGTCAGCCTTACGGCCTTAAACCTATTGGTTTAGGGGCCCGCGATACCTTACGCCTGGAAATGGGTTTCTGCCTGTACGGTAACGACATTAATGATACTACTTCGCCGCTGGAAGGCGGTTTAGGCTGGATTACGAAGTTTAGCAAAAATTTTACGAATGCTGCCAATCTGCGCCAGCAAAAAGAGCAGGGCGTACAACGCCGGTTAGTCGGTTTTGCAATGGCCGAGCAGGGCATACCACGAGCCCATTACGAAATTGTAAACGAAGCTGGCGAAACAATTGGCGAAGTAACATCCGGTACGCAATCACCTTCGTTAGGCAAAGGAGTAGGCTTAGGATATGTACAAACGGCTTTTAGCCTGCCCGGCTCCGAAATATACATTAAAGTACGGAATAAGAACCTGAAAGCTAAAGTAGCAAAATTACCTTTTTATAAGGGTTAATCTACAATTGATAGACCACAGTCTACAGCTGCTAGGGAAATCTGGAAATAAAGACTTGTGTTCAGATGAAAATATTTTTTATTTCTGTGGACTGTGGACCATGGACTATCAACTAAACTATGCCTTTAATTGATGTTTGCTTTAGCCCCGAACTCCTGCATTTATATGAGTTGCCGGGCAAAGTAGTAGTGGTAGTAGATGTATTACGGGCCACCTCTTCTATGGTAACGGCTTTTGCCCACGGCATTAAAAAAATTATCCCGGTTAGCTCCCTCAGCGATTGCTTAATCCAGAAGCAGGAAGGTTATTTAACCGCCGCCGAACGTGAAGGCCGCAAAGCGGAAGGTTTTGATTTAGGTAATTCGCCTTTTAGTTACATGGAGCCAAGTATTAAGGGCAAAACCTTGGTTATGACTACAACCAATGGCACCCATGCTATTAGGCTTTCGATGGCGGCCAGTAAAGTAGTAGCGGGCGCTTTTTTAAATTTGGGCAGTGTAGCGGCCATGGCCAAAGCCGAAGGCAAAGATGTGCTGGTAGTTTGCGCGGGCTGGAAAGGCAATTTTAATTTAGAAGATACGCTGTTTGCCGGCGCCTTAGCCGAGAGGTTAACTGCGGATTTTAAACCTGCCAATGATGCCACTTTAGCGGCCCAGCATTTATACCGCTTGGCCCAACCCGATAAATTAGCTTTTTTAGCGGAATCATCACACGTGCAGCGCCTCCGAAACCTAGATATTACAAAAGATATAGCCTTCTGCCTGCAGGAAGATATTTATAATGTGATCCCGGTTCTGGAAAACGAAATACTGGTAAAACTGCAGCCTGAGCCGGTAGCCTAGTATAAGGCCGCATCGGTTTGGATTTATGCACTGCTGTTATGAGAGTTAGTGTAGCTTTTCGTTTTGCTGATGCCGATCTTTATCCCGCAAAGTTTTTTTGGCCAGGTTAGTAGTTAAGGCTTGGGTGAGATCTACCCCAGTTTGGTTGGCCAGGCAAATCACCACAAATAAAACATCGGCCAGTTCGTCGCCTAATTCTTGGCCTTTATCACTTTCTTTAAACGACTGCTCTCCGTACTGGCGTGCAATCAGCCGGGCTACTTCACCTACTTCTTCGGTTAAAATAGCCATATTGGTTAGTTCGTTAAAATACCGGATACCATTTTCTTTTATCCAGTTATCTATAGTGGCTTGTGCTTCTTGTAAAGTCATGTTTTTTTAGTCAATAGTCCATGGTCGATAGTCCACGGTTTTAAAATAAGTTAAAGGTTGAAAGTTAAAGGTTGAAAGTTGTTTCGGGAGACTCAAGAACGAATAACGAACAACCAACAACAAATAACAAAAGACTAATTCCGGTTTTTAGAGTCAATGATAATAGTTACAGGGCCATTATTTAGTAAGCTTACTTTCATGTCGGCGCCAAAGGTACCGGTTTGGATGGGTTTGCCCAGTTGTTCTTCTAATAAATGAATAAAACGCTCGTATAAAGGAATAGCTATAGGGGGTGGGGCGGCTGCTATGTAAGAAGGCCGGTTCCCTTTTTTGGTACTGGCCTGTAAAGTAAATTGGCTAATGAGCAATATATCGCCTTGTTCTTCCGGCAAACTACGGTTCATTTTACCGTCCTCATCGCTGAAAATACGCATTTGTACGGTTTTTTTGGCTAGCCAAACCAGATCCTCTTCTTCATCGTCGGTAGCAATACCAGCCAGCACCAATAATCCTAAGCCAATAGCTCCTTTTACTTTACCTTCTATCTGAACCGATGCTTCGCTTACGCGCTGTATAACAAGTTTCATTTTTTTCGTTTTACTTCTAAAGCTAGGCCGGTAAAGGTATCGGAGAATCTTATTACGGGCAAAAAGAATCTGAAAAAAGCCTTGTATTGGTTAAGTAAAGGCCCGCACAAAAATACTTTTACCTGCCACTTAAACGATTAAGTAATTTAAGCATCTGTAAAAAGAAGGCGTACAAACTCTTTTATCTTGCTACTTGTGTCTTGCTACTGGTGTCTGAACACTTAATAGTGTATAATTAAAAAAGGATAGGAAGCATCTGTAAAGGGTAATTAGTACAGGTTGAAGTATTTTGCGTATTTTGCAGACCCCAAATCTAGTTGAATGCCAAAGAAGTATATTTTTTACCTCGTCGGGTTGTTGGTGCTGGTGGTGGCCGGTATGTATGGTTTTACCAAATGGACCGAAGCCAAAGAGAAAATAGATCTCTGGACGTTAGTGCCCGAAGATGCTGTTTTTATTTTTGAATCCTCCGGTCATACCCAACTGCTAAAGAGTTTGCAGCAAGAAGATTATTGGGAAAATATTGCTACCATGCAATCGGTGGGGACAGTTACGGATAATGTTGCGGTATTAGATAGCTTGGCGGGCCGGAACGAAGGAGTTAGCCGCTTTCTGAAACGCAAGACTATTCTTACCTCGCTGCACGTAGTAAGCAAAACCGACTTTAGCTTGGTCTTTTACATTCCGGTTAATACGGTTGGAGAACACCGCTTTGTCCGAACCCTGGTTGATAATATAAACAAAAGCCAAGCTTTCGCCGAGAAAGTGGTCATCTATCAGGGATTTCAGATCACCAGCATTCAGAACCAGCGTATCGGCGACACTTTTTATTATTTTTCTTATCATAATAATATAATTTTCAGCACCAACTTTGAATTAATAAAAGAAATTGTCCGCAAAGTAAACCGGGAGCAATTAGAGTCCCCGGCTGCCGAATTTGAGCATATCAATTACCTGAAGCAATCCGAAGTATTTGCCCATATATTTGTTAATTTCCGCCACCTGCCGCAGTTTCTAGGTTTATTTCTGAAGGATAATTTACAGCCTGATATAAATTTTTTGGCCAGTTTGTGCCGCAGCAGTATGCTAGGCCTGAAAAAACAGAAAAACAAATTTCTGATTAATGGTTTTTCTAATCCGGAGCCGCTTAAAGGATCTTTCTATAATCAGGTAAAAACGCAAAAGCCGCAGCCGTTTAATTTAAGAAAATTGTTGCCGGCCCGTACCGCTTTTTTTCTGCACCTGGGCGCCGATCAGGTCAGTGCACTTCGGTATCGGTATCCGAAAGATAAAGCCATTACCTGGCCGGAACCCGAAGCCGCAGTAGCAGATAGCCTGGTACGTACTTTCCGGCAGGAACTGGGCATTGCTTATCTGGAAGCCAACGGTAAGCAGGCTAATACCGAGAAAATTATTTTTGCCCGTTCCGGTAACCCTAATCTTACGGCGGCTTTGCTCAGGAACTTCATAAACTTAACTGCTGCGAAAGCGCAGGTATTGCAGTATGAAAATTATACATTGCAGCAGGTACCAACCGCCCAATTTCCATTGTTGTTGTATGGCTCCTTAGCCCCGGGTTTTGAGCAATGTTATGTGGCGCAAGTAGAGGACTTTTTTCTTTTTGCCCCTACTGTGGCAACTTTACGCGCCGTTTTAGCCGATATAAAAGCGGGCAAGGTATGGTCGGAAACGGAGGCCCAGAAGTTATTTCTGGAAAATACCCAGCAAGAAGCCAATTTAAGTTTATACCTGAATACCCGCCTGGCCTGGCGGCTCCTCAACCGGCAGGTACGCGAAAACAGCCGCAGCAGTCTTTTACGGAACGAATCTTTCTTTAAAAAATTAAACCAACTAGCCCTGCAGTTTAGCCAGAAAGAAGATCAATACTATACCACCTTGGTCTCTACGCAACCCGAAATAGCGCCAGATAAGCAGGAAGCACAGTCTGCTTTTGAATCCCAGAATTTAACTTCCATAACCAGTGCTGTAGTAACTACGCCCGTATCGGTAAACGGCGAGGAAAACTACAATGCGGGTTTTATGGTACAGGACGTAAATTTAGTTTTACACCGCATCGCCAACAATGGGCAAATTATCTGGTCCGATTCGCTGGCTGAAGCTTTGGTGTCGCCGGTTTACCAGGTATTTTTGGGAGCCGAGAAAGGCGCGAAGCAGTTGTTTGCAACCCCGCACCATATTTATTGCCTCGACCAGAATGGCCGGGCAGTAGAGAATTTTCCTTTTAATTTACCCGATACGGTTAATATCCAACATCTATCCGTTTTTGATTTTCAGCAAAACCAAGATTACCGGTTTCTAATCAGCGATGTCTCCGGAAGTTTGTTTATGTTTGATGCGGCCGGCAATTTACAAAATGGCTGGAATCCGAAAGTATTGGAATCGCCGCTGGTAGTGGCTCCGCAGCGGGCTAAGATAAACGGCAAAGATGTGCTATTGGTAGTGGAGCAAAATGGCTATATTTATGTGTATAACCCCAGAGGCGAAGTATATCCCGGCTTTCCGGTAGATTTGGAAACAACTTTAAGCCCCGGCATCTTTCTAAATATAGGTACCTCATTTGCGAAATCGCAATTTACCGTTTTAACCCAGCAAGGACAACGGGTTACCCTGAATTTTGCCGGAAGAGTAGTGCAGCGGAGGTCGGTGCCGGGCATTAAACGAAACAGCACGTTTGAGCTTATAACAGAGCCAGCCGGTAAATCGTACATCATCAGCAAACAGGAAGCCGGAAAAGTAAGTTTATTTGATCAGAACCTGCGTTTGCTGCTGGAAAGAAACTTTATTACTTCATCCCGCAAAATTCTGCAATACTATGATTTTGGGCCACTAAACCGCATTTACGCCTTAACGGAAACCGGGCCGCGCAAAACGTATTTATACAATTACCAGGCAAAACTTATTGGCGGACAAGCTTTAAATAACCGTTTGCCCATTACGCTGCGGTTTAACGCCAACACCAATATTAACGCTTTATTTTTAGCCGATGACAAAGCCCTGCAAAGAATCACCTTCCGGGATAAATAAGCGGCTTTTTTAGGTGCCGGTTACTTGCTGGCTTTTGGGCTATCAGAAATTTTTTTAGCGGGTAATTTGTTAATTAAGGCAAACGAACCATCTTATTTGCCATTTTAACTTTATGGATTTAAAAAGCTTTTTTCTGTTTTATATCGTTTTGGCGCTCCGGTACTTGTTTATTGCCGGTCCGGCTTTTTATATTTTTTATAAGCTATATCAGCTTAAATTTAGTTCCCGTAAAATTCAGTCCCGGTTTCCTAGGAGTAAAGATTACTACCGCGAAATAGGTTATTCCTTTTTTACATTTATAATTTTTGCGCTGATCGGGGTTATACTCATGCTGCCGACGGTAAGATCGCACACCCAAATTTATACCAGTATTGCGGAATATGGCTGGGCATATCTGGTACTAAGCTTTGGTTTAGCGTTGGTGATACACGATGCTTATTTTTACCTGACGCACCGGTTGATGCATCATCCTAAATTATTTAAGGCTTTCCATTTGCTGCATCACCGCTCTACTAATCCGTCGCCCTGGGCGGCTTTTGCCTTTAGTCCGCTGGAAGCGGTAGTAGAAGGAAGCATTATATATGTAATTGCTTTGCTCATACCTATTCATCCTTTGGCTATCCTGGCTTTCTTGTTGTTTATGACGGTTTATAACGTGTACGGGCACCTGGGTTACGAGATATTTCCGTCATGGCTGGTAAATAGTCCGGTTGGCAAATGGCTGAATACCTCCACCAACCACAATATGCACCACCAGTACTTTAAAGGTAACTACGGCTTGTATTTCCGGTTCTGGGACGAAGTATTTAAAACCACTCACCCGAACTACGATGCTACTTTAGTTAAATTACTAACCGAGCCAAAAGAGGGAGAATATGCAGATGGCAAGCTTAATCCATACTACTCAACCAGCCTTTCCGCCAAAAAAAGTACAACTGAAAAATAATCATAACGCCCATAATACTCAGTAAAATAACGTAGCCGTACGGGTGGTACAACTCGGGCATGTTTAAGTTGTTTACCCCGCCGTGGGGGTTTTCGCGCGAAAAATTCATGCCGTATAAACTGGCCACAAAACTCAGCGGAATAAAAATGCTGGAGATAATAGTGAGTACTTTCATGATTTCGTTCATGCGGTTGCTCACGTTAGATAAATAAAGTTCGGTAAGGTTGGCAGTCATTTCCTTGTAATTTTCCGTTAGGTCAATCACCTGGATAATATGGTCGTGGGTATCTTTAAAATAGATGCGTAATGCTTCCGGCATCAAGTCTTCGTCCCGTATGAGTTCATTTATTTTATCCCGCTCCGGCCAGATAATGCGGCGCAGTTTGGCTACTTCGCGGCGTATGTTTAAGATCTGGTTTAGGGTTTGTTTGTTAGGCTGCCGGAACAGGCAGTCTTCCAAAGATTCCAGGTAATCACTTATTTCGGCCAGCACCGGGAAATAATTATCTACAATCAAATCCATTACGGCATAAGCCATATATAAAATGGGCTGTTTGCGAATGGTGCCTTTGCCTAGCCGTAACCGGGCCCGGAGCGCCTCCAAGCAGTCATCGTAATCAATCTGGAAAGTAATAATATAGTTGGGGCCCGTAAAAATGGAGAGCTGGTCGTCTTCAATGGTTTTGTGGGGTGTAAAAGCCAGCATCCGGGAAACAATAAAAAGCCGGTCGTGGTCTTCTTCTACTTTAGGCCGTTGGTAATCGTTCAGCACATCCTCCATTTGCAACGCATGAATATGGAAATCAACCCGTATTTTTTCCAGTAATTCTAAATTATCATAGCCCCGTACATCAATCCAGTGCCGGGCTTGCGGATGTTGTAAGTAAAAGGCTTTTAATTCTTCGTAACTGGTATATTCCTTTTCCGCAAAAAAATCACCCTCAAAAGAGATTAAGAATAAACGGGGTTTTAAAGTATCTCTGGGAACTTCCAGGGTGCCGGGTTTTTGGCCTACGCGGTATTTGTTAGCCTTTTGTAAAATTTTTGGTCGGTGCATGGTTAAGCAAATCGGATTTATAAACCTATACGCAATTTATATTTAAATTGAAGCACTTGCGGGATTAAGACTTTATTTCTCTCGTACTTTAAAAGTAAATTACATTATTTCAGAGGTGGCTATCCCGGCTAATTTAGCGCTGATAGTAGGAACCAGGTTTTTCCGCACGGCCAACTGCAGCCGGCAATTCAGGTTAAAATCCTGCTCTTTAATTTCCAGTTTATATTCCTTTACCAAGCCCATGATGGTATTGAGGTGCTCGTATTGGAAGTTTAGCTGCAGCGTAGCCGTTTCTACTTTTTCCACTACGGTAGCCTGGGCAATGGCCTCCGCGGCAGCGGTTTTATAAGCCTGGATTAAACCACCTACGCCTAGTTTAATGCCACCAAAGTACCGGACAACCACCACCAGAATATAACTGAGATTGGCCGAACGGATTTGCCCCAGAATAGGATCGCCGGCCGAATGATTCGGTTCGCCGTCGTCGTTGGCCCGGTAAACAGCGCCGCCAGCACCGAGCATATAGGCGTAACAATAATGCCGGGCATCGAAATATTCTTTACGGAGCTGACTCAAAATCTGCTTTATTTCTTCTTCCGTATCTACCGGATAAGCAAACCCGATAAACTTACTGTTTTTCTCTTTGTAAAGGCTTTGGGCCGGCGCGGCAATGGTGCGGTAAATATCGGTATCGTCGGCCATTCTGAAATGATATTTTATTTATAAGCCGGATGGTAGCTTTAGGCGTTTTACGCTATTTAAAAACTTAAAATTAGGCAGAAATAAATACTTTTGCCGGAAGTTTGATTTATTTCTAAACAAAGGCAGCTTTTAAAAGTAGGCAATATGACGTCAGAAAACAGGAAATATCCGGCATTACTATCCTTAGCTGCATTTGGCGACCTTGCTACGGGAATCCTGGTTTCTACTCAAAAAGAGAACAAAATACCTTTTGCAATCAAGCGGGTATTCTGGATTCAGCAGGTTCCTCCGGCATTTAAAAGGGGCAATCATGCCGGCCATCGAACCGAAGAAATTATTGTTGCCTTACAGGGTAGGGTAGAGGTGCATACCGAATCAAAGGCGGGCCGGCAAAGTTTTGTATTAGATCGGCCGGACGAAGGTTTGTATATTCCGGCAAAATGCTGGATTAGTTTAAATTTTTCGGCTAATGCTTTGTTGCTTTGTTTGGCTTCTACGGACTACGACGAAAAGGATTATATTTACGATTACGCTGAGTTTCAGCAGATTTGTACTTCAATAGCATAGCGGATGCGCGCTGTTAATTAATCAATGTGTTAAAATACCTGCGAAATAACCAAATAGATAAACAAAAATGGGATGCCTGCGTGGAAGCGTCGGCGCAGCGCTTGGTTTATGCTTTATCCTGGTATTTAGATGTGGTCGCCCCGAACTGGGCTGCCTTGGTATGCGAGCAGGAAGAGCAGTATAAAGCCGTAATGCCTTTACCGGAAGCCAAGAAGTTTGGTATACAGTACGTTTTTCAACCTTTTTTTTGTCCGCAGCTCGGGGCCTTTTCTACGCTTAACCTATCCCTGCATAATTTTTTGCCAGCTTTAATAAAACAATACGTTCTTATCAGTAATTATTGCTTTAATACTGAAAACAAGGGCAGTTTAGAAACGGCACCTGATTTAGAGGTAAAACAATATTATACCCACCACCTAAATTTAGCGGTGGGCTACGAGCAACTGTATCAAGAATATTCCCGCGACCGCAAACTAAATTTAAAACGGGCCCAAAAAGCCGGTTTAACCATTGTGGAGAGTACCGATATTAAACCAATCATCCAATTATTCCAGGAAGATGCCGAATCCCGGATTTATGGCGGCGTTAACCCGACAACATATCTATTGCTGGAACGCCTGTACGAGCAATTACACCAAAGAGGATTAGCCACTTTATTATATACCCAAACGTTGGCCGGAGAAATAGACGCTGGCTGTTTATTTATCACCTACGCCAATAAAATTATCTATATTTTTAATGCGGCATCCAAAACCGGCCGGCAACGCAATGGCCGTTCGCTCATGATTGATGCGGTAATTCGGAAGCACGCCGGGCAACCATTTGTTTTTGATTTTGAAAGTCCGCCGGCGGTGGCCAATATTATCCGGGTGTATCAGGGGTTTGGGTCGGAGCCAATTCCGTATTATGCTTTGCAGCTTAATCAATTACCTAAGCCCATCAAGTTGATAAAAGAAGCGCGCCGGCTTTTTTTTCAGCGAGTTTTACCGGCTTTTCGATCTCTGTTCAAAGCTTAAACCAGCAATGCGGTCGTTCTTTAAAGCTTCTTTCTGGACTTTTATTACCATTGCTATTCGCACCATCAGTGCGCTAATCATAAATAAATTAGTGGCTTTACAGTTTGGCCCTAATGGCATTACGCTGCTGTCGCATTTTCAAAATTTAATTACCATTGCCACTACTATTCCCAACGAAGGCATTAACCGGGGAGTTATTACCTATTTAGCCGGGAAAGAAACGAACAACCAAGATTATCGCGCTTATTTTATAGCAGGAGCCTGGTGGCAATTTGTGGTATTGGGCGTAATCATATTCTTGTTTTTTGCGCGCAGCAGTTTTTTTCTGCAAGTTTTTTTACAAGATGTTTCCTGGTCTGGTTGGCTTTTCTTTTTCTTCGCTGGTTTGTTCCTGTTGCTGCTATCTAATTTCCTGCAGGCCATTTTAATTGCTCGGCAGGAGCTGATTTGGTACGCCGGATTAGTAATTATTTGGAGTTTGGGCAGTGCCGTGTTTATCTGGCTGCTGCTCAAACAATACGCTTTGCCCTATTTATTATTAGTGTATTTGGTTACGCAGGGTATAGCCGCCGTAGCTGGAGGCGTTCTGATCGGGATAAAAGGGTGGTTCCCGCGCTTATCCGGGCCCATAATTAACCAACAAGCCCTACAGGATCTGGGCAAATTTATTATCATGGCTTTAACCTTAGTGGTTTGTTCTAACCTGGTTAATTTTTACGTGCGCGAACTCATGATGCGGCGTTTCGATTTATACCAAACCGGTTTATGGCAGGCGGCGGTTAAGCTTTCGGATAATTACACCATGGTATTTACCTCTTTAATCGGGATGGTTTATTATCCGAAAATCGCAGCACTTATTTCAGAGCCCGAGGCTTTCCGAAGTTTTGTGCGGCGTGTTTTTTTTTCGCTGGTGCCCTTAATAGGAGCGGGGCTACTCCTTTTTTATGTATTAAGGCGCTGGTTTATTTTGTTGTTGTTTGATGAAGTTTTTCTGCCGGCCGCTGGTTTGCTCGATTACCAGGTTTTAGGTGATTTTTTTAAAATGTCGGCCTGGATATTATCTTATATTATTCTGGCCCAGGGAAGAGTAGCTTTCAACATCCTGATTCAGGTAATGGGCGCGGCACTTTACCTGCTGCTGCTTTTCTGGTTCTTAGATAAGTTTGGCCTGGAAGGTGTAACCAAGGCCCATTGTGTTAGTTTTGGCTTGTTTTTCCTGTTTAATATTATTTATTTTCGAAAACTACTATTTTGATGTATCCCTTGGTCTCGGTTATTTGTTTGTGCTACAATCACGCGCGCTTTCTGCACGAAGCGCTGGATTCGGTAGTAAATCAAACGTACCCTAACCTGGAGATACTGGTAGTAGACGATGCCAGCACCGATAACAGCCCGGCTTTGTTACAGCAATTTCAAGCGCAGCATCCGGAAATAAAACTAATCTTACACCAAAAAAATACCGGTAATTGCCAGGCCTTTAACGAGGTGTTTGCCCAATGTTCAGGTGAATTTATTATTGATTTTGCCACCGATGATGTGCTGTTACCCAACCGCATTACCGAACAGGTAAAAGCTTTTGCCCAACTGGATCATACGTATGGCGTCATTTACACCGATGCCGAACTGATAGACGAAAACTCCCGCTTTATCCGGAATTTTTATAAACAGAATGCGCTAGGGAAAATACCCGCACCGCCGCCCAGCGGTGATGTTTTTGCCCATATCTTAAGCCATTCTTTTCTTTGTCCGCCTACCATGATTTTCCGGCGGGAAGTGTATGCGGCTCTAAACGGGTACGATGCCACCTTGGCTTACGAAGACTTTGATTTCTGGGTACGCGCGTCGCGGGAGTTTAAATTCTTTTTCCTGAACCAAATTACCACCCGGCGGCGCTTGCACCCGAACTCTTTATCGCGGCAAGCTTATAGACCCCACGATAGGCAACTGGCTTCTACGGTGCAGGTGTGTGAAAAAGCCTTTAAACTCATCCGTACCGAAACCGAAAAGCAAGCTTTAATCATCCGGGTCCGTTCGGAACTTCGGCAAGCTTATTTTACCCAAAATTTTTCGGAAGCAAATAAATTACTCATCTTGCTGCAAAAATTGGAAAAACTGCCCGGACTTTATCGGTTGCTGAGTTGGTTCAATCGCCATAAAATTAAATTGGGTTTTCTCCGGAACTTATACTACCGGCTTTATCACCGCACATCGCATTAAAATATGTTGGGCTGGCTCCATCAAAAACTACGCTTCTTATATACCAAACCGGAACCGGCTTTATCTTTAGCGGTTTTCCGGGTTGTATACGGCTTAATTTTAATGGGAGAAGTGGGACAAATTATTTATTTCCAACACCTGATTTTTGACCCCATCCCTTACCTTAATCTGGCCGAAATAAATTACTTGCCGCTGTTATTAATATGGCTTTTGGTGCTGGCTTGCCTTGTGCTTGGTTTGTTTACCCGGCTGGCCGCTATTTTTAATTATGCTTTTTCACTGGCCACTTTTGCTTTATTTACGGAGTTTGGCTACCACATCGATTACGCGTATGTAGCTATTAATTTTTTGTTGTTACTTGCACCAATTTCCGGTGTATTATCTTTAGATGCTACCTTTAAATTAACCGCCCGGCAGGAATGGGTGAGCAGTATCTGGGCTTACCTGATTTTCTTTTTCGGGGTAGGATTTACGTACCTGGATTCGGCTCTTTATAAATTAGCCGACCCGATCTGGCAACAGGGTTGGGGTGTTTGGTTTGCCTCTTCTTTGCTGCCCAATATTTACCAGGATCTTTCTTATTTCCTGAATAACCGGGCCTTGATGCAGGTGTTGGGTTACCTGGTGTTAGCCTTTGAAATACTTTTTCCCTTTTTGGTGTTTTTTAAGAAAATTCGCTTGCCCGGTATTTTAATCGGTATGGCTTTTCATGCGGGTACGCTGCTGGTTTATCCTATTCCGGGGTTTGCCCTAAGTGCTATGGCGTTTTATATTCCATTATTACCTTTGCCGGGTTGGCTTAAAAGTAATTCAAAATATGCTTTTAAAGTTTCTGTTGCCCCAAAGGAAACGGCTCCAGTCTTGCTTCGTGATCTGAACCGCTTCTGTTTTATTCCGGGCTCATTTATTTTAAAGTTGACTTCGGCTTTTATCTTATATTGCGTTTTCGGGCAATTATTGTGTTCCTTGCAAAGCGACACCCTAAAAAATTTGGAAGGCAGCAATAATTTTAAAGTTAGTAAGCTGGCGGCCCGGATTTTTGCGCCGGTGTATTACGTCAATCAAAAATACTTAGGCATTGTGGCACACGAAATATTTTTAGCCCGCTACTTTAACGGCTACGAACATATTATCTCGCTGCAGTACCAACAGCCGGATGGCACGCAAAAATGGCTGCCCATAACTACCCAAACGGGCATGAACGGGTATTACAATACCGGCCGGATTTTTTGTAATTGGAATTATTGGGTAACTAGCGCCCAAATAAACCAGGAAAAATTAGTAGCCGGCCTGCGGGATTACACTGCTTTCTGGGCAACTAAAAATAATATATCGCTGCAAAATGCTACTTTTACCATCAGGCTTAAAAAAACTGATGTGCCGCTCACCTGGCAAAAAGATTTTTTACCTAAACAAATGCAGCAGCCTTGGCAGGAAATTGGGTTAGTTTACTGGCAGTATGAGAAATGTACCGTAAAATTGCCCTTGGTAGAGAGTCTATAATTTACCTTTATATATTATTTTAAAAGTATTCTTGTTTATTAACCACAAAACAGTAAAAAAGAGCAATTGACTTACGCAGATAGCCGCCTGGAAATTTTGGCCGTATCGCCGGAAGTTTACAATAGTGTGGTCCAAAAACCTTTTACTATTTTCCATGGGGCAGATTTTAACGTACTGAACGCTGCTTCTTGCGAACAAGTGCTTTATTTATTGTTCCGGGATAAGAAGTTTCGTTTGGGTTTAATTGGCGGTATTCGGGATAACGTGTTTTATTCGCCGTTCTCGGCACCTTTCGGTGGGTTTTCTTTAATCAAAAAAGATGTCCGGATACATTTAATAGACGAAGCTTTAGTGTTGTTACAAAGGTTCTTAAATGAAAGAACTGTAACCCAAATTCATATTACGCTACCGCCTTTCCAATATGGGGCAACCTTCCTGTCAAAAGTCAGCAATGCCTTGCCGCGACAAAATTACACATTAAAAAGCAGCGATTTAAATCATTATTTTGAGCTAACGCGATGGCCAGATAATTATTTAGAAAAGATAAAACATAGTGCCCGCAAGCATATCGCCAAAGCTCAAAAGCATAATTTAGAACTGAAAAAGGCCGAAACGTTAGCCGAAAAAAAAGAAGCTTACGAAATCATTCGGTATAACCGCAAAGCCCGGGGTAATCCTTTGCACTTGTCTTGGGAAAAGCTGCAAAAGACCATATTATTGGTGAAAGCCGACTTTTTTCTTTTGGGTACACCAGGGGCTTACGTAGCCGCCGCCATTAACTTTTATGTATTGCCCGAAGTGGTACAGATTATTTATTGGGGTAGTCTACCGGAAAAGAACGACTTACGGCCCATGAATTTGCTGGCTTATAAAGTTTTTGAGTATTACTACCAGCAGGAGCTGCAGTGGCTGGATTTAGGCCAGTCCTCTATCCAGGGTATCCCGCAACAAGGCCTTTGTAACTTCAAAGAAAGTATGGCCTGTGCTATAACCCTAAAACAAAGCTTTAGTAAGAATATCAGCTAGATTGCTTGAAACTTAAGATAATAATTTTGAGTAATGTCCTAAGTGAGGCAATTAAGTAAATTAAATTAAAATAACTTATTCCGCCAATATACTTTTACCCGTATTTATCCGTAGACAGTAAAAAGATTTAATCCTATTTTGGCTAAGGAGCTTTGTACTCTGTTTGAGATACCGGATTAATATACCTATATTTGATGTTTAATATAAATATACCTTTCTATACATGATCGCAGCTATCTCTTCACGCGTTGAAGTTCTTAAGTATTTAGAAACCTTTGTGGGCGAAAACCTAAGCAGTTTTCTTAAATCGGTAGAAGAAAGCTGGCAGCCAGCCGATCTTTTGCCTGATGCCCGGTTAGATACTTTTTTCGACGAATTAAAACAATTACGGGAACGGGCAAAAAATTTATCGTACGATCTTTTTGCTGTATTGATTGGGGATACCATTACCGAAGAAGCATTACCCACTTACGAAAGCTGGTTGTTTAATATAACCGATTTACCCACCAACCCTGATAGTCCCTGGACCAAATGGAATCGGGGCTGGACCTCCGAAGAAAACCGGCACGGCGATTTACTTAACCGGTATTTATTTTTATCCGGCCGGGTAAATATGCGGGAAATGGAAGCTTCTACCCATTATTTAATTGCCGACGGTTTTGATTTGCAAACCGATATGGACCCGTATCGCAGCTTTGTGTATACCAGTTACCAGGAAACCGCTACGCAAATTTCGCACCGCCGGGTGGCTCAGATTGCTAAACGCGAAGGTGATGCCGTGCTGGCTAAAATATGTGGTTATATTGCCGGAGACGAAGCGCGTCATGCGAGAGTATATAAATCGTTTGTGAGCAAAATATTTGAAGTAGATCCAAACGAGATGATGCTGGCTTTTGAAGACATGATGCGGAAAAAGATTGTAATGCCAGCGCATTATATGCGCGAATTAGGTGTAGAAATGGGCAAAACTTTTGGCCATTTTACCGATGCGGCCCAACGTATCGGCGTTTATACCTCGCATGATTACGTGGATATTCTGGAGGGGCTGATTGAAGACTGGAAAGTAGCAAGTGTAACCGGATTAAACGAGGCCGGTGAAAAAGCCCGCGATTACGTAATGGCTTTGCCCGACAGATTAAAACGCGTTGCAGAACGCATGAAAGTACCGAAACTGGAGTATAAATTCAGGTGGATAGAATAAAAACCTGAAAATTGTAATTTTAAATGCCCGTTTACGTCAAATAAACGGGCATTTTGTTTAAATAAATAGTGGTAGGTACGTATAACAGGGTATACTACCTGCCATTCTTTAGCGTTTAGTAATTTTACATTGATATATCCACTTTCCTAACGTAATATTATATAAACTACCCCGTAATTTTATATAAACTACCCCGGAGAGTATTTAAATAATAGCAAACATGTCAACTGGATTCAGATTTACACAATACATTCCGCCTCAGGAAAACAAAACCGGTTTTGAAGCTTTATTGGAAATATTTCTACAGTTGGTTACCATTAGTTCCGGCGACGTATCGGAGGCGCTGGCCTGGTTAAATTCTTTAGATAAACAATACAAGCTCACGAACGATGAGTACGGCATGGGCGATTTTATCGACGACCTGAAAGCCAAAGGTTATATTGATGAGGGCGGCCAGAAAGGAGAGTTTAAGATTACTGGCAAAAGCGAACAGAATATCCGGAAAAGTGCTCTGGAGGAAATATTCGGAAAGCTAAAAAAAGGCGGCCGGGGCAGTCATGCTACGCCCCATACTGGTATGGGCGATGAGGCCTCAACGGATTCGCGCGAATTCAGGTTTGGCGATAGCCTGGAGCAGATAGAAATGACGGACTCTATCCGGAATGCCCAGTTAAATCATGGTTTAGGCGATTTCTTTTTAACCGAAAACGACCTGGAAGTAAAAGATCACGAGCACAAAACCAATACCTCTACCGTGCTGATGATTGATATTTCCCATTCCATGATTTTGTACGGCGAAGACCGGATTACCCCGGCCAAAAAAGTAGCCATGGCACTGGCCGAACTTATCAAACAAAAATACCCCAAAGACAGTTTAGACATTATTGTGTTTGGTAACGATGCCTGGCAGATCAGCGTGAAAGATTTGCCTTATTTAAGCGTGGGGCCTTACCACACCAACACGGTTGCCGGATTGGAGTTAGCTATGGATTTGCTACGGAAGCGGAAGACGCCTAATAAACAAATATTTATGATTACGGACGGCAAACCAACCTGCTTAAAAGAAGGTTTAAAATACTACAAAAACTCGTTCGGCCTGGACCGGAAAGTAGTTAACAAAACCCTCAACTTAGCTGCTCAGTGCCGCCGTATTAATATTCCGATTACTACTTTCATGATTGCTTCGGACCCGTACCTAAAACAATTTGTAGATGAATTTACCCAGGTAAACAAAGGCACTGCCTACTACAGCAGCCTGAAAGGTTTAGGCCATTTAATATTCGAAGATTATCGCCGCAACCGGCGGAAAACCCTTTAATTTTCGTTAATCGTTATTCGTTAATTGTTGTTCAAATTCTTTGTAATTATGATCTAAATAGGTATGAGGTAAATGTGAAATAAAAGTTTAGATGAATAGTAATCATTTCACCTTTTCCTTTTCACTTCTTACAATGACAAGCATTTTTACTTTTTACAAAAACCAACTTTTAACTTTCAACCTTTAACTTCTAACTAATTTTTAAAAAGAACAACTTAAATACAAAAGATGATTTATAAAGACATTCCGACGGATAATCTTTTAAAAATAAATACTTTGGCGCAGCTCAAAGCTGCTGGTTACGAAAGCAAATCGGTAAAGCAAGAGTTACGCGATAATTTAATTGCGAAGCTTCGCAATAAAGAAGAAGTTTTTCCGGGAATCTGGGGCTACGAAGAAACCGTGGTGCCCGATATGCAACGGGCTATCTTATCCATGCACCACATTAACTTGCTAGGTTTACGGGGACAAGCTAAAACCCGGATGGCCCGGATGATGGTGGAATTATTAGACGAATATATTCCGGTGGTGGCCGGTTCAGAACTGAACGATGATCCGCTGCAGCCGCTTTCAATCTTCGCCAAAAATTTAATTGCTGAAAAAGGCGACGAAGCCCCTGTTACCTGGCTGCACCGCTCGGAGCGCTACACCGAAAAATTGGCCACCCCAGATGTATCCGTAGCCGATTTAATTGGCGATGCGGACCCAATTAAGGCTGCTACCCTAAAACTACCTTATTCTGATGAGCGGGTTATTCATTTTGGCTTAATACCCAGATCGCACCGGGGTATATTTGTGATAAACGAATTACCCGATTTACAGGCTCGTATTCAGGTTTCGTTATTTAATATTCTGCAGGAAGGCGATATTCAAATCCGGGGTTTCAAAGTCAGGTTGCCTTTAGATATTCAGTTTGTATTTACCGCTAACCCGGAAGATTATACCAACCGGGGTAGTATTGTAACGCCCTTGAAAGATCGTATCGATAGCCAGATTATTACGCATTATCCGAAATCGATTGAGACCGGTAAGAAAATTACCTTACAGGAAGCAAAAATTAAAAAAGAGCAGTACAAGGTAGTACAAACCAATGAGTTGGTGAGCGACCTGATCGAGCAGGTAGCCATGGAAGCCCGCGATAGTGAACTGGTGGATGCTAAGAGTGGCGTATCGGCCCGTTTAACTATTTCGGTTTACGAAAACATGATGAGCGCTGCTGAGCGCCGGACCCTCATAAACGGGGAAAGTAAGACTTACATCCGGGTAGCCGATTTCCTGGCGGCGGTGCCCGCCATTACGGGTAAAGTTGAATTGGTGTACGAAGGGGAGCAGGAAGGTGCCGGTTTGGTAGCCCAAAAGCTAATGGGTAAAGCTATTCGTACGCAGTTTCTAAATTATTTCCCCGATCCGGATAAGCAAAAGAAGCAGAAAAACAATAATGTTTATCGCTTAATAACCAATTGGTTCGGCGAAGGACACACTATTGATATATTAAATGATATGTCGGCGGCTGATTATAACAAGTCCCTGATGAGTGTTCCAGGTTTATCCGGCTTAGTGGATAAGCATCACAGCAGCAGCGACGACCAAACTAAGTTGTTTCTGATGGAGTTTTGTCTGCACGGTTTAGCCGAACATAGTTTAATTAGCCGCAACAAATTAACCGCCGGTACGCAGTTTAAAGATCTTTTGAGCAGTATGTTTACGATGCCGAGCTTCGGCGGCGAGGACGATGAAGATGATCTGAAGTAATTCTGAATACCAGCATACATAAAAAAAGCACCATTCGCCTGAATGGTGCTTTTTTTATAAATTTATACCAATCTCATTTTGAGCAAAAGCAAATAAGCTTCTTCAAATTTATGCGGCTTCTTCATTAACCACAATTTTATCAATCCGGTCTCCGGCTTTAATTTGGTCAATTACGTCTAAGCCATCTACCACTTTGCCAAAGCAGGTATGATTGCGATCCAGGTGAGCGGTATTCCGGCGGCTGTGGCAGATAAAGAATTGGGAGCCCCCGGTATTACGTCCGGCATGCGCCATCGACAATACGCCGCGGTCGTGGTATTGATTCTCACCGGTAAGTTCGCAATCAATTTTATACCCTGGTCCGCCGGTGCCCGGCATACCTTTAGAACCCTCCCGGGAATTAGGGCAACCACCCTGTATAACGAAATCCGGAATTACCCGGTGAAAAGTTAAACCGTTGTAAAAGCCTTTTTGCGCCAGATCAACAAAGTTATTTACCGCTTTGGGTGCATCTTTCTCGTAAAATTCAACTTTCATAATCCCCTTGGGGGTATAAATATCTGCAGTCTTCATTTTATAAATTTTGTTTAATAATATATTTTACCGGCAAAGGTAAGCTTAAAATAGTAAGCATGTTTAAGGTCCTGAACAGAAAAGTATTATAAAGGAGTTCCCGGTTATTACCACTAGCAGGCGTTTTTAGCAAAATAGAACAATAAACTAGTTATAAATCAGTTTATTAAACAAAGTTTATGATCTTATATTAATATGCATACCAGTACAAACCAAAATGTGATATTACTGAACTGCCGATATATTTTTGCTTCTTTTTGCCTGCTTTATTTGTTTGTGCTGCCGGTAGATAAATTAGGCGCGCAGCACGATAATTTACAGCAAGCAGTTAAAAAGAGCTTTGAGGAATTAAACCAGGTACGGCAAAATCCGGCGCTTTATGCAACTAAATATAAATTGCCGGCTTTAAAGAGAATCCCCAAAATCCATGCCTTAGCCTGGGATACTACCCTGGCCCGCCTGGCCCAGCAAAAAGCCGAAGATATGGCCAAACATAATTATTTTAGCCACCAGGACAAAAAAGGCCGGGGTATGAATTATTACTTGTGGAAAGCAAATTATCCTTTACCGGCTCATTTTTCTAAAAAGGCCAGCGACAACGGGGTGGAGTCGATTGTGGCGAACACCGAAGGCCCGGACGGATTTATCCAGCAGTTAATCATAGATCAGGGCGTGCGTAACTTAGGCCACCGCAAGCATTTATTAGGATTGGAACACTTTAAAGAAAATACCCACATCGGCATTGGTATTGCTTACCATCCCAAGTCAAAATATAAATATTATTGTTCTATTCTGATTGCACCCCGGAAGGAAAATATCTGATAAATATAATGTTTCAATCGCTGGTAAAAACTAAGCGGTGCTTTTTTCTTAGCGGCGGTTATCCTCTTCTTCCAGCATGCTACGGTAACTTTCGTAACGGGTCAGGGAAATTTTGCCGGCTTTAACGGCTGGTACTACGGCGCAACCCGGTTCTTTCAGGTGCAAACAGTTATGATATTTGCAGTCCGGCATTTTTTCCCGGATCTCCGGAAAGTACCGGCCTAATTCGGCTTTTTCAATTTCTACAATTCCCAGTTCTTTAATACCAGGCGTATCAATAATAAAAGTGCTGGGATTAACTTCATACATTTCGGCAAAAGTGGTGGTGTGTACGCCTTTATCCGAATAAGCCGAAATCTCGGAGGTTTTCAGGTTTAAATCCGGTACCAAAGCATTAATTAGAGTAGACTTGCCTACTCCCGAATGGCCGGAAAATAAAGTGGTTTTATCCTGCATTTGCGCCTGAATAGCAGCTAGGCCCTTTTTTAAGTGCGTAGAGCTGGAAATGCCGGGATAACCAATACGGGCGTACATATCCGAAATTTGTCTTTGATATTTCTGGTCTGCTTCTTCGTACAAATCGGTTTTGTTATAAATAATAACAACCGGAATCTGGTAGGCTTCGGCGGTAACCAGAAAACGGTCTATAAAACCAAAAGAGGTGCGGGGCGAGACCAGCGTTACTACCAGAAAGGCTTGGTCCAGATTAGCCGCAATAATATGGCTGTGCGCCGATTTATGGGTAGATTTACGAATAATGTAGTTTTCGCGGGTTTCAATTTCCGTAATAACGGCGGTGTTTTCAGCTTGGTCTTCTAACTGAAAAGTAACTTTATCGCCTACGGCAATGGGATTACTCACCTTTACATCGCGGAGCTTAAATTTGCCCCGTAGCCGACACGCGTGTAAATTGCTTTGTTCGTCGCGCACCACGTACCACGAACCGGTAGATTTAATAACGGTACCTTTTAAACCTGTTGAAGCCATGGCTGTACGTGTTTTAAAATAATATTAGTGGCACCCGCCTGCTTTTTAACGTAATTTTTGGCTTGGGCGGCCTTGGTTTGGTATAAGCTGGTATCGGCAAAAATACGGGAAAAAGCAGCGTCTAACTCGGTAGTGTTATTAACCGGCAAGGCCACCTCTAAAGACACCAAATCAATAGCTTCCTGGAACTTTTGGTAATTTGGCCCGAAAAAAAGTGGTAAACCAAAAACAGCAGCTTCTAAGGTATTATGTAAACCTTTACCAAAGGCCCCGCCAATGTAGGCATAATCGCCGTACGCATACAGCGATCCCAACATGCCGATATTATCAATGATCAGCACCGTAAAGTTTTCCGGACTTTGTATTGCAGCTTGCGAAAAGCGCCTAGCCCGACCCGTTAATCTTTCTTGCAGGTCGGCAATTTCTTTCTCGTGCATTTCGTGGGGAGCAATAATAAATTTTACCTGATCGGCCCATTTCTGTACGAATGGTAGCAGAACTTCCAGGTCCTGGGGCCAACTACTGCCAATAATAAAGATGGGCTTATCTTCTTTAAATGCTTCTACCAGCGGTATGCTTTTCACGGTGACGGCCGTTTGTAAAACCCGGTCGAAACGGGTATCGCCGGCAATAGTAACGTGGTTGATGCCGGCTGCAGCCAATAAATCGGCGGAAGCTTTATTTTGGGTAAAAATATGCGTGAAACAATGCAGCAAGTTGCGGTAAAAACTGACGTAAGATTTAAAGAACAGTTGCCCGGGCCGGAAAATAGCCGAAATAGAAAAAGTGGGTATTTGCCGGCGCTTTAGTTCGGACAAGTAATAATACCAGAATTCGTATTTTACAAATACCGTTAAAGCCGGGTTCACCAGATCCAGAAACTGCCGGGCATTATTGGGGCTATCCAGGGGCAGGTAAAAAATAAAATCGGCACCAGCATAATTTTTCCGCACTTCGTAGCCCGAGGGAGAAAAGAAGGTTAGTACAATTTTATACTGCGGATAATCAGCGGTTATTTTCTCCAGCACCGGTCGGCCTTGCTCAAACTCACCTAAAGAAGCACAATGAAACCAAACTAATGGGTGTGTATTAGAATTTAATTTGCGCTTTATTTCAGAGAAAAGATGCTCGCGGCCCGCAATCATTTTTCTGGCTTTCGCATGAAAAGGAGACAGCCCGTGCAGCAGCAGCGCGTAAGCATTTATTCCAACCTGGTAAAGTAGTCGTGACAAATTTAAAGGTTAAGTGATAAGATAAAAGCAAAGATAATTCTTACGTTACCAAATACAGGTTCTATTGGGCTTAAGATTCAAGTAAGTTTAATTATGGGCCGGATAAAATTACCAAATAACCTGATTAGACCACAAAGCACCCTGAATAGAGAATGAAAGATAATAAATAAAAAAGGCTTCCGGGTAAACAGAAGCCTTTTAGTAGAACAAAATACTTGGGCTTAGTGATTAGCCAGGTAGTTAGATACGCCCTCGCGGGTAGCTTGCATGGCTTCTTTACCTTGTTCCCAGTTTGCCGGGCAAACTTCGCCTTTTTCTTCGAAGTGTTGCAAAGCGTCAATCATCCGGAGAACTTCTTCTACGTTGCGGCCCAGCGGCATGTCGTTTACTAACTGATGACGAACTACACCTTCTTTATCAATTAGGAATAAGCCGCGGTATGCCGCTGGTTCTCCGGTAAAGATCATTTGGCCTTCTTCGTCGTAACCGTATTCGCCAGCTAAAACATCGTAATTAGTAGCAATGGTTTTAGAAGTATCGGCTACTAACGGGAAAGTAATGCCCTGAATACCACCTTGATCTTTGGGCGTGTTTAACCAGGCAAAATGCGCAAAATGAGAATCGGTTGAGCAGCCTACTACGGCTACATTACGCTTTTCAAAATCTGCTAATCTGTCCTGAAAGGCGATAATTTCGGTCGGGCAAACAAAGGTAAAGTCGAATGGCCAAAAGAAAAATACTACGTACTGTTTACCAATATAATTGTCTAAGGAGAAGTTTTCTTCGAATTCTTCGCCGTTAACAACGGCGGTTGCTTTAAAAGAAGGAGCTTTTTTCCCAACTAATACTGCCATAATTTTTATATTTAGGTTAAGTTTAAAAGTATATAGATTGAATTAAGTAATGCTTATTTTTTGCTTGGGATCGGTTTTAGATCCGGTTATCTGCAGGGATATAGTTTGAATATTAAAATTCCCGAAGTTCTTTCCTTTAAAATAGGCGGTCACTAACTTTTCGAGTTCCGGGTCCGAATAATCAATAATTTCATTGGTATTGGTGCAGTAAATATGATTATGCGGTTGTTCATTTACATCAAAACGGCGTTTATCATCCGACAGCACTCTTTTTACCAGGTTTACTTCCGCAAAGCTATCGAGGGTTTTGTAAACGGTGCCTAATGAAATTCCCGGATGCGCAGCCTTTAAGTTCTGAAATAATTCATCAGCAGAAGGGTGGGTATCGTGCAGGACAAAAAGTGTTTCGTAAATTATAATGCGTTGCAGCGTAGCTTTTAAACCAGCTGTTACAATCCGCTCTCTTAACTCCGCTCGGGAAGTGCCCGTAAATTGCATGTGGTAATAAGAATAATTCCTATTTAAGAAATATTGCCGCAAAGGTAGGGCTATAATTAGAAATTAAAAATTATGAATTAGAAAATATGGAAGGTTTTTGCCTATCAAAGTTCGTAGCACTTATGAAAACTACTATTTTGTTAATATATATTTAAAAATATAGTTATTAAGTTAATATTTAACTAATTGATTATCTTAATCCTATAAGCTAAGTGTGACTTAAATTATAGTTAGGTTTGTATTTGTAAAAGGCTTTAGAATTGCTATCATCAATTTTAAATACTCTTAATTTATTTTGTTAGTTCTTAGAAACTGTTTTAAAATATGAATAAGGTAAAAAAATGAAAGAAAAAGTGCCCACTTTTGTTAAGATAGTTATTCGACCAACTAATCAAAACTCAAGTGAGCACCGAACAAAAGAAACAAAAAAGACAGCGTTATCTAAGTGACATGAGCGAAAACAGCTGGAAAAAGTTTAAACAAGCCCTGCCCATTGTTAAATCGGCTAGTAAGAGCGGCGGACGCCCTACAGTAGCTGTAAAAGAAGTGATAAACGCTATTTTTTATATTGTAAAGACCGGCTGCAGCTGGCGTAGTTTGCCCCATGATTTTCCCTGCTGGCAAACCGTGTATGGTTATTTTAACCGCTGGAGCAAGGATGGCAGTTGGGAGGATATTAATTGTTTTCTGGTTAAAAAGATACGTTTGAAAGCCGGCCGCCATGCCCATGCTACGGCGGGTAGCCTGGACTCACAGAGCATTAAAACCACGACCTGTGGCGGGCGGCACCGGGGCTACGACATGGGAAAGCAGATAAAGGGACGCAAACGTTTTATCCTGACCGATACGCAGGGGCTGCTGCTGGCCGTGTGGGTGTGTGCGGCAAGTGTATCGGAGAAAATGGGAGCTAAATGCCTGCTGCGCTACCTGCGTCGCTCTTTTAACCTGAGAGAACTCTGTAGCCAGATAAAGCTGGTATGGGTAGATGGGGGATACCGGGGTGATGATTTGAAAAACTTTGTTCAAAAGCTATGGGGCTGGTTTTGGCAGGTGGTGCTCAGGACCGATGACAAAAAAGGCTTCAAAATACTGCCTAGAAGATGGGTAGTGGAAATAACATTTGCCTGGATACTCCACGCAAGACGCTTGAGCATGGACTATGAAAAAAACAGAGTAAATGCCCAAAGCATGGTATATCTGGCTATGATCACTCTCATGCTAAAAAGACTTTAATACCTTTTAAAACAGTTTCTTAGGCCCGGCAAACAAACTGGTACGTGTTGCGGGTGCGTTGTTCCAGCAATATTTCCCGATTTTGCGTTAAAAATTGAATGCTTTCTTCCTCGTAATTTTTAATGGTAAAAAGGAGTAAATTGGTATTGTAATGGATTACAAATTGTTCTTGTAGCTGTTCCCGTAATTGCAGCAGCCGTTCGGCATCATAGTTCGTGCACACCGAAAAAGAAATAGCCGAGTTTTGCATCAGGTTTATTTTAAAGCGTAATTCAGCTAAAGCGTGAAAAATAACACTAAGGTTCTTTTCGGAAATAAAAGTATAATCGCGCACGCCGAATGATAATAAGCACTGCTGATCTTTGCGGATAAAAGCTGGGGCCAATTTCTCGTTCTGCTGATCATTTATTAAAGTGCCTAGTGCCGCCGGGTCTACAAAAGATTTAACCAAGAGTGGAATCTGGCGAGTAGCCAAAGGTTTGATGGTTTTAGGATGAATAACCGTTGCACCGTAATAAGCCATTTCTACCGTATCGTGATACGATATTTGGGCGTATTTAATAGTGTCCTGAAAATATTTAGGATCGGCATTTAAAAAACCGGCTACATCTTTCCAGATGGTAAGCGATTCCGCCCGGAGGCAATACGCAAAAATGGCACCCGTAAAATCGGAGCCTTCCCGGCCCAGCGTAGTCGTACGGTTTTGGGTGGTTCCGCCCAAGAAACCTTGGGTAACAACCAAGTGCTTTGCTAATAAGGGCGTCACCTGGGTTTGTAAGTTTCTTTCGGTACTATCCCAATCTACTTTTGCTTCGCGCCACGAATCATCGGTGCAGATTAGCGGGCGGCAATCGAGCCAAACAGATTTATATTGTTCTGCGGCCAGGTAGTGGTGTACAATAACGGAGGATACCAATTCTCCCACACTTACCACCTGGTCGTATTGTTCGTCGGTATGGCCGGGCAGCATTTTCTGTAAATAGTCGCGTAACCACATAAAGTGGTCGTGTACCGCGGTATAAACTTCCTCCGATCCCGTAGAAAATAATTCTTTTATTATCTCCAGGTGATAATCCAGACAAGCCTGAAGCGGGGTTTCGTAGGGTTGCCCAGTAGACCTTAACCGGAATATTTCTTCCAGGGCGTTGGTGGTTTTGCCCATCGCCGAAACTACTATTAAGAGCGGCCCGGTATGTTGTGATACAATAAAGGCCACGTTGCGTACCGCAGCAGGATCTTTTACCGAAGCGCCGCCAAATTTAAATACCTTCATTCTGTAAATTAGAATTTGTGTGAGCAGCCAGCACCAAGATAGTAAATTATAAAGAATATTGATGAAGGCGGTAGCTGGTATACCGGGTTAAATAACCTATTTTGTTAGGAGAAAAAATCTTTTTGATACACCTGAAGTAATAAAGTAAAAAGTCCTCTTGCGGAGGACTTTTTACTTTATTTTGGCTCGTTCTGCGTTTCCGAAGCCGGCGTTTCCGGCGCAACTGTTTCAGTATCCGTATCCGGAGATATTTGGGTTTCTGTAAAAGGCAAGTGTTTACTCACAATACTATACCACCCGGCAATTTTTTTGATATCCGACATATAAACGCGTTCGCGGTCGTATTCCGGAACTACCGATTCCATAAAAGTTGCCAGTTCGGGATTTGAAGACTTGCTGGAAATGGTTATTTCGGGGCCATGTTGTTTCCGGATCCGATCAAACACTTCACTTAAGGGCAGTGTTTCTTCTGAATTTTCCTGGTAAACCGAAATCTCACTCAAAAGAGAAATGCGGTGTTTGCTTTGCGCTACAAACCGGTTTCCTTTTTCATCTAAGGTTTCTACCACAATACCATTCCGCGAAGGGCTGACCACGCGATACAATCCGCTCATACCAGCTATAGAGGCAATTTCTTTTAAATCGACAGGCATAGATAAATTTAAAGGTTAAATTAAAGTTTAAAATTAACAGGAAGGCTGGCAACCATGCTATAACCAGGCGCATTAAATTTTAAAAGTTTTATTACCCGAAGGGCTTCTTCCCCGGTACCGCCGCCAATGTTTTTAATAATTTTGTGGTTGGCCGTAGAGCCGTCTTCATTTAAAGTAAATGAAACAATGCACTGGCCCTGCATACGGTTTCTTTTGGCGGTAGGTGGGTAAATAATTTCTTTACCGATAAAATCGTACAAAGCCGCCTGGCCACCTTCGTAATGTTGCGCCACCGGCAATACTTTATCCGTAACGGCAGGGCTGTTGGTTTTTGCTGCCGGAGCAGTTGTTTGCGCCGAAGCCGCAGAAAAGGTTAAAAGCATGAAAGCTAAAAAAGAGAAAAATTTAATTTTCATAATATGGGTTAATTTTTTAGAACTAAAAACTTAACAGCTTTAAGCCCAATTTTTGTGCCAAGTTACAATTTATTTATTTAGCTCGGCGTTTACCTGGTCGATAAAGTTTAAAATTTCGTCGCGTCCTTTTTTCTCCGAGGCGGAAGTTAAAAATAGCTGCGGCAATTCATCCCAGGTTTCCAGGAGCTTATTCTTGTAAATTTCTATGGCTTGGTGGGTTTTAAAATCAGATTGTTTATCGGTTTTGGTAAATACCAATACAAATGGAATTTGCAGGCTGCCCAAGAGCTCAATAAATTCTAAATCCGATTTTTGAGGTTCGTGCCGGGAATCAATCAACAAAAAAACACAAGCCAAATTCTGGCGTTGCTGCAAATAAGCTTTTATCATTTTTTGCCATTGTTCGCGCGATTCTTTGCTTACTTTGGCCCAGCCGTAACCCGGTAAATCTACCAGATACCAGTTATCGTTAATTTTAAAATGATTAATAAGTTGGGTTTTGCCGGGGAAGGACGATGTTTTAGCTAATTTGCTTTTATTCGTCAGCATATTAATCAAAGAAGACTTCCCCACGTTGGAGCGCCCTATAAAGGCATATTCGGGTAAATCAGTAGTTGGGCACTGGGCAACCGAGGTATTGCTGGAAATAAAAGTAGCTTCTTTGATAATCATAAACTATCCGGGGGTTTAGGTTAGAGCTTAAAGATTATTCAGGCCCTAAAAGTAAATCTTAATTTAAGTATTAATACTTTTTAGTTAAGTTTTTGCTGTTGGTTAAAGTTACTTATAACGAAGTTTAAAAGTTTGTATTTTCACTTATAACTATATATTTGCAAAATATATAGTTAAGCTAATGCAAAATATATAGTTAAGCTAATGGTATTTAGCAAATGTACAGGAAGCTGTTATCCAATTATATGCTGGCAAAAGCGGTGCTGTTTACCTACTTTACCGTTTAGAAAACGCTTAAAATAAGCTTTGCTTCTGTCAAAAGTAATACAAACCAATTTAAAAGCTATTATGAGCGGGTGCCGGCTACCTGCATTCTGAATAATGCCCGGTTAAATAGGAGTTGCTGTACCGGCTAAACATATAAGCAAAGATATATACGCTCTTTCGTATTGATATTGGTTTTATGGTTTACTTAATAGTGCAGCCATATAGATAAGGATACATAAGAATATAAACGTTAAACCAACCCCGTGCTTTTATAATAGCTGAGCTACTTAAATTTCAGATGCAGTGAAAAGTACCCGGGCAATTTATAAGGAAAAAATTTAAAATATTTTAATATTCATTACGTATGAACCAACAAGTACAGAAAAACTTCAAACTTTCTTTTCTGTTTATTCTTTCATCTTTACTGGCTTTTTCGTTGCAGGCCCAAAGTAACCGGCAACTGCTAAAAAAAGGTAATAAGTTATATGATGACGAAGCGTATCGCTCTGCCATTCCTTTTTACGAACAGGTATTAACAAAAGATCCGGACAATGCCACGGCCTTGTTTCGGGCGGGGGTAAGTTATATTTCTTTCGATAAAGAAAAAGCCAGCGATTATATTTACAGGGCCCAGCGGCTTAAACCCAAAGTTTCTTCGGATGTAGAATATTGGTTAGGCCGCATCGATCACCTGAACTACCGCTTCGACGAAGCCATTGCGCACTACCGTTTATACGATACGAAGCTAAAGAAGAACGACGAAAGAAAAGACGAACTGGCCCGTCTGATTCAGCAGAGCCGAAACGCTAAAACCCAGTTTAATAATCCGAAAGATATTTTTGTGCGCAATATGGGAGGCAGCCTGAATACCAGCCATTCCGAGCATAGCCCCGTAATTGCTTCGGATGATAATTACCTGCTGTTTACGTCCCGGGCCGAAAACGTAACGGGTGGCAATGCCGATCAGTACGGTGAATACTACGAAGATATTTTTGAGACGCGCCGATCCGGAACGGATGCTTTTGAAAAGCCGGCGCCGGTTCCGAATATCAATTCTAAATACCACGATGCAGCGATTCAGCTATTCGACAATGATACCAAGTTGTTGTTGTACCGTGACGAAAACAACGGCGATTTTTATGTAAGTACCCGCGAAAACGGTACTTGGTCATCGCCTAAATCTATTGGTTCTAACATTAATACCAGTAATTACGAAGGCGATGCTTTTATAACGCGCGATGGGCAGCAGCTTTATTATTCTACCAGCCATTATTCCGAAAATGGTGATAAAGATATTTATGTTTCGCAACGCGATAAAAATGGCAACTGGGGTAAACCCAAAAGCCTGGGCAAGATAATCAATTCCAACGACGATGATGATAGCCCTTACTTAACGGCCGATGGCAAAACCATGTATTTTACTTCTCGGGGGCATAATTCTATGGGCGGTTACGATGTGTTTGTAACCCATTTAGATTCTGTTAGTCGCCGCTGGACCAAGCCGCAAAACATGGGCTACCCGGTTAATACCCCCGACGATGATGCTTACTACCGCTTAAGCCCCGACGGCTCTTACGCTTACTTGTCATCTTATCGCATGGGCGGTTACGGCGAAAAAGATATCTGGACGATTAACTATATCCGGAACGTGCTGATGCGGGGAACCGTTTATGACTTACGCGATAATTCTATTATTCCCGGCGTAGAATTAGTATTTAGCGGGCAGCAAGCCGATAAAAAAGCGATCAGCTACCGCGACGTTACCAAACCAGTTACGGGCAACTATGAAGTAAATTTATTATCAGGACGTACTTACCAGATTTCTGTTACGAAAGATGGGCGGAGTATTGCCACCCAGGAGTTAGAAGTACCCGTTATTACCAACGATACCACCGTTTTCGAAAAAGACTTTTATGTGCCCTTTGTAGATTCGGCGGCTGTAAAACGGTTTAGTTTCCGCAAAGTTTATTTTGATACCGATGAATACAACCTGCGTCCGGAATCTATTCAGGAATTAGATAATGTCATTGCGATCTTAAAAGCTAATCCTACGGTTAATATTTCGATTGATGGCCATACCGATAACCGGGCAACCGAAGGCCACAATCTGCAATTAGGTAATAACCGGGCCAATGCGGCTTACCAGTATTTATTGAAAAATGGTATTTCCGATGCCCGGATGATTATGGTAAGCTACGGCGAGCGTCGCCCGGTAGCGCCTAACGATTCTCCGGAAAACATGCAGCTGAATCGCCGCACGGAGTTTACCATTATACCTCTCGCGGGCGAAAAAGTAGAAGATATTAAAATTGAAGGAGGTACGAACGATGACTTACGGATTGTTCCTAAAACAAAATAAATAAACTTCCTCTAAACGGTACCCTTAAATAGGCTAAACAAAAGTTTAGCCTATTTTTTTACAACATATTCCACAATTTGTAGTTATGAGATTACTACTTTTGACTTTTAATTCCCAATTATACACGCTATGTCGGTAGTTCCTTATAAAGATGTGCAGGCGAATAAAAAGTCGCAGGTGGCCCAAATGTTTAACAGCATAGCGGGTAAATACGATTTTCTCAATCATTTTTTAAGCGCGGGCGTTGATATTTACTGGCGCAAAAAAGCCATTGATCTTTTAGTGTCCAGTCAGCCCAAAATATTGCTCGATATTGCCACCGGTACCGGCGATTTTGCCATTGAAGCTTTGCGTTTGCAGCCGCAAAAAATAATCGGGGTAGATATATCGGAAGGCATGTTAGCCGTGGGGCAGGAGAAACTAAAACGTAAAAATTTAACCAGCCAGATTGAGTTGCAGCTTGGCGATTCGGAAAACCTGAACTTCCCGGATAATTCCTTTGATGCTGCTACGGCCGCTTTCGGAGTGCGCAATTTCGAAAACCTGAACCAGGGTTTACAAGAAATCTACCGCGTTCTGAAGCCCGGAGGTAAATTGGTAATCCTGGAGTTTTCTAAACCGCAGTCGTTTCCGTTTAAACAAGGCTATAATTTTTATTTCAAACACATCTTACCGGTTTTTGGTAAGCTTATTTCTAAAGATCGGGCGGCTTATACGTATTTGCCCGAATCGGTGCAGGCCTTTCCGGACGGCCCGGATTTTATTCATATTTTAAAACAAGTAGGATTTAACACAACCCAATGGCATCCACTTACCTTTGGCATCAGTTCCATTTATACCGGTGTAAAATAATAATTTGCAGTATATTTCTTTTTTTAGGCGTTAATTTACTTGGTTCCGCTCAACACATAGTAAGACAAAACCTGCCTGGTCATGATTACAAACGTATGCACTACGGTTTGTTTCTGGCCATTAATGCTTCGCGGTTTCAGTTGCAGCATTCGCCATATTATATTAACCAGCAAAAAGATTCTTTGCTTGTTAATCCGCGTTTTGGTCCGGGCTTTATGGGAGGCTTTGTTATTAACCGGCGTTTAACAGATTTTATAGATGCCCGTTTTGTACCGGGCGTTAGCTTTTATTCCCGCTCCGTGGTGTTTAATTCCAATAATAAAGAGACTACCCAGGAAATGCCTTCTATTGCCATGGAGTTTCCGGTGCAGTTTAAATTTAAATCGCTGCGGCGCGGCAATGTCCGGATGTATTTTGTAGGCGGTGTAAAAGGAACCACTGATTTCGGGAATAAAAGAAAAGAAAATTTTGCCAATGAACTGGCATTTAGTAACCAGGATGTAGCCGTGGAGTACGGGGTAGGGTTAGAGCTGTTTTATCCTTATTTTAAATTTGCGCCGGAACTGCGATTTTCTAATGGCTTAATCAACCGCTACTCCGCTAACCAAAGTCCGTTTAGCCTGAGTACGCAAAGTTTGCGCTCTAATACCATCACCCTTTATTTTAACTTCGAAAATTAAAAGATGAACAAGATTGCTTTTATTACGGGAGCTACCTCGGGTATTGGCCGGGCAACTGCTTTACTGCTGGCCCAGCATAATTTCGATATTATTGCTACGGGTCGCCGGGCCGAACGCTTACAGGAACTGGAAACCCAGATTACCAATGTGCGGGTAAAAACCTTAGTCTTTGACGTACGCGACAAAGCAGCGGTAAAAGCAGCCATCGCGGGCTTACCCGAAGACTGGAAAAATATAGATGTACTTTTGAATAATGCCGGCAATGCCCACGGTTTATCACCGATACAAAGCGGAGACGAGCAGGATTGGGAAATGATGCTGGACATTAATGTAAAAGGCTTGCTTTACGTCTCCAAAGAAATAATGCCCCTGATGATAAACCGGAAAAAAGGTCATATCATTAATATTGGCTCTATTGCGGGCAAAGAAGTTTACGCCAACGGCAACGTATACTGTGCTTCTAAATTTGCGGTTGATGCGCTGTCGCAAGGTATGCGGATAGATTTGAACAAAGAAGGTATTAAAGTATCTGAAGTAAACCCCGGACTGGTGCAGACCGAGTTCTCGGAAGTGCGCTTTAAAGGCGATACCGACCGGGCGGCCTCGGTTTACGAAGGGTTTCAACCCTTAGTTGCCGAAGATATAGCCGATCTTATTTTATTTATGGTAACCCGCCCGGCGCACGTCAACCTGGCCGATGTAATTATTCTGCCTACCGCGCAGGCATCTGCCACCACGGTTAATAAAAGCTAAATAGAGGTATGCAATTTATCCGGATAAAAGAAACTTGTTTGTACGTGCAGGATTTGCAGCGCACGAAGAGCTTTTATCAGGGTAAATTAGGGCTGGAGGTAATCGGGGAAGTAGCAGGACGGCATTTGTTTTTTCGGGCCGGCGAATCGGTGTTGTTATGTTTTATAGCGGAGGAATCGGCGAAAAGCCAAATGGTACCCCCGCATTTTGGCCAGGGTAACCTGCATTTGGCTTTTGAGGTTTCCCCGGCGGATTATCTTGCCCGCAAAGCCGAAATAGAAAATATGGGTATTGCCATTGAAATGGAGTACGACTGGGGACGGGGTTATTTTTCTTTTTACTTCCGCGATCCAGATCAACACGTTCTGGAAGTGGTGATGACGGGTATGTGGGAGAAGTAATATATTCTTCGTGTTAAAGATATATCCGGGCAAATTTAAGGCTTAAACTTACAAACTTATAAATTAGGTGTTTATCGGTAGAAAGCCATCAGGATGGTTGAAGAAGCCCGCCGAAAACCTTATCTTAACCGGATAATAGCTACGTGAATGAAGCGTATTTTTCTTTTGGGAGCCGGCCGTTCGGCTACGGTGCTTATTTCTTTTTTAACTGAACAAGCTACCTTGCATAATTGGTATCTCACCATTGCGGATACGCGGGTAGAACCTCTCCGGCAGCGCGGGTTACCCAACTGTGTGCGCCTATTAGCTCTTAATATGCAATCCGAAGATTTAGTTAAAGCCGAAATTAGGAAAGCCGATTTAATTATTTCTATGTTGCCGGCTACTTTTCACCCGGTAGTAGCCAAATGGTGCTTGGAAAAAAAACGGAATCTGATTACGGCCTCGTATGTGGCGTCCGAGATAAAAGCTTTAAATACTGCCGTGCGGGAAGCCGGTTTAACCTTCCTGATGGAAGCTGGTTTAGATCCCGGCATTGACCACATGTCGGCAATGGCGATCATCCACAAAATAAAGCAAAAAGGAGGGGCTTTACTGGCTTTTAAATCTTATACTGGTGGTTTAATGGCGCCCGAATCTGATACCAACCCTTGGCATTATAAGTTTACCTGGAACCCCCGCAACGTAATACTAGCCGGGCAAGGTACCGCCAAGTACCTGGAAGATGGCCAGATGAAGTATATTCCCTATCCGCAATTATTTAACCGGACCGAAAGCTTAACGGTACTTTCGCAAGGAGAATTTGATGGTTATGCCAATCGCGACTCTTTTCTTTACCAGGAGCCTTATAATTTGCAGGGCATTTCTACGCTAATCCGGGGCACTTTGCGCCGGAAAGGATATTGCCAAGCCTGGCACCAACTGGTGCAACTGGGTTTAACCGATGATTCCTATAATCTGCAAAACCAAGCCGATCTGACCTACCGGGATTTTATAGAATTATACCTGCCAGCTTCCGGGCAGCCGGAGCAACCTTGGTACGAACGTTTAGCCAATTACCTGAATTTACCTTTGGATAGTGAAGAGATAACCCGGATTAAATGGTTAGAATTTCCAGTTGAACCGATTGAGTTGGTTAATGCTACCCCGGCCCAGGTGCTCGAAAAACTTTTAACCCAAAAATGGCAATTAGCCTCTGATGATAAAGACATGGTAGTAATGCAGCATATTTTTGATTATGCGCTGGGAGATGAAAAACGCAGATTAACTTCTTCGCTCGTGGTAATAGGAGAGGACAGCCAGCGCACGGCTATGGCCAAAACAGTAGGCTTACCAGTAGGCATTATTGCTAAGTTGCTGCTGCAAAATCAGATTCAGCACCCGGGAGTCATTATTCCTACCTTAGCTGCTATTTACGAGCCGGTTCTCACCGAGTTGGCCAGTTATGGTGTCTGCTTTGTGGAGGAAGAACAGGTTTTAACGTAAGAAGCTAATTCTAAATATTTGTCAGCTTATATATTTTTGTTAGATAGGAGTAAGGTATAAATTAAAAGATAAGGTAATAATCTTTTAATAGTTGCGTAAATTCTGAGGTGTACATATTCTCCGGCTGCCGAATACACAATGTTTTCTCGGCTGGGTTTACAGCAGGCGTAAAGCCCAAAGACTGAATGGTGCGGATATGTTTTCCGCCTACCTGGGTAAAGATGGATAACTTTTCCTGAACAAATAAATTAAGGCGATGGGCTAGTTGGGCAACATATCTGCTCTCGTGGGGAGGCAACAGCAGGTATAGCAAACCTGTTGTGTTAAGGAAGCTGGCGCTGAATTGGAGAATTTCGGTAAAGGATAATTCCTCGCTGTGCATCGCTACATTTCTGGCCTCATCAGATGATTTATACGATTGCTGGTAAAAGGGCGGATTGCACAGCATAATATCGTACTTTTCCTGGTTATCTAACGCAAATGCTTGTAAACTGACTGGCTTCACCTGGATTCTCTCGGCCCAGGGGCTGTTATTAATATTTTCCCAAGCTTGTTTTGCCGTTTGTTTATCAATCTCAATGGCGGTAATGCTAGCTCCCGTACGTTGGGCCGCCATTAAAGCAAGCAAGCCGGTGCCGGTACCAATATCCAGTATGGTTTGCGCCTTAGTTACTTCAGCATAAGCGCCTAAAATACAGGAATCAGTGCATACTTTCATGGCGCAGTTATCCTGTTTTACCCGGAACTGTTTAAATTGGAAATAATCGTTAGGCACTTTAACTTACTTAAGGGCAGAAGCAGCTTCGTAGCCGTGGTCGATGGACAGGTTGGGAGCGAGCGCGCTTTGCACGGCTAAAGCATCGCAACGTTCGTTTTCCGGATGACCGGCATGGCCTTTAATCCAGACGAATTTTACCTGGTGTTGGGGGTAAATGCGTAAAAACCGGGCCCATAAATCGCCGTTGGCTTTGCCGGCATAGTTTTTCTTTTGCCATCCGTACACCCACTTTTTTTCCACCGCATCTACCACGTATTTAGAATCGGAATAAATGGTAACAGGTATGCCTTTCGTCTTGATAGCTTCCAAGCCCACAATTACCGCCAGGAGTTCCATGCGGTTATTGGTAGTAAGCCGGAAACCAGCCGTCAATTCTTTAATATGTTGTTTATACCGCAGGATAGTGCCGTATCCGCCCGGTCCCGGATTGCCCCGCGAAGCACCATCGGTAAATATTTCAATCATATATTAGTCTACAGTCTATGGTTTATAGTTCACAGAAATTACTTGGTGTGAAATAGAAGTTATTACAAACGCGCAACTTAAATTTAGGAGAGATAGGGGTAAATTTTCTTAGAAGAATTTCCCAATCTTTAGCTTTCGGCCCTTAATTTAAAATTCCTAATTATTATTCTTACCTAAAACTGGATATTGCTTTTAAATAACTTAATAGCAATGGCCAGTAAAATTACTCCAAAAACTTTCCGGAGAATATCGGTACCGGCAGGACCTAATTTACGTTCCAGCCAGCCCGAAGATTTGAGTACCAGGTACACAAACAACAAGTTGAGTAAAATACCCACAATAATATTAGGTAAAGAATAAGCGGCGCGTAAGGAAAGCAGGGTGGTCATGGTGCCGGCTCCCACGATTAACGGGAAAGCTAATGGCACAATAGAGCCGCTGCCGGTGTTGGTAGTATTAGCCTGAAAAATATGAATACCCAGCACCATTTCCAGACCCATTAGAAAAATAACGATGGCCCCTGCCATGGCGAAAGAAGCGTAATCCAAGCCAAACAGTTTCAGTATTTCGTGACCCAGAAATAAAAATACAAACATTAGAATACCAGATACAATGGTAGCCTTTTCGGAATGGATTACGCCTTCGCGCCGCCGCAATTCTATTATAATCGGAATAGAACCCATAATATCTATTACCGCAAAGAGGATAAGCGTTACTGAAAATATTTGTTTAAACTCGAGCATTAGGGATAAAAGCAAAATATTGCGCTATCAAATAAATCTTTCAGCTTTTAGTTTTTCTAAAGCTAATTACTTTGATTACTCCTCTTACGAAAAACAAGGTAGCCGTAAGTTATATGAGCTCATTCTTGTCATCCTGGAAGGATCTATTTAGCAGTAAATCAACTAGATCCTTCCAGGATGACTGAAATGAACTCAAGAAAGTTAAAAGTAATATTTTTTTACTTGAGCGTAACATCAATTGATCAATCAAAGAACACAGGTCTTGATACTTAGACATAAGTCTTGATACTGGTGTCCGTTGGCTTAAACCACAAGGGTATCGTTATTGATAATTAGCTCGGAAGAAGTCCTTTAACGTTTCAAATTCTTCGTCGGTGTGGGCCGGGAAATTAGCAATCCGGAAAGTGTTCTTGGCCCAATGACCGTAGCCGTTGCCCAACATAATGTCGCTCCGCAAGGCATTCTTTTTTATTTCATCTATAACTTTTTCTTGTCCCTCTACCGCTATTACCGTGGAGGATCTTACTTCCGGATTAGAAATGAGTAACTGAAAATCCGTGAATTCCTCCAGGAACTGGTAAAAATCCTGCGCCCGCTTTACCAAATGCTGATCAATGGTTTTAATGGCTTCCCGCTCTTCCATTACTTTAAACATCAGGTAAATATCCAGTACGTTAGGCGTAATAGAGGTTTGATAGTTTAGCATTTTCTCGTAGAGCAACACCAAACTGTTATAATGGCTCTTATTGTTTATTTCTTTCGCCCGGAAAATGGTGCGGGGCGAGCAAACCATAATGCCTAAACCGGCGGGCAAACCAAAGCATTTCTGTACGGAAGCGAACCAGATATCGGCTTTAATATATTTTAAAGCAATACCGGCCATGGAGGAAGTCGCATCTACGGCAATCAACTGGTCGCGGAAACGGTTAAATAAATTAAGAATGGTACTTTCTTTAATTTGGGTACCGTTAGACGTTTCGTTCTGGGTAATACAAACTATATCGGCATCGACATCACCCGGCAGGTCCGCAACCATTAATTCTTCGTTCAGGTCCCATTTGGCACCCGCCGATTTCGGCTTGATCTTTTGGGCATAGTCCAGCCATTTCTCACCAAAAGCGCCATTATACAAATGATAACTTTTGTGGCGGGTTAAGCTTTGGGCAATAATCTCCCAGCACTCCGTCGCCGACGATACAAAGTAAATATAATAATCCTGCGGAATATTCAATTTCTTGCGCAGCAAAGCTACTAAGGTTTTGGTTAAATGCACAAAGCGGTCGCTACGGTGGGGTATACTCAAAATACCTTCATCATAGGCCTGGGTGAGGTAATCTCTAATTTCAGGATAAACTTTGGCAGGACCGGGATAAAAGGATAACATTGGCTTATAGATTGATGAGCTGATGGCGGTAATTGGTTTTAACGGATGTGAACCGGTGCGGAAAAACCGTTAGGCGTTTTTAAATTCGAAACCTACTTTTTTCGGTTTTAAACTTAAAAAATAGTGCAGTGCTAATCGGTAACTTTCCAGACCAAAACCACAAATAGAACCAATGCACCGGCCGGCCAGCATACTTTTATGACGAAACGCTTCGCGGGCGTAAATATTGGATATGTGTACTTCTACTACGGGCGTGGTAATAGCCGCTAAAGCATCGGCCAAAGCCACGGAGGTATGGGTATAGCCACCCGCGTTTAAAAGAATACCTTTGTACGTAAAACCAATTTCGTGAATTTTATCTATTAAAGCACCTTCGGTGTTAGACTGAAAATATTCCAGTTCCAAATCCGGGAAAGCTGTTTTTAATTCCTCGAAATAATCTTCAAAAGAGCGATTGCCGTAAACTGATTTTTCGCGCACGCCCAGTAAGTTTAGGTTAGGCCCATTAATAATCATTAATTTCATGGACGGTGTTTCGGTTGAAGCCATAAAAATTTTTAAGGTGCAAAGGTAACGAAGTAATCAGATAAGAGCATGTTTAAGTTTTAGAATTTGAATGAATACGCTGTTTTGCTGCATATTCAATAAAGGAAATAAATACTCTTATTCCCCTTTATCACCGTCATTCCCAAGGAATCTTATCGGTTAGCTGCCAATAAGATTTTTTCAGAATGACTGGTTTGGATGGTTTATGCAATTTTAAATATGCTCTAAGTATAAGTAGAAAGCGGATATGGGTTAACTTATTTTAATAAAACCGGGCTGAAGAATAAACTTCTACAAAAATTTAAAGCGTAGTTTTCTGATGTGTGGTTACCAATTATTGGTTTTTAGTAGTCATTTTACTAGGCAAGTGAACTATAAGTTCGGGTTTGCTTTCTTCATGTTACCTTTACGTGGTTTTACTTTAATCTTTAAGGCGGAATAGTCGCAGCGATATTATACTATTATTATCTTATCCATGAATTGGTCGGTTGGCATTAAGCAGTTTGAAGAATATTTACAGCTCGAAAAGTCTTTATCCGGTAATTCGGTGGAAGCTTACGGGCGCGATATCCGGAAGTTAACGGAGTTTTTGGAAAGTAGAAATTATCAGGTAAATCCCCTGGATATTAAATCGGCGCATATTCAGGAGTTTTTGGGGTGGGTTAATGAACTGGGCATGACCCCACATTCCCAGGCGCGTACTTTATCCGGTATCCGGGCTTTTTTTAAATTCCTGATTATGGAAGATTTGCTGCACGCCGACCCTACCGAAACCATTGAAGCTCCCAAACTAGACCGGAAATTGCCGGATACTTTAAGTGTAGAAGAAATAGAGCAGTTGTTTAATGCCATAGATGTTTCCACCCCCGAAGGAGCCAGGAACAAAGCCATGCTGGAAACTTTATACAGCTCCGGGCTCCGGGTAAGTGAACTGACGGAGTTAAAAATCAGCAACTTTTACGAAAGCATGGGCTTTTTAAAAGTTACCGGTAAAGGCAATAAAGAACGTTTGGTACCCATTGGTCGCGATGCGCTTAAATACATCAGAATTTACCTGGATGGCATTAGAAGCCATTTGGTGATTAAAAAAGGCAACGAAGATTTTATATTTCTGAACCGGCGAGGAGCGAAACTTACCCGCGTCATGGTTTTTACTATTATTAAAGATTTGGCCAAAAAAATAGGCTTAAACAAACAAATAAGTCCACATACGTTCCGGCACTCGTTTGCTACGCATTTAATTGAAGGCGGCGCCGATTTGCGGGCTGTACAGGAAATGCTGGGCCACGAATCTATCACTACTACCGAAATATACACCCACCTGGATCGGGATTACCTGAAACAAATTATCAAAGACTTTCATCCTCGAAGTTAGAATCGGTTGACGAGCGCCTTATTGGTATTGTTGCAGCTTATTTAAGGCTCAGCTAATTAATTTCTGGTTAACGCCCGGCAAATAGTATTAACCTATTTCCGGGCGTTAACCAGATAAAATTAAATTATCAATTTATCCCTGAGTTTATCCTGCCCTACATGTTTTTGAATTTCAAAAACATGTAGGGCAGGATAAACTCAGGGATAAAAAGGTGATTGTTATTGTATAGATAAATTAATTTTAGACGCGTAGGTCTTTATATAAAGCAGCAGGGTAAATATAAACAAGCAAATACCAGTCATTTCCAGCGTTTCTTCAATGGTCATCACAATCATGTAGGGCAGGCTGGTATCCTGAACGCCACTGGCACCCTGATAAATACTGCCACCGATCATTTCGAAACCAATCACACCTAAGACGTAAATGGCGCCTGAACAAAAAAACCAGACTTTCATTTTATTGGATAAAGCCAAAAAAAATCTTATATAAGAAATACCGAAAATTAACACAAATATACCGCCGGCAATAACCCATGGAAACCTAAGAAAACCGGTGAGTTCAAATTTTGCTCTTAAAGGTTCAATTAAGAATTCGTGAAAGCTAACCGATTCATCAATAGAAAGAGCTAAGAATATTAAAGCTAAACCTATCCAGTGGTTTGTAAATTTGTCTTTCTCTTTTCTTTTGATAACTGCAATAAAGCCCAAAACAGCGGCTGATATTAGCAGCAGGATGGCAGAAAAGTAAGTAGGTAAACTATCTTCCCGGTCGAAATAAAACTTATCTCTGGCCGGAAACTTAAAATCCATTTGGTAACTTAAAACTACCAGTAAATTAAGTAGTACTAAACCAATAGTAGCTATTACCAGGTAGGTTAAAATAGAAGAAACATTTACAGTTATAAACTTTTTGGGGGGGGATTTTTCAATTTGGTAAAGATCAAGAGAAGCACGATCAGCAGATAGAGTATCTATCTCTTCAGAAAATCTGTTTGTAAAATTGGCCATAAATCAATTTGGTTATAGTTAAAGAGTATTTTTAATATATAGTTAACATTGAGTTAACAATTTAGTAATATATACCTTTATATTGGCATTTTGTTTAGAAAAAATTATATAGAAAAATCGTTTTTGTAAGATTAATATAAATTATATACCATACATTAGATAAAAACCCAGTAAAATGGTTTGAAGCAATGTTTATTTCGATTTTTGAGAACAAAGATTTTTTTACACTATTTAGTTTTATAGCTATGAACAGTACTAAATCAAATATGTTATTACATATATTATGTTAAATAATATTCCGGTTGATTGTTGTTTAACTTTCTGTGGAATAATTCAGGTATTATTCCACAGAAAGCTTTTGTGAGTTTGCTAAAAATACTTCAGGTTTTTGCCGTGCGTCTGAGCATTTAAACAATTTTGCAGAAAAGATAACTTAACCTGACTTTAACCAAATTTTTACATAATAAACAGGGAAGGAGAAGGCTGCTACTGCAAGGCAACTAAAATAAGCTGCTTTGTTAACTACAAAAAATAGAGTTTAGAGCATGTTTAAATTCTAGAATTAGGAAAAATATGCTGTTTTAAGGCCTACTTAATAAAGAAAATAAAAACACTTATTCCCTTTAATCACTGTCATTCCGAAGGAATCTCATAGGTTAGCTGCCAATAAGATTCTTTCAGAATGACTGGTTTGGATGGTTTATGCAATTCTTAAACATGCACTTAGGTATTATCTTACTACCTACCAACTTGGGTCGTAATCTTGCGGGTACTGGCGTATAACAGGTGCACCATTAACGATAAAAAGGAGAAACTTAGTCCTACTGCCACAACGCCGGGCCATTGCCAATGTTGCCAGGCTTGGGTAGCCAGGAAAGTACCGCTGGCGCCCCCAATAAAATAAGTAAACATGTAAATTGTATTCAGACGATTGCGGGCTTGGGGGTTTAAAGAAAATACAGTGGTTTGGTTTGCAATGTGGGTGGCTTGTATGCCAATGTCTAATAAAATAATACCGGCAACTAAACCAATAATGCTGGTACTGAAAAACCCAAATATAGCATAAGAAAGCATTACCATAAAGATCATTACCGAAACCATATTTTTGCTTAAGCCTTTATCGCTGGCGCGGCCTACTAACGGGGCTGCCAGTGCGCCAACCGCTCCCACCAAACCAAAAGCCCCGGCTACATCGCTTCCGGCATTAAAGGGTGGCGCCTCGAGTAAAAAAACCAAAGTACCCCAGAAAGCACCAAAGCTGGCAAAGGCAAATGCTCCGCGTATGGCAGCCAGCCGTAGCAAAGGCTCTTGTTTAATAAAGGGCACTAACGATTGCATCAAACTTTTATAGGTGCCTTTGTACGCCGGTTCTACTTCCGGCAGCAGAAAAAATATAGCTAACCAAAGTATTGCCATAATGCCGGCTGCAATTACAAACATGGCCCGCCAGCCCAGGTGTTCTGCCACTAATCCGCTAAGGGTGCGCGATAGCAAAATACCAACCAGTAAGCCACTCATAACCGTGCCTACGGCTTTGCCGCGTACTTCGGGGCGGGCAAGATGCGCGGTTAAAGGTATAAAAAGCTGGGGAACCACCGATGCCGTACCAATAAGTAAACTGGCTAGCATAAGCACGTAAATATTAGGGGCGTAAGCAGCCAGGAGCAAGGAGAGCATAATTAAGCCAAAATCAATTAATATAAGCCTTTTCCGGCGCAGCATATCTCCCAGGGGCACAATAAAAAGCAGGCCCAAAGCATAACCTATTTGGGTGAGCGTAGCAATAATACCGGCTTTTGCCTCCGAAACATGATAGGTAGCGGCTATTTTACCGAGTAGCGGTTGATTATAATAAATGTTAGCTACTACCAGGCCCGAGCCAATAGTCATGAGCCAAAGGGTAACGGTAGATAAACCAGGCTGATGGTTTATAGCGTTTTTATTGTCCAATTATTTATTTGTTAAAATATTAATTCCGGAATTTTTCCTGCTTAACCCTATAACCAAGGTAATACCGGGGAAGTACTGCTTTCCGGTTATTTTGGTTGCTTTTTTACAGATGTCTATTACTCGTTATAGCGCAACAAACCAATCGTAGTTCCGGGTATTTGTTGGGAAGTATTGGTTACGACCTGCCTGACCATCAGCATTAAAATAACATTTAAACCCGGGTAAATTATTATGTAAGTTGCGTTAACTAATTTAGGAAGGAGTGAATACCAATTTAATGTTTCAGGAAAATATCCTGGATTTCTTTTGCTGTTTTATTTATTAAGTTAAATTCTATTCGCAGGAGCTACTGAGCGTAAAGGTAATTAAATGCGTATTCTGTTAGGGGTAAAAGCTTGCGGAGAGATTGAAAATAGGAATACCCGAAATAGAAAAGGTAGCTTAGTTAGAATTATAACTGTGAAAAAGAGCAGGAAATTTTAGGAGTAACATCCTTGATTGCATTTACAGGCTTAAGAAATGCTTTAATTCAAGGTCGTTGATATGGCATAAATTTTCTTGATTTCTTTTTCATGTTTTACAAACAGCCGGATGAGCGCTTTTCGCTCTTTTGCTTCGGGTGTACCCGGTAGGGCATCTATAATTTGTTCCAATCGTTTGGCGGCTTGTTCGTATTCAATAAGACATCCTAATACCCTATAATGCATTCTCCTTTACTAAATAAATATAATACAATAATACGGTAAATATAACAAAAAAAAGTACCAAAATTGCGATGATAAATACTGATTTTTAGTAAGTAAGTAAGTAAGTAAGTAAGTAAGTAAGTAAGTAAAAATACTTGATTTAGAAATCAGGTGTGGGAATAGGAAATTATTAATAAAAACGTTAGAAAATCAACGCTGGTCTTTTTGTGATTTCTGCTTCCTAAGAGGCTTTTCTAAAAATTAAGAGCAAAAGTATTCACGTCATCTCTAACCCTTCGCCTCCAGCAGGAGGTAGTACAATTAAGAGTAAGCATAAGTCCAGCCCCATTTAGGTAGCGTCCACCCAGGGGATGGATTTAGGAGGAGGCTCTAAAATAATTTGTTAAGTTTTCCTTCGCAGTTTGTTTCCAGTATACATCCTACAGGTTATATGCTGGTTTATGCTCAGTAAAACAATTATGCTGCGGTATATAGTTATAGATTTTTGAGGAAATAAGGCAAAATATAGACAAAGAACCTATGGCTTGCTCGGCAAATCATTTATAATGCTTACTTTTATAACCCAATAAGCATTTCGCTGTCATTCAGAAAACCTAGAAATATTGATTATTGCTATGAAATCCCAAACTGCTTCCTTCCTTAAAAAGAATAAAAAGCAATTATTAGAAGCTTGGATGAAGAACCAGCTTGCTGAATCGACGCTACGCGACGATTTGATCTCTAATGATGAACTAAGTGCCCAGTCAGAAGAATTATTAAAAGCAATATTGCAAGCCCTTTCCTCAGGTGAACTAGATACAGAATCCGCGGTTTTCCAACCCGTAACAGATATTTTAAGCGACTTATCTATTACCCGGGCCAGGCAAGGATTTTCACCCCGCGAAACCAGTGTGTATATAATGAGCCTGAAGCAGGCATTTTACCAAATTCTGGAAAAAGAACTGGTAAACGATCCGGTAACTCTTTATCACGAATCAGTAGAATTAAACAACTTGCTCGATACCATGAGTATCATTACCATGGAAACCTTTATCAAAGGCCGGGAAGAAGTTATTCTGCGCCAAACCGATGAAATCAGCGAAATTTCTACGCCGGTAATCCGGGTTTGGGAAGGTATTCTGGCTTTGCCCATTATTGGTACTTTAGACAGTGCCCGTACCCAGGTGGTAATGGAAAACTTGTTGCAACAAATAGTAGAAACCGGTAGCCGCATTGCCATCCTGGATATTTCGGGTGTACCAACCGTAGATTCGCTGGTGGCCCAGCATTTAATTAAAACCGTAAGTGCTACCCGCTTAATGGGCGCCGAGTGTATTATTAGTGGTATCCGGGCCGAAATTGCCCAAACTATTGTGCACCTGGGCATTGATCTTTCTAATATCTCTACTAAGGCTTCGCTCGCCAGCGCCTTAAAATTGGCTTATAGTATGTTGGGGATAGAAGTAAAAAGATCGTCAGAGAAAAAATCATTATTTTAGTTCAGCACGCAGAGGTAATGGATAGAATTCCTATTCTTAAAATGGGCGAGTTTTTACTCGTAACCATACAGGTAGATTTATATGATCGTTTAGCCTTAACCCTGGAAAACGATTTGATTAACATGGTAAGCAAAACCGAAGCCCGGGGCGTGTTAATTGATATTTCGGCAGTAAGCATTGTGGACTCTTTTATGGGACGTATCTTGGGTAATATTGCGTCTATGTCTAGAATTATGGATGCCGAAACGGTAGTGGTGGGCATGCAGCCGGCCGTGGCCATTACGTTAGTAGAATTAGGTTTAACATTAGTGGGGGTATATACAGCTTTAGATGTAGATAAAGGGATGGAACTTCTTCGAAGTAAAATTGGAAACCAGCCAAAAGAAGAGGAAGATCTGTATGATGACATTGTCTAAAGAAGTTGTATCTATCCAGCGCGAACCAGATGTTGTTTTTTTCCGGAATAAAGCAAAAGAATACGCCGTAAAAATAGGAATGAGCCTGGTAGGCCAAACCAAACTGTTAACGGCCGCCAGCGAGCTGGTTCGTAATATGCTGCGTTACGGTAATGGCGGCGACGCCATATTGGAAATTGTAGTACATAATAATGTAAAGGGCGTCCGGTTAACTTTTGCAGATAAAGGGCCCGGTATAAAAGATATAAAACAAGCTTTGCAGGACGGATTTTCTACCGGTAGAAGTTTGGGCCTGGGTTTACCCGGTGCTAAACGGTTATCTAACGAATTTGAAATTAAAAGCGAAGTAGGCAAAGGCACCACTGTTTCAATCATCCGCTGGAAAAATGGAGTTTAAAGCGCATGTTAGTTTTTTGCTTACCGACCGCAGCTTTCTGAATATTGTAAAACGCGATATTACCAAGCTGGTAGAAAGCTATGGTTTTAGCCCGGCCGAAACAGGGAAAGTAAACCTGATCGTGGCCGAAATGACTTCTAACCTTATAAAACACAATGCGGAAGGCGGAGAAATACTCGTAAAACCAATAGGTATAAACCATGCTGGCGTAGAAATCTTGTGCCTGGATAATGGCCCGGGTATGAGTGATGTAACGCGGATGCTGGAAGACGGCGTATCAACGGCCGGCACCAGCGGTGAAGGCTTAGGAGCCATTAAACGGTTATCCGACGAATTTGATATTTATTCCGCCCGGGAAGTAGGCACCTTTATTTTAGCGCGGCTTTACAAAGCCCGCCATAAACCCAAAGTAAGTGACATTAAAAAATTTGACGTTGGGGTGGTAATGGTACCAAAAGCCGGGGAAACTTTATGCGGAGACGGTGGGGTGATGCGCGAAAGTATAGGTAAATGCCAGTTTTTGGTAACCGATGGTTTAGGACACGGCGAGTTTGCGCATGGTGCGAGTAAAAGCGCCGGCGAAGCTTTTCTTAACAATACCAATTTAAGCCCCCACGAAATAATCCGGAATTTACACCCGGCTTTAAAACATACCCGCGGAGCGGTGGGCAACGTGGCTACCATTAACCTGGAGCATAAAACCATTTCTTATTGCGGCGTAGGTAATATCGCCGGACGCATTATTAACGGTACCGAGGCTACTAAAAGCATAATCTCGTATAATGGTATATTGGGGCATAATATTCCTAATACCCTGCATAACCACGAGTTGCCCTGGAGTAATAACAGTACTTTAATTTTACATTCCGACGGTTTAAAAAGTAAATGGGATTTAACCAGGTACAAAGATTTGCTGCGGCACAGCCCCAGTCTGGTGGCCGCCCTTATGTATAAAGAATTTTCGCGCGGCACCGATGATACCATGGTGTTGATTTGCCGGACTAGAGCTTAATAATTCATGGATCGGGATATAATTAGTTTTAAATTAGAAAACGAACTGGATATTGTTTTGGCTTATAAAAGAGCCATGCAGTTGTCTCAGTTGTGCGGTATGGCGCTGGCAAATCAAACCAAATTTGCCACGGCCGTTTCGGAGATATCCCGTAATGTACTCGAGCACGTGGGGCTGGGCGATATTAAGTACAGTATTGTTGAAAACGAGGGCCGCTTGTATTTAGAAGGTTTGGTTTCGGACCGGGGTCGGGGTATTGCTAACGTTGCAGAAATAATGCGGCAGCCTTCCGGCTCTAAAGGCTGGGGTATTTATAATTCCCGCAAACTTGTCGAACAGTTTTTTATCCAGAGTGAATATGAGAAAGGCACCCGGGTTTACCTGCGCAAGCTCATCCCGCATAATCATCCGCCCATAACTTTGGCATTAATTCGTAGCTGGATAGAGCAATTTAAAAACGACGAAGATATTTCGCCTTATGCCGAAATAAAAAACCAAAACATGCAGCTAATTGAACTGCTCGACGAAATCCGGGAAAAAAACCTGGAAGTAGAGTACCAGTTAGCCGAAATTAAAAGGCTGAACCTGGAGCTGCAAACTTCCAATAAAGAAATAACCGGCCTCTTAGAAGAACGCGAGAAATACAATGAGCAGCTAAGTTCTATAAACCAGGAACTGGATAAATTTGCTCATATTGTTTCTCACGATTTAAAAGCGCCGCTTTATAATATATTTTCTTTAGCCCATATTATAGAAGAAGAAGTGCAGGAAAATAACCTGGACGAAATAGATAAAACCGTGCGTATGATTAAAAAACAAGCATCGCAAATGGAAAAATTTATTTCGGATGTATTGCTTTATTCTACGGCCGGCCGGCATAACATATCTAAAGAAGAAGTGGACTTATCGGAGCTCCTGCAAAGTATTTTAAAAACGCTTTCGATACCGCCGCATATAGAAGTGATTGTGCAACCTGATTTACCCAAGCTTTTTACCGAGAAAATATACCTGCAGCAAATATTTTCCAACCTGATCAGCAATGCCATAAAGTACAGCGATAAACCAAAAGGGATTATAGAGATAAAGTACCGGCAGGTTCATAATCTCCTGCAATTTGCCATAGCCGATAACGGACCCGGTATACCATTAAACGAACAGGAAAAAATATTTAAACCCTACGAAACAGGCAGCATGCACCGTAATACCAGTACCGGTTTAGGCTTGTCGATTATAGATAAAATAATTCAGTTAAAGCAGGCGGCTTTTTGGGTAGAATCAAAAGGTAATAATGGCGCTACTTTTATATTTACCTGGCCCGCGACCGATATCTTAAAACACGGCGCCTAGAAATTAGCGGTACCGAAAAAACACCCTAACACCCGGCTTAAAAGTTATATATAGTTCTGGGAACTCCGGCTAAAATGTTCTCTTAAAATTTCTTTTACGTCGTTTTCGGTTAAAGCTTTAGAAAGATGTCTTTTTACTTTTTTAAACTGTTTTAAACGTTCCAGGTCATAAAAGCTGGCCGAAGAAGTAAGCATCATAATAATAATGGGGTTTTGCTGATCTAACTGCGCTTGTTCGTACGCTTCCAGAAAAGAAAAACCATCCATAACGGGCATTTTTATATCCAGAAAAATAAGATCCGGACAGATAGTGCCGCTTACTTTATCTGGGCCACAAGCCGTGTTTAGATAATCCAGGGCTTGCCGTCCATTTTCCAGTACCATTATTTCGTGCGCTATGTTTAAACGTGAAAGTAATCGTTTGTTTACATGGTTAGTAGTTTCATCATCATCTACTAATAATATTAAATCCAGCAATCGCGACATATATTTAGAAAATGGTTGTGCAGGTATTAGTTTATATCAAAGCCGGTAATATTTTAGTTCCCGTTAGCGGAAACTTTTCCGGATAAGAATTTACAGGCTTATCAAATTATCCAACAAAAATAATATTTTAATAGTAATATATTATATTTTAGATTCATATTTAACCTGAAATTTTTAAGGGCGTTACTTATCCTGGTTAAATAGTTTATGTAAAGTAAAAACAAGTTTGCTATTAGGTTAATGGAAATACTGTCCCTTATATTTAGAATTTAGGTAAAGATTATTGCCAGATTGATTATTACCCAATGGTAGTTGTAGCTACACCATTATGCCGGTAGATACTACGTGAATAATAATGGGAGAAGAATAATTTGCGTTTAATATCCTGACAAGGCTGTTTGCGCTTAAACTAACTCCGAAACATCGGTTAAGTTTACTAATTTATCCAGGCCCAGTATTTCAAAAACTTTTTGGGTATGGGTTTGCAAACCACAGAAAACCAAATCCGTGCCCTTTTCCCGTATAAGCGGTAAGTTAGACAAAAAGATGCCAATGCCTTCGGAAGTAATGTAATTTAAGTTGCGGCAATCTACCAATATTTTATCTTTTTGGCTTTGCATGGCTTTTTTTAGTGAAAAATCTATTTCACGTGTATTATCCCGGTTTAGGTTGCCGGACAATATAATAACATAAGCATTTTCTTTAATTTCGTGATATAGTTCCATGGTATTAAATTGTACGTTAATGCTTACTAATTGATGTTACGCAAAAATTATTAAAAAACTTAAGTTTCTGGAGCTCACTCTTCTAATCCTTTGGGTTGCGTAAGTTCAGTTGCTAAAAAGCCTGAATTTAAGGATAGCAATACTGCTGATAAAAATAAAGAGCGACGGGAAAAATAAAAGGGGAAGAACAAAACTTTTATTTTACTGATGTTACGCAAGATTATTAAAAACACAGACATGAAAAATTAGAAGCCCATTTCAGTCATCCTGTAGAATTCGAAGAATTCCAGAAGGATCTAACCAACAGTAAACCGATTAGATCCTTCCAGGATGACAAATGTGAGCTCATAAAATTTATTAAACTTAGTGTTTTGCGTAACATCAATTATTTTATTGAAAGAACAAAAGCTTTCGCTTCCTGTAAAGTAGGCAAGATCGTAATAACGCGGTCCAGGCCCGTTTCGGAGAAGGCGTACTGAACCGGCAAACGGGGGTGACACAGGATTAAAAGCCGGCCTAACCGGTGTAAGTGCGAAAGGTATTTTAAGATAATGCGTTGTCCGGACCGGTTGATGGCCGCTAAATCCTGCATATCCAACAATACATGATCTGTAAAACTTCTGGAGCCTGCTTCCAGTGCCTCCTCTAAACCCAGACACGCGCCATCATCAACCTCACCCGAGAGGCTCATAATCTGCAATTTTCCTTCAATCTGGGAAGCTATTTTAAACATATAACAACTTATTTTTTTAAGCAGCAGCAGTTTTGTATTAGAAATAGGAATATGTTTTATTTCCTTGTTTCATAGCTACTTACAAATATATCTAAAGGGATTTTTCCTGATTGTAAGTGTAAATACCTAATTTAAAAATAATATTTTTATTTAAATCAGTACAAATAGCAATTGCTTACGTAAATACCTGTATTTTAGAATAGTATTGCTACAGTTTGTTGTCTATACAATTAATTAAGAGTAAACTTTGCATCTTAATCCTTTGGGCAATTTGAAAATACCCTTATTACATTAAAACAGATAACTATAAAGCTATGTTAGAGGCGCAGGAAGTTATAAGTATAGAATCCCCGGAGACCCATCTGGAAAGTCCAATAAAAGTAATCTTGGTAGATGACCATACCATTATCAGAGACGGTATAAAGGCCTTATTGAAAGACAATAAAGAAATTGAAGTAGTAGGTGAGGCCGGTACGGGGAAAGAATTATTAGATATGTTGGCCCACGTAGATGCCGATGTGGTAATGATGGATATTAACATGCCCGAATTGGATGGCTTTGAAACTACTACGCTTTTGCGGGAACAAAACAGCGATCTGAAAGTATTGATTTTATCGATGCTGGATCACGAAAATTATATTGCTAAAGTTTTAGAAGCCGGCGCTTCGGGGTATTTATTGAAAAATACCGGGCGAGACGAAATGGTATGCGGTATTAAAATAGTGGCTGCGGGTGGGCAGTTTATTTCTTCGTCCATATCGCTTAACCTGCTTAGAAAGTTACAAAATCCCAATTATAAACCGGCCAACGCCGAAGAAAAACAAACCCGCGATTTATCGCAGCGCGAAATTGAAATATTAAAATTAATTGCCGACGGATTAACCAATGCCGAAATTGCCGATAAAATTTTTACGAGCAAGCGCACCGTAGAAACTCACCGCCAAAACATTATTGAAAAAACCAAAGCTAAAAATACCGCTGCCCTGATAAAATACGCGATTGGTAAGGGAATAATCAGCTAATATTTTCCACAAGTTGTTTTCAGAAATAAAAGCAATCAGCCGCCACAACCCGTACGCTGATTGCTTTTATTTTTTTGGCTGTTCTTGCCTGCTTTATATTTAAATTTAGCTGCTTTAAAAAGAGTAATGTCTGCTCAATTTAAAAAAAATCCTATTTTCTGTTAGCCTTTAAACTAACAAATACGCAAGTTAACTGTTTATATAGTTATTAGAAAAGTATCAACTACCATTTGTTTTCTGCTTGCAAAAGCCACCATAAGTTCGAGGTGATACTGGCCGGCAATACCTAATCAGAAAGGTAGCTAACTTCAGATTTAAAACAGATTCGTATTATATCTTTGTAAATAAATTAGCCTAAAACCGGAACTGTATATTGCTTGAATTACGTACAAATTGCTGGTACTTTGCTGGTTGCGCTATTTTATCAGCAAACATAAAAAGGCCGACGAAGGGCATCTTATTTGTTTCCCGATTAATACTGGTTTAAACAAACAAAATATACAATAGCGTGCTACGCTTATAATTGATCAACTTTCTATGAAAATAAAATACATTGTTTATGCTATTTTACTGATTGGCTTTACCGCCTTGGTTGGCTACCGCATCACCAAGAATAAGAGTGAGGCTGGTGGACCCGGTGGTGGCAGCCCTGGCGGCAGAGGTGCTGCTGGCGGCGGACCCGGCGGAGCACCGGCTATGCGGGTAGATGGCGTAGTAGTAAAAGCACAACCATTTAATAATAACCTGGCTGTAACGGGTTCTATTGAGGCGAACGAACAAGTAGAAATAAGAGGACAGGTAACCGGATTTGTACAAAGTATTTCCTTTAAGGAGGGTAGTACCGTTAAGAAAGGGCAAGTATTGGTAAAAGTGGATGATTCGGAGTTGCGGGCCCAACTGGCGCAGGCGCAAACCCGGCAAAACCTGGCGTCCGAAAATGCAGAACGGGCCCGGTTATTGTTGGCTAAAGAAGCAATCAGCCGCGAAGAATACGATATTGCTACGGCCGATTTTAGAACGGCTAAAGCCCAAACGCAGTTGATCCGGGCGCAATTATCTAAAACTACGATAACGGCACCTTTTACCGGCCGCATTGGTTTACGTAATATTTCTGTTGGCGCTTTTCTTTCTCCCGACGTAGTGGTAGCCAATCTGTTAAATACTGATCCTATTAAAATTACTTTTTCGGTGCCGGAGAAATATGCCAGTCAGGTAAAAACTAACACCGAAATCACTTTTTCGGTAGCCGGATCGAGCGAAAAATATACTGCCAAAGTTTATGCAATAGAACCCGGTATTGAAGCAACCAGCCGTACTTTACAATTAAGGGCCCGGGCGGCAAACCCCTCGGGCGCTTTACGCCCCGGATCGTTTGCCGCCATCGAATTACCCCTTTCGGTATTAAGCGATGCCTTGCTGGTGCCCACGCAGGCAGTGGTGCCGGTTCAGAACGGAAAGAAAGTTTTTGTTTCACAAGGCGGCAAAGCCAAAGAAGTAATGATCGAAACCTCTACGCGTACGGCCAAAGATATTTTAGTTACATCCGGTATAAATGCCGGCGATACTGTTTTAACCACGGGTATTCTAACCTTAAAAGAAGGTACACCGGTAAAAGTGAAACTTTCGGCCAGTTAATTACATTCATTTAAAAAGATAAATATTACATGAGTATATCAACCACCAGCATTAAAAGGCCGGTATTCACGATAGTAATTAACCTGATGCTGATCTTATTCGGCGTGATTGGTTATACTTTCCTGGGAGTCCGGGAATATCCATCTATCGATCCGGCGGTAGTTTCGGTGCGCACCAACTATACCGGTGCCAATGCCGACATTATTGAATCCCAGATAACCGAACCCCTGGAAAAAGCCATTAACTCCATTGATGGTATCCGGAACATAAGTTCTTCCAGTAACCAGGGTTCCAGTAATATTACCATTGAGTTTAACCTGGAGAAAAACTTAGAAGAAGCTGCCAATGACGTGCGCGACAAAGTATCGCAGGCCGTTAGAAGTTTGCCCGAAGATATTGATGCGCCGCCGGTAGTTTCCAAAGCCGATGCCGATGCCGAAGCCATTATTACCATGACGGTAAGAAGTGAAACCCGTAACCAGTTAGAGTTAAGCGATTATGCCGAAAACGTGATCTCCCAACGCCTGCAAACCATACCGGGTGTAAGTGCCGTGCAGATTTGGGGACAAAAAAGGTATGCCATGCGCTTATGGCTCGATCCGATTAAATTAGCGGCCTACGGCTTGACCGTTGGTGATGTTAGAACGGCTCTGAACCGCGAAAACGTAGAATTGCCGTCGGGAAAGGTAACCGGTAACAATACCGAGTTAATAGTTAAAACCTTAGGTAATCTTTCCAGCGAAGAGCAGTTTAATAATTTAATTGTAAAATCCGAAGATGGCAAGATCATCCGCTTTAGTGATTTGGGAACGGCGGAACTGGGTCCGGAAAACCTGGAAAATAAAATGACGGAATCGGGCAAACCGATGGTGGGTTTAGCCATTGTTCCGCAGCCCGGAACCAATTACCTGGAAATTGCCAACAATTTTTACAGTCAGTTTGATAGACTTAAAAATGAGCTGCCGAAGGATTTAACTTTAGATATTGCCATGGACAATACCTTGTTCATTAAGCAATCGGTAACGGAAGTGGCAGAAACCATTTTAATAGCTTTAGTTCTGGTAATTGCGATTATTTATTTATTCTTCCGGGATTGGGGTATTGCTTTCCGGCCTTTAATTGATATTCCGGTATCGCTGGTAGCTACTTTCTTTATTATGTACCTGGCGGGCTTCTCTATTAATGTACTTACTTTATTAGCGATCGTATTGGCTACCGGTTTGGTGGTAGATGATGGTATTGTGGTAACCGAGAATATCTATAAAAAAGTAGAAGAAGGCATGTCGCCGATTGAGGCGGCGATTAAAGGCTCTAACGAAATTTTCCTGGCGGTTATTTCTATCTCCATTACGCTGGCCGCGGTGTTCTTACCGGTAATTTTCCTGGAAGGTTTCGTCGGGCGATTATTCCGCGAGTTTGGGGTAGTAATTGGGGCTGCAGTGTTAATTTCTGCGTTTGTTTCATTAACCTTAACGCCGATGCTGAACGCCTACCTGATGAAAGGCGGCACCCATAAAAAATCCAGGTTCTACGAAATAACGGAGCCTTACTTCCAGAAGATGAATGCCAGTTACGGTGAAGCCCTGGGAAGTTTCATGAAAAGAAGATGGCTGAGTTTCCCGGTTATCCTGCTTTGTTTAGGTTTAATTGGCCTTTTCTATACCATTCTGCAAAAAGAAACCGCGCCCTACGACGATAGAAGTATGTTGCGGGTGCAGGCAACCGCTCCGGAAGGCGCTTCTTACGAGTACATGGACCGGTTTATGACAGAATTAACCCAATTGGTAAACGATTCCATTCCCGAAAAGGCCGTAAACCTGGTTATTACCTCGCCGGGTTGGGGAGGAGCCGGTTCGGTTAACAACGGTATGATGCGCATGGCTTTGGTTCAGCCGGATGAGCGGGAGCGTTCTCAGAAAGAAATTGCCGACCAATTGACCAAACTGACCCGCAGGTATTCGGAGGCGCGTACCATGGTGGTGCAAACCCCTACTATCTCGGTTAACAGAAGGGGCGGGCAGCCAATTCAGTACATTATTCAGGCTCCTAACTTTGAAAAATTACAGGAAAAAGTTCCGGTTTTCATGGATGAAGCCAGCAAAGATCCAACCTTCACCAACGTGGACGTAAACCTGAAATTTAACAAACCAGAAATTGATATTACCATTGATCGGGAAAAGGCGCAGAGTTTAGGTGTGTCGGTAATAGATGTGGCCCAAACCTTACAATTATCGCTCAGTGGCCAGCGGTTCGGGTATTTTATTATGAATGGCCGGCAATACCAGGTAATTGGTCAGTTTGAAGAAGTAGACCGGGATGCGCCGGTAGATTTAACTTCTTTATTTGTGCGCAGCAGTACCGGTCAGTTAATTCAATTAGACAACCTGGTAACCATACAGGAACGCAGCAGCCCCCCGCAGTTATACCATAACAACCGGTATATGTCAGCTACTATTTCGGCCGGTTTAGCTCCCGGTAAAAGTATCGGCGATGGTATTGATGCCATGGACCGCATTACCGAAAAAGTACTGGACAGCAGCTTCTCCACTGATTTAGGCGGCGAATCAAGGGACTTTATGGAAAGTGGTTCCAATACCTTGTTTGCTTTTGGCCTGGCGTTGTTATTAATTTACCTGATTCTGGCCGCCCAATTCGAAAGTTTCCTCGATCCTTTAATTATCATTTTAACCGTACCTATGGCGGTAGCGGGTGCCATGTTATCGTTGTGGTTATTTGGCCAGACCTGGAATATCTTCAGCCAGATTGGTACTATTATGTTGATTGGTCTAGTAACTAAAAACGGTATCCTGATTGTGGAATTTGCGAACCAACTCCGGGAAGAAGGGAAACCCAAAATGGAGGCTATCCTGGAAGCTGCGGAAGCCCGTTTACGCCCGATTCTGATGACCAGTTTAGCTATTGCCCTGGGAGCTTTACCTATTGCCATGGCTTTAGGAGCAGCGGCCAAAAGCCGCGTTGGGATGGGGGTAGTAATTGTGGGTGGTACCTTGTTTTCCCTGGCATTAACCTTGTTTATTATTCCGGCCATATATTCTATGTGGTCCAGAGAGCGTAAACATCGTCCGGAATTCGATAACATCGAAGCTTTAGAGAAGGCTGCTTAATTAATTTAAAAATAATAAAGAGTTGTATGAATCATAAATTTGCTTTCCTGTTGGCCTTGGTTTTATCTGCTCTGGTGGGGTTAGATAAAGCCAATGCCCAGGAGGTATTAAGGCTGGAAGATGCAGTTAAAATAGCATTAGAAAGAAATTACGATATTAAGATAAGTGCTAATAATTTAGACATAGACCGGAATAATGTAAACCGGGCCAATGCCGGTATGCTGCCAGTTATTGGCGGTACGTTAACGAACAATAACAGTATTCAGAACAGCTCGCAAACCCGTTCTACCGGAGAAGTTACAGAGCGCGCTGGAGCCCGTGGTTCTAACTTAAATTATGGTGTAGCTTTAAATTGGACTATTTTTGACGGCTTCGCCATGTTTACCCGTTACAATCAGTTACAGGAACTGCAAAGATTAGGTGAAGCCAATTTGCAGCTTACTGTTCTAACGAGGGTGGCCGATGTGATAAATAATTATTATAACCTGGTACAACAACAACAGCAATTGCGGGCTTACGATACGGCAATTGCTATTTCTCGCCTGCGTTTAACAACGGCACAAAACCGGTTTGAAATAGGCAAGGCGGCGCGTTTGGAAGTACTAAATGCCGAAGTTGATTTTAATACCGATACTACTAATTTACTCCGTCAGCAAGAGCTATACTTAAACACCCAAACTTATTTAAATGAGTTGATGGCCCGGGATGTAACCCAGCGTTTTAGTGTAGTAGATGGTATTAACATTGATGACGGATTACAATTAGATCAGTTAACCAGTCTGGCGCTGGCCCAAAATCCAACCTTAAGGGCTGCTTTGGTGAGTAGAAGAATTGCTGAGTTAGATTTAAAACTGGTAAAAGCAAACCGCTATCCCGCCATAGGTGTTACCTCCGGTTATAATTTTAGCCGATCGGAATCGGCACTGGGATTTGCCACCTTATCTACCGGGCGGGGCTTTAACTACGGTTTAACCGCTTCCATCAATATCTTCAACGGATTTTTGCAGCGTAGATATGAGCGTAATGCTGGCATCCAGATTGAAAATGCGCAGTTGGATTTCGAGCGTTTAAATCAAAATGTGAAATCCCAGTTAACATCGGCTTTTCAAACCTACCTGACTAATCTACAACTGGTACACTTGGAAGAAAGTAATCAGAAACTTGCTAAACGCAACATGGAAATTACTTTAGATAAATACCGCTTGGGAAGTTTAACCCCGGTAGAATTTCGGGATGCCCAGCTTAACTATGTTAATGCTACGGTAAGGTTTAGTAATGCCCAATACGAAGCCAAGCTTGCCGAGATAGCTTTAAAGCAAATTGCCGGGGCTTTAAATGTGGGCAATTAAGTATATCAAGTCATGCCTTTTTAATCGCTGATAATATCAATCTAAATATAGTGTAAGAAGCGGTATTTTCATTCCTGGCTTAGGAGTAGCACAAAACTTACAAATTTTTACTTACAACTTAAACCATGGCAGCTGCTAAAGATCATAGCTTTTTTGAAAATGTTTTTGAAGTAGTAAATTTAATTCCCCCGGGAAGGGTAACTTCCTACGGGGCCGTAGCGGCTTACCTGGGCTCTAAAGGTTCGGCCCGGATGGTGGGTTGGGCTCTTATTAGTTCGCATCAACAAAACAAAAATATTCCGGCCTACCGGGTGGTAAACCGAAACGGGTTACTTACCGGTAAACAGCACTTTGCCTCCCCCTCGGCCATGCAGGAAAGCTTGGAACAGGAAGGTATTCAGGTAGAAAATGACCGGGTAATAGAGTTCTCCCGGCTTTTCTGGGATCCGTCTAAAGAGTTGCTATAAAACCAAATAACCAGTGTAAGTAGCTATTGCTTCAACTAGCACTATCGCCTACTTTTGATCGAAGAATATTGTAAAGAGCAACGCAGCTGGTTTACTTATTTATTTGGGTTAGGAGGCGTAATCATGATATGGGCCCCGTGTGTACCCGGGTGCATGATCCAGGGCATGCCGGCGGCTTCCGGTTTTAAAGGTAAGCCGGTGGTTTCGGCGGTAGCATAAGGCGTATAAACCACATAACGCAAAGAGCCTGTTTTTACCTCACCGCTTTGAGCATTATAGTTTTCATCCGGAGCAGAAAATACAAAGAGGGTAGCGGGTTGTTTGGGCATTGCCAGTTTGCCGGCTTTTACTTCGGTTTCGCGCATATCAAAAATTTCCTGCGAAGATTTGCCTTGTTTTTTTAATTCCCGGCCCCGGGCCATAAAAGGCTCCAGATCCCGGTGATAAGCAGCAACGGAAAAACCTTTTTGTGCCGGATTGTCGGCCAAACAGATTATTTCGTTCGTGCCTTTTCTCAGCAATACCAATTCTTCTTTCTGATTGTAACCGTAAACGGTAGCGGCACTGCGTTTATCGGTGGGAGCAGCCATTACGGCCGATTTGATTTGTACGGTGGTACTAGGAAAGGTTTCCTGGGCCTGGCCACTTACCCCTATAAAAGCCAACGAAATAAAAGAAAGTAATTTTTTCATGTTATAATAAGCTTTTTGTTAAGGTAAACAATGGCCGAATAATTTCCAAAGGCCAACTCATTAACCTTATCTTTTAATTGTTACCGCCAATTGGTCTACATCGGATAAAATCCAGTTAAAAGCTTCTTGTTTATCTAAAAACTCATCAAATTCTACTTTAGCACTTCCCAAACAATTATTTCTAACATAATTAAATACCCGGTTTATATCTACCAGCGAAAAACTTTCTATAGTAGTAATGCGGGCAAGTCTTTTCATGTCGCTATTGTATAACATATATCCGATTTCGTACGCCAGCCAATTCTGATCGGCAAATTCTAAATAATGAACCGCCTGTGAGTCGCTCAACCAATAATGGCATTGTTTTTCTTTAGCTAACTCGGCTGCTTTCTGGAGACGGGGACGGAATGCTTCGCTTATTGGGTGTTGCAACCATTCTAAATAAATAAGTTTGATTTGTTCGTCCCAGCTGATCTTAAGGAATTCATCCTGAATAATAACTTCTAGTTGGGGCATGTAGGACATAATCTCATTTAATAAGATATTAAATATTGGGTAAGGTTTACTATTAAAACTTTATTCTATTACCCGCATGGTAATATAAATTTCTTTACTTGGCCAGTCTTGCGTGTCTACCGGCACGGCGGCAATTTTATCTACTACTTCCATGCCTTCCAGTACTTCGCCAAAAACTGTATATACCATATCCAGGGTCGGCATACCGCCCTGGGTAGTATAATTTCTGATCTGTTCGGGCGTGTATTTAAAATTATGCTTTTGTTCTACTTCCCGTAAATTCTGTAAACTTACCCGCGTTCCTTGAACAATGTAAAAGTTATCGGCCGATGAAGCTTTCGTCGGGTTATATTCATCGTCGTACCGGGCCATGGCTAAAGCGCCCCGCTTGTGGTAAAGCTTGGGGTTTACTTCGTTGGGTACGGTATAATCGCCAATATTCATTTTCTCGGTACGGGAATTGCCGCCTTGTACCGTAGCGTGATGTAACACCCGGTGAAAAACTGTATTATTATAAAATCCCATTTTAACCAGCCGGATAAAATTAGCGCGGTGCAAGGGCGTTTCTTTGTATAGTTTAACTTTAATTTCGCCCATACTGGTGCTGATTAAAACCACTGTTTCGGGGTTTTCGCGGCCAAACTTTAGCAGTTCTTCTTTAACATTTTGATCGGTTAAAGGCGTGAGTTTTACGTTAGTTTTTTTGTTTTGGCAGGCCGCTACCCCAAGCAGTATACCTACCATTAGTATAAAATAAGGTACATTATCAAGTATATGGCGCATGTATCAAAATTATTATATATCAAAAATAGTAAACTATTTTTTATCATCCCGAAATAATTTTATTTTTATTCCTTTGCTTCATTTTTTATAAACCGGAGCGGCAGAAACAAGACTGAATTTTTGATCTGTCAAAACGTACGTCTTAACCGAATCGGTACAAGCAAATTGTTCGTAGTTTTCATCTAAAGGATGGCATTCGCCTTGATTCAGAACAATCCGGAACTTGTAATTTTGCAATTTTTCTATCCTGGATTCCAGGTAAAAAGAATCACCGGTATCGGCCCAGGCTTCAGCAACCCGTAAACTGGTGGTTATAGTATTTACCCTCGTATCAAAAAGAAAAAGATATACTTGGCTCGACCAATATGCCCCGGGTACCCGCGTGAGCAAAGCTACGGTACTATCGTTTATTTGGAAGCGCTTGGTGGCGTAAAATGGCGGGTCGGTAGCCAACGGCTTAAAAGGCACCCGGGAATAAAATACGCGCCAGAAAGATGACGGTATTATTTTTCCCCGCCATTTAAAATTCGCCGATTCCGGTCCTTCCCATTCCCCAACTTTTGTAGAGATATTAATCGGAAAAGTATCTGCGGGCGCATAAAGGTTTAGAAAAGTATTAACTTGGGTTTGTGTTTTAAAAACTGTTTGTTCGGAGATAGACAATGCGGAATTTTTGCTATTAGATGCGGAATTAGGGTTGTTTTCGCAACCGGTAAGCCCTAGCAGCCCTACTGTAAACCAGCGTAAATACCGAATAAAGCATTGCATTATGATGGCTGATTTTAAAAAAACTATTAGCTACCTTTAAATTGGAAGCGGTAATTTTTAAAAATTAATATGGGTAATAGTAATGGTTGACTGTATGTATCTGCGTTTCTAAGCTTAAAAAGGGTTTCTAAATCCCCCAATAACCGTTCAATTATATATCGTTTTCTGGGTTAATGCGTTTATTATAACTACTGATCTTTCTTTACGAGCCTATAAATTAACTTCTTAACCCATCAAGTTCTGTATTTTCGTAAGTCAAAATATCTTATTAAGCGTAAACTGGTCAGCCCTTTATTGGCTTTGCTCACAACCGGTATTACGCCTCGTAAACTGGCTTTTACGGTGGCAGTTGGTTTTGTAATTGGTATAATGCCTTTTTTTGGCATTGCTTCTTTGTTATGTACGCTACTTGGTTTGCGTTTAAAGTTAAATATACCAACCCTTTTGTTAATATGTTACCTGGCCGGCCCTTTTCATCTTTTACTGTACCTGCCGTACATTCAGATGGGTATCTGGATGTTTAATGCTGATGAATTCCGTTTTTCTTTTGATGAAATACTAAGTATGCTGAGGGCAGATTGGCTGAAGGCTTTAAGTAAACTTTGGCTCGCAAATTTATTAGGTATATTAGCCTGGATACTTACCGGGGGACCAATTATGGGTTTTATTTACGTATTAATTTTACCTGTTTTCCGGAAAATTATCCGGGTATCCGTTATCAAAGAAGAAACAGAGATAACTCCTGATGCCTAGCCCTGGTGTTGGTTTGAGGAAAATATATTGCTGGAATCTTTGATGAGTAGATGATGGTTTGAAAAAAGAAAATAAGCTATAAATATTAAGTACGGAAATTTTCAACCTGAATGATATCGCCCACGGAAACAGCAGAACCAGGGGATAAGGGTAATACATTTTGCCCGAATAAGACTTTATGGCCTACCCGGCGGTACTCCGCTAATGTGCGCAGAGGTTCCTGACTTTTTTCGGCGGTATGCTGATCTATGGTAGTAAGTACACAGCGGCTGCACGGCTTTACGCCCTGAAAGTTGTTGTTTTGGATGTTAAAGAAATTCCAGGTTTCTTCTTCGTACGGCTGGCCCCCGGTAAAAACTAAGCTGGGACGGAACCGGTCCATGAGAACCGGATCGGCCAGGCGGTTATTTAGATCCTGCAGGGAAGCTTCGCCAATAACCAAAATGGGGTAGGCATCCGCAAAACTTACAACTTCGTCCCGGTGGGCATACGCCGGATCTACTGGCCGCCGCGAAGTCTCGGGCATAAACACTAAACGACAAGGCCGGTTTAAAGCTTCGGTAAACCAGGCGTTGGCCGTGGCGCTAACTTCAACTGCTGTACACATATCGTCCCAGATACTAACTTGTATAGGCTGGGAGGTAAGCGGGGACAGGGGGAGAAGCAGCGGCTCCAGGTTTTTTATTTTATGCCGCACCCGTAAACCATTATCCGCCATTTCTACCTGCAACAAAGCCATTTCAGCAAAAGTACGTTGGGTTAGAAATTGGTCATTTTCGTCCACCAGCATCCAGCGGCGGTCGTATTGTAAACCTCTTTCCTGCACCAAAGCTGTTTGCAGCGATATGCCTCCCAATGATTTTATGGGGTAAATATAGATCTGACTAAGCGTTAAAGCCACGGTAAGTAAAAATGTAATAAAAACGCAAATAATTATACCCAAATAGTCCCGAACAGCGCCATAAATCCAAGTATCCTGATTTTCCGGATCGGAGGACTTTTTTAATACCTATTCGGAAAATAATAAAAGGCGGATAAGGCCGCCTTTTTTTTTATTCTCTTTTTAAATTAATTTAAACCTTTTTAGGTGGTAAATTAAAAGCTACGGCGGCATGTTCGAAATGGCCTTTATGTGATCCATCACAGAATGGTTTATTTTTAGACATCCCGCACCGGCAAATAGACACCAAGGTACGGCCTTCTAATCCGTACGCATTTCCCTGGGGATCTACTATTTCAAATTCGCCTTCTATCTTTAAAGAACCGTTGTTATTAACCGTTATTTTAGTTGCCATAAAATACTTTGTTTACGTGATGAGTTACAAAGATAGAAGCCTTTTTAGAAATCACAGGGTTTTATTGCTGATAAATAACTCGTGTTAGAACAAATATTCCAGGTTGTATATTGTACTTACCAGTATTTTCGGGCTTATAAAATAAGGCCATCCTCTACATAATTTGCATTCGGATTAAAGTTTTTTAGTGAAGGAATGCTTAAAAATAGAAATCATTCACTTTTTGCTGATTCTTCTTCCACAATGGGGAATTTTATGAAAAAACTAAAGAGTAGTTGAATTCTGTTGCTTATTAATGCATTCAACGGCGAACAAAAATATAAGCCTTTTAAACGCCGTTCTGCAATGTAGAACAGCCGCAGAAAATATTATTTTTGAGACTCCCTGGTCAATCTTGTTCAGGACAAGTCAACATTACTCATAGCTTTTATACCATAGGTTCCTGATAAGATATATCTTATGGAATAAGTTGCTCTTCCCTTAGCTTCTCAAACAAGTCAAAAAAGGATTCTCGGGTATCCTGGTAAACAGTAAAGCCTAACTTACGGCTTTTAGACATATCGGTCATAACCTCAATCGGGCGACCCAGATCTAAATCGGTATGCCAAGCCGAAGCCAGTCGGTTTAAATCAGGTTCTTTCAGGTTATATTTTGCTGCCATCTCTCGCCAAAGCGGTCTATCACTGGCTAGCTCGGCTTCTAGCGGATGAACGGTACCATCAAAGCCTGCGGCTTCCACTCCAAACCAGTCGGCAAGTTTATACCAAAGCCAGTTCCAGCGGAATACCTCACCATTGGTGATATTAAAAGCCTGATTACGCGCTACATCGGTAGTAGATGCCCAGATTAACTGCTCGGCCAGTATGCGTGCATCGGTTACATCGGATAAACCCTTCCATTGTGCCTCTGAACCGGGAAATTGGAAAGGTCTACCGGTTTCCTTGCAAATACTGGCATACACGGCCAGAGTGGTGCCCATATTCATCATATTACCTACTGCTTTACCAATTACCGTATGCGGACGATGAATGCTCCAGGTAAAACCATCGCGGTCTGCTGCGGCATACACTTCATCTTCCTGAGCGTAGTAAAAGTTTTCAATATCCAACCGTGAATGTTCCTCCCGCACCGGAGTTACAGGTAATGTTCCTTTTTTAGCATAGGCTTCGAATGGGCCCAAGTAGTGCTTTAGGCCGGTAACCAGCGCCACATGCTGCACTGACTTTTTAGGGGAGAGCGCATCCAGTAGATTACGTACCATTAAACTATTGACCCGGATGTTTTCTGCTTCGGTCTGCTGGCGCATCCAACTGGTAAAAAAAACGTGAGTGGGAGAAATATCGGCCAGTGCCGATCCCAAGCTATTGGTACTCAACAGATCGGCTGATACTGGTATTAAGTTGTATATTTCGTTATTAGGATTTCGGGCCAGGCCATAAGTGGTCCATCCTTTGGCAATCAGCTTCTCTGCTAAGTTACTGCCGGTAATACCACTTGCGCCAACTACTAATGCTATCTTTTCCATATGTTAGTTGATCGTTTTTTATTTCATTTTGTTTTAATAAAATCAAGAAAGTTGAAAAGATTGTCGTGTATAATTTTCAGCAACGCTTTCTAGGAGCGAATAAAAAAGACGCTGGTAGCTCTATCCTCCTATTCGGCTAACTCAGAGTAGCCCCATAAGTTTATTTATGTTAAGTTCTGTAAAAACATCTATAAAATTTAATCTTACATATGATAAAGGTATATTTAATTTTATTGGCTAATCTCTTATTTACTTTTGTGGATATACATATTGCCGTTCAAATTTATGAAGAGCATCTGCGGGCCGCCGCTGTTTATGAGCCCGTACATCCATTTATCCAGGTAAATACGCTAACCAGAACTCAGGTGTCTTTCTGTGCCGTTTTAAAATTTTTGTTCGTGATCCTATCAAAATCCGTAATTATTACGCCGTTAAGGGTTTTAATTTGGCGTTAAATTTAGCCGAGGCCAACAGGAAAACATCTATTTTGCTGTTTCAGCTACTAAAAGCCCTGGGTATGTTACTACGAATTTCATGCCTGGCTAAAAATAAAAAAGCTTCGGAAAATAATTCCAAAGCCTCTTTTAAATTAAACGCATTTTATTGCGCTGCTACTTTATCAGGATCGTGCCCCAGGTTCATTAGGGCATAGCGCCAGTTAGATTGGAGTATATTATCTTGGGGTTTCTGCTGGTAAATATTTTGAATACTATTGCTAACTTTTTCCATACACGCATAATCACCTTTGGTTAGCATGTATTTTTTCTTCAGCAATACCTTAAATATTTTCCGGGATACTTTTTTATCAATAACCAATTCCGGCTTGTCGCTTTCGGCCGGAGCTTGGGAATTAGTTGTTTTTAACCAGGTTTCCAACTCCTGGGGCAACATGTTTATATTGTTATAAAATTCAGCGTAAATATCTTCGCGGGTTTTAACAACCGTTTGGGCAATTTTTAATAAATGAAACATCGGCGCTATTTTAAATTCCAACCAGTAAACCCAATCTTTTAAAGCTTCTGTTCTTTACTGCAAAATCAAACTCGTGTTCTAAATTAAAACTAGTTTTTAAATCTTCAAAATTTTAAAGCAATTAGCACTAAAAAAGAAGGCCAACAGAACCATAAATTGTCCGGAGTAGATGCTACAACCTGCCAGCTTCTAATTTATTGGTTAAAGATACTTATAACCGGACAACTCCGCGAACTTATTTAATACGGAATAGTTAAATATAGATTTTAATCCGATATATTTCTATATTCTATCTAAGAAAAGTAACTTACTTGTACATGTTACCCGCAAAAAACAATCCTAAAGTAACAAGAGCCTGGTGTTTTTATGATTGGGCGAATTCTGCTTACTCCCTGGTTATTATTTCTACCATTTTTCCTATTTATTACGGCGCCGTATCTAAAAATACCGATGGTTCGGATATGGTCCGGTTTTTAGGTTTCGATATCAATTCTTCGGTTTTATTTTCGTACGCCATTTCGTTTTCTTACCTCGTTATCTCCTTAATTAATCCTTTTCTTACTGCTATGGCAGATTATAGCGGCCGGAAAAAATTGTTTATGCGGGTATTCTGCTATATCGGATCGGTGAGTTGCGCGGGCTTGTTTTTCTTTACCAAAGATACCTTTACCTTTTCCATGTTTTTATTTATGCTGGCCGCTATGGGCTGGACCGGCAGTATTGTTTTTTATAATTCGTATTTACCCGATATAGCCACCGAAGACCAATACGATAACTTAAGTGCTCGCGGTTTTGCCTGGGGCTATATTGGCAGCGTGTTGCTTTTAATAGTTAACCTGGCGCTGGTTTTGCAACCGGCTTTGTTTGGTCTCGACCCGGCTAATGAAAGTTTGCCGCCCCGCATCTCTTTTCTGACTACCGGTATCTGGTGGTTTGCCTTTGCGCATTATACGTTTTACTATTTGCCTAAAAATACGCACGGTAAGCCCCGGGAGGGAAGCTGGGTGCTAAATGGCTTTCACGAATTAAAGAAAGTTTTTGGGCAGGTAAAAAGTATGGCTTTGCTCAAGCGTTTTTTGCTGGCCTTCTTTTTTTACAGCATGGGCGTGCAAACAATTATGTACGTGGCTACCATATTCGGCGATAAAGAGTTGCACCTGGCAGCCAGTAAGCTTATTACTACCATATTAATTTTACAGTTAGTTGCAATTGCGGGCGCCCACGGCTTTGCCCGTTTATCAGCAGCAATTGGTAACATTAAAACATTAGCGGTTTCGGTGGTTTTATGGATAGGAATATGTATTGGCGCTTACTTTGTTTACACCGAATATACCTTTTACGCTTTAGCCGCCGTGGTAGGATTGGTAATGGGAGGTACCCAATCTTTATCCAGGTCTACTTACAGCAAATTGATTCCGGCCAACACGGCTGATACTGCTTCTTTCTTCAGTTTTTACGATATTACTGAAAAGATAGCCATAGTGCTGGGCACCTTTGCCTACGGCGCTATTGCGCAGGCTACCGGTACTATGCGCAACAGCGTTTTGGCCCTAATTACCTTTTTCCTTATCGGGTTTATCTGCTTAGCTACCATTAAAAAGAATAAGCCAGTAGTTAAAGCGAAAGTGCTGGAGGTATAATTTTCCGGGATATTATTTGTTCTGTTACTATTTGCGTTTAGGTACAATAACAGAATGAATGAGTGAATAAAAATTAGTTATTGGGTTTATTATAGCTTGTATAGCTTATATTAACTTTGTTTAGTTGCTTACATAATTTAAATACTTAAAACAGTGGCGTGGTTCTTATTAATTTTAGCGGGTTGTTTTGAAGTAGCATTTACTACTTGCCTGAAGCTTTCAAATAATTTTTCTAATACCAAATACACGATTGGCTTTTTAATCAGCACCATTCTGAGCTTTGTTTTCCTGAGCAAAGCCGTGCAAACCATTCCGCTGGGCACCGGCTACGCCGTCTGGACCGGTATTGGGGCCGTTGGAACGGTTATTATTGGCATATTTTTTTTTAAAGAACCATCCGATTTTTGGCGGGTTTTCTTTATTTTCTTACTGATTAGCTCCATCCTGGGCTTAAAATTTGTCTCCAACCAATAATCAAGTAATCATACCGAATGGATTTAAGCCAACCAAGAACATAAAATGCTTAATACTAAACATTTATTTACTAAATCACTCATTCACTCATTCAATCATTGTACTTACGGGCGACGGTAAACTTCTTCTCCGTTTACAAAGGTTTGCCGAACCGGTACAGTGCGTAATTTAGAAAGATCCAAAGTCACGATATCACTGTCTAGTATAACAAAGTCCGCATATTTCTGTTGTTCGATGCTGCCTTTCTCTTTTTCTTCGAAATTGGCATAAGCGGCCCAAATAGTCATACCTCTTAAAGCTTGTTCCCGGCTCAGCGCGTTTTCTTTTTGAAAACCGGTAGCCGGGTAATTCTTGGCATCCTGCCGGGCAACCGCCGCGTGAAAGCCATAAAGCGGATTGATATCTTCTACCGGGAAATCGCTGCCCAATGGGAGCAAACCGTTTTGCTTTAGTAAAGCCTGGTAAGCGTAAGCGTGCGCCATGCGTTCGGGTCCTAGTCGTTCACCGGCCCAGTACATATCCGAAGTGGCGTGCGTAGGCTGCACCGAAGGCAAAATGCTAAACTGGCCAAACTTAGCCATATCCTCAGGATTGATAACCTGGGCATGTTCTATCCGCCAGCGCTGATCGTTTTTAGTTTTCAAGGTTTTGGCGTAAATATCCAGGATCAACCGGTTGGCAGAATCGCCAATGGCGTGGGTATTCATCTGGAAGCCTAATTGATGCAATTCCTGCGCTATTTTCCGGTAAGAAGCCGTGTCCTGTAACAAAAAACCGGTTTCGTTGGATCGGTCGTGGTACGGATGCAACAAGCTGGCTCCCCGCGAACCCAGAGCACCATCGGCATAAATTTTAAAAGCACGAACCGTTAAACGCGAAGTCTGGTACGGGCCATTTTTATAATAATAAGCTTTATTCGTTTCCGAAGGATTCAGCATGGCGTACAACCGCATTTTCAAAGCGCCTTCGCGCTGCATCGAATCAATCAGGTCGATGACGGGTTTTTCCAGGCCGGCATCATCCAGGGTGGTAAGGCCCACCGCAAAGCAGTTTTGCTGCCCGGCTTGTATGGCCTGCCGTAATGCGCGGCTGCGTAAAGCCGGTATTTTATCCGATACCAGATCTACGGCATTATCGACCAGTAATCCGGTTAATTTGCCGTTCTTCTTTTCGATAATCCCGCCGGTAATAGTAGAAGCTGGGGTTACGCCGGCTAAGGTTAAAGCCCGGGCATTCGCCAGGGCGGCATGCCCATCCACGCGGGTTATTAAAACCGGTAAGTCGGGAAATAATTTATTTAAAGTGTCATTAGTAGGGAAATCTTTATTCTGCCAATCGTTCTGATCCCAGCCGCGGCCCAGTAGCCAGGTACTTTGGGGATATTTCTGCTGCTGCGCCCTTAACCGATCTACTACCTCCGCAAAAGAATTAGTGCCAACCAGGTCGGCTAGCTGCAGAGTTTGGGCATAACGTACAAAATGCGCGTGGGCATCTATAAAGCCCGGATAAATCGGTTTGCCGTGCGCATCTATTTCTTGAGGGCTTTGGTACTTCTTACGGATAAAGCTGGAACTGCCCACTTCCACAAACTTGCCATCCTGCACGGCAAAAGCTTCGGCTACCGTAAAATCCAGATCAACGGTATAAACTTTAGCATTGAAAACAATTAAATCTACCGGTGTTTTATCCCAGCAACTACTTAGGCCGAAAACCAATAAAAACAAGAGGCAGAAGCCCCGCACCCAATTATTCATAGCGCAGGTGTTTCACCGATTCGCCGGAATCCCGCAGTTCGATCATGGAATCAATCCCAATATTTAAATGCTTGATTACAAATTCGGTCGTTACTTTGCGGTCGCTTTCGGCGGTTTTTACTCCCTCCGGGGTCATCGGATTATCCGAAACTAGGAGTAAAGCCCCGTGCGGAATATTGTTCATGAAACCTACCACGAATATGGTAGCGGTTTCCATATCAATACCCAGCACCCGCACTTTACGAAGATAAGCTTTAAATTCTTCATCGTGTTCCCAAACGCGGCGGTTTGTAGTATAAACGGTGCCGGTCCAGTAATCCAATTCGTATTTTTTAATAATAGAGGAAATAGCGCGTTGCATCCGGAAAGAAGGCAAGGCCGGAATTTCGGGGGGCAGATAATCGTTGGAAGTACCTTCGCCCCGTATGGCCGCAATTGGCAGAATTAAATCCCCGATTTTTGCTTTATCTTTAAGCGCGCCGCATTTACCCAGAAATAAAGCGGCTTTAGGTGCCACCGCCGATAATAAATCCATAACGGTTGCAGCCACCGGACTGCCCATCCCAAAATTTATAATGGTAATATTTTCCGCGGTAGCCGTTTGCATGGGCTTATCCAATCCTTTTACTTCCACATTATATCGCTCGGCAAACATGTGCACGTAGTTCATAAAGTTGGTGAGGAGAATATATTGCCCAAAATCTTCTAAAGCGGTGCCGGTATAACGGGGTAGCCAGTTTTTAACGATGTCTTCTTTTGTTTTCATTTATAAATTATCTGTATTTATAAAGCAATGCAATAAGCGCTTTATTATTCCTTATTTTTGAAAAATGTTACACCTGAATTTGCCCGCTTACGAGTACAAACTTAAACATTCTGCGGAACAAACCCAGATATTTGACCTTATCCGGCGGAAGTACGTGGCACTTACACCCGAAGAATGGGTGCGCCAGCATTTTATTAATTATTTAACCCGGCATTTACATTATCCGAAAGGACTTATAGCCGTGGAAAGGGGCGTTGCTTACAACACCTTAGCCAAGCGAACCGATATTTGTGTGTACGATACCCACCGGCGGCCCCTTTTATTAGTGGAATGTAAGGCCACCGAAGTAGCTATTACAACCGAAGTTTTAAAACAGGCGACCATCTACAATAAAACCTTAGCCGCCCGGTTGGTGGTGCTCACCAACGGCATCGAGCATTTCTGCTGGCAGGTATTGGATCAGGACCGCATCCAACCCCTTGGTCACATTCCGGATTACCGGGAACTGATTTCCTAAGGCGTGGGGTTACTTGTAGTTATTTTTCTTCTTCTAACCAGTAATAAAGGTTGTTATCTACCATACCGTTACGGTAATACTGTACAAAGGCTTTTAACTCTTGCTGGTATTGATGCGCTAACTGGGAATTGGGTTTTTTAAGATAGTCGTAGCCGTGGGTCCGGTAACCATAAAGCTTTACTTCATCGTTGGGGCGCAGCAAGGTAATGTAATCACGTTTTACCAGGGAGGTCATGCCACTGGCATAATACAGCGCCCGGCCGCTTTCGGAAGTATCTAAAACCGATTGGCCAAAAGGTAACAACTTATCTGTTTTTACATTCAGGTAATCCACCACTGTAGGTAAAATATCGGCGTGCTGGGTTATTTTATGCGTATTGGCATAAGAAAAAGATTTAGACGGATGAAACAACAACAAAGGTACTTTGTGCATGGCAACCGTATTTTTGTAGCCGGGCCGCTTTGTTTTTTGGGTATGATCGCCTGTAAGAATGAAAAGCGTATTGGCGTACCAGGGCTGTTGCGCGGCCGTTTTAAAGAATTGGCGGAGAGCATGGTCGGTATAACCCAGGGTTTCGTGCAAGGGTAAAGAACCTTTGGGAAAGCGGCCAGCATATTGTGCCGGAATGGTATAAGGATCGTGGGAGCTTAAAGTAAAAACGGTGGCCGCAAAAGGCTGCTTTTCCCGGGATAGTTCCTGTACAGTAAACTGCAGATAAGGCTCATCAAAAATACCCCACAGGCCATCGTAATCTTTTTCTTTTATATTTTTGGGATATTCATTCAGCCCGTAATATTTGCTAATGCCTATTTGTTTGGTGAAAGCATCAAAACCCATACTGCCATTGGCCGCGCCATGAAAAAAAGAAGTAGCGTAACCGGCGGGTTCCAGGATGTTGCCTAAACCGTATAACTGATTTGATTCGTAACTGGAGGCTATAAAAGAATCATCCATCAGCGCAGGTAAACCGGCCAGTACCGCCGGTAAGGCCAGGATAGAGCGGCGGCCATTTGCGTAGTTTTCCCGGAACAAAGTACCCTGAGCAGCCAAAGAATCGAAAAAAGGCGTATAGCCGTGCCCATCGTTTTCAATACCGGTGTACTCCGAACCAAAACTTTCTAAGATCAGAATAACCACATTATCCCGTACCGGCGCTTCGGGTTGGTGCAGGTATTTGTTGGGATTGAAATTGAGGTAACGGGCCGTTTCCGCCTGGCTGCTGAAGTAAGTTTTTTTATCTAAAGAAGAGTTTTGAATACTGCGTACAAAAGTAAAGGTGCTGTTTAAGGCTAAATTGCTCAGTACGGATGGCTCGTGTACCAGGGCATGACCGATACCAAGCGGTTTATACTGGGTGCCGCCCCGGATAAGTAGTACGCAAACAATGGTGAAGAACAACAGCGCGAGGATATTTTGCGGTAACGTATACTGATCTTTTTTTATCTGATCAGGCCGGTAAACAGGATATAACTTTACCAGAATAAAGCCCAACAATAAGGTGATCAGGAAAAAGTACCAGTAGTCTAAAAATAAATGATTGCCTTGATCCAGTAAATCCTGGGTAATGGTAAATAACTCGTTGGTGGTACGGCGCCCGATAAACTGGAAATATTCTATGTCCGTTAAGTTAATATAAAAGAACGGAATATTAACCACCCCGTACAAAACCAGCAAGCCTTTTTGAAAGCTTTTGCGCGCTAAGAATTTTTCCGGGGTAAAAATGGAGAAAGCAACAAAGGGCAGATTGATGAGTAGAATAGCAGAGGCATCGAACCGTAAGCCGTGCACGAAAACTTCGGCTAGGCTAGCAGGGGATGCCTCCTCAAAAATATCCTGGTTAAAAAAGTAAAAAGCTACCCGCAACACCTGGTAAAATACCAACAGCCAGGTTAGTCTTTTAAATAATATTTTGTAAGAATCAGGAAACATAGTACCCAGGGTAACCCGGTTATCTAACTTAAAGGATGAATTGAAAAAGCCTTTCTTTAGGAGAAAGGCTTTTTCAATTCCTAGAGATTAAAATATAATTATAAAGCAGCGGCCAATACTTCGTTTACATCTGTAAGCGGCAAATCCCAAGCTTCTGCTACTCCTTTATAAACTACCTCGCCTTTAATCACGTTTAAACCGGCTTTTAAATCTTCGTTAACCAGGCAGGCACCTTTCCAGCCTTTGTTCGCTAGTTGCAGAGCATACGGTAAGGTAGCGTTGGTTAAAGCCAAGGTAGACGTATACGGTACGGCGCCTGGCATATTGGCTACGCAATAATGTACTACCTCATCAATGATAAAAGTCGGATTTTCGTGGGTAGTAGGGTGACAGGTTTCAATGCAGCCGCCCTGGTCTACAGCCACGTCTACTAATACCGTACCGGGTTTCATGTCTTTCAGCATATCGCGGGTAACTAAGTGCGGGGCTTTGGCTCCCGGAATCAATACTGCACCTACAATTAAATCGGCGTGCTTAATAGCTTCCCGGATATTGTATTCGTTTGACATTTGGGTATCCACGTTGGCCGGCATAAAATCATCCAGTTCGCGTAACCGGGTCAGGTTAATATCCATGATAGTAACGTGTGCCCCTAAACCTGCTGCAATTTTAGCCGCCTGCGTACCTACTACGCCACCACCTAAAACTAACACATTGGCTGGTTTTACCCCCGGAACCCCGCCTAACAAAATACCCCGGCCTTGTAAAGGTTTTTCTAAATATTTAGCACCTTCCTGCGGCGCCATACGACCGGCCACTTCGCTCATCGGAATCAATAAAGGCAAAGAGCGATCTTTTCTCTCTACGGTTTCGTAAGCCAGGCAAATAGCTTTGCGCTCAATCATGGCGCGGGTTAATTCTTCGGAAGAAGCAAAGTGAAAATAAGTGAACAGCAATTGATCTTCTTTAATCAGGCTGTATTCGGACTGAATAGGCTCTTTTACTTTCACAATCATTTCGGCAATGCCGTAAACTTCTTCTATCGTGGGCAGAATGGTAGCCCCGGCAGCTTCGTATTCGGCATCTTTAAAACCGCTGCCTATACCGGCACTGGCCTGTACATAAACCATGTGCCCGTGCTTTTTTAACTCAGCTACACCACCCGGGGTTAAAGCTACCCGGTTTTCATTATTTTTAATTTCTTTTGGAAGACCTATGATCATGTAAGTGAAAAGTAAGGTTACTGGAATTCGCCGCAAATATACAATACCTTAGCGGTAATTATAAAATTATAAAGCGGATTAAATAACCAAGTTTTCGGAAGAATAAGATTTAAAGAGGAATAAGCAGGGAAGTAAACCTCATAAAAAAAGGCAGCGATAATATCACTGCCATTAGTCAAAATAAAACTATGAAAAAATTTTTGATGCTATTTAAACGGAACAGTACTACTGTTCTCCTTTATAACGCTTTGAGCCGATAAGCTTTGCACTACTTTTGCTTTTAAGCTTACTTTTACTTCCGGCGTAATCATATCGTTTGAGCTGATGGTAACAGCTTCTATTTGTTCTCCTAACACCCGAGGGGCGTAAGTTAGTTCCACAATCTCTTCGGTTCCGGCCTTAATTTTTGGGGCTAAAGCTTTAAAGGCAACGCAGTTGCATGCAGACTTTACCCCGGTTACGTTCAGATCTTCTTTACCGGTATTTTTTAGGCTAATCCGCGTTACAGCTTTCTGGCCAATTTCTAGTTTGCCAAAGTCATAAGTTGTTTTTTTAAGCGTTGCCCGGGCCGAATTAGCTTTTTGAGCGGGCGTTAATTCGGTTTTTATTTGGGTTTTATCAACCACTGTTCCTTTTATGAAAACTACCTCCGAGCTGTTAGTAGCATTAGAGGTAACCGTAATGCTTTTGTTAAAAGCACCCATGGCGGCCGCATTATACTGGGCTTTAATGGAGCCAGCTTTTCCAGGTAGTACCGGCGTGTTGGTCCACTCCGGGGTAGTACAACCGCAGGAAGCCTGTACATTAGATATAACAATAGGCGCATTACCGGTATTTTTAAATTTAAATTCATAAGTAACCGGCGTGCCTTGCGGCACATTGCCAAATTCGTGCGTTTGTTTTTCTAACTGTAGGGTGCCTTGTGCGTATAATTTATTAGTTAAGGCCAAAAAACAAAAGCAAAGAAATAGAAATAAAGGTTTCTTAATCATATTGTTATATTGAGATTATGTACCCGTTATAATTTTGAATATAAAGATAATTGAAATAAAACAAGTTCCAAAATTTTATAATTATAGCTGGCTAACTTCTCCGGTATCTATTCGCCGGATTTGAATTATATTTGGTTTTGAGTAGCTTTGTATTTAAATGCCAATAAATAATATGCAGGAATATGTATAAATTCGAGCTGTTGAAAACCCAAAAGCTCAGTAAAGAAGAAATTCTGAGAGATTACCGGCTGGCTTGTGAAAGCCGCCAGGCTAGTCTTATTGGCCGCAAGGAAGTTTTTATGGGGAAAGCCAAGTTCGGGATTTTTGGTGATGGCAAGGAGGTACCGCAGTTGGCCATGGCCCGCTACTTTAGAGCCGGCGATTTCCGTTCCGGGTATTACCGTGATCAAACGTTTATGATGGCTATCGGGGAACTGACCTTACAACAGTTCTTTGCCCAACTATATGCCCACGCCGATGTAGAAGCCGAACCAGCCACCGCCGGACGTTGTATGACGGGCCATTTTGGTACCCGTTTACTGGACGAAGACGGCAAGTGGAAAAACTTGATGCAACTTAAAAATTCCAGTGCCGATATTTCGCCTACTGCTTCCCAGATGCCCCGTTTAGTGGGCTTGGCCTATGCTTCTAAATTGTACCGCGAAAATCCGGAATTAAGTTCCATGACCGATTTTTCGGTAAATGGCAACGAAGTAGCCTTTGGTACTATTGGTAATGCGTCTACCTCCGAGGGCATGTTTTTCGAAGCTATTAATGCCGCCGGCGTTTTACAAATACCTATGTTGGTTTCGGTGTGGGATGATGGATACGGTATTTCGGTACCATCGGAGTTCCAGACTACCAAAGGCAGCATCTCCGAAGTGTTAAGCGGGTTTCAGCGGTCGGGGGAAGGCGAATCCGGTTACGAAATATATAAAGTGAAAGGCTGGGATTACGCCGCTTTATGCGAAGTGTATGCCAAGGCCGTAGCTATCTGCCGGGAACAACACGTGCCGATATTAATTCACGTGGAAGAAGTTACCCAACCCCAGGGCCATTCTACCTCCGGTTCGCACGAGCGCTATAAATCAAAAGAACGGCTGGCTTGGGAAGAAGAATTCGACTGCAATAAAAAAATGCGGGAATGGATTTTGGCCAACGAATACGCTACTTCCGAAATGCTTAATGCTTTGGAAGCCGAAGCCAAAGAAGCGGCCCGCCAAGCTAAAAATAATGCCTGGAATGATTATATCAACGAAATAAAACAAGATGAGGAAGAAGCCCAGACTTACCTGGATCAGTTAGTGGCACAAACCGCTAGTGAGTACGTAGGCCGGCTGTCCGAAATTGCCACTGAACTACGCAAAACCGTTAACCCTAACCGCTACGATGCGATTAGAGCCGTTAAAAAAGCCTTACGGTTTATTCGGACGGAAAAAACACCGGCAAAAAGAGATTTGATTGGCTGGTTAGAACGGGTTACCGGAGAAAATGCAGATCGCTATAATTCATACGTTATTAGCCAGTCGGAAGAGTCGCCGCTGCTGGTACCCGAAGTTAAACCGGTTTATTCGGCCAATAGTCCGCTGGTGGATGCCCGGGAAGTTCTGGGTGCGTGTTTTGATGCCGCTCTGGCCCGCGATCCCCGCATATTTGCATTAGGCGAAGACGTGGGCAAAATAGGCGATGTAAACCAGGCTTTTGCCGGTTTACAAGATAAGTACGGCGAGTTGCGGGTAACTGATACCGGTATTCGGGAGTGCACCATTGCGGGGCAGGGGATAGGAACAGCTCTTCGGGGTTTACGGCCTATTGCGGAGATTCAGTACCTCGATTACTTGTTATACGCCATTCAAATTTTATCCGATGACCTGGCTTGTTTGCAATATCGCACCAAAGGCGGACAGAAAGCACCGGTAATTATCCGTACCCGGGGCCACCGCCTAGAAGGCGTCTGGCATTCCGGTTCGCCCATTGGGGTGGTATTAAGCAGCCTGCGCGGCATGCACGTACTAGTGCCCCGCGACATGACCCAGGCTGCCGGCTTTTATAATACTTTGTTCCAGTCCGACGATCCGGCGCTGGTAATTGAATGTTTAAACGGTTACCGCTTAAAAGAACGCATTCCGGACAACGTAGGTGAATTTACTGTACCTTTGGGTGAACCCGAAACTCTTAAAGAAGGCGGAGATATTACCATTGTAACCTATGGTTCTATGTGCCGGGTAGTGCTGGAAGCTGCCCGTCAGTTGGAAGAATTTGGCATCCGGTGCGAAGTAATTGATGTGCAATCTTTACTGCCGTTTGATATTCATCATGTTATTACCGACTCAATCCGGAAAACGCACCGGGTAATATTTGCGGATGAGGACGTGCCGGGAGGAGGTACGGCTTTTATGATGCAGAAAGTACTGGATGAGCAGGAAGCCTACCGGTGGTTAGATGCCCAGCCCCGTACCATCTCAGCGCATGAGCACCGGCCATCTTATTCATCAGACGGTGATTATTTCTCTAAACCCAATGCCGAAGATATTTTTGACGGGGTGTATGAGATCATGCACGAATCAGATCCGGTTAAATATCCCGCTATTTATTAGTACGACAATAAAGCTAAAAGAAAAGCCTGGTAAATTAATTTACCAGGCTTTTCTTTTAGCTTTATTGTTTATTTTGAGTTAAGGAACAAACATGGGTATTTCATCTGAATCAACAGTATTGCTCATGTTAAGTGCCCGATCCCGAACTTTAATCCGAAGTTTTAAAATATCTCCTCTTTTAATTAACCGGCCTGCGGTGCGCTCATCAAATGCTATACTTAATTTTAAATCACCTTCCAGAGGACCAACCCTTCCATCCGGCGCTAACGGGAAAAAGCGGTAGGTAGGAGTGAAAGGTAAGTTTAAAGGTTCAAATACATTATTCTTCTTTATATAATATTCAATAAAATAGTTCGAGCGATTGTCACCTTCGTTAAATGGGGGAGTATTAACATTTTCGGCTGTAAGCCCTAAATCACCATTACCATCCTCAAAATGGATTACCGGAATAATATAGTCCACAAAAAAACCATCCACTATTGTTCGCGTGCGTTTGGTTTCCAAATATTCTATATGCGGAACAACATCGTATTGCGGGGGCTTATCGCAGAACAAGGCGCTACACATAAGAAATACGAGTAAACAGCTGTTTATAACGAGTAGCTTTTTCATGCCATAGATTATCATAAAGTCTTATACAACTTTTTAATAACGATTAGAATTTATAATTGTTATATCAGGTATTCACTTGATTGTTATATCGAGTATCCACTTGAAATAAAAAGATTTATATTTATAATCTGTTTTGCCCCGCACGGAAACCCAGCTAAGCGGTAGCCGGCAACGCAAAAGCCCGGGCATCCTCTTCGGTAATTACGTCATCGCTCATAATAACCAGCCTTTCTACTACATTGCGCAACTGCCGGATATTTCCCCGCCAATTTAAGTTTTGCAGAAAGGCCATGGCACCCGGAGTAATGGTTTTGGGTTTGTTGCCGTAGTCGCGGGCAATATCTTCCAGGAACTTGTTCGCCAATTCCGGAATGTCTTCGCGGCGGTCGTTCAGCGGCGGCACGTGAATTAAGATAACGCCTAAGCGGTGGTACAAGTCTTCGCGGAAATTACGCGCTTCTATTTCTTTTATTAAATCCTTATTGGTAGCTGCCACTACCCGCACATCCACCGAAATTTCTTTTTCGCCACCCACGCGGGTAATTTTGTTTTCCTGCAAAGCCCGTAAAACTTTGGCCTGTGCCGATAAACTCATATCGCCGATTTCGTCCAGGAATAAAGTGCCACCGTTGGCTTGTTCAAATTTGCCGATGCGCTGTTTTACTGCCGAGGTAAAAGAACCTTTCTCGTGGCCGAACAATTCGCTTTCGATTAACTCGCTCGGAATGGCGGCACAGTTTACTTCTACCAGCGGGCCAGTAGAACGGTTGCTCTTTTCGTGCAGCTGCCGGGCTACCATTTCTTTACCCGCGCCGTTAGGCCCGGTTATGAGCACGCGGGCATCGGTTAAGGCTACTTTCTCGATGGCTTTACGTACCTTTTCCAGAGCAGGCGAGGAGCCCACCATTTCTGCATTCTTGGAAATTTTCTTTTTAAGGGTTTTAGTTTCCGTAACTAAATTTACCTTGTCTATGGCATTGCGAACGGTTATGAGCAATCGGTTTAAATCGGGTGGTTTCTGCAGAAAATCGTAAGCGCCTTTTTTGGTGGCATCCACGGCCGTGTCGATAGTACCATGAGCCGAGACCATAATAAACGGGGTGTCGGGCGTAACTTCCATGGCCCGGTTCAGGACCTCAATGCCATCCATTTTGGGCATTTTTATGTCGCATAAAACTACATCGTATTTTGTTTTGGAAAGCAAATCCAAGCCGATTTCACCGTTTTCGGCTTCGTCTACGGCGTAGTTTTCGTATTCCAGTATTTCTTTTAACGTGCTGCGGATGCTGCGTTCGTCGTCGATGATTAATATTTTGGGCATTGGATTAAAGCTACGTTTAAACTGATTAACAGGGCAAAGTACAAATATTAATCCAAAAGACGTGTAAACGCCAAAGAAGTTTTAGGTGACTTGAAAAGTTAAAGGTTAAAAGTTGAAGGTTGTAAAGTTTAACTTTGAATATTTTATATAATCTATCACAGCAGATGAGAGAATCAAATGGAGTTTGAAAAATTTGTAATATGGAAATGCAGAAGAAAAATAAAAATATAGCAAACCTGTAAGCCGGGTTTTGTCCGGAAGTAAAACTTCTGGTCTTATCATTTATCTAGGCCGGCACTCGCGCACCGGCTCCATCAACCTACCCACTGACATTAGACGAGCAGCCCGTATCAGTTTCCAGTTATTAGTTACCAGTAACAGTTACCAGAACTGTTTCCTGTTTCCTGCTAACTGCTCCCTGAACTGTCAGCCTATTTGGTCTTTCAACTCCTAAGGTTTACCCAGCTACCGCTGTTACCAACGGTACTGGTGCGCTCTTACCGCACCTTTTCACCCTTACCTTTTGCTGTTACCAGTTATTAGAAAAATCTGATAACTGTTTACTGCTAACTGTAAAAGGCGGTTATTTTCTGTGGCACTGGCTGTATCTTCTCTGTCGCCGGAGAAGACCCTTCCCGTTAGGAAGTAGGATGCTCTGTGTTGCCCGGACTTTCCTCTCCGCCTTGCGGCGCAGCGATAAGACGGTTTGCTATATTTTTTTCAAAATTAACTGATATATTCAGTTATTGGTACTATTGAAAATTATTTTCCGTTCACTTAGATGGTATATCGCAATTAAGGTTACTTAACTGTTAGCTTATTTATTTCAATTTAACCAGGGTAGCGCCATAACCGAATTTTTCTTTGCGGGCATCTTCGTAGAACTTTATCAGTTTATTCCGGCTCAACAATTTATGTATTTCGTTGCGCAACACGCCATTGCCGGTGCCATGAATAAAAATAATCTCGTGCATGTTGGCCGCCAAAGCCCGGTCTAAATTGTCCTGAAAAGACTGAAGCTGCAACTTAAGCATTTCGCTGTTACTCATGGTAGCCGGATCAATATCCGTGAGTTTTTGGATGTGCAGGTCAACTTCGTGGGACGGTGCTTTTAATGTATACGTTTCTGTAGGAGCTTCTGGGGCCGGATCGGTTAGTTTATCCTGTAATTTCAGTAAATCAACGTTTTCTTGTTTTATATCTACCTGGAAAACGTAGGCTTCTTTGTTGATGATAGGCGCGGTTTTTTTGCTTTTGTAAAACGAGGCAGCCTTAAACTTCAGGCGCCGGTTGCCGGGTTCCAACAGGTTTACGCCACTAACCCGATGCTGTATAAACTGCAATACCAAATCGGGCCATTTGTCAAAATCTTTCAGGTGCAGGTGGCCTACAACTTTGGTACCTTTGGCGTTTAATTTATCGTTGGTTATTCCTTTATACCGCCCATTCTGTTCTTCGCCGTAAGTGAAAAGTAAATCAAAATCGGTATTGTTAATAATCGTAACGGCTAACAATTCCTGCGATTGATTTGTAAGTGCTACGTACAGCCCTTTGGTAGACAGTACCGGGGCTTTAGGTTCAGGTGCTTCTTTGGTGCTGACCCCATCGGCAGCGTTGTTGTTCTGACCAAAGAATTTATTTTCTTCGGACGCTACCACCACCACTTCCCGGCGCATTACCGGAATAGTAAAATCGTGTTCAATCGCAATTTCAACCTGATCTGCGCCAATAAAGCGGGTAATAATGCCTTCTTCCCGGCCATGTAAAAGCCGGACCCGATCGCCAATATTCATAATTTTAGTTTGATTTATAAGATTTAAAAATACACGGGATAGAACTTGAAACCCTGCTTTTGGTTATATTCTACGGCGGGAGCTGGCAAATGTATACTGGAAAGTACGTAAAAGGCAGTCCGTAAGAATTTACTCCGGGTTTTTATGCGCATTAAATTTAGGTCTAGGGTAACATAATATTGCCGGTAAGCTTGGAAGCCGTTTTGCCGGTTGGTAGCCGGTTCGCCATAAAGCATTTGTTCGCCGCCGTATCCTACGGCCAGGTTTAGCCAAGGCGGGTATTTGCTGTTCTGAGGTAAAAAAGCTGATACATCAGCGGCTAACCAATACGTCTGGCCATTATAATCTTTTAAGGCTTGCTCCAAAGTAGTACGACCCAAAACCTGCGGCCGCCGCGAGGCCAATCCTGACTGGTGAAATGAGTACTTAGGTTGCAGGCGCAACTGCCCCCACACTAATTCTTGCGTAATAACCGCCACCGAACCCAAGGCGTTAGCTCCCAAATCGCTTACCGAAGCGCCGTAATCCGGCGCGTACCCGTCCAGCCATTCAATTGGCGATTGCAATACAAAGCCTAGTAATCCGCCGTAAATAATTGCTTTTTTGGCGGGGACTCCGGCTGACCGCAAAGCATTTACCCCCAGGCGGCTCTCGTGAAAGCTGCCCCACGCATGACCGGCTTTATCTAATTGCTGCCACTCCCGGATATCATTGAAGAAATGGAAGCTGGTTTTATTTGATTGTTCGTACCAGGTCTGGCTTAAAATATACAAAGAAGTACCATAAGCCAAGCTTAAACCAGTAGCTCCCCAAATAATATTTTTTTTAGGAGTATGAAGCGAGTCGGGCTTTACTGATAGTTCCTGGCCTTTTGCGGGCTGGACATAGCCTAAACACCCGAAAAAAATTAGGGCGAAAAATAGTTTACCGGAAAAAAGCGAGCCGAGCACTTTAATTTAAGTGTAAATAAATTTGCAATTATTTAGGCAGGTTTTCAAAAATAAAAGGCTTCTGCTATTTAACAGAAGCCTTTTATGCCGGAAAAAATTATACTTAGTTAAATATCGGTTTTGGCTAAAACCTGGTGATAATAAACCAGGTTATCTATTGGGGAACGAATAATGGTGCCCATTTCCATGTTGTTTTCCAACGAAACTTCTTCCAGCACATCCCGGAAATTATAAGCCACCGAACCAACACAGTTAAAAGTATGCTCCTGATAACCCGGGTAATGACAAACTAAGTTTTTGAAGAAATCACTAAACGATTGCTTCACAACTTCGCGGGAATAAGAAAAATTATTGTTTTCGTATAAAAACTTACTGAAAGAAGCCAAAAAACGATTAGGTAGTGGTTTGTTGTACAAATGATCAAATATAGCTTCGTTGTCCAGTTCGTAAGTTTCTTTAAATATTTTGGACATGCCTTCGGGCAAATAGCCCCGCATATAATCCCGCACCAGGCGACGGCCCAGGTAAGAGCCGCTACCTTCGTCGCCCAGGAAATAACCCAAAGAATCAATGTTCATGGTTACATCATGTCCATCGTAAAAACAGGTGTTGGTACCAGTTCCCAAAATGGCGGCAAAACCGGCATCAATACCCAGAAGAGCCCGGGCGGCGGCTAATAAATCGTGGCCCACTTTTACTTTAGCTTTGGTAAAAACAGCCCGCATGGCGGCCGCCACTATTTCGTTGTTTTCCGGAGTAGAACAGCCGGCTCCGTAATAATATACTTCGGTGAGGGCTTCTTTTTGTAAGTTTTCCGGTAAGTTCTTTTGCAGGGAAGATATAATCGTAGGAGTATCGGAGAAATAAGGATTATAGCCTTCGGTATTGAAATAAACTTTAGAATTTGATTCTGTAATCAGACACCAACTGGTTTTTGTGGAGCCGCCATCAGCAATTATAATCATGTTAGGAGGTTAATATATTTGTATGAATATTAAAATTTATTTCTTAGATACCCTTTGCCTTCCTACAAAAGCCAATACCTAAATCAGTTATAAATATTTAGAGACGTGTATTCCGGCTTGTAAACTTATTGAAAATAATAATAATTAAATAATATTTCTGTAATAAAATACGTATCTTTTTAGGCTTTTTCTAAAGAAATAAAAAGGTTTAGTTATGTAAATTTGTTTAATAAAAGGTATTTGCCTGTAAAAATTAAATTGTATTTAGATGTTAATAGCTAAATTTAATATTAACACCCTTAATTTTTAGGTTAATCCAATGAAAAACATATAGTATCTAAAGAGTTGAGTTGATTTTTAAACATGCATATTTTTTTTAATTGGTAATTTATTACTTAGCCTATTTTATAATTCCGGATCAATTAGGCGGGCTTAAATTATTCGGCTTTTTGTAAGAAAAATTCAAACAATATATCTCTTCCGGTATTTATATAACGCATCAAGTAATCTTTTTAATTGCAGAAAAGCTTTATACCTGCCTTGCTCTTGGTTCATTGTTTGAATGCAAGTAGGGGATGGGGAAATAATCTTTCTTTAGCGAACCTTATTTTAAAATACTTATCTGTAAATGCCCGCGTTAACAGCTTTTTGAAATAAGGAACCAGGTAATATTTATTTAAGAAAGTTTTTGGATTAGATGATTCAGCTTTTATATTTGCATCAAAATGAAGAAAATATCTTTACATACTGCTGGTTGGTGGCACCTTTTATTTAATTAAAGGTGTGAACCCGGCATATTTGTAATAATACCATAGCGTATTAAGAAAGCCCAAGTTCACTTGGGCTTTTTTCGTTTATAGCTATTTGTCCGTTTATCCGATGAAAACATTTAAATTATATTCTGTTCATAAGCAGTTGTTGGCCGATACGGTTACGCCCGTAGGAGTTTATCTGCAACTTCGCGACAAATACCGGAGCTGCATCATGTTAGAAAGCTCCGACTACCGGGGTAATGAAAATTCCTTCTCGTTTATCTGTTGCGAGCCAATAGGCAGCTTCGAATTAAAAGACGAAATGGTGAGCCAATATTTTCCGGATGGTTCTACTAACCAATTTCGCCTGGAAGACCGGCGGGATGCCGTGCAGCACCTGCAGGAATTTATAAATTGCTTTTACGTAAAGAATAACCCTTTTAACTTTGTTAATAACGGGTTGTTCGGGTACATGGCGTACGACGCCGTTACCTATTTCGAAGACCTGCAATTTAAGCCCAAAGAAGCCGCTCATCCGGAACTACCCGAAATATTTTACAGCCTTTACCGCTACATTATTGTTTTCGATCATTTTAAAGAACAATTATATATTTTTGAACACAGCATTGATGAAAACAACACTGGCGAAGGCTTAGCCAACCTGGAAAGTCTTATCCGGAATAAAAATATACCTTCCTTTAACTTCTCCGCTAACAACGACGAAACTTCTAATTTTACGGATGAGGAGTTTTTAAAGGTGCTGGCCGAAGGGCAAAGGCATTGCCACATCGGCAACGTGTTCCAGATTGTTATCTCCCGTAAATTCTCCCAAAGTTTTAAAGGTGATGATTTTAATGTGTACCGGGCCTTGCGTTCCATCAACCCCTCGCCTTATTTATTTTATTTCGATTACGGCAACTTTAAAATATTCGGTTCTTCGCCGGAAGCCCAGATTGTGCTGAAAGAAAATAAAGCCAGTATTTATCCTATTGCGGGTACTTTCCGGCGCACCGGCAACGATGTGGCCGATGCCGAACTGGCCCGCAAACTTTACGACGATCCCAAAGAAAATTCGGAACACGTGATGTTAGTAGATCTGGCGCGCAACGACCTGAGCCGTCACGGCGATGAGGTGAAGGTAGAAGTTTTTAAAGAGGTACAGTATTATTCCCATGTTATCCATTTGGTATCTAAAGTTACCAGCACCCGCGCCAAAGAAACCGCTCCCATGCGGGTAGTGGCCGATACTTTCCCGGCGGGCACTTTGTCGGGCGCCCCAAAATATAAAGCCATGAGTATTATTGATGAACTAGAACCAACGCAAAGGGGTTATTATGGCGGTTGTATTGGTTACATCGGGTTTAACGGCGATTTTAACCATGCCATCATGATCCGTTCGTTTTTGAGTACGCGCAACCAATTGCATTACCAGGCTGGGGCCGGTGTAGTAGCCAAATCGGTAATGGAATCGGAACTGAACGAAGTACACCACAAACTGGCCGCTTTACGCAAAGCCTTGGAAATAGCGGCGGAGATATAATTCGTGGTTGAAGGTTAAAAGTTGAAAGTTAAAAGTTGGGGTAGAAAATGGCGAAAGTTGAACGGTTTGAGGATTTGGAGACCTGGCGAAAAGCAACAAAAATAGCTATTGACATTTATAAAATATCGGAAACTGGAAAGTTGAAAAATGATTTTGGAATTAAAGATCAAATAAGAAGAGCTGCTTTATCTATTTCCAGCAATATCGCAGAAGGATTTGAATATAATAACAACAAGGAGTTTGTACGCTTTTTTAAATATGCAAAAGGCTCTGCCGGTGAACTTAGAAGTCAACTGTTTATTCTAAATCAGTTAAACCTTATCCAGAAAGATTTTTATGAAAGAATGCTGGAAGAATTAGTCTGTTTATCAAGTCAGCTTTCAAGTTTTATTAAATATTTAAAGAATTATCAAGAAAGTAAATTTATAAACAGAGGTAACACGGAAGGTTAAAACAACTTTTAACCTTAAACTTTTAACCTTTAACTTAATATTAATGAAAGTATTAGTTTTAGATAATTACGATTCTTTTACTTATAACCTGGTGCAGCTGGTAAAAAAGTTAGGTTATGGTACCAAAATGGATGTGCGGCGGAACGATAAAATCAGGGTGGAAGAAGTAGCGGAATACGATAATATTATATTATCACCTGGCCCGGGAGTGCCTTCGGAAGCGGGCATTATGCCGGAACTGATAAAAGAATATGCTTCTACTAAAAAAATTCTGGGCGTTTGCCTGGGCCATCAGGCCATTGCCGAATCTTTTGGCGGTAGTTTATATAATTTACCCGAGCCGGTACACGGCGTGGCTACTAAAATTCGGGTAACATCTAAAAATGAGTCTTTGTTCCGAGGTATGCCCGCCGAATTTACTGCCTGTCGCTATCATTCGTGGGTGGTGGTGCCCACCTCTATGCCCACCGAACTGGAAGTAACCGCCCTAGATGCAGACGGACAAATTATGGCTTTGCGGCATAAAGAGTATAATGTCCGCGGCGTACAGTTTCATCCGGAATCTATTTTAACGGAGCACGGCGAAAACATGATGCGCAGTTGGTTAAAAGGCGCCATCACTCCCAAAAGTAGCTGGATATAATTAGAATGAAAGATATCTTAAAACAACTTTTCGAACAAAAAGCGCTGACGAAAGAAATGGCCCGGCAGGTGCTCCTGAACTTAGGGCAGGGCCGGTATAACCACAGCGAAATGGCGGCTTTTTTAACCGTTTTCCTGATGCGCAATATTACCGTACAGGAACTGGAAGGCTTCCGGGATGCCATGCTGGAACTTTGTATAAAACCCGACCTGGGCACCCACGAAGTAATAGATTTATGCGGCACCGGCGGCGACGGAAAAGATACCTTTAATATTTCTACCCTGGCTTCTTTTGTAGTGGCCGGAGCCGGTTATAAAGTAGCCAAGCACGGTAACTTTGGGGTTTCTTCGGTTTGTGGTTCTTCTAACATCATGGCGTATTTTGGTTACCAGTTCACCAGCGATTCGGATTTTCTGCGCCGCAAACTAGACGAAGCCAATATCTGCTTTTTACACGCGCCCATTTTTAATCCGGCCATGAGCCACGTGGGGCCCATCCGCAAAGAGTTGGGTTTAAAAACGTTCTTTAATATGTTGGGCCCGATGGTAAATCCGGCTTTGCCAAATTACCAGATGGTGGGCGTATTTAACCTGGAATTATTACGGTTGTATTCGTACCTCTACCAAAATACCGATAAGCGCTTTATTATACTACACAGCTTAGACGGTTACGACGAAATATCCTTAACCGGCTCCTTTGAAATAGTTATGGCCGAAGGAGAACATATAATAACGCCCGAAGCCTTAGGTTTTAAAACCATTAATCCCGTAGAATTAGCCGGGGGAACTACGGTTGAGCAGTCGGCCCGGTTGTTTACAGAAGTGCTGGAAGGAAGAGCAACGGAGGCCCAGCAAAATGCTGTTTTGGCTAACGCTGGTTTAGGTATATTTTGTTCGGATGCCAAACTTACTATTCCTGATGCAATGGCTGCGGCCCGCGAATCCCTGAAATCAGGTAAAGCTTTAAACGCCTTTAAAAAACTTTTGGCATAAGGATATTACCATTAAATAATAAGCTGACCGCGTTTTTTACCGGCAGGTTCTGATGAAGAAAATAAATAAATAGCAAGGATGGGGGCCGTTAATTAAAAGTGAAATTACCTTTTAATCAACAAGCTTAATTCAACAAAAATCAAAAATTTACCATGGACCATCAACCATGGATAAAAAACAAATACATGAATATTCTTGATACCATAGTAGCGGCAAAAAAGAAAGAAATAGCGGATAAGAAGAGTACCATTCCGGCCACTTTGCTGGAACGCAGTATTTATTTCGAGACCAAACCGGTTTCCTTTACCAAATACCTGTTGCGCGAAGATCTGAGTGGTATTATTGCGGAATTCAAGCGCAAATCTCCTTCTCTCGGGGTTATTAATGCGCATGCTTCCGTAGAGCGTACCACCATTGGCTATATGCAAAGCGGCGCGGCGGCTTTGTCCGTACTAACTGATAATCAGTTTTTTGGTGGCAAGAACGAAGATTTAACTACGGCCCGCAAGTTTAATTTCTGCCCCATTCTGCGTAAAGATTTTATACTGGATGAGTACCAGATTATTGAAGCTAAATCTATCGGGGCCGATGTTATTCTGCTGATTGCCAGTATTTTGAAAACAGAGCAAATTAAACAATTAGCTGGTTTTGCCCATTCTCTGGGCTTGGAAGTGTTACTGGAAGTACACAATAAAGAGGAACTGGAGCGCAGCCTGACTGATCAGGTAGATGCCATGGGCGTGAATAACCGGAATTTAAAAGATTTCTCCGTCAGCATCGAAACATCGCAGGAGTTAGCTACCCTGATACCTAATAATTTCGTGAAAGTTTCGGAGAGCGGTATCAGCAAACCCGAAACTATTCTGACCTTAAAAGAATCTGGTTACCGGGGTTTTCTGATGGGTGAAGCTTTTATGAAAACCAGTCGGCCGGAAAAAGCCTGTGCGGCCTTTATTCAGGAATTACAGCATTTAACCAAGCCCGTAAACGTCTAAATTATGTCTTCGGCTTATTTTGCCATACCGACTGAATTAAATTCAGAACCGTTGCTGCTGAAAGTTTGCGGCATGCGCGATAAGGATAATATCCAGGAATTAATTCATTTAAAACCGGATTGGCTGGGACTTATATTCTATCCTAAATCAGCCCGTTTTGTAGAAAAAGTTCTGGCAGCAGATGATGTAAAAAAAATTCCCCCAACTGTTAAGAAAGTTGGTGTTTTTGTAAATGAAGATTTCGAAACGATCCGGGAGAAAATAGATACCTATAATCTGGATGCGGTACAGTTACACGGAGAAGAATCGCCGGATTTATGCCGGAGATTAACTGCCGCAGATGTTACAGTAATAAAAGCTTTTTCGGTGGATGATGCTTTTAATTTTGCCAAGCTGGCGCCTTACGAAGGTGCTTGCGATTATTATTTGTTCGATACCAAAGGCCAGCAATATGGCGGCAACGGTACTACTTTTAACTGGGAAATTCTGGCAAACTACACCGGGCAAACGCCTTTTTTCCTGAGTGGGGGCTTAGATCTGGAGCACGCGGCCGTTATAAAAAACTTAAACCTGCCTTTACTGAAAGGATTAGATATTAACAGCCGTTTTGAACTGAGTCCCGGCCGGAAAGATATAAATAAGGTAAAAAGCTTTATCGAAAAAATTAGAAGCTAAAAAGTGAAAGTTTACTCCTGATGAGGAGCAATTGTATATAAAAAGATTAAAATGAAATATTCAGTTGATGAGCGGGGATACTACGGAAATTTTGGCGGCGCTTATATTCCCGAAATGCTGTACCCGAACGTAGAAGAACTACAACAGAAATACCTGGAAATAATGTACGATCCAAGTTTTCAGGAAGAACTCCAGGGATTGCTGCGCGATTATGTCGGGCGGCCAACCCCCTTATATCATGCAAAACGGCTTTCGGAACAATTTGGCGCTAAAATCTACCTGAAACGCGAAGATCTGGCCCATACCGGCGCGCATAAAATAAATAATACCGTCGGGCAAATATTACTGGCCAAACGCTTGGGTAAAACCCGCATTATAGCCGAAACCGGCGCCGGACAACACGGCGTGGCCACCGCTACAGTTTGCGCCTTGGCCGGACTGGATTGCGTGGTTTATATGGGTAAAAAAGATACCGAACGCCAGAAACCCAATGTGGCCCGGATGCAATTATTAGGCGCTACGGTGGTGCCGGTATTGTCGGGCAGCCAAACTTTAAAAGATGCCACCAATGAAGCTATCCGGGATTGGATCAGTAACCCCGAAGATACGCATTATATTATTGGGTCGGTAGTGGGGCCGCACCCTTACCCCGATATGGTCGCCCGTTTTCAGGCCGTTATCAGCGAAGAAATAAAGCAGCAGTTACAGGAAAAAGAAGGCACCAGTAAGCCCGATTACGTGGTAGCCTGCGTAGGCGGAGGCAGCAATGCCGCCGGCGCTTTTTACCATTTCCTGGACGAACCGGAAGTAAAACTGGTAGCCGTAGAAGCTGCCGGCCACGGTATTGATTCCGGTTATTCGGCGGCTACTTCGGTGCTGGGTACCTTAGGGGTTATTCACGGGAGCAAAACCTTACTCATGCAAACCGAAGACGGCCAAATTGTAGAGCCCCATTCTATTTCGGCGGGTTTGGATTATCCGGGTATTGGCCCCATGCACGCGCATTTATGGGAAACCGGCCGGGCAGCTTTTTACAGCATCACCGACGAAGAAGCCATGGCCGGCGTAGTATTGTGCAGCCGTTCCGAAGGTATTATCCCGGCGATAGAATCGGCGCATGCTTTGGCGGCTTTGCACAAAATGACCTTGCAACCCACCGATGTAGTGGTTCTGAACTTATCCGGCCGCGGCGACAAAGACCTGGAAACCATTATCAAACACCTGGACAATATTGAAAATCCCCATGGAAAATAGATTAACCCGCCTGCTCCGCAGCAAGAAAGAAAACCTGTTAAATGTTTATTTTACCGCCGGTTTCCCGGAGTTGGAAAGTACGGGCACGGTTTTAAAAACCTTGGAAAACGCCGGTGCAGATATGGTGGAGATCGGTATGCCTTATTCCGACCCCATGGCCGACGGCCCGACCATTCAGCAAAGCAATACCGTTGCTTTAAGAAATGGTATGTCCATCCGGAAGTTATTTACTCAGCTGGAACAGGTGCGGGAGCAGGTTGCTTTACCGGTTATTTTAATGGGTTACCTAAACCCGGTGATGCAGTACGGTATCGAAAAGTTTTGTGCCGAAGCCGCCCGGGTGGGAGTAGACGGCCTGATTTTGCCGGATTTGCCTTTACACGATTTCGAAGAAATTTATAGGCCTATATTTGAGCAACATCATTTAAGCATTATTTTCCTGGTAACGCCGCAAACCTCCGAAGCCCGCATTCGCAAAATAGATGATTTAACCAATGCTTTCATTTACCTGGTTTCTTCGGCCAGTACCACCGGCAATAAAGTGGGCGGCGACGAAAAGCAAATCCGGTATTTCGAACGCATTAAAAACATGCAGTTCCGCAATCCGAAACTGATCGGCTTTGGTATTTCGGATCATGATTCTTTTGCCCTGGCTTGCCGCTATGCCGAAGGCGCGATTATAGGTAGCGCTTTTATCAAAAAAATTCAGGAGAAAGAAAACCTGGAAAGTAATATCCAGCAATTTATTCAGGAAATAAAAGCTCCCGTAGCTATTACAGGATAAACCCAAATTCTTTTACTCGGGATAACCGGAAAAAGTAAATACAAAATAAGACTTTAACCCATTTTTTTAAAACATAGCTATAAGCGAATAGCTAATAATTATGATTATACAACTTAAGGACGGCATTCAGGAGCAGGAAAAAGCGGCCATTATAGATAAACTCAAAGCCGTTAAATATAAAGCCACCGAAGTGAAAACCCAGTGCGGCCATTACCTTATTGGTATTGGGAAAGCCGATTTCGATATTCGGAATATTGGCCAGATGCCCGGCATTAAAGATTTACACCGCGTTTCGGATGATTACAAACTGGTTTCGAAAAAGTGGAAAGTAAATCCATCGGTTGTTGATCTGGGTGATGGCATTCAGATAAAGCAAGGAAATTTTACCCTAATGGCAGGACCGTGTTCCATAGAGGATGAAAACCAGATTCAACTGACCATTGATCACCTGAAAGCCAATGGCGTAAAAATAATGCGGGGTGGGGTTTTTAAACCGCGTAGTTCACCTTATTCTTTCCGCGGATTAGGCATAGATGGTTTAAAACTATTCTATAAAATGTGCCGGGAAAACGGTATTAAAATTATTACCGAAGTAATGCAGGTATCGCAAATTTCCCCCATGCTAGATTATGTAGATATATTTCAGGTAGGAGCCCGCAATACCCAGAACTTTAATTTACTAGACGAACTGGGCAAAGTAGACAAACCCGTCATGATTAAACGGGGCATCTCCGGCACCATCGATGAATTGTTATACTCCGCCGAATACGTGTTTTCGGGCGGTAACGAAAAACTGATTTTGTGTGAGCGGGGCATTCGGACGTACGAAACGGCCAGCCGCAATACCCTGGACTTAAATGCTATTCCGATTCTAAAAGATAAAACCCATTTACCCGTTATCGTCGATCCGTCGCACGGTATTGGTATCCGGGATTATATTGAGCCCATGGCTTTGGCCGCAGTAATGGCAGGAGCGGATGGTATTATTTATGAAACCCACGAAAAACCGGAAGAAGCCGCTTCGGATGGCGCGCAAACCCTGAACTTTTCCGAATCGGAACGCATGGTGCAAAAACTGTTAGCTACTTTTGAGCTGAAACAGAAATTGGGATAAAAGTTTAAATAGCTAAAAAGAAGAAAAACAAAAGCCTGCCGGAACGCAGGCTTTTTGTTTTTACCATTGGCATGACAATTATTTTTTCAGATCGAAACGGTCTTTTAAATAAGCTAGGGCCAGCTGGTGGGTTTCGGCGGCATATTCGCGGTGGTAGTTCGGGTTGCTGGGATTGGCAAACGCGTGTTCGGCGTCGTAAATTTTAGTTTTAATATTTTTGCCGGCAGCTTTCATATTGGCTGTAAATTGGTTTACCACCGCCGGGTTTATGTTTTTCTCCCGGCCCGCAAAAAATCCCAGTACATCGCAGTTCAGGGTTTTCAGGCGCGTTACGTCTTTCTCCGGCATTCCGTAAAACATGACGCACCCTTTGGCTTGTTTACCGGTAATGATAGCCGATTGCAAGGACCAGCTACCGCCAAAGCACCAGCCAATAGAAGCAAATTCGGCTTTTTTACCGGCATAAGCCTGCGCGCCTTTTATAATGTTTACAATACGTTCCGGTTGCGCTGCCTGTACCAACTTAACGGCTTCAGAAGCTTCCGCGGCAACTTTGCCATCGTATAAATCCAGGGCAATTACATTTACATCTTGCAAATCATTAAAATAAGTTTCCGCTTCCTTTTTAATGTAGTCGTTTAGTCCCCACCATTCCTGGTACACCAACAAGTATTTGTTTGAATTTTTAACGGCTTTTAATTCGTAAGCGCTGCCGGTTTTTCCGTCCGGGGTAGGGAAAGAAATCATCTTGCCCACTTCACTTATATGCCGGTAGGGCAACGGCAATTCGTGTCCGCTTACAAATTGTTTATCGTGGGTCAGCAGGGCAAAAGCCATAGGAGCTGCATACGGATTAGAACAGCAACTGGCTGTTTTTTTTAGTTGCGCCCAGGATAAGGTAAAAGTTAACAGAATGAATGCGGCAGTAAGTAAGCTTTTTTTCATGATGATGTTTTAACTAAATAATAATTCTAAACTCGATACGGATAAATCTTATTTTGGATAAAACCAGGCTTAGCTGGTAAAGCATTTAAAATTAGTGTTTGATAACTATTTAGAAATAAACTCTAATTTTGTTTTGATCTAAACCGATGAACGATGACCGATCATCTAGGATAATTTTTAACAGCAGAAAACTACCCTATCTAACTAGTAAATGAAATTAAAAATGCGCAAAATATTTTTTGTAATACTAGCTTTTTGCAGTCTAACCCCGGTGCTGGCCCAGAAAAAAGTAATAACCGAAGCCGAAGTTTCCCGCATTGTAAAAACGCTATCGGCCGACGAAATGCAGGGCCGCCTGACGTTTACGCCCGGAATTGCCAAAGCCAGTGCTTTTATTCAGGCAGAATTTAAAAAAATTGGTTTGCAGCCCTTGCCCGGTTGGCAAACTTTTGAGCAGGCCTTTACCATGTATAAAGTAGAACCCGTTTCGGCCGTGGTTCAGCTGGCTGGCGCCGCCATACCGGCTGAGAATATAATTGCCTCCGCTGCTACCGAAGAGGTGAACTGGCAAAATGCAGGGCCAACGGCTCCGGAAATAATTCAGATAGGGGCAACCGAAAACTTTGTACAGGTAGCGTCTGCATTGATGAATAACCAGAAAAATCAACTGGTATTAGTAAATCCAACTCATGCCGATATTTTTAAAAGATATAAAAATTACCTGGGCCGGTCTGGCATGAAAACGGAGAAGAGTGCATTTGCAACTGTTTTTGTGTTGACTGATGTAGCATCGGCACCTGATTATTCGGTTGCGATTAAAAGTAAAATAACGGAGCAAAGGCTTAATAACGTGGTGGGCTACATGCCAGGTAAAAGCCGGAAAGAAGAGTTTGTGGTATTTTCCGGTCATTACGACCACTTAGGTATTGTAAAACCGGTAAACGGCGATTCTATTGCCAACGGTGCCGACGACGATGCTTCCGGAACAACGGCCGTAATAGCTTTGGCTAAACATTTCAAAAAGCAAAAAAATAACGAACGCAGCTTAATTTTTGTCGCCTTTACGGCCGAAGAAATTGGCGGGTTTGGTTCTAAATATTTTTCGCAGCAACTAGACCCCAATAAAGTAGTGGCCATGTTTAACATTGAAATGATCGGGAAAGTATCGCAGTTCGGGGAAAATGCCGGCTTTATAACGGGTTTCGATCGCTCTGATTTCGGCAAGATAGTTCAGCAAAACTTAGCCGGAACCAACTTCCGCTTTGAGTCGGACCCCTATATAAAAGAAAATTTGTTTTATCGCTCCGATAACGCTACCCTGGCCCGCCTGGGCGTGCCGGCCCACAGCCTTTCTACCGATAAAATAGATTCCGATAAATTATATCATTCGGTGGATGACGAATTCGAAAGTTTAAATATCCCGAATATGACCCAGATTATCCGGGCCATTGCGCAGGGCGCTACCAGCATTATTGCGGGAAAAGATACGCCCAGCCGTATTGCTCCGGAAAGTAAGAATTAACTTAAAATAATCTTGCCAAAACGGTTCATACCTGGTACTGTTCCAATTTAATTGTCAGAATAAATAGGAGCCACAAGATGAAGTAGATAGTTAAATGGATATAATTTCTAATTCATAATTTCTAATTCATAATTTGGCGAAGCACTAGTGTTTTTCCCGCCCGGTTCGCAGTAGCTTAATATTTAAAAATATGTTCCAAAACCAAATTTTTTCCAGGCGAGGCTTATGGTGGTTTTTTCTTTTTTTACCGTCTCTTCCTTTATTTTCCCAGGTACCGGCCAGGCAATATGAGGATGAACTTAAAATTTGGTTTAACCATCCGGCCAAAAACTGGAACGAAGCGTTGCCGGTAGGAAACGGCCGGCTGGGCGCTATGGTTTTTGGCGGTATTACTTCCGAAAGGCTGCAACTAAACGAAGAGACCATCTGGAGCGGCAAACCCGAAGATTTTGCAAACCCTAATTCCCGGAAAGCTTTGCCGCATGTGCGCGAATTGCTTTTTGCGGGTAAATACGCCGAAGCCCAAAAGCTGGCTCAGGAAAATATGATGGGCAATAAAAAAACCGGCAGCAATTACCAAACTTTAGGCGATTTACACCTGGAATTCCTGAACCAACAAAATATATCGGAATACCGCCGGGAACTGGACCTGGAAACGGCGGTAGCCAAAGTGAGTTACCGCACCGACCAAGCGCTATTTACCCGCGAAATATTTTCCAGTGCGCCCGACCAGGTATTGGTAATACGGCTTACCACCGATAAACCCGGAACGCTGGCTTTTAATTTAAAATACAGCCGGCCCGGCGACAAAGCTAAAATAGAAGCGGTTAATGATGAGCTAACTGTAAGTGAACACGTGAATGGGGGAGTAGGGGTGAAAATGGTGCTGCGCCTTAAAGTTTTGCGAGAGGGAGGCACTATTACAGCCACCGGGGGCAGTATGGCCGTTGCGGGTGCCGATGCGGTTACCTTGCTGGTTACGGCTGCTACCAATTATCGCGGCGATGATCCGCTGGCCCTGGCGGGAAACCAATTAGCAACTGCGCAAAAAAAAGCTTATGCCCAGTTAAAAGCTGATCACAGCCAAGATTACCAAACTTATTTTAAACGGGTTGATCTGGATTTAGGTAAATCAGATGCTGTTTATTTCCCTACTGATACGCGGGTGCTGGCAATGCAAAAGGGCAACGTCGATCCGCAGTTGCTGGCGCTGTATTACCAGTTTGGCCGTTATTTGCTCATCAGCAGTTCGCGGCCCGGCGGTTTACCGGCCAACCTGCAGGGTATCTGGGCCGATGGTTTGTACCCGCCCTGGAGTGCCGATTACCACATCAATATCAATATCCAGATGAATTACTGGCCGGCCGAGGTAACCAATTTATCGGAGTTACACCTGCCTTATTTAACTTTCCTGGATAAGCTGCGCCCGGATGCCCGCAAAACGGCGCAGGATATGTACGGCCTGAAAGGAACTGTTGCGCATTTTACGACCGACCCGTGGCTTTTTACCGAAACGTACGGGCAAACTCAATGGGCTATGTGGCCGATGGGCCTGGCCTGGAGCGCGCAGCATTTATGGGAACACTATTTATTTACGGAAGATAAAAGATATCTAAAAGACCTGGCTTATCCGAACCTGAAAGAAGCCGCCGAATTTTGTGCGAATTACCTGGTTGAAAATCCGGTTACGCACCAATTAGTTTCGGGACCATCTATTTCACCGGAAAATACTTTTAAAACCAAAACCGGCGAAGTAGCTACCATGGTAATGGGGCCCACTATGGACCACATGATTATCCGGGATTTATTAAACAATACCATTGCTGCAAGTAAAGTATTAAAAACCGATGCGGACTTCCGGAAAAAATTAGAAACCGTTCTATCGCGTTTGGCGCCTACCAAAATTGGCAGCGATGGCCGCATTATGGAGTGGACCGAAGAATTTGCAGAACCGGAGCCGGGTCACCGGCACGTATCTCATTTATTTGGCTTGCACCCGGGGCGGGAAATTACCAAACAACAAAACCCGGAACTGCTGGCGGCAGCCCGTAAAACTTTAGATTACCGTTTATCGCACGGGGGCGGGCATACTGGTTGGAGCCGCGCCTGGATGGTTAATTTCTTCGCCCGCTTACAAGACGGGGAAGTTGCTTACGAGAACCTGGTTGCTTTACTGCGCAAATCAACGCTGCCTAATTTATTCGATACGCACCCGCCTTTTCAGATAGATGGTAATTTTGGTGCCACCGCCGGTATAACCGAAATGCTATTGCAAAGTCATGCCGGGGAAATACAGCTTTTACCCGCTCTGCCCGCAGCCTGGCAGAAAGGCTATATTCACGGTATTGTGGCCCGCGGCGGATTTAGTGTGGATTTAGATTGGGAAAACGGGAAATTGAAGCAGGTTAAAATATTATCTAAGCTGGGTAATACCTGCCGGGTGAGGTACGGAGATCAGGTTATTTCTTTGAAAACCCAGAAAGGAAAAGCTTATACTTTGGATGGGAATTTGAAGCAGCTGTAATGACTGATATTGCGCTTATTAGATTATTTCCTGCCGCGAGCGTCTTTGCTCGTGGCTTTTATTTCCTGGCCTCTGGCCGGAGTAGGCGAGACGCCTACCAATTTATATTTAGAGCGTGGATGCTCTGAGACAGGGAAGAAGCATATTCTTTCTCTTTCTAAATATTAGAATTTACTTGGAAGCTTTATTCTATCTTGATGTAAATATTTACTAAACCAAAGAATAAAACAAACCAGCCACCAACGCGCCCACTAAGGTATTCAGAAAATTTACCGCATCGTTTGATAAATATCTTTGCCTTTCCAAGGTTGCTCCCAATACAGAATCGGTCAGGTTACCGATAAGGCCGGCAATGATAATCCAGCATACTTCCCAACCCCACGTTATACCAAAACCATAAATAAGACCAATAAGCGTACTGCCCAAAACACCAAACAAAGTGCCTTCAATGCTTATCACTCCGTTCAGGCCTCTTTTATCCGGTTTAAACGTAAGGATGTTATAATATTTACTGCCGTAAATGTTACCTAGTTCCGAAGATAAAGTATCGGCGGTGGCAGCAGCAAAACTGGCGGCCAGCATGATAATAAATAGATCGGCTGGTCCAGGATTTAACCAACTTAGTAAGCCTAAAGTACCGGCCACTCCGGCATTGGCGAAAGCCTGGCTGGCCGTTCGGCGGCCTTTGTTTTCTTCGGCCAAACCCAAGCTTCTTTTGTAATTTACTTTCCAGGCCGAAGCAGCCGTTCCTAAAACAAAAAACAGGGCCAGCATATTTAACCCGGTAAAACCAGCTCCCAGGAAAATAACAAATCCCAGCAGGCCACCCGTAATCGCACCGGCTTCGGTTAACTTACCTGCTTTCACACTGAAAAACATGCCTCCGCCCAGAACTAAAATAACCAAAATAAACTGCAATAACATGGTTGTTAAATAAGAAGGCAAAAATGCAATTTATATTTCATTAAGCTAATCGGCATCTGGGAAAGAAAAAAGAGTGCATTAAATTCAAGGTCAAGCAAAGCCTTGAAACTTTGGTTGATAATTCTTATTGATTTATTCTGACAAGTTTAAGAATTATGGGTAAGCTTAGGTTCAATGCCATTCTGGTTGAGTTGATAAGGAATAATGCTGATAGAACCATCTTTTTCCAAAACAGCAAATTTAATCTGATTTAAACTTTCCAATCCCTGGGTTTTGCGGGCAGCTTCCAAAATATCATCTTCCTGCAACCTGGACTTTTTCATGCGGTCGAGCAGCGGTTTGCCGTTTTCCAGAACAATAAGCGGAATGCCATTAATGATATTATCCAGCGACCGGTATTTATTGGTTCCCAGCGATACCATAATATCGGTAAATACCAAAGTTATAATCACCAGCATACTGCCGGTAATGGAATGATCGCTGTCGAGGAGTGCATTTTGCACGGCTTCGCTGATGATCAGCAGTAATACCAAGTCAAAGGCCGTCATTTCGCCTAAGGTGCGTTTACCAGCCATGCGCAGGATAATAAAAATAAGGAAGTAAACAATAAAGGCCCTTAATACTACTGACTCCATATTTTTAGCTTTAAAACTTAAAAGTAGATATATTGATCAAAACTTGCCTGGGTGCCGTTTACGCTAATTTGTAATTGATGTGCCCCCATTTTCTGCGGACTCAGATAAAAGGTGATAAAACCATTTTGCACGGAGCTAAAAGTGTAAACTAATTTATTATCTTTTATAACTACGGATGTTGGTTCCGGAACAACCTGCTCAATTCTTACTTTTCTGAGATAATCATTATTGATGCTGACGCTGGCATTTCTGCTGGCCTGATTTACATGTATCAGAATTTCAGTATTTTTAGCTACCCGCATAAATCTATTGTAATCAATACGGCTGCCATTGGCAGTATAGGTTTTATCGCTGAGTAAGCCACTCCCGAAAAGGCCCAATGCGGCAGCTGTTACCACCAGGCCCATCAATACCCAGAATAGCCGGAAAGCTCGCCATTCTCGCTTTTGGAAAGCATAATATTTTTCAGCGGCTCTGATATCTCTTTCCATAGGTAAAAACAAGGTTTAAATGAGCTACAGTATATTCCGGTAAATTTTTTCGTTTTTCCGGAAGGTATTCATTTGTACTTTGTACCTTATAATCCGATTCAAGTTGCTGCAATATTAAGGTATTTGCTAAACTAATATTTTCCGGAGTAAAAATGCCGGTCAGAACTGCTAACCTGCGGTATAATTAGTCCGGTTGATATAGCCGGCCGGAGAGCAAGCAAATATTCAGGAAAAAAACTTACCTTTAAGGGCTTTAACTAACTATCAGCGTGTTCTTTCGCCCTTGCAGCCATGGTGGAGAGGGCGCTTTTTACCATATTTATAGGTGGGTTGTTGATTGTAGTTCTTAAACTATGATTGTTTTTACCCTCTTTTTTATCCCGAATTTAATTCTGTTACAAAACAGTTTATTATCTAATATATGAACTTACCCGGCAAAGACCAAGACATTAAAATTTTCAGGCAAATAGCTAGTCAGTCGGATCAGGTTTACTTTATTTACGATCTCACGAGCCAGCAGATTACGTACATCAACTCGGCGTTCAAATCAATATGGCGGCAAAATCCCGATGCTTATAAACAAAATCCAGCGGCCATTCTAGATACTATTTATGAGGATGATAAACAGAACATTATCGACAGTTATCAGCAATTTTTAGCCGAGAAAACTAGGAAAAGAGTTACTTTCCGGATTGCCATACCTTATAAGGAAGAGTTAGGCCCCGATAAAGGTCAGAAATGGGTGGATTTAACGGTTCACCCGCTCGGAGATCCGGATAATGTGCGGCTGGTGGCTGGTATAGTAACGGATGATACCGAACGGAAGAACAATGTTTTTATGATGCAGAAGATTAATGCCCGGAAAGATTCGATACTGGAAATTCTGGCTTATGATCTGCGTGGCCCCATCGGCATTGTACAGGTTTTGGCTTCGATGATGCAGGAAAAGTTATCGGCTACCGGCGATGAGGAGATGGTGGACTGGGTGAAAAACATTGAAAAAATATGTAAGCGCAGCGTAGACCTGATCCGGAATATGGTAAACCAAGAGTTTCTGGAATCGCCGGAGGTAGAGATGTATAAAGAACGTCTGGATATAGTTTGGGAAATGAAGGAAGTTGTGGACACCTACCAGCACTCCCAGGAAAAGCTAGCGAAAGTTTTTGAACTCACGTCCTCCGCGGAAAAGATATATGCGCACGTCGACAGTCTGAAGTTTATGCAGGTAATTAATAATCTTATTTCCAATGCCCTTAAGTTTACTCCCGACAATGGCATTATTCAGGTGCATATTGAAGAAAAAGAAGCAACGGTTTTAGTGACCGTTAAAGATAATGGTATTGGTATACCGGCCAAATATCATCCGGTATTATTTGATAAGTTTACCAGAGCCCGCCGACCTGGTTTGCGGGGGGAAGAGGCCACTGGTTTGGGTATGTCCATCATTAAACTGATAGTGGATTTACACGGGGGCGACATCTGGTTTGAAAGTGAAGAAAATAAAGGCACTATTTTTTTTATTGAAATACCAAAGGAGTAAAGCAATAGCTACGGGTTTAATAAGATTAGGGCCAGAGAAAGAGTTTAACCAGAGAAAGGGCTTTGATAATTTATTTGTTAATTTTCTAATAATTTAATTCTTGAACGTTTTCTAAAACTCATTGGTAGGTAGGTAGGTAGGTAGGTAGGTAGGTAGGTAGGTTTGGGTTATGATTGTTCTTTTTAACTAGAAAGAATTTGTTTTTAGCCTGGCTTAGCCGGAGAAAACCCATAAGATAAAAATCTTCTTTAAAAGGCACCGTAAATAATTTGCCGTTGGCAGGTACAAATTCACTGATGGTTGTTTTAGTGTCTTCCAGATTGTTTTCGATATCTGTTATTTCCTGCAAACAACGGAAAAGTTTACTTCTGTAATAATCAAGCGCCAGCAAGTAGGCGCTGGCATTTAGTTGGTCAGGAAAAAAAATAAAACGAGGACGGCGGTTATAAAGCAATCTCAAATCTGCTTGTTTTTCCTGCAGCTTATTTTTCTGGCTGACATATTGCTCTAATAGTCTCAAAAGCATTTCACTCGGTAAACTTTTGTTCGCAGGTATGTTTACTTCCGATAGATACATATATAAGGTTACGGAAATTTAACTTAAGAAAGCTAAGTATTTAATCATTTTTTAAGTAAAAAGCACATTAAAAAAGATTACTGTTATAAATACGTAAGCTTTAGAGGGCAAATATTTATAATATTTGCCCTCTAAAACAAAAAAGCCTTCTCCAATTAGAAGAAGGCTTTTTTGTTTAAAATCAAATACTATTATCTGTCCAGCGGAATTTCAATATCAATATTAATGAAATGAATTTTATCATCCACCAACACCGCTTCCACTACTGCATCTTTCCGGATAGTGCCGGCCAGGATTTCTTTCGATAACTCATTCAGAATACGGGTTTGCAGCACGCGTTTCAGCGGACGGGCCCCAAACTGTGGATCGTAACCTTGTTCGCCCAGGTAATCCAGTACTTCGTCGGAAGCTTCCAGACGGATACCGGCTTCCTGCAAACGGTCCTGAATGTGTTTGAACTGGATGGTAACGATTTTGCGCAGTTCGTTGTGGCTCAATGGCCGGAACATAATCAATTCATCAATCCGGTTCAGGAACTCGGGCCGCATATTTTGTTTCAACAGCTCAAATACCTCGTCTTTGGTTCGTTCGATTATCTGCTCACGATTGTAATCTTCCATATCCGCAAAATTGCTTTGGATAATATGAGCACCTGTATTAGAAGTCATGATGATGATGGTGTTTTTAAAGTTTGCCACCCGGCCTTTGTTGTCGGTTAAGCGGCCATCATCCAACACCTGCAACAAGATGTTAAATACATCCGGATGCGCTTTTTCTATCTCATCCAGCAATATTACGCTATATGGTTTCCGGCGTACGGCTTCCGTAAGTTGGCCACCTTCATCGTAACCCACGTATCCCGGAGGCGCTCCAATCAAGCGGCTCACGGCGTGGCGTTCCTGGTACTCACTCATATCAATCCGCACCATGGCGTTCTCGTCGTTAAACAAGAAGTCGGCTAAGGCTTTGGCTAACTCGGTTTTACCCACCCCGGTAGTTCCCAGGAAAATAAAGGAACCTATTGGCCGTTTCGGATCTTGCAAACCAGCCCGGCTCCGGCGCACGGCATCCGAAATAGCCGCAATGGCTTCTTCCTGACCAGCAACGCGTTTACCCAGTTCTTCTTCCAAATGCAATAATTTTTCACGGTCGCTTTGCAGCATTTTGCTTACCGGAATACCGGTCCACTTGGCTACCACTTCGGCAATATCTTCAGAAGTAACTTCTTCTTTCAGCATGGCGTCGCCGTCCTGCAGTTCTTGTACCTGCTTTTGCAATTCGGCCAGTTTACGCTCGCTTTCCTGAATTTTACCGTAACGCAGCTCGGCTACGCGGCCATAATCGCCACTTCTTTCGGCTTGTTCGGCTTCCAGTTTGTACCGCTCAATATTTTCTTTTTCGGTCTGGATGCCGGTAATTACCTGCTTTTCGTTTTGCCATTTAGCTTTCAAGTCGTCGCGTTTGCCGCTCAAATCAGCAATTTCCTTCGATAAAGTAGTTTCTTTATCTTTGTCATTTTCCCGGCGAATAGCTTCCCGTTCAATTTCCAGCTGCATAATTTTCCGCTGAATTTCGTCTAGTTCCACCGGCAAAGAGTCGATCTCGATGCGCAGTTTAGCGGCCGCTTCGTCCATTAAGTCGATGGCTTTATCGGGCAAAAAGCGGTCGGAAATATACCGGCTCGATAATTCGACGGAAGCAATAATGGCGTCGTCTTTAATGCGTACGCCGTGGTGCAGCTCGTACTTATCTTTGATACCCCGCAAGATTGAAATTGCATCCTGCACGCTGGGCTCATCAACGGTTACGGCCTGGAAACGACGCTCTAAGGCCTTGTCTTTCTCAATGTATTTCTGGTATTCTTTTAGAGTAGTGGCGCCAATAGCGTGTAACTCGCCGCGGGCCAACGCTGGTTTTAACAGGTTAGCTGCATCCATGGCGCTTTCGCCACCACCACCGGCACCAATTAAGGTGTGCATCTCATCTATAAAGAGCACAATTTCGCCTTCGGAGTCGGTTACTTCTTTAATTACCGCTTTCAAACGCTCTTCAAACTCACCTTTGTATTTGGCACCAGCTACCAGTAAACCCATATCCAAACTCATCAAAGTTTTGGTTTTAAGGTTCTCGGGCACGTCGCCGGATACAATACGTTGGGCCAAACCTTCTACAATGGCGGTTTTACCTACCCCGGGCTCACCTAATAATACCGGGTTGTTTTTAGTCCGGCGCGATAATATTTGCAGTACGCGGCGGATTTCTTCGTCGCGGCCAATGACCGGGTCTATTTTACCGGCGCGGGCCAACTCGTTTAAATCTTTGGCGTATTTTTTTAGCGAATTATATTTGGTTTCCGCATTTTGATCGGTCACTTTCTGATCGCCGCGTAATTCTTTTATGGCGGCTTTCAGGTGTTTTTCGTTGAATCCGACATCTTTCAGCAAAGTGGCAACCTGGTCACGGCCGGCCAGCAAGCCTAATAAAATATGCTCAATGGCTACGTATTCGTCTTTAAATTCTTTTAAATAAGAAGTAGCTTTCTGCAAGGCTGCTGATGCTGCGTCCGACAAATACGGGCTGCCGCCACTTACTTTCGGATATCCGTCTACAATAGCATTCAGACTCATGTTTAACATGTTCTGATTAACGCCAAGTTTCTTACCTAAAAAGGTAATCACGTTTTCGTCGGTTTGCTGAATCCCTTTCAGAATATGTCCGGTTTCAACCGCTTGCTGCTGATTAGCACCGGCAATCTCAGTAGCCTTCTGAATAGCTTCCTGCGATTTGATGGTATAATTATTAAAGTTCATAGCTTTATCGGTGTTTCCTGTTCTTATGTTGAACTCTTAATCAAATTACCCGCCAAGTCTGTTTTTAGTTGTTTTCCGGAAATATTGACATATTATTAATCATTAATCCCTATAGATATCAGCCTTTTTGTCTGTTGTTTAAGCCAAAGTTCATGGTCTTATCCTGTTTTGATTTACTAATTCTACAATTATTGTTTTTATAGCCAGTTAGCTGATTATAGTGCTGAAGTATGAAAACAAGAAAACCAGGGCTTACTTTAAAATTTCGGTAAGCCCTGGTTTTATATGTTGTTATAATCTTAGGAATTTTGCTTAATCCTTTTTCTTGCTGTTTTTCTTTTTGGCCGCGGCTTCTGTCCCACTTGTTTCGGCTTTACCTGATTTAGCACTTGCTTTTTTCTTAGTACCTGTTTCGGTCTCAGCCATAGCTAAGCTTTCTGCTGAGGCCTTCGTGCTTTCTTTTTTACCCGCTGTTTTCTTCGGCTTTTTCTCCTCCGATTGCTTGTGCATCATGGAGGCTACTACCGAATCAGGTAGAATATTAGCTTGAGCCACTTCCATTTTGGCTTTGAAGGTTGGTACCGCCCGTGCATCGCCTTTCATTAAAGCTTCGTAACCACCGGCAGCTACTTCTTCGGCCGAAGCCATACTGCCGTCCTGTACCATTTTGCTGTTTTCGGCACCGGCAACTCTAAAGAAGTTGGTATCTGTAGCAGGCGGACACAATACCGTAACGGTAACATCGGTATCCTTTAGTTCTTCCTGCAGCGCTTCGCTGAAAGACAAAATAAAGGCCTTGGTAGCGCCATAAACCGATTGCAGGGGCGCCGGCATAAAAGAAGCCACCGAACCTAGTTGCAATATTTTACCGTTATTCCGGTTTAACATGCCGGTTAAAAATAACTTTGTAAGATGAACCAGCGAAATTACATTTAGGTGAATCATGGCCGATTCTTTTGCCCAATCCGATTCGGAGAAAGGGCCGTATTCGCCAAATCCCGCATTATTCACCAGTACATCTAGTTGCCACCCGTGTTGTTGTACTTCTTCAAATAACTTGTCGGGCGCATTGTCTTTGCTTAAATCAACGGCAATGGTATGTGCCAGGACGTTCGGGAATTCCTGCTGTATTTGCCGAGCCGCTTCCTGTAACTTCTCCGGGAAATGAGCTACCATAATTACCTGGTAATTGTCGCGGGCAAAACAGCGGGTTAGTTCAAAACCAATACCGCTGGAGGCGCCGGTAATTAATGCGGTTTTTCCTGATTGATTTTCCATAGATTTTTCTTTTAAATAAACTGGCTCCTGATTTTAAGTCAGGAGCCATTACAATAATATTATTTTTTCTGGTCTTCCAGTTGCGTGTGCACAATGGCGGCATTTACCGAATCAGGTAAAGTTATACCCTGGGCGGCGTACATTTTGGCCACAAAAGTTGGTAATACCCGGTTATCACCGTTCATCATCCCTTTGTAACCGGCCTGGGCTACCTCGTCTGCCTCCTGCACCTGCGATGAATTCGCAATTTTAGAATCTTCCATGTTAGCGGCTTCAAAAAAGTTAGTGGCGGTTGGCGGCGGACAAAGAACGGTAATGGTGATGTTGGTATCTTTTATTTCGTCTTGCAAAGATTCGGAAAACGATTTAATGAAAGATTTGGTGGCGGCATAAACGGCCAATAACGGATGCGGTAAAAAAGCGGCTACCGAACTTAATTGCATAATTTTGCCCGAACCCCGGTCTACCATTTCTCTTAAGTAGCGTTTGGTGAGCGTTACCAAAGAAATAATGTTTAAGTGAATCATGGCTATTTCTTTATCTAATTCGGTTTCCAAGAAAGAACCTCTTTCCCCAAAACCAGCATCGTTCACCAAATATTCTACCTGCAAGCCCCGGTCCTGTACTTCGGAGTAAAGCTGGTCAGCAGCGCCATCTTTGCTTAAATCAATGGCAATAACTTCTACCCGCACCAGCGGGAATTCGGTGCTTATTTGTTGAGCTGCTTGTTGCAGTTTATCTTCCTGGTTTGCTACCATTATAACGCTATGGCCATCCCGGGCAAAGCATTTGGTTAGTTCATATCCAATGCCGCTGGAGGCACCGGTAATTAAAGCGGTTTTTCCTGATAAACTTTCCATAGTTTTATTTATTAATGTCTGTTATAGAAGTTTAAACCAGAAAAGGAAGGTAAAAGTTATGGTAATTTTATCCTGTATTGCCTATAAGCCATTTCGTGAAATCTAACCTGAACATTAATAAAAGACAATTAAGAGTAATGTAGGGGTAGTAGATCTAACCTCTTACTTCCTTCTTCAATACTTCGGCATAATGGTCAGCTAGTCGGGTAGGTTCGGGTAATTTGTATTTACGGGTGGTGGCAAATGCGAGCTGCGTGGCTGTTTCCAGATCCAGTAAGTGCCCGGCTGAGGCAAACACGGCTTTTACTTTTTCTTTCGTCCGGATGGCATTGGCAATGTGTTCCTGCCGGTGTATTACCGGGCTAATGGAGCCTTGAGCAGCGGCGGGCTCCTCGAATTTTCCGGCTAATATATTTTTGGCTAAGCCCATGGTCGGTTTTTGCAGGTGTACGCCTAAATGGCTCGCAATGCCCATGCGGCGCGGGTGCGAAATGCCGTGCCCATCTACCATAATTACATCGGGCTTTAGTTGTAGTTTCGCGTAGGCCTGCATCAGGTTGGGTGCTTCCCGGAAAGCCAGTAAGCCCGGAATATACGGCAATTCTACTTCGCCGTAATGCCATTGTTTTTCCAGAATTTCGAGCGTAGTATAATCCAAAACCACAAAAACCGACAGTATATTGTCGCCGATAAAAGAAGAATCACAACCCGCGATAGTCTTTATTTCGAAAGTAGGTTTCTGAATAATTACCTGTTGGCTTAGTTGCCGTTGTTTTTCGGTTAATGTCCGGATGAGTTCCGGATCTACGGCTGGGTGCTGGTTATAATACATAAAGGTGAACTTAGGCGCTGCAAGGCGGAATTAATTGTATAAACAATACATACCAACGGCCCTGAATGTTGCCCTAGAAAAATTGATAGCCAGTACCGGTATGTAAAACTGTTTTAATGAGTAAAGTTTTATTAACTACAATCTGCTGTTTTTCGGCCTCGGGCAACCCGGCGTATAAAGGGGCGGGGTTCTTCTGAAAATCAGGGGCATTGGTTGCAAAACATCCTTGTTTCGTATAACCAGCCGGATTATTGACTTGTCCTTCATCATTAAAGGTAGGTAATGCTTGCGCCCGCAAAAAGCTCCTGCCGAATGCTATAGAACGGCTTTGCGCCAAAGTGCCTTTAAATAAACGAATGTCGGTTACTTTGGTAAAATGGGGCACCGCGCCCGGCTGTTCCAGGATCTACAAATCTAAACATGTTGTATTGCCAATTTATCCGGCTTTTTACTTATCCGTACCGGCATTGTAATTAGCAAGGTGTTCTATTTTTGTTATCCTTAATAGCTTTGAAAAAGAATAATGGCCAGCTTTTAATCGCCTTACTGGATTTAATGTATGATAAAATTATTCTGGTATATAAACCTTCTTCCGGGTCATCTCTCCAAATGCTAATCTTAGCTGGGTATTTAACTTTTTAGTTTTTATGTAGATTTATTCAGAAAGATTAAATAATTTAGTTCTATAGAAAAGAAAATGTTAATATTTAATCCTTTATACTAAATATTTTATATTCTGTATAGTACATGTTTTAAATCTATAAGGGCAATTTTCTTTTCTTTCTCCTGGGCTGATATAAACCTGCATGTTTAAAAAAATAGATTTTCGTTATAAGCTTACACTGGTTATATTATTTGTAACGCATTTTGCTACCGGCCAGAGCCAGGTTTTCACCCTGAACGAGGCCCTGGAAACGGCGCTTGCCAATTATGGCACCATAAAAGCCAAAGCTAATTACGCCCAGGCTTCCGGAGCGGCGGTAAGGCAAAGCCATAAAGAATACCTCCCCAATTTTAGCATATCAGCGCAGCACGATTACGGCACCATCAATGGACAGAACGGCGCTTTTTACGGGTTCCGGGGTTTAAACTCTTCTTCGTCGGGTCCAGCTATGGAAACCCAGAACTGGAACGCTGCCTTTGGCTCACTGTACCTGGCTAACGTAAGCTGGGATTTTTTCTCTTTTGGCCAGGCGCGCGAACGCATAGAAGTAGCCAAAGCTGCCCTAACCCAAAACGAAGCCGACTTATTACAAGAGCAGTTTCAGCACCAGGTGCGGGTGGCCGGCGCCTATTTAAACCTGCAGGCTGCTCAGCGACTCACCCAGTCGCAAAAACGAAACCTGGAACGGTCACTGGACCTGAAAAGGGTAGTGGTGGCCCGCGCCAAAAACGGACTAAACCCCGGCGTAGATTCGTCGCTGGCCAACGCCGAAGTATCGAACGCCAAAATTGCCCTGACACGTTCATTGGATACCGAACAGGAACAAGCAAACCAACTAGCGCAACTGCTAGGCATCACTCCCCAAAACTTTATTTTAGATAGTATATTTGTTACCCGGGTGCCGGTTGCTTTTGCCTCTCCAAATCCCGCACCAGCCGAACATCACCCGCTATTAACTTTTTACCGCCACCGGATAAACCTGAGCCGGGAGCGGGAGAAACTTTTCCGGACCTTTAATTACCCGACTTTTTCGGTATTCAGTGTGTTACAGGGCCGCGGATCGGGTTTTAGCCACGATTATAATATAAACCCCGATGCTTATACCAAAAGTTACCGCGAGGGTATTATGCCCACCCGCGGCAATTACCTGTTTGGCGTAGGCCTGGTCTGGAATTTAACCGATAATTTGCGGGTGCAGCAACAGGTACAAGGGCAGACGTTTACCTCTCAGGCCCTGCAAAACGAATACGACCTGGTAAACCAACGTCTCAGCGCCGAACAGGCATTGGCCGAAACCAAAATTCAAAATGCCCTGAGCAACTACCGGGAGGCACCCATTCAAATTCAGGCGGCTTCCGATGCTTACAACCAAAAAAATGTACTGTATAAAAATGGTTTAGCGACTATAGTAGATATTACCCAAGCGCTTTACACGCTTAACCGGGCCGAAATAGACCGCGATATTGTTTACAGCAACGTGTGGCAGGCTTTGCTGTATAAAGCCGCCGCTACCGGCAATATTTCTATTTTTACCAATGAGTTTTAGGTCATACTAGGGCCTGCGGCTGGGTTTTAAGAGCCGCATACTACTTAAAGTTGTTTCAAGAATAATGGTTTCGCTATCAAACTCCTGAAAACTTACTCCTTAAAACTTTTTACTTGTATTGCTTACTAATTACCCAAAATGGATTTAATTAAAAGTGCGCTACGAAAACCGATCACCATTATGGTTATAGTAGCCGGGATATTTTTCTTTGGGATCAATGCTATCCGTAATATTAAAATAGATATTTTCCCTGATCTCAACCTGCCGGTTATTTACATATCGCACCCTTACGGCGGCTACGCTCCGGCGCAGATGGAGGCTTATTTCGGGAAGCAATACGTAAACCTGATGCTGTACGTGGCCGGCGTAAAAAGCATTGAAACCCGCAATATTCAGGGCTTAACCCTCATGAAGCTGACCTTTTACGAAGGCACTAATATGGCCCAGGCCGCCGCCGAAGTAACCGCTTTTACCAACCGGGGGCAAGCCTTGTTTCCGCAAGGCTCGCAGCCGCCCTTTATCATGCGCTTCGATGCTTCTACTTTGCCGGTAGGGCAGTTGGTGCTCAGTAGTCCCACCCGCTCAAACAATGAGTTGCAGGATATGGCCAATACGTATCTGCGTTCGTCGTTTACCTCTATTCCGGGCCTGGTTTCGCCGCCGCCTTTCGGTGGCAACGTGCGTACCATTGTTATAAAAGTAGATCCGCAATTGTTGCGTTCGCACAACCTTACGCCCGACCAGGTAGTGCTGGCGCTCCGGGAGTATAACCAAACATCGCCTTCAGGAAATGTCCGGATTGGCGATTATAATTATTTAACGCCCACCAATACGTCGATCAGGAATTTAAAAGATTTTGAAAATATTCCTTTATATAAAGGCGCTATCCACAACGTTTTTTTGCGGGATGTAGCTAAAATAGAAGATGCCGCTGATATTACGAGCAGTTACGCTTTGGTAAACGGCAAACGTTCGGTGTACCTGGCTATTACCAAATCGGCGGATGCGTCTACCTGGGAGGTGGTGCAGAACCTCAAAAAAGCTATGCCGCGGTTACAAGGTCAATTGCCAGCCGATGTAAAACTTTCGTATGAGTTCGACCAATCGGTTTACGTAATCAATTCGGTGAAGAGTTTAATTACTGAAGGCGCCATCGGGGCAGTATTAACCGGTTTAATGGTGCTCTTGTTTTTGGGCGACCGCCGCGGGGCCTTAATTGTAATTTTAACTATTCCTACTTCCATTGTTGCCGGAGTATTGTTTTTGCATCTGTTCAATCAAACTATTAATATCATGACGCTGAGTGGGCTGTCGCTGGCTATTGGTATTCTGGTCGATGAATCAACGGTTACCATCGAAAACATTCACCAGCACCTGGATATGGGCAAACCCAAAGCCCTGGCTATTTGGGACGCTTGCCAGGAAATTGCTTTTCCCAAATTATTGATTTTGTTCTGTATTCTGGCGGTTTTTGCGCCGGCTTTAACCATGAAAGGCATACCGGGTGCTTTGTTCCTGCCGCTGGCGCTGGCCATTGGTTTTTCCATGATAACCTCTTATATATTGGCCCAAACTTTTGTGCCGATTATGGCCAACTGGCTCATGCAGGACCATCATAAAACGGCTAAAACAAATAACAAGGTAGGTGAGCCGGAAAAAATTGGTCGGTTCGAACGCTTTCAGTTGCGCTTTTTAAAGTGGATGGATAACATGTTGCCTTACCGTAAAGTAATAGTAGCCGTTTACGTGGGGGCCGCTTTGGGTATTACCGCGCTGATGCTGGCGGGTATTGGCCGTGACGTATTGCCAAAGGTAAACAGCGGCCAGTTTCAGGTGCGGCTGCGGGCTCCGGACGGCACGCGCATTGAGCGTACCGAAGCCCGCCTGGTAAAAACCTTGCAGGTATTGGATAATCTGGTGGGCAAAGAAAACGTGGAGATTACTTCGGCGTTTATTGGGCAGCATCCGGGGCAATACTCAACCAGCCCGATTTATTTGTTTATGAGCGGTCCGCAGGAAGCGGTGCTGCAGGTAAATCTGAGTGAAGAATACCACGTAAATATGGACGAGCTAAAAGATAAATTCCGGCAGGCAATAAAAGCCGCTATGCCCGATTTACAGGTATCTTTCGAACCAATAGAGCTTACCGATAAAATATTGAGCCAGGGTTCACCCACGCCTATTGAGGTGAAAATAGCGGGCAAAAACAAAAAACTAAATGAAGAATACGCCCAAAAAGTAACCCAAAAACTAAAGCAAATAACTTATCTGCGCGATGTGCAAATTGGGCAGGCCATTAAATATCCCACCATCAATATTAACATCGACCGGGCCCGGGCATCGCAATTAGGTTTAAGTGTTTCGGATATTTCGCGTTCGCTGGTGGCGTCTACGTCTTCTTCGCGGTTTACCGAGAAAAATGTCTGGGTAGATGAAAAATCGAACCAGACGTACAGCGTACAGGTAGAAGTGCCGGAATACAACATGGCCAGCATTAACGATATCCGGGAAATACCTTTGCTGCCCAACCAGTCCCGGCCAATTTTAAGCGATGTGGCCGATATTGAACCCGCTACCGCTTACGGCGAAAACGACAATATCGGGGCGTTGCCGGTTATTTCGGTTACCGCCAATTTAAACAAAACCGATTTGGGTACTGCTTCCGCCGATGTAGATGCCGCTATTGCCTCGTTAGGCGAATTGCCCCGCGGTTTAACCATCGAATCGAAAGGTTTAAGTCAGACCTTGATAGAAACTCTGGACAGCCTGCAATCCGGATTAGTAGTCGCAATTTTGGTTATATTTCTGATGCTGGCCGCTAATTTCCAGTCTTTCAAAGTATCATTAGTTGTGTTGTCTACGGTGCCGGCGGTGTTGCTGGGTTCTTTGGCTTTACTGCTTTTAACCGGCTCTACCTTAAATCTGCAATCTTACATGGGCATGATTATGTCGGTGGGCGTGTCGGTGTCGAATGCGGTTTTACTCATTACCAATGCAGAGGACTTGCGGCGGCGGAGCGGCAATGCCTGGTCGGCGGCCCGCGAAGCCGCGGGTATCCGGCTGCGGCCCATCCTCATGACCAGTCTGGCCATGATAGCCGGTATGATTCCGATGGCGGCCGGTTTAGGTGAAGGCGGCGACCAGGCATCGCCGCTGGGGCGGGCGGTAATCGGGGGCTTACTGGCTTCTACCTTTGCCGCTTTGCTTATTTTGCCCCTGGCTTTTGCCTGGGTACAAGGCAATGCCACTACCCAATCCGTATCTTTAGATCCTACCGATGAGGAAAGTAAATATTATATTCCGGCCTAACATGAAAAATAGTTCTTATCAATATCTTTTAAAGCAAGGCCAGGTAGTAATTGTAAGCGGCCTTTTATCTTTGAGTGGTTTGTACGCCTGCCATTCCGGCGAATCGAAAATTGTGGAACAGCAAGCGCCGGTAAGTGAACCGGTAGTGGAGGCGGTAACACTACAGAAAGGAAAATTATCGTCTTCGTTGCAAATTCCCGGCGAACTAATGGCCTTCCAGCAGGTAGATTTATACGCGAAAGAAAACAGCTACGTCCGGAGATTATACGTGGATGTCGGCTCCGAAGTAAAGGCCGGTCAGTTGCTGGTAAGCCTGGAAGCCCCCGAACTAAATTCACGCTTGGCCGAAACCCAATCGCAGTTAAAAGGCCAGGAGGCGCTGTATATTGCCAGCAAAGCTCATTATAACCGCTTATTAGAAACCAGCAAAACGCCCGGCACCATTTCGCCCAACGATTTAGACCAGGCCCTGGCCAAACAAAATTCGGACCAGGCACAGTTAGAAGCCGCTAAAGCGGCTTACCGGGCGGTGGTAGCTACCCGCAATTACCTAGAAATCAGGGCGCCTTTTAACGGGGTAATTACGGCCCGTAATGTGAGTCCGGGAGCATACGTAGGGCCTTCGGGTAAAGGTTCTGAGTTGCCGTTGCTGGAACTGCAGGAGCAGAAAAAGTTGCGCTTAGTAGTATCGGTGCCGGAGATGTACACGGGTTTGTTAAGCCAACAGCACGAGGTAAGCTTTACGGTAAAGTCCTTGCCCAACCAGGAGTTTAAAGCCGCAGTAAAACGCCTGGCCGGGGCCCTGGATACCCGCCTACGCGCCGAACGCCTGGAAATGGACGTCATAAATAACAACCGCCAGCTTTTGCCGGGCATGTATGCCGAAGTGAATTTACCGCTTCCGGCCAAAGACAGCACCTTTGTGGTGCCCACCAGCGCCGTAGTAGCTTCTACCGAAAAAGTATTTGTAATTAAAGTAGCCAATAATAAAGCCGAATGGGTAGAAGTACAAAAAGGCCGAGAAGCCGACGAAAAAGTAGAGATTTACGGTAAATTAAATCCCGGTGATAAACTGGTAGCTGTAGCCAGCGATGAAATCCGGGATGGGGCCGAGTTGAGAAATGTAAAAGTTAATGCGCAAAAGCAGCTTTAACAAAATCTTATTGGTTGGTTATTAATCTATATAATTAAGCTTTACCGGGTGCTAGTTTCAAATATCTGATATTTGAAACGGAGCAGAATGCCTCAAAATATTTCTTTGAGGCATTTTATTTTTAAGCAAATGATAAGAATAATAAACCGGTAAATAATTTTTAAATGTTCTTTACTAATATCTTTTCAGATCATTTTGGCAAATTTTATAGTTAAAAGCACTATTAGTGCTGCTTTAAGAAAAATTATTCTGGTTTTTGTTTTTAAAATAAAAGAATTTATCCCGTATATATTGTATTCTGTACCATATCAGAAAGACTATTATATTTGTCGGTGAAACTAATGGATAGCAGCAACCGAATATAAAAATTATAACCCTGAGTAATGATTTAAAGTAGCAAGTTAAATTATATTCGCCTTCTGCCGGGGCTTATAAAACATTAAACCAAAAGAAACTATGACAAATACAGCTAAAATTATTTACACCATAACCGATGAGGCTCCGGCCCTGGCCACTTATTCTTTTTTGCCCATTGTACAAGCCTTTACCAAAGCCGCCGGTATTGAAGTGGAAACCCGGGATATTTCGTTGGCCGGTCGTATTCTGGCTACTTTCCCGGAAAACCTGACCGACGAGCAGAAACAAAACGATGACTTGGCTTACCTGGGAGAATTGGCAAAAACGCCGGAAGCCAATATTATTAAACTGCCGAATATCAGTGCTTCTATTCCGCAATTAACCGCGGCTATTAAAGAATTGCAATCGCAAGGCTACAACATACCCGATTATCCGGCCGATACGCAAAGCGAAGCAGATAAAGAAATAAAAGTCCGCTATGCGAAAGTGTTGGGTAGTGCGGTAAATCCGGTTTTACGCGAAGGAAATTCCGACCGGCGCGTAGCGCCTCCGGTAAAAGAATACGCCAAAAAGAACCCGCACTCCATGGGTACCTGGTCAGCCGACACCAAATCGCACGTAGCCCACATGGAAAACGGTGATTTTTACGGCAGCGAGCAATCAGTGGTAATGGAACAAGCAGGTACCGTGAAAATAGAGTTTGTGGGGGCAGACGGAACGGCCAGAACCCTGAAAGATAATTTAAACCTGAAAGCCGGCGAAGTGATTGATGCTTCGGTGATGAGCAAGCAAGCTTTACGCGACTTTTATGAAAAGCAAATTGCGGATGCGAAAGCGCAGGGCGTATTATTATCCCTTCACCTGAAAGCTACCATGATGAAAGTATCGGACCCGATTATGTTCGGGCACGCCGTTACTGTTTTCTTTAAAGACTTATTCCAGAAACACACGACGGTATTTGAGCAGATTGGCGTAGACCCTAATAACGGTTTTGGTGACGTTCTAGCAAAAATTCAGAGCTTACCTGAAGACCAAAGAGCCAGCATAGAAGCTGATATCAAGGCCATTTACCAGGCTCAGCCCGAATTAGCGATGGTAGATTCTTCAAAAGGTATCACTAATTTAAATGTGCCGAACGATGTAATTATTGATGCCTCTATGCCAGCGGCTATTCGTACTTCCGGCAAAATGTGGGGGCCAGATGGTAAACTGCACGATACTAAATTTATGATTCCGGACCGCAGCTACGCCGGTATTTACCAGGAGGTAATCGATTTCTGTAAAGAAAACGGCGCCTTCGACCCCAGCACCATGGGCACGGTGCCTAATATTGGTTTAATGGCCCAGAAAGCCGAAGAATACGGATCGCACGATAAAACTTTCCAGATGACCGAAAGCGGTACTGTACGGGTGGTAGATGCCGCCGCTAATACCTTAATGGAGCACCCGGTACAGGAAGGCGATATCTGGCGCATGTGCCAGACCAAAGATTTACCGATTCAGGACTGGGTGAAACTAGCAGTAACCAGAGCCCGGATTACCAATACGCCGGCCATTTTCTGGCTGGATAAAAACCGCGCCCACGATGCCAACCTGATCCAGAAAGTAGAACGCTACCTGAAAGATCATGATACTGCTGGTTTGGAAGTGAAAATTATGTCGCCGGTGGAAGCCATGCGCTACACCTGTGAACGGGCCAAAGCCGGTCAGGATACCATTTCGGTAACCGGTAACGTGCTGCGCGATTACTTAACCGATTTATTCCCGATTATTGAATTGGGTACCAGTGCTAAGATGCTTTCTATCGTGCCTTTGTTAGATGGCGGCGGCTTGTTCGAAACGGGTGCCGGTGGATCGGCGCCGAAACACGTGCAGCAATTTACGGAAGAAAATTACCTGCGCTGGGATTCTTTAGGTGAATTCTTAGCCTTGGCAGTTTCTTTGGAAGATTTGGCTTTTAAAACCAAAAATGAAAAAACCGCTGTATTAGCCGAAGCTTTAAACCAGGCTAACGGAGAATTCCTGGAAAAAGATAAATCGCCGTCCCGTAAAGTAGGCGGCATTGATAACCGCGGCAGCCATTTTTACCTGGCTTTATATTGGGCCCAAGCTCTGGCCGAACAAACGAAAGACCAGGAACTAAAGACTAAATTTACTGACCTGGCGCAGCAATTAACCGAAAACGAAAATAAGATTGTGGACGAACAGATTGCCGCCCAAGGCAAGCCGGTAGATTTAGGTGGTTATTATCATCCGGATACAGCAAAAGCAGAACAGGCTATGCGCCCCAGTACAACCCTGAACAACTTCTTAGCTAATTTTTAAAAGGAAATATTTCTAAAAAGAAAGCTGCCTGGATAAGTTCAGGCAGCTTTTATATTTATATGGGTAATCCAACATTATTAAAATTGTAGAAGAGAAAGAAATACTATTCACCTAAATTAAATTTTAACTTTCACCCCAATTTTTTTCCTCCTTTATTTGTACAATGATTAAGTGGTTTGGTTTAGACCATTAAATCTTTCTGTTTGTACAACAGGCTTAGTTAAAGCGGCCTTGTTTATTCATTAGTTATTTATAATGCTTACTGTAGAAAAAATAGGGGGCACCAGCATGAGTGCCCTGCAGGATGTAATCCAAAATATAATATTGTTTGAAAGAACCGGTGATGCTTTGTATAACCGGATTTTTGTGGTATCTGCTTTTTCGGGCGTGACGAACTGGTTGCTGGAAAATAAAAAGACGGGCGCTCCCGGCGTATATCACCAGATTGCCAACTACAAAGATTTTCACCATTCCTTACACGAAGTAACGCAGAAGCTAAAAGAGTTAAATACTACTTTTGCGCACCTGGGTTTAGACGTAGTGGCGGCCGATGCTTTTATAGAGCAACGCATCCAGCACGCCCAACAGTACCTCGATAACCTGGTTAATGTGCTGGGATCGGGTTATGTAAGTTCCGAAAGCATTTTGCAGGCGGCCCGCGAAATTCTGGCTTCTATTGGTGAAGCGCATTCGGCTTTCAATTTTACCAATATCCTGCAAAATATGGATAAAAAATCTACTTTGGTAGATTTGAGCGGTTTTCATGATCATGAGCCGTATACCATCGACCAGCGGATTACGCATTCTTTAAAAGATATAGCCTTCGATAAAACCATTTGTATTGTTACGGGCTATACCAAAGGTACCGAAGGTATTATGCGGGAATTTGACCGGGGATATTCGGAAGTTACCTTTAGCAAAATAGCCGTGGCGGTGCAACCCGAGGAGGCCATTATTCACAAAGAATACCACTTGTCTTCGGCTGATCCGGCCTTGGTTGGGTTGGAAAACTGCGTACCAGTGGTAGCTACTAATTACGATGTAGCCGATCAGTTGGCGGATGTTGGTATGGAAGCGATCCACCCGAAAGCGAGTAAACCTTTGGAGATTAACGGCATTAACCTGCGCATTAAAAATACTTTCGAGCCAGAGCATCCCGGCACGCTGATAACGCGCGAATATGTATCGCCGCATAAACGGCTAGAAGTAATAACCGGTACCGAAAAGGTAATGATTATCGATGTGTACGATCCGCTGATGGTGGGCACGGTTGGTTTTGATTTGAAAATTATGCAGGCTTTTGGTAAACACGGCATCAGCTATATTTTTAAAACTACCAGCGCCAACAGCATTTCCCTAGTAATCTGGGAAAAAGATTTTAATACCAGTTTAATTCAGGAACTGGAAAGTCAGTTTCAGGCCGTAACGGTGGCGCCGGTAGCTATTGTTTGCCTGATAGGTTCTAATATCGATCAGCCGGGCGTGCTGGCCAAAGCAGCCGACGCGCTGGCGGGTAAACAAATTAATATTATTAGTGCCGGATTTTCTATGCGGAAAGTAAACCTGCAATTTATTATTTCCCGCGAAGACTTTAAAGAAGCCGTTATTGCTTTAAATAATACGATGTATTTTTAATGCCCGTGTTTGCTTGGCAAACTGATCAGATTATTTGATAAATAAAAAAGGGTACTGCATCTGCAGTACCCTTTTTTATTTATAGAAAAGTTAAACTATTCTTCGTCGCGTTTCTCGTAACGTCTACGATCATTCTCATCCAGGTATATTTTGCGCATCCGGATGCTTTTGGGGGTAACTTCCAGTAATTCATCTTTCTGGATATACTCCATTGCTTCTTCTAGGGAAAACTGCTTTTTCGGAACGATCTTCACGTTGTTATCCGAGCCGGAAGCGCGCATGTTCGTTAGCTGCTTGCCTTTCTGGATGTTTACTGTAATATCGTTGCCCCGGCTGTGTTCACCAATTACCATACCGGCATACACATCTTCACCCGGATCAACAAAGAAAACACCCCGGTCTTGTAATTTATCGATGGAATAAGCAGTACCAGGACCCGTCTCCAGAGAGATAAGGGAACCGTTAATGCGGCTTGGAATAGCACCTTTATGCGGCTCGTAAGTCAGGAACCGATGGTTCATGATTGCTTCTCCGGCCGTGGCGGTTAAAACGTTGTTCCGCAAACCAATCAGACCCCGCGCCGGGATGTTGAACTCAATATGTTGCAGGTCGCCTTTTGGCTCCATAATGGTTAATTCACCTTTACGGGCAGTTACCAATTCAATAACTTTACCAGCGCTTTCATCGGGCACATCTACTACTAAATGCTCAATCGGCTCGCAACGAACGCCATCAATTTCTTTAAAAATTACCTGGGGCTGACCCACCTGTAATTCATAACCTTCCCGGCGCATGGTTTCAATCAATACCGACAAATGGAGAATACCCCGGCCATAAACCAGGAACGTATCTTCTTTATCTGTTTCCTGAACGCGCAAGGCCAGGTTTTTTTCGGTTTCTTTAAACAAACGTTCGCGTAAGTGACGGGAGGTTACAAATTTACCTTCTTTACCAAAAAACGGGGAGTTGTTGATGGTAAACAACATGTTCATGGTAGGTTCGTCGATAGAAATACGCTCCAGTGGCTCCGGATTTTCCAAATCGGCCAGGGTATCACCAATATCAAAACCTTCAATACCGGTTACCGCACAAATTTCGCCGCTGGAAACACTTTCTACTTTGGCTTTGCCAAGTCCCTCGAATACCTGTAATTCTTTAATGCGTACTTTTTTAATGGTGCCATCGCCTTTGCACAAGCTCATGTTATCTCCTTCGCGCAAAGTGCCGCGGTGTACGCGCCCAATGGCAATCCGGCCTACAAAAGAAGAGTAATCCAGCGAGGTAATCTGCATTTGCGGTGTACCTTCCAGTACCGGAGCCGCCGGAATTACTGCAATAATGGCATCCAGTAAAGGCGTAATATCTTCGGTTTTTTGTTTCCAATCAGTACTCATCCAGCCTTGTTTGCTGGAGCCGTAAAGCGTTACAAAGTCCAGTTGGTCTTCGGTAGCGCCCAGGTTATACATTAAATCAAAAACCTGCTCGTGTACTTCTTCCGGCCGGCAGTTTTCTTTATCTACTTTATTTACTACTACAATAGGTTTTAATCCCAAATCAATGGCTTTGCCCAATACAAAACGAGTTTGCGGCATGGCGCCTTCAAAAGCATCCACCAGCAATAAAACGCCATCAGACATTTTTAATACCCGCTCTACTTCTCCGCCAAAGTCGGCGTGACCAGGAGTATCAATAATATTAATTTTAACGTCTTTATAACGCACCGATACGTTTTTAGACACAATGGTAATGCCGCGTTCGCGTTCCAGGTCATTGTTGTCCAGAATAAGGTCGTCGAAATGCTGGTGTTCCGCAAATAGCTTGGAGGCATGAATAATTTTATCTACCAACGTAGTTTTGCCGTGGTCAACGTGGGCGATAATGGCAATGTTTCTGATATTTTGACTCATTTACTTTTATTTTCAGGGCGCAAAGGTACGAAAAGTTAAACACAAATAGAACACTTCCTTACGCTTTGATACTTAGTTAACTAAAAGATAATTTAAATGAGAAAAGTTTCGGGTATGAAAGCTTTATTATTAAGAATCCAAAACCTTTATTCCGGGCGTATGTTCTACCAGAAAGTAAATGAGGCTTAATATTTGATAATACCCGGAGTATAGCAGGTATAAGTTAAATAAGTAGGTTGGATTAAAGTCTGTCATCCAGCAGGAAACTTATTGGCAGAGCGCCAATAAGTTTCCTGCCGAATAACACCTATGAGCGGCAATAGCTTATGTTTTATCTCCTGCTTATTATCTGTTAAGAAGTAAATCGTAAAGATATTTTAATCAATAACTAATTATAACTAACATCTATGAAGTTCCTGTATAGCTTTTTCTTCTTTACGGCCTGGCTGTTTACCGCCTGTGCCCAGCAAAAAGATAAGAATGCTAGCACCGCCGCCTCCGGCGATGCGCCTTTACCCAATGCCAAAGTGGCCCAACTAAATCGCACGCCTCGCGCCGATACAGTGGTAAAATCGGAGGCGGAATGGCGCAAAATACTTTCCCCCGAACAGTTTTATGTGGCCCGCCAGGAAGGTACGGAGCGCCCGTTTGCCAATAAGTATAATAACAACAAAGCCAAAGGTATTTACCACTGTGTAGCCTGTAAGCAGCAGTTATTTTCGTCGGCTACTAAATTTGATTCCGGAACCGGTTGGCCCAGTTTTTTTAAACCGATTGCCCCCGAATTAGTGAAAGAAGTGCAGGACAGAAACGCCGGCATGCTACGGACAGAAGTAGAATGCAGCCGCTGTGGATCGCATTTGGGCCACGTTTTTGACGATGGGCCAAAACCAACCGGTTTGCGTTATTGCCTGAATTCGGCCGCCCTGGATTTTGTAAAACAGCAGTAGTACGAGATAAAAAGATAACTCGTATATCTTTTAAGCCGTACGTGCGTACTTTCAGTTTATAAATATTATAATATAATAAAGTTATGGACCTTATTTCGAGCAGCAACAATATACAACATACCGCCCAACTTATTATGGATGCTTTCCGGCAGTTTGGCACCCAACCGAATGATGTGTTATCCTACGACGACTTATTACCTTTTTTGGAAGAGAAAAGCGATCAGCCGCAACATTATAAAGATTCGCTGAAAGAAGCCGAATATCATTTAACGAAAGAAGCCTGGGCCACACCCGATATTACCGGATTACGCTTAACAGAAGTGGGCTTTAACGCTTTGCAAAACGGCGAAGAAGCCTAACCTTTTTACAATTATGTAAATGGAAACTCGCTATAAAGCTATAAAGTAGGAGAGAAGAACAGATGAAAAAGCTAACACGAAGTATCTACATAATGCTTGCCTTAAGCAGCGTGGCATGTACTTCGGCAAAGGAAAATAGTGAGTATAATGCGGCGGTTCCGACTACCATCCAAAGCGATGCGGACCGCCGGGCCATTTACAATAACGGTTCGGCCGTAAATACCAGTGTGCCTTCTTCGGTGCCCCGCCGGCTCGATAACCAGGCCAGCGAAATTAACCGCCAGAAAAATATTGAAAATCGCAGTGTCAATAACTCCAATAATGAGCCACTGGAAGTACGTACCCGCGAATTAGGCCGGCCAACTGTTGATACGCTGCGTTAGCAGAGTATGGTAATATTAAAATAACAGCTTACTTCTTACAAATAAACCGCAATATCGCCGGCCCCCTGGCGGGTAACTTCACATTCTCCGGAAAGGCAATCTACCACTGTAGAAGGAATATTATGGCCAAATCCGCCATCTATTACCATATCTACCAAATTTTTATACTTTTCAAAAATTAATTCGGGATCGGTGGAATATTCAATTACTTCGTCTTCATCGCGTATGGAAGTAGAAATAATAGGATGCCCTAACTCCTTAACCATGCTGAGTGGTATTTGGTGATCGGGTACCCGAATGCCAACTGTTTTCTTTTTAGCTCCCGCTAACTTTGGTACTTTGCTGCTGGCTTCCAGGATAAAAGTAAAAGGGCCCGGTAAAGCTTTCTTCATTATTTTGTAGGTGCCCGTAGAAATAGAGCGGGCATAATCCGAAATATGGGTCAGATCAGAACAAATAAAGGACAAATTCGACTTTTCGGGTTTAATGCCTTTAATAAAGCAAAGCCTTTCTACGGCCCGCGTATGGTGCAAGTCGCAGCCCATACCATAAATGGTATCGGTGGGGTAAATAATAATACCGCCTTTCTGTAACACTTCTACTACTTGTAAAATCTTGTTTAAAGGCGGATTATCCGGATGTATTTTTAGGTACTGAGCAGTAGCCATCGTATAATAAATTTAAGATTAATTAGTTTACTCTTTCGGGCTGTGAAAAGTTATTGCCCCTTGCCGGCCACAAAATAGAATATTAACCTGAATATCTTCCGGCGGAATACGCGGATCTGGTGATTCCTTATTAATTTTACAACATGATGACACCCCGAAAGAAAAAAGCTAAAGGAAAATCAAATAAATTTACCGTAGCCGTTGCCATATTCGGCCTGCTGTTTGTATGTTTTTCTTATTATGCCTACCAAATCATGTACGTTCCCAATGTCGATACCAAGGGGCAACGGGCTTATATCCGCATTCCGGAAGGCGCCTCTTTTAAACAGGTAATGGATTCCGTAGAAAAGGAAAACGTAATTATCGACCGGTTATCGTTCCGGTTTCTGGCCAAACTCATGGACTATCCCGAGTTAATTAAACCCGGCCATTACGAGTTAAAAAACAACTATACCAATTACCAGTTAATTTCCGACTTACGGGCCGGTCGCCAATCGCCGGTAAAACTTACTTTTACCAATATCCGCCTTAAAAAAGAACTGACTAAAAAATTAAGCCAGGATTTATCGGCTACCCAAACCCAATTAGATTCTTTACTGGGCAGTGTATCTTACGTAAAAAAATTAGGTTTCGATACCACTACCGTTCTGACCATGTTTATTCCGAACACTTACGAAATGTACTGGAATACATCGGCCCCGGAACTAATGAAGCGCATGAAAAAAGAATACGATGCCTTCTGGACGTCCGATCGAATAGCCAAAGCCCGGGCCTTGAACCTATCGAAAGCGCAGGTATCTACGCTGGCTTCTATTGTACAAGCCGAACAAGGACAACACCCCGATGAACGTCCGCGCATTGCCGGCGTTTACCTGAACCGTTTGCGGGTAGGAATGCCTTTGCAAGCCGACCCTACCGTGGTGTATGCAGTAGGTGATTTTGGTATCCGGCGGGTTTTAAATGTTCACTTGCGCACCGATTCGCCTTATAATACTTATAAATACAAAGGTTTACCGCCAGGACCCATCAATTTACCTTCTATCCGTTCCATCGATGCCGTGCTAAATGCCGAAGATCACAATTACATTTATTTCTGTGCGAAAGAAGATTTTTCGGGTTACCACAGCTTTGCCGAAAACGAAACCCAGCATATCCGCAACGCCCGCCGTTACCAGGCCGCTTTAAACGAACGGAATATTCTTAGATAATTTAAGAGTTAAAAGTTATGAATTAATCCTATAAAGCTAAATAATGGAAATCATAATTGGAGATATTTTATTGAGCTTTTTAGGTTGGATATATTTATTCTTAAAATATAGAGGTAAGCAGAAAAGGCAACTAATTCTTAAAAATGAATTTGCGAGTTCTTACCGGAGTATTGGATTAGATCTTTTCTTAAAAGTAGTGTCAATGTCCGGTATTTTATTAGTGATAAGCTTTTTGTTGGCTGTATTTTATGCTGTCTTGAAATTTAGGATTACTTAATAATATTAGCTGTTTTTCTTAAACTTTTAAATTTCAACTATTAACTTAAAAAACGTGTATCAATTTGAAGTAGAAATCCGGGTGCGTTATGCCGAAACCGACCAGATGGGCTATGTTTACTACGGCAACTTTGCGGCTTATTACGAAGTAGCCCGTACGGAAGCTTTCCGGAGTTTAGGTATTAACTACAAACAAATGGAACAAGAGGGGGTTAAGATGCCCGTGCTGGAAATGCGCACCAAATATATCCGGCCCGCTCGTTACGACGATTTGCTCACCATAAAAATGATGCTGCGCAACAAACCCACCGGGATGCGTATACAATTTGAATATGAGGTGTTTAACGAAAATAAAGAATTGCTGAATGTTGGCGAAACAACTCTGGTGTTCGTGGATATGAAATCAGGTCGGCCCATACCTTTACCCGAAAACATTCTTAGCAAGTTGGAAGATTATTACTAAAAATGGGTTTAAGTGGGAAATACGTAAAAAATAGGCGGCCTTACCGGCAGTTTATCCTGTTTCTGAAGAAATACAACCTGAACCAGGGCAAAGCCAATCTTTACGATGTGGCCGATGTATTAATCCGGGAACTGAAACTTGATTCGGTAACGAAGCGAGCTTCTTACATGGCCTTTAACTTTACCTTATCCATGTTTCCTACCATTATTTTCCTGTTTACCCTTATTCCGTATATTCCCATTCCGGATTTAAATGTAAGTATTCTGAATTTTCTGCAGGATTTTATGCCGCAGGAAATGTATGTCGCCACGGCCAGTACCATCGAAGATATTGTAAATATTCCCCGGGGCGGGTTGTTATCCGTTAACTTTTTATTTGCGCTGGTTTTATCTACCAACGGCATTATGTCGCTGATGGATGCTTTCGATAAAAAGTACAAAACTTTCCGACAACGCAGTTATTTAAGAAAAAGGGTAATAGCTACTTTGCTTACTTTTGCTTTGTCGTTTATTTTATTAACGGCCATTGCTGCTATTTTCTTTGGTACTTATATCCTGGATGTACTAGTTTTTTACGAGATAGTAACCGAGCAATTTACTTATTCCCTTATCGTGCTGCTGAAATATATTGCCGTTATTTTTTTATTTTTGGTTGCTACGGGCGCCATCTATTATTATGTGCCGGCCATACAAGATAAATGGCCTTTCTTTTCTTTTGGGGCTATTGTGGCAACGGTGCTTATTTTCCTGGTATCCTGGTTGTTTTCGCTTTACGTGAGCATTTTCGATACCTACAATCACTTTTATGGCTCTATTGGGGCGTTGGTAGGTTTAATGATCTGGCTGGATTTTGTTTCCATGATCCTGATCCTGGGTTTTGAAATTAATGTTAGCATCGACTCAGTTACCAAGCGACTACAGCGATAATGACTATCTTTTTAAAGATTTTACGAGTATCCGGAACGCGGTATAAGGTTTAGTAAACCACATAGTTTGAAAATCGGCCAATTTAAATACTTTCTCAGCTATTTAGCTCTAATCGGGCTCTTTAAAAGCTTAGCCTGTTTTACAATTAATGAGATTATTTACTTGCAGGATGATAATCATATTTGGGTAATGCTAGGTTATCAGCAAGAGGATGTAAGTATTAGATTTTTAATTTAATTCAGCATTATAAAAAAAAACTCGCTTTTCGTTTTGAAATATCAATGCAAGCGCATACTTTTGTACCCACTTAGAGAGATGGCAGAGTGGTCGATTGCGGCGGTCTTGAAAACCGTTGACTGTTAAAGGTCCGGGGGTTCGAATCCCTCTCTCTCTGCACTTAATAAACAAAAGACCCTGAGGATCAAAGTTCTTCAGGGTCTTTTGTTTTAACACGGACATATTTCGGACGCCCAACTAGAAATCATCATTTTCAAAGAAGGTGGTAAAGTTGCCATTGAAAAAAGCCTGAATAAATTTTTCTAAGATCTTCCCCGACTTATAGTTAGTAGTACTTCGTTTGATTCCAAGTTTTTTCTCAGAAAAAAATGGCAATAAGATTGATGTTGCGCTATTACTTACAAGCGATTGAATCAGTAGTGAAGTAATTATTACTGCCTTCTCCTGTTCAGTATCGAGATCACCTTTTTAATAAAATATCTGTCAAATTATTACTGTTCTGTTAATTCTTGTCAATTTACAAAATACGGGTACAACAACCAATTCTGCCATAGATGAAACAGGAATAAATTGCCTCTTTATTGATTATGGAAAATCTACCCAGCAAATAATAGCAGCATTACGTAAACCTGAAAGATGCTACCGGACAAGTTCGAGTGAGAGGCCTTTATTATACTTACTCCTAAGTTTAGTCTGAATTAAGGTGTACCTTCAGAACTTCTAATAGTTACAGGTGATTCAAGGCTAAAATGCCTCAGGTTGAAGTGGCTTTTTGGTATCACATTATAATTTCGGATAAGTCTATTATTTTCAGGTAAGGCTCCAGGCAGTTTTTACTTCTAAAAGCCCTTACTAAGATAATCTGATTGTCATCGGCAAGATATATTACCTCTGCAAAGAACTTGCCCATTGCGTCGACACATCGTACAACCACAACTTAGTCGCACGGCTATAAATGTTCACTTATCCATTACTGCGGCCTCTCTTTCCTCTTGGTTGAATTGGTTGAAATCGTACAAGTCCATTTTACATGCTATCGGTAAGATCAAGCTTAATGTAACGACGTCTTTTTCCTTCTGTTTCCCTTGGCTAAATAGAAAGAGTGTTTATGGATTCGGAAGAAGCTACGAATGAGCAGCTCAGGTTGATTTCCAAAGTGAAGCGCATGACAAATGATGAAGCCAGAAATGCCCGTGATGCTAACCCCAGGTCAGAAGAACCGGCAGCAGACCTTTATACCCAAGGCAGCGAATTACTGATTCCGTCTAAATTCAGCCATGTCGATATAGAAGCTTTGCTGCAAGCCCGCCAGCAGAGTGAAGAGTTAAAAGAAGTGCTCCAACGGGTTCATCTCTGGTCTTCCTTGCATTAAGCCTTTCTGCCGGGCCAATGATCGAAAAACTGTATGAGGCGATCATTCCTAAGTATTGCGGCTCCCAGCCAGAAATACAGATTCTTTCTCCGATGACCAAAGGCAGTTTAGGGACGGCCAACCTCAATAAAATGATCCAGGAAAAGCTTAATCCCACCCGTGTTGGCAAAGCCCAAATACTAGTAGGGGGCAGAATATTCCGGGAGGGGGACCGGGTTATCCAGAAGCGGAACAATTATAATCTGAATGTGTTCAATGGCGACATTGGTTCGTTCACCTGGGTAGATAATTAAGAAATGGCATTATTGGTAAGCTTTTAAACTGGCCAAGAAGTAAAAGAAGTCAGGTATGAAAAAGAGCATTTGCTGGAACAGGATCTGGCTTATGCTATCTCGATTCATAAATCCCAGGGAAGGGAATTTGAAACTATCATCATTTTAATTGTTACCCAGCACTTTGGCATGTTATTCCGGAACCTGGTTTATACGGGTATTACCAGATCCAAGAAGTTTGTAGTATTTGTGGGAACCAGAAGAGCCTTAGCCCTTGCCGTAAACAAACAAAATACCGCCACCCGTTAGACGGCACTAGAATATTTATTAAAGCAGGGTAATGAGTAGGTACTTAATGCAACAGCAACAGAATACTACAAGCTTTTTCAGCTAATTTATATCTTTGCCTTCCATTTACTGCTTTTATATCTCAACCGGCCGATAAACTGGATTATGTTAAACAAAACCCTGATTTACATAACTGGACTTATGAGGCTTTTGCTAATTTATTTTCTAGGCATGTACATGATTATGCAAACTCCCAGTAGCGCAATCAAAGCCCCGATAATATCATATTTATCGGGTTTAATTCCATCAACTTTCCATGCCCAGAGTAGGGCCATCATAATAAAGATGCCGCCATATGTGGCATATACCCGGCCAAAGTTAGAAGTCTGCCAAGTGGCCACTACTCCATAGAGGGCTACCCTCCTAATAGGCCAAGCCAAATAGGTTTATCTTCTTTCAGCCAAAGCCAAACCAGGTATCCTCCCCCAATTTCGCATAATCCAGCCAGAAAGAAGATAGCTAATGATTTTAATAAATCCATTTACATTTCAAGTTCCGTTGCAATAAAACTTTTCGTTCCTTCCGGCCCGGTAAGTTTTAACCATAATAAATAACCGATTTTTTCAAATCTGACACTACTTGGTATATAGACAAATAAACACATCTAATTATATTCTGTCTCAACGGCATCGTCTTTATTTAACTGGCCCTTTGGGGTCGGTAGATGGGCTTTGTGTATAGTAGTTTTCGCCTTACTAGGGGTCAGGCGCAATGAGCTCTTTTCAAACTTCTCTGCCCCATGGAGAAAGGTAAATGTTCTAAATATTTATCTTCTTGTAATCAATTGAGGTTCCTGTAATCGTTAGGAGAGAAGCCCACATGTTGTTTAAACAAGCGGGTAAAATGCTGGGGATACTTGAAGCCTAAATCGTAGGCAATTTGGCTAACCGATTTACTTTGGTCAAATATTCTTTCTTTTGCCATATCCATTACCTTTGCTTGTATATATTCCTGGGCTGTTTTGCCGGTTTCTTTTTTTATCAGGTCGCCAAAATAATTAGGCGATAAACTCAATTCGCCCGCACAATAGGCTACCGAAGGCAAACCAACCGTTTGCGGTTTGTCTGTTTGAAAATACGCGTTCAACAAATTTTCAAACCTTTCTAAAATCCCTTGATGAACATTGTCACGCGTGATAAATTGGCGTTCGTAAAAACGGGTACAATAATTCAATAGCAGTTCGATGTTGGATGCAATAAGTTTCTTACTATGCTTGTCAATAGCACGTTCTAATTCGTATTCAATCTTCGAAAAGCAATCCAATACAATTTTTCTTTCCCTTTCGGATAAATGAAGCGCTTCATTCGATCGGTAGCCAAAGAAAGTATACTCCTGCATATGCCGTCCCAGGGTCGTACCGTGTACTAAATCCGGATGAAAGACCAACGCATAGCCTTTCGGCTGATAGGTTTCTCCATTGCTGTTCATGCCTGCTACCTGTCCCGGTGCCATGAAAACCAAGGTGCCTTCCTGGTAATCATAAGTATGCCGACCGTAAACCATATCCCCGCATTTTACATCTTTCAAAAAGATGGTGTAGAAGCCGAAATACATCTGGGAACCCTGACGAGGACTTGCCTTCGACAAGTCCACCACACTTACCAGCGGGTGGAGCGTTTCATTATTGTTGAAGACATTGTAATCATTTATGGTTTCAAATCGTCGCATGTTATCCATATCTCTGTTGTTTTAGCTATTTCAAAATTACTATTTTATTCAGCGCTTCCTTCATGAGCTCCACTAAATCAGTAATATTGGTAAGTAAAACCGTAATCTATATAAGTACTTACAGAAAAATAAAAAGGAATTTTGTAACAGTGCAGAAAATAAGATAAAAAAATATAACCACCCAAAGTATTTATTCTACTCTAAATCCTTCCTCCAATGGCAAAATTCAATATAAAAGTTAACGGGAAAGCCCGGCAAGTAGATGTAGACCCTTCCACGCCCATACTGTGGGTTCTGCGAGATCACTTAGACCTGCTAGGTGCCAAATACGGCTGTGGCATGGCTCAATGCGGGGCCTGTACCGTGCATTTAAATGGTAATGCCGTTCGCTCCTGCCAATTGCCGGTTTCAGCCGTTGCCAAACAGGAAATCACCACCATTGAAGGATTATCCCAAAAGGGAGATCACCCGGTACAAAAAGCCTGGCTCGAACACGATGTGGCGCAATGTGGCTATTGTCAGTCCGGGCAAATTATGAGTGCGGTGGCGTTACTTAAAAACAATCCTAAGCCGAATGAGGAGGATATAAATAATTTTATGAGTGGTAATATTTGCCGGTGTGGCACTTACACCCGGATAAAAGCCGCCATTTTAGCTGCCGCCAAATCATAACTAAAAATTCATAAGACTAAAAAGCATGGAAAATATAAAACAATCAATTAACCGCCGTTCTTTCCTGAAAGCTTCTGCTTTGGCCGGAGGGGGCTTGTTGTTGAATTTCAGTTGGTTGGCAAGTGCTAAAGCAGCAGACAAGGTTAACAATCTAAATCTGGAAAGTACCTGGACGGAAATAACCGGCTATATAAAAATTACTCCGGACAATATTATAAAAATTCTGAACCCTAATCCGGAATTCGGGCAAAATGTAATGACCTCCCTACCCATGATAGTAGCCGAAGAGCTGGGTGCTGACTGGTCAAAAATAGTGGTAGAAATGGGTTCCCACGACAGTGTAAAATTAGGGCCGCAGTTTACCGGTGGCAGCAATTCGGTGCGGATGTATTGGAAGCCACTCCGCGAAGCCGGGTCGGCAGCCCGTTATATGCTCGTGCAAGCGGCGGCTGAAACCTGGAAGGTACCCGTGGAAGAATTGACAACTAATGCCGGAATGATTGTTCATGCAAAAAGCATGAAGACAGGGACATATGGCAGCTTTGCTTCCAAAGCGGCTAGCCTTCCCGTACCGAAAGAAGTTAAGTTAAAAGAGGCAAAGAATTTTAACGTAGTCCGCAGCTCTAAGAAAAATGTAGAAGGTTTGAAAATAGTTACGGGCAAACCGCTGTTTGGCTTGGATTATAAGCACGAAGGCATGCTGATTGCCATGATTGTTCATCCGCCAGCTTTCGGAATGAAATTAAAATCCTTCGACGCACCTGGAGCACTCAAAATGCCAGGCATCAAAGAGATTTTCAGCCAAAAATTATACGAAGATGGTTTTGAACAGGGCGGTTTTGACACCCGTACCTTCAATGATATGCTGGTGGTGGTGGGCAAGACAACCTGGGAAGTAATGCAGGCCCGTAAAAAATTAATAGTACAATGGGAACCGGCCGGCGACACCAAAGACACGATGGGAGGTCGGGGCCAAAAAGAGAGGTTACTGTTCCGGGAGAACTGGAAAGTACCGACGCGCAGCTTAAAAAAATGCAGGAGTATGCGGGCAAACCCGCGCAACAGCTAAGAAAGGACGGTGACCCGGAAACAGCATTCAAGAATGCAACTCAGATTATTGAACGCACCTATAATGCCCCGTTTTTGGCCCATAACTGCATGGAACCCATGAATTTCTTTGCCCATGTTACGGAGGAGAAGGCTTTATTGGTAGGACCCTTACAAGCACCAGGATGGACGGAACCTACGCTGGCAAAAGTTTTAAAACTACCGGCCGATAAAATTGAAATTCAGATGACCCGTATGGGTGGAGGCTTCGGCCGCCGAGCCTACGGTCATTATCTTACGGAAGCGGCTCTCATCTCGAAAAGAGTAAAAGCTCCTATCAAACTGGTATACACCCGGGAAGATGATATGACTTATGGTATCTATCGTCCGATGTACACGGCTACCTATCGGGCGGCGCTGGATGCAAATAAAAACCTGATTGCCTTTCATGTAAAGGGTGGCGGTATCCCGGAGCATGCCATTCATGCTAACCGGTTTCCGGCCGGAGCGATAGATAATTATTTGGCTGAAGGTTGGCAGATACCTTCTAATATTACGATTGGCGCTTTCCGAGCGCCGCGATCTAACTTCAATGCCGCGGCAGAGCAATCCTTTTTAGATGAACTGGCCGAAGCAATGGGTAAAGATCCTATCGACTTTAGATTAGAACTTTTGAAAAGAGCGAAAGAAAACCCGGTTGGTAAGGATAATGACTACAATGCGGATCGGTACGCCGGCATATTAACCCTGGTGAAAGAAAAATCGGGCTGGGGCAAGCCGGAAAATAATAAATACAGCCGGGGCGTAGCGGCTTATTTCTGTCATGCTTCTTATGCGGCTCACGTAGTGGATATGGTTATGAAAGACGGAAAACCTTATGTGGAAAGGGTATTTAGTGCCATTGATTGTGGCATTGTCATTAATCCGGATGCGGCAACGAATATGGTGGAGGGTGCCGTGGTAGATGGCATTGGCAATGCTTTTTACGGTGGTTTAACGCATAAAGACGGTAAACCCGAACAAAACAATTTCCATCAGTACCGGATGATCCGACATTCCGAAGCGCCGAAGAAAATTGAGGTTCATTTTGTGCAAAACGATATTGACCCAACTGGTTTGGGGGAACCACCGTTTCCACCGGTTTTTGGAGCGGTGGCTAATGCGCTTTTCAAGTCTACCGGCAAGCGTTTTTACAACCAGCCCTTTTCCCCGGCTTTAGAGAAAAAAGAATCTAAACAGTCGTGATTTAATTACTCCTACTGTTTAAAGTGTTGAAAGAGAGGCTGCCTCCCAGTAAGTGTCAGCCTCTTTTTATTTTACACTATTAAGAACCTCATATATCCGCTATCTAAAAGAGACCATAATGAAAAAAGCATTATTTGTATTTGCCCTGTTAATTTCCTGTTCCTGCCAGGCGCAACAAACTTCAACAACGCTCATGACTGCAGCACCTACCATTCGTACCGCATCCGGCACCGTACGTGGAGTGACAGCAGGAAATGTTTCCAGCTTTAAAGGGATACCGTATGCGGCTGCGCCGGTTGGTGCTAATCGCTGGCGTCCACCACAACCGGTAACGCCCTGGAAGGATGTTCGTAATGCAACCAAGGATTGCGCTGATTGCCCACAACGAAGTTGGCCAGGTTCAACCGCAACCATTTCCGAAGATTGCCTTTTTCTGAATGTGTGGACACCAGCTACCGCTACGAAAACATCAAAACTGCCCGTAATGGTCTGGATTCACGGCGGCGGTTTCACAGGAGGGAGCGGCTCCGGCCCCGGCTCGGCGGGAGATGCATTTGCCAAACAAGGCGTCATCCTGACAACTATCAATTACAGACTTGGGCGCCTGGGTCATTTTGCGCACCCCGCATTGAGCAAAGAACATCCGGAAGAATTTAAAGGCAGTTACGCCTATATGGATCAGATTGCCGCACTTAAGTGGATTCAGGAAAACATTGGTGCCTTTGGGGGCGATCCGAATAATGTAACGATTTTTGGTTTTTCTGCAGGAGGAGTATCGGTGCATTCACTTTTAACAATACCAGCTGCCAAAGGCCTTTTCCATAAACTTATCAGTGAATCTGGTGGGGGCCGTGACGGGGTACTTACCGGCAGGCCGATACGGCAAGAAAATGCTGATCCTCTTTATTCTGTTTCGGCCGAAACAATTGGGATAAACTTTGCCCGCAAACATAAGATCGAGAGCACAGACGCCGCCGGACTGGCTAAGCTCCGTTCCCTGAGTGTAGAAGAAATTGTGGATGGAGGTCAGGAAAGTGATAGTTCTGGACTTCGAATTTACTCCGGTCCAATACTCGATGGTAAACTGGTGGTAGAAACAGCGGAGAGCGCATACAAGGCCGGCAGGCAGGCACGTGTTCCACTCATCATCGGAAATTGCAGTGCGGAAATAGGTGGAGCTTTTGTCTCTACCGCCAGTTCCAAAGAAGCACTGTTTTCATCTTTTGGTGAACTTGAAGCCGAGGCTAAAGCTGCCTTCGATCCTCAAGGTACTAAAGAATTCGCTGAGGTACTTACAAAGTTTAACACCGACTGGGTGTGGGGTGAGCCAGCCCGGATGGTAGCAAGAGCTTTTGTCTCTAAACGTGCACCAGCTTACATGTATCAATTCGGCTACGTTCCTGCCGCTATGCGGGATCGGGCACGGTATGGTGCCGGTCACGGATCCGAAGTCTCGTTTGTATTTAACAAACTCAATGCCCGATGGGGAGCCCCTGCTGAGGCAACACTCGAAGAAAAAGAGTTAGCGAGGATCATGAACACCTATTGGGCAAATTTCGCCAAAACAGGTAATCCCAATGGTAAGGGCCTTCCGGTTTGGCCCCTTTACAATACTCAAAAAGAAGAAATCCTGGATATTGACTTAGATGGCAAAACAGTCGCCAAACCCGATCCTCGGAAAGCAAGATTTAATGTGATTGAAAAGGCATTTAAGCAGCGGGATCGTCTGCAATCACGTGGTATTTGATTGCTAAAGTTAAATAGATAAATCTGCAGCTAGCGTGTTTATACAGGCGTTTGCACAGAATATTGCATTCCTTCATAAGGTTATGCAATACTCTCATAAAACGGAAAGTTTACGCTATTCAATTTTGCGCGTCATGCTGGCGGTGATTTCTAATTAGCGAACATTTTAAAATATTTAAACTAATAAAAAATGAAACAGGTCTTAATTTTCATCATTAGTCTATCACTTGCTTTTATATCCTGTTCTCGCGATAAAGATTCAGACTCAAATTCTGATCCTGTTACTGACCCTAATCCTGCAACGGCACCGGTAGAAACCAACGCCCCTAATACCAATTACCGGCCGGCCTTTGCCGGCCAAACCCGGGTAAATGGCGTAACCACTTCGGCCCGATATAGCGTTAATGTAATTACAACAGCGTTAGCAAGCCCCTGGGGCATCACCAGCCTGCCGGACGGCCGCTTATTAGTAACCGAAAAGGCCGGTCGAATGCGTATCGTTACATCTGCTGGTAATGTGAGTGAACCTATTACCGGGATTCCACAAGTTAATCCGGCCGGGCAGGGTGGGCTTTTGGGATTATGTCTCGATCCCAATTTTGCCTCTAACCGGATGGTTTACTGGTCTTTTTCCGAACCAGGCGCAGGAGGTAATCAAACAGCAATTGCCAAGGGCAGTTTAGCAGTTAACGAACGCACTATTGAAGGAGCAACCGTTATTTATCGGGCTGGTCCGGCTTACGCCGGGAATAATCATTATGGCGGCCGGGTGATTTTTGACCAAATGGGGAACTTGTTGGTAAGTACCGGAGAACGGGCGGACCCGGCCCCCCGGCAACAGGCGCAATCTCTTAACTCCGGGATAGGCAAGATCATCAGAATTACTACCGATGGGCAACCGACTCCTGCAAATCCCTTTATAGGGCAACCAGACGCCCGCCCCGAATTGTATTCCATTGGGCATCGGAATCCGCAAGGATTGGCGATCCATCCGGTAACTGGTAATTTATGGCAAAGTGAGCACGGCCCCAGAGGGGGTGATGAACTGAACCGGGTTCAGGCAGGGTTAAATTATGGATGGCCAATTATTACATATGGTATCGACTATAATGGCCAACAAATGGGCAATGGTATCCAACAAAGAGAAGGTATGGAGCAGCCTGTTTATTATTGGGATCCGGTGGTGTCACCTAGCGGTATGACGTTCTATAATAGTAACCGTATTCCGGAATGGCAAAATAACCTTTTCATAGGTTGCCTTAGTGGAATGCATATTGTTCGCCTGGTCATTGAAAACAACCGGGTGACAGGGGAAGAAAGGTTGCTGGTAAATGAACAGCAGCGGTTCAGGGATATAACTCAGGGAACTGATGGAAGTCTTTATGCCATTACAGATGCAGGCCGGTTATATCGAATAGATAGAGAATAGTATTTTTCAAACAACTATATTGGGTGAATGGGCAAAATACCGAATATACTTTGCCAGAAATTAAAATAAAATCAATATGCAAAAAATTGTTCTTCCATTAACATAAAGGCGGTAGTTGATTTTTACGGACCCGCTGAATTAACATTATTTCCTGGGAGTAATGATGCAAAATCGCCGGAAGGCCTATTAATTGGTGCAGCTCCCCTTGAACGTCCCGATTTAGCCAAAGCAGCTAGTCCTGTTACCTACGTAGATAAAAATGATCCTCCGTTTTTGATCATCCATGGTGAAAAAGATGACTTGGTTTCCACCAGGCAATCTAAATTGTTGAGTTCCTGGTTACAGGTGGTAGGTGTTCAGAATGAATAGATCATTGTAAAAGATGCCCCGCATTTTGGAGCTATGTTCGATTCAGATGAGGTTAGAAATAAAGTCATAAGTTTTCTGGTGAAGCAATTGAATTGATAAGCTTTTTATATTTTTTAATAAAAAATAACCTTGTATTAATCAAATGTAATACCCTCATCCGGGTAGAATTTGGCCCAAAACAAAATACCCATTAGAAGGAAAACATATAAAATTTTAAATTTCTACAAATTGGCAAATCAGTAATATTGGTATGTAAACCAGTAATCTGTATAACAAACAGGTAAATAAAAGGTAGGACCTTTGCATTGTTGTATTTCACTTAAATAAAAGAAATATATTATGCAAACGGTTAAATTAAATAATGGAGTTGTAATGCCAATCTTAGGATTTGGCGTTTTCCAGGTAACAGACCTGGCAGAGTGTGAGAGAAGTGTATTAGATGCCATAGCAACCGGTTATCGTTTAATTGATACGGCAGCCTCTTATATGAATGAAGAAGCAGTTGGAAATGCGATAAAGAAGAGTGGGGTAGCAAGAGATGAGCTTTTTATTACAACGAAAGTTTGGATACAGTCACATGGTTATGAAGGTACAAAGAAATCCTTTGAAAATTCTCTTAAGAAATTACAATTAGATTACCTGGACTTATATCTGATACATCAGCCATTCGGTGATGTGTATGGTTCCTGGCGTGCCATGGAAGAATTGTACAAAGAAGGACGGATTAAGGCCATTGGTGTCAGCAATTTTCATCCGGATCGGCTTATTGACTTAATTGTTCACAACGAAATTGTTCCGGTTGTCAACCAGATAGAGACGCACCCTTTTCACCAGCAAATCGAAGCCCAGAAATTCTTACAGGAGAATAATGTCCAAATAGAATCCTGGGGACCATTTGCCGAAGGCCAAAACAACATCTTCCAAAATGAGCTGCTGCTTTCCATCGGAAAAAAGTACAACAAATCAATTGCCCAGGTCATTCTTCGCTGGCTTACCCAAAGAGGGGTAGTGGCCATTCCTAAATCAGTGCGTAAAGAACGGATGAAAGAGAACTTCAACAGCCTCGATTTTACCCTAAGTGCGGAAGAAATGGAGACCATTCAAACATTAGACACCAAGAAAAGCAGCTTCTTCGACCACCGCGACCCGGCCATGGTTAAATTTCTCGGAGAGCGGAAGCTTGACGTCTAAGACCATCTAAAAACGAATCATGAGAAAGGGAGAATTAGGCAAAAGTGGCCTGGAAGTATCCGCGTTGGGATTAGGCTGCATGGGGTTAAGCTTCGGCTATGGCCCGGCAACAGAAAAACAAGAAGCAATTAAACTTATTCGGGCTGCTTTTGAGCGGGGTGTTACTTTCTTTGACACGGCTGAAGCCTATGGCCCATTTACCAACGAAGAATTGCTGGGTGAAGCCCTGGAGCCGTTCCGGAAGGAAGTGGTAATTGCCACCAAATTCGGTTTTAAAGAAGGTAAACCACCCTTAAGAATGGATAGCCGCCCCGAAAATATAAAAGCAGTGGCAGAAGCAGCGCTTAAACGTCTGCGAACCGATGTGATTGACTTGTTTTATCAGCACCGGGTAGACCCGAATGTCCCCATTGAAGAAGTAGCCGGAACCGTTAAGGATTTAATCAAAGAAGGAAAAGTAAAGCACTTTGGCCTTTCAGAAGCTAGTGCTAGTACAATTTGGAAAGCCCATGCGGTGCAACCGGTAACAGCCCTGCAAAGTGAATACTCCCTTTGGTGGCGGGAGCCGGAAGGGGAAATATTGCCCACTCTGGAAGAATTGGGAATCGGTTTTGTTCCCTTCAGCCCGCTTGGTAAAGGTTTTCTGACCGGTAAAATTGACGAGAATACCACATTTGATAAGACCGACTTCCGCAATTCGGTTCCGCGTTTCTCAGAAGAAAATAGAAAAGCCAACCAAGCATTAGTTGATTTGCTAGGCACGATGGCAAAAGAAAAGAATGCAACTTCTGCTCAAATAGCCTTGGCCTGGCTGTTAGCACAAAAACCGTGGATTGTTCCTATTCCGGGCACCACCAAATTGCACCGATTGGAAGAAAATATAGGGTCAGCGGAAATCACTCTCAGTGCTAATAACCTTAAAGAGATTACGGTAGCTGTTTCAAACATTGACGTGCAGGGCGGCCGGTATTCAGAGCAGTCGCAAAAAATGGGTAATCGTTAGGCCAGTAGCAAATGCACGGCAATAATAAAATAGCAATTTCTTAATCATGAAAAATAAAACAAATACCGGCTTAAACCGTCGCGACCTTCTTAAAAGCGGTTTGCTACTAGCTGGCGCCGCTTTATTACCTACTGCCTGCCAAACGGCCACAGGTGCAATTGGCGCAAACAGCAGTTCATCCAATCAACAAGATACTAAGGTAAATGGCCGGCGTAAATTGGGAAAACTGGAAGTTTCCAGCCTTGGCCTTGGGGTGCAGAATATGAGCCGCAAGTATACTACGGAAGTTCCTTACCGGCCCGAAATGCACAACATTATCCGGACTGCCTTTGACCGGGGAGTTACCTTTTACGATGCGGCCGAGGCTTATGGCCCGCATGAGGTGGAACGAATTCTTGGCGAAGGTGTCGCGCCTTTCCGAAACAAAGTAGTAATCTGCTCGAAGTTCGGCTGGAACATTGACCAAAATACCGGTCAGCGTCTTCCGGGTTTGAACAGCCGTCCAGAACATGTTAGAACAGTTGTAGAAGGAATGCTTAAACGCCTTCGCACTGACCGGATTGATTTGTTATACCAGCATCGGGTAGATCCTGCAGTTCCAATTGAAGACTTTGCGGGATTGATGAAAGACCTGATGAATGAAGGCAAGGTGTTGCATTACGGACTTTCCGAACCGGGATTGCAAACCGTAAGAAGGGCCCATGCCGTTCATCCGGTTACGGCTATCCAGAACGAATATTCACTTATATGGCGTGGACCGGAAAAGGAAATTATTCCACTCTGCGAGGAGCTCGGCATCGGTTTCGTGCCGTGGAGCCCGCTGGGCGTACAGTTCCTGACGGGCTGGATTGACGCCAATACTCGTTTCGCTCCGGGCGACATCCGCGGGGCTGAGTCCCGGTTCTCACCGGAAAACTTACCGAACAACTTAAAACTTGTGGATTTGGTTAAAAAGTGGGGTACCCAGAAAGGAGCCACTCCTGCCCAAATTTCGCTGGCTTGGCTTATGGCCCAGAAACCATGGATTGTGCCTATTCCGGGCACCACCCAAATGGCGCACATGTTGGAAAATAATGGTGCTGATAGTGTCCGGTTTACGGCTGATGAAGTACGTCAATTCAATACCGAATTAGCTCAGGTTGAAATTAAAGGAGAGCGCCTGCCGCAGATGGTACTCCAGTTTTCAGGGGTTGAAGCAGCGCCGAAGAAATAATGTTGGGGCTTTGCCTGACCTAACCAGCCAGAAACTGAAAGGTTGCCAGGCGGGTATAGGAGGCTGTTAAAAATGGCATGAAGTAAAGTTCCCGGCCTTATTGATATGATGTTAAATTAGAAAATTTATAGAAGAAAATAATGAAAAATATATTGTATGTGATTTTATTAATTGTCGGTTTAACTACGCAAGCGGTGGCCCAAAATGCGCCCATCTTCCCTAAAGGCGAAAAAGCAGCCAATGTGCATCATGTGGGGAATGTCTGGTTAAACGAAATAAGCCCGGCCGATAGTACCTTTAATTTCGGCATTTCGGTAGCTACTATGGAGCGCGGCGCAAGGTTAGATTGGCATAAGCATCCGGGCGGACAAATTCTACTCATTACCGAAGGAACCGGCTATTACCAGGAAAAGGGTAAACCTAAGCAAACCGTTAAGAAAGGCGATGTAGTTAAAAGCCGACCAGGCGTGGAGCACTGGCATGGGGCAACAACTACCACCGGCGTTACCTACCTGGCCACCAGTCCAGCTCAAAATGGGAAAACAATTTGGTTACAACGGTTAACGGATAAGGAATATACCGAATAAACTAAAAATTAAATCAGTCTCGGAATAAGTAAATAAAACTAAAGTTCTCTTCTACCATCTTACCATAAATAATTAAGGAGGTGAGTTGTTATTAAGTTAATATATAAACCCTTCATCAAATAAGATTCTTCTCAAACCTTAAACATAAAATATTTACCACCATGAAATTACAAACGCTCCTACTCGGCCTTTTACTATTAACGGTATCCTTGTCATGCACCGCTCAAAAAAAAGCAAGTTCCTCTACCACAAAAGTACAGCACTCAGAACAAGAAATCATTAACCTTTCCAAGCAAAAATGGCAATGGATGGCAGATAAGAAAGCAGATACATTGGCCGCTCTCTTCCACGAAAATGCGATGTTCGTCCATATGGGAGGAAGCTGGGGGAAGGACCAGGAAGTCAATGTGATTAAAAGCGGCGGAATTCACTACAAACAAGCAGATATCCAGGAAACATCCGTGAAGTTCATCGGTAACACGGCCATTCTTTTAAGTAAAATTCGCCTATTAGCCGTGGTTGGCGGCAATGAAGTTACCAATCCTTTTATCGTTACCGAAGTGTATGTAAAAGAAGGTAACAAATGGACCTTAGGCTCCCTATCGTTTACCCGGCTAATGGGTAATTAAAAACTCTTTCCCAAAAGGTATTTAGCTGGTAAAATAGCAAGTGCGGTAACCATTAAACTAAATAAAATAACTACTTCTATGATGCAGCTACTGTTAGTGCTCTTTTTTTTATTTTCTGCCTGTTCTTCTTCCCAAACGGAGGATATCGATGTGCAGGCAGCATCTGATTTAAATCCCGATAAAGTATTAATCGTGTATTTGTCCCGGACGAACAACACCAAGGCCATTGCAGAAATTATACATAAAAATGTAGGTGGAACATTAATGGCATTGGAATTAGAAAATCCTTATCCTCAAAATTACAGACAAATTGTGGACCAGGTGGCAAATGAAAATGCAACCGGTTTTTTACCGCCTTTAAAAACAAAGATTGCTAATATCCAAAACTATGACGTGGTGTTTATTGGTTTCCCTACCTGGGGAATGCAACTGCCCCCGCCTATAAAAAGTTTTTTAAAGCAATATAATCTAAGCGGAAAAACCATTGTGCCTTTCAATACCAATGCTGGCTACGGCATAGGAAGCACTTTCGAGACGGTGAAAGCATTGGCTCCCCAAAGCAACATACTGGAAGGCTTTACGACCAAAGGCGGCGTAGAAAGAGACGGGATATTTTTTGTAATGGAGGGAGAAAAAGAAAAACAAGCCAAAGAAGAAATTATGAATTGGCTGAAAAAAATAAAGGTGATGTAAATTTCAGTTGGAATAAAATTTTGGTTGCAGAGCTGTTAGCGCAATAGTTAATAAACTCATAAGAGGTGTTTATGTATAAAATGAAAAAGTTGAATCAGAAAATATATATTTTTCTTCTAACAATTACAGCTTCTGTTTTTATAGCCGCTTGTGCATCCTTTAAAGGTGGCAGTACCGGCCCGTTAGTCATTCAGAAACAAGGCAGCTTTGCCGTAGGAGGCACGGTAGTTCCTAATTCCGGCACCTTCGACCCAATTAAGCACGGTTCCTATAACCCGGTTAACCAACCTTCCGAAGGACAAACGCTCCACGGCGATCATGCTTATGTTTTTTACCAAGTACCGGAAAAGGCCCGTAAGCTTCCGCTGGTGTTCTGGCACGGGCACGGGCAGTCGGCCAAGACCTGGGAAACCACGCCTGATGGAAGGGAGGGCTATCAGAATATTTTCCTGCGTCGCCGCTTTCCGGTTTACCTGCTCGACCAACCCCGCCGGGGCCGGGCAGCCCGTAGTACCAAGCCTGTAAATATTACCGCAGCCGCCGACGAACAGCTTTGGTTTGGCATCTTCCGCCTGGGTGCTTATCCAAACTTTTATCCGGGAGTTCAGTTCTCAAAAGACCCGGAAGCCTTGAACCAATTCTTTCGTCAGGGGGTGCCCAACGCCGGGCCATACGATGCACAAGTGAACATTGATGCCGTTTCGTCGCTGTTTAACAAGATAGGGTCAGGCATCCTGCTCACCCACTCGCAAAGTGGCGGCCCAGGTTGGCTTACAGCCATTCAGAACGACAAGGTAAAGGCAATCGTGGCCTTTGAGCCGGGTGGTGATTTTATTTTCCCCGAGGGCGAAACACCGGAAGGCATAAAACTTGCCGGTCGTACGGTTACACCCCCAGCCGTTCCGATGACAGAATTTATGAAGCTCACCAAAATACCGATTCTTATCTATTATGGCGATAATATACCAGTACAACCTTCCGAAAATCCGGGTCAGGAACAATGGCGGGCTTTTCTCGCTATGGCAAAGCAGTTCCGGGATGTGGTAAACCGCCACGGCGGGGATGTAACCTTGGTGCATCTGCCAGAAATAGGTATTAAAGGCAATACCCACTTTCCCATGTCGGATTTAAATAACCTCCAAATTGCAAATCATCTATCTGAGTTTTTGAAGACTAAGAATTTGGATTGATTGAATTAAAAGCTAAACCGAAAATCAGAATGAAATCATTTAAATTTTGGCTATTAGGTTTTCTTGTATCCTGTTTGGCCCTTAACATACATGCCCAACAAGCTATGCGTAAAGACCAGGCTTTGCCTATCAGGTACCAACATATCACACTGATTGCTGCCTTTACGGCAAACGGTGATTTACAACAGTTAAAAGAAGCATTAAGCAAGGGTTTGGATGCCGGGTTAACCGTAAATGAAATCAAAGAAGTACTGGTGCATCTGTATGCCTATTGTGGCTTTCCGCGCAGCCTGCAAGGAATAATACCAAATAGTAAAAAGAACTTTCCATAGTTGCAGCATGTTGAGGATAAATGGGCAGAGTAAAGAAAATAGAGATAAAGGAGGACACGTCCGAGCTGTTAAAGCTGATAAGAGGAGAAAAAAGGCC